>Ga0187862_10006011_pt1 | contig 11074 bp, 9 predicted proteins | sample June2016WEW_10_1_FD_133003 | JGI IMG/M metagenome (GOLD analysis project Ga0187862, IMG submission 133003) | Peatland microbial communities from SPRUCE experiment site at the Marcell Experimental Forest, Minnesota, USA - June2016WEW_10_150 | ecosystem: Environmental > Terrestrial > Soil >...
ACTATTTTTTCTTTTCGACTACCAGGTTGTTGGTCACGGAGAATGCGCCTTGGACGCTGTTGGCCTGCATGCCGGCGATTTGCTTGTCCATCTGGCGAGCCACTACGCCTTCGAGAGTGATGTGTCCGTTGTTGACGATGATGTGAATGGGCGGAACGGCGCGCAACTGGTACTGGCTCAGGACGCTGTTGCCGTAGATGGCGCGGTAGGCAGCGCGGCGGATGCGGTCGTCGTTCATGGAGGTGGGCATGACCTCGATGTTGTTGACGACTTTCGCGACGCCTTCGATGCGTTTGACGACGTTTTCGGCGTCGGACTTGAGCGTGGGACGCGCGACTTGGCCGAGCAGGGTCACGGTGCCATCAGGGTCGACCTTGTAGGAGAGGTTGTCGAACACGCCGTAGTACGGAAGCATCACGAGTTCATGACGGACTTCCTTGACGATGCGGTCGTAGCTCTTCTGAGGGAGCACGCCAGCGGGTTGGTTGTCCTGGGTGATGGGACTGGCGAGGGCCGGCGCCGAGAGAATCGTTATTGAGAGAATTAATGGGAGAACTGCGACCAGTGATTTTTTCATGGTTTGACCTCACGGTGGATTTCCTAGGACATGGTGAGAGGCCCGGAAATTCTCCGCTTTTTGAGATGCTGGAAAGAGGGGAGAAGGTACTTTCTATTGCGGGGACTGAGGGAGATGCCGAGCTGCGATCGGCTTGGACCCTTCGACTCCCCCCTCGGCTTCGCTCGGGGCTTCGGCAAAACGGGCAGGCTCCTACGGCGGCCGTCCCTACGCAACCCTGACGGGGCAGAGCCCGGTCACCACACGAGCTTGGGAAATGCGGTTAGGCGGTTTTGGGCTTGCGGCGGCGCTCTCGGAAGCCTTCTATCAATAGATAGAGGACGGGAATGAAGAACAAGTTCAGGATCGTGCTCATGATCATGCCGCCGAATACTGTGGTGCCAACGGAGTGGCGTCCGTTTTCTCCGGCGCCGCTGGCGGTGACCAGTGGGACTACGCCCAGGATGAAGGCGAATGAGGTCATCAGAATGGGACGGAGGCGGATACGGGCGGCTTCGACGGCTGCGTCTAGAATGGTCATGCCGCGTTCGCGCAACTGCTCGGCGAATTCCACGATCAGAATGGCGTTCTTGGAGGCGAGGCCTACCAGCATGACGAGTCCGACCTGGCAGTAGACATCGTTCTGCTGGCCTCGGATCCATTGGGCGGAAAGCGCGCCGAGCAATGCCATGGGCACGGCGAGCAGAATAATGAAAGGGAGCACGAAACTTTCATACTGCGCCGAGAGCGTTAGATAGACCACCAGCGTCCCTAGTCCGAAGAGGATGAGCGTGGTCGATCCCGAGGCGAGCTCTTCCAGTGAAATTCCCGACCATTCGTAGGTATAGCCCTGCGGCAAGACTTTCGCGGAGAGTTGCTGCATGGCTTCGATGGCCTGTCCGGAGCTGAAGCCGGGAGCAGCGGAGCCGTTGATTTCCGCCGAGCGGAAAAGGTTGTAGTGGCTGATGACCTGGGGCGCGGCGGTCTGGCTGATGGTGACTAGATTGTCGAGCGGGACCATGGCGCCGGAATCGGAGCGTACGTAGTACTGCTTCATGTCCTGCGGGCGGGAGCGGAATTGTTTGTCGGCCTGCACATAGACGCGATAAGAACGGTTGTTGAAATCGAAATCGTTGATGTAGGCCGAACCCATGTAGACGCTGAGCGTGTCGGTGATCTGGCTGAGCGGGATGTGCAGGCTCTTGGCTTTTTCGCGATCGATGGTGATGACATATTGCGGATCGCTGGCGGTGTAGGTGGTGAAAAGTCCGGCGATATCTTTTTCCTTGCGTTCGCCAGCGGCACGCGTGAGATCGTGGGTGACTTTGTCGAGGTCCTGCAGAGTGTGATTGCCCTGGTCGAGTAGTTCAAATTGAAATCCGCCGAACTGGCCTAAACCTTGCACGGCGGGCGGCTCGAAGGGGATGACGATGGCTCCGGAAATCCCGAAAAATGGGCCGCGCAGGCGATTGATGATGGCAGTGGCGTTGTGCTCATGGCCCTTGCGTTGCGAGTACGGCCGGAGGCTGAGGAAGACAAGGCCGGCGTTGGGCGCGCTACCTCCGAAGCTGAAGCCGGCGACGGCGAAGGTGTTCTGGACTTCAGGAACATTCTTGACGATGGCGGTGACCTGCGCGGCGATGTTTCGCGTGTATTCCAGCGAAGCTCCGGTAGGAGCCTGGATGGCAACGATGAGCCATCCCTGATCTTCTGTCGGGACGAATCCTTTGGGCACTTGCTGGAAGACGATGTAAGCGAGACCGAGTCCGGCGAAAAACAGGATCAGAGCGACGACTTCGAAACGCAGGAAACTGCGGAGGGCGCGAACGTAGCCGTTGGTGACCGCAGCCAGCATGCGGTCGACGCGCTTGAAGAACCATATCTTTTCACCGTGCTCGCGGCCGAGCAGGAGCGCAGAGAGCGAAGGGGTAAGAGTGAGCGCGTTGAAGGCCGAGATCGAGATCGAGAAGGCGATGGTCAGCGCGAACTGGCGGAACAGAATGCCGGTTGTGCCGGGGAAAAAGGCCACGGGGACGAAGACGGCAACCAACACAAGCGAAGTGGCGATGACGGCGCCGGTAACTTCCTTCATGGCGTCGGACGCGGCTTTGACGGGATTGGATTCGCCTTCCTGGAGATGGCGCTCGATGTTTTCGATGACGACGATGGCGTCATCGACCACCAGGCCGGTGGCGAGCGTGATGCCGAACAGGGTCAGCGTGTTAATGGAGAAGCCGAGCAACTTGACGAAGGCGAAAGTTCCGATGAGCGAGACGGGGATGGTGATGGCCGGAATGATGGTGGAGCGCCAGTCTTCGAGGAAAATGAAGATGACAAGGATGACGAGGATGATGGCTTGGCCGAGGGTCGAGACTACGTCGCGAATGGATTCACTAACCGCGTCGGTGGTATCGAAGGCGAGTTCATACTTCATGCCGGGCGGAAAGCGTTTGGCAAGGCGGTCGAGTTCGGCGAGACAACGACGGTGCACATCGAGGGCATTGGCGGTGGAGAGCTGGGTGATGCCGATGCCAACCGATTCGTGCCCGCTGTAATCCAAGTCGGAGCTGTAGTCTTCGGCTCCGAGCTCGGCGCGACCGACATCCCGCAAGCGGACGAGAGTTCCATCGGCGTTGCTCTTGAGGATGATGTCCTCGAACTGACTGGATTCAGAAAGACGCCCGACGGCGCGAACACTGATCTGGAATTGCTGGCCGGGGATAGAGGGCTGAGACCCGACTTGTCCGGCGGCGACTTCGACGTTCTGTTCCTGGAGGGCATTCACCACATCGTCGGCGGTAAGGGCTCGGCTGGCCATGCGCACCGGATCGAGCCACAGGCGCATGGAGTACTTGCGCTCACCGAAAATGAGGACGTCGGCCACGCCGGAAACACGCTTCAAGCTGTCGCGGACGTAGACGTCGAGGTAGTTGCTCATGAAGAGCGTGGAGTAACGGGCGTCGGGCGAGAAGACGGCGGCACCGAAGACGAAATTCTGCGAAGTCTTGGCGACGGTAACTCCGACCTGCTTGACCGCGGTGGGGAGCCGTCCTGAAGCAGTGTTGACGCGGTTCTCGATGTCGACGGCGGCGAGGTCGGGATCGCGGTTGAGGTCGAACGTGGCGGTGATCTGGCTGACGCCGTTGTTGTCGCTGGAAGAGGTGATGTACTTCATGCCCTCGGAGCCGTTGATCTGCTGCTCGAGTGGCGTGGTGACGGCGGACTCGACGGTCTGGGCGCTGGCTCCGGTATAGACGGCGACGACGCCGACCTGCGGTGGCGCGAGATTCGGGAATTGCGCGATGGGCAGGGTTGGGATGCAGACGGCGCCAGCGAGAATAATGAGCAGGGCGCAGACGGTCGAGAAAACGGGGCGATGAATGAAGAAGTCGACCATTTAGAAAAAGTTCTCGGTTCTCAGTTCTCGGTTCTCGGTCTTCAGTCTTTGTCTTTCGCGCTTGCTGGTTGCCATTTGTCTGAGCTGGGTTCGAGAACGTTTCCTTGGACTCTTAGCTGCTGCTGCTGCTTTCTTGCGGGATTACGGGTACGCCATCTATTAGAAACTGGGTTCCGGAGACGACTACTTTGTCTCCGGGCTTTACGCCGTCCAGGACTACATAGTCGTTGCCTACGATTTGGCCGATCTGGATCGGCTTCTGGTGGACTACATATCCACCTTTCTGGTCAGCCTCGGCGACGAAAGCGAAATAGAGGCCGCTGATTCGCGAGACGGCCACGACTGGAACGACTGGCTTTTCCTGGCTGCCCCAGACCACACGCGCGCGGATGAACTGAGCTGTGCGCAGGGCGTCGTTCGAGTTGGCGATGGTCGCTTTGGCGAGCACGGTTTGCGTGGTCGTATCCACTTGCGGCGAAATGAACGTGATGCGGCTGGCGGCGAGCGACTTTCCTGAACCGTCAATGATCTGGACGGGAAGATTCATCTTCAACTGGGCAGATTTCTCGATGGGCACATAGATGTAAGCTTCGAGGCTGCCGGGACGGTCGACGGTGGTGAGCGTGGTGGTGGTGACCACGCGGTCGCCAACACGGACGGGAACATCGCCGACAATGCCGGCGCGTGGGGCGACGACTTGGTAGTAGTGCAACTGGACCTGCTGCTCGCTGACCTGAGCGTCGAGCGAGTGAAATTGCGCCTGGGCAGCGTCGAGAGTGGCGCGCGCCTGGTCGAGATCCTGCTTACTAACTACGCCGGCATTGGCAAGACCGTTGACGCGATCATAATTTTGCTGCGCCCATTTCACCTGGGCCACTTGCGCGGCGCGGGCGTCCTCCTGGCTCTTGACCGTGGCTTGCTGCTTGGCAGGATCGATCTGCATCATGGGAGCGCCGTCCGCGACGCGTTCGCCGGAGTGGACGAATATCTGAGTAATAATGCCTTCGACCTGTGGCATGACCACGGCAGAGTCGCGAGATTTCAAGGTAGCGACATAGTCAGTGGTGTCGTCGACTCTTTGGGCCTTCGCCGTTTGGACTTTGACAGGCATAGCCTGCGGGGCGGCAGCTTTGGCTGCTTTGCCCTTGCCGCAGGCGGCCGTGAAGAGGAGTGCGGCCAGAAGGCTGACGGGCAGAATCAGAGGTGACGTTCTTGCGAAGACTCGAAACATATCGTTGCTCTGAAAGACGCGGCGAGGCGCGTCTCTACGGGAAACCAGGCACCCCTTTTGGGGCTGGGCGTCGCGGTGACCCAACCGCAGCAATATTAGAACAATTAATGGATTCATGGTAATGGCAGGAGGCTCCGAGGAATTTTCGGTTCTGTTAAATTGTTGGGTCATGAAACCGAGTCGAAGTTTTGCGAGCGACAACAATGCGGTGGTGCATCCCGAGGTACTGGAGGCAATACGACGCGCCAACGAAGGGCATGTGGTGGGGTATGGGGATGATCCGCACACAGAATCGGCGGTGGGAAAATTCCGAGAACAGTTCGGAGCCGAGATAGCCGTGTTCTTTGTTTTCAATGGGACGGCGGCGAACGTGCTGAGTTTGCAGGCGCTGACGCGGCCATTTCATGCGGTGCTGTGTCCGGAGCTGTCTCATATTTATACGGATGAATGCGGCGCGCCGGAAAAGTTTACGGGCTGCAAACTGGTGCCCCTGGCGGCGCCGGACGGGAAGTTGACGGTGGAAACGGTGGCGCACGCGTATCACGGAATTGGGGACCAGCATCACGTGCAGCCGCGAGTGATTTCGATTACGCAATCGACCGAGATGGGGACCATTTACAAACCGGCAGAAATCGAGGCGCTGGCGCAGTTTGCTCACGAGCGGAAAATGTTCCTGCACATGGATGGGGCGCGGATTTCAAACGCGGTGGCAGCGCAGCGACTGACCCTGCGGCAGGCGACGCGCGATTTGGGAGTGGATGTGCTTTCGTTTGGCGGGACGAAGAACGGGCTGATGGGGGTGGAGGCAGTGGTGTTCTTTCGTCCGGAACTGGCGGAGAATTTCTTGTTTGTGCGCAAGCAGGGGATGCAGTTGGCATCGAAGATGCGCTACATGGCGGTGCAGATGGAGGCGCTGCTGACGAACGATCTCTGGCGGCGGAATGCGGAGCGCGCTAATCGGATGGCGCGTTTGCTGGAAGAAGAAGTGAAGAAGATTTCGCCAGTCAAGATTGTGTATCCCGTGGAGGCGAACGGAGTGTTTGCGCAAATTCCGCGGGAGGCGATTAAGAAGATACAGGAGCGGTACTTCTTCTATGTGTGGAGCGAAGAAGAGTCGGTGGTGCGATGGATGTGCTCGTTCGACACGACGGAAGAAGACGTCCGGGAGTTTACGCAGTTTGTGAGTGAGATAGTGGGGGGCCTGCAGAACTAAAGTCCCATCCGATTTCCGCAGAGACGCGGCTTGCCGCGGCTTAGACAGAACCCAGTATTTTGGGGCCACACACAGAAACGGGGCGAGCCCCGTCTCTACAGGCGGACTTACTTTTTGCCTGCCCTAACCCTTGCCCATCGCGCTCGCTGCGCGGCTGCGATTCTCCTGCGCCCGGCCGCCGACATGGTTCGTTTCTTGCGAGTCACGGCCGGTCTGCGCTTGTTTCCGTGCAGGAACACCTTCCCGAAGGTAGTTAAGGCAGCGGTTATGCGGTGGAGTTCATTCTCGAGTCGCGCACGTTCCTGCTCGAGTTGTTTAACTACAGACTGAATTAGTGTTTTTGGCATGAGTGGATTCTATCACCCGTAAGTTGGACATCAAGGCCGTTCCTCCGGGAGGGGAATCATCAACCAGGAAATTCCCGTTTCTGGATGAAATCCCTTTCTGGGCAAGGATTTCAGGCTGAGTCACGTCTTACCAAATGGAATGCAAAGGCCGGTGGCACACTAGAAGGATTGAATGGCACTGGCCTCGTCCGCTTGGATGTCGAATACGGTGTACAACTTGGTCAGCTGAAGCAAATCATGCACCCGCTTGCTAGGATTGACGAGTTTCAAATGTCCGCCATGGCTCCGGACGGTTGCATAAGACTTAACTAGCTCCCCAATGCCTGAGCTATCGACATACCCGACTTCGTGCAAGTTCAGCAGGATTTTGTTGCTTCCCTTCTCCAGCAGTCCGCGAACGGTGTCACGGAGAATAACATTGCCTTCGCCCAGGGTGATCCTCCCACTTACATCGACTATGGCAACGCCCGCGACCTGGCGAACGGCAGTTTGCATCTTGATGGGAGTGTGGCCCTGAGTCCCGAGGCCCAGGCGATCGAGGATTCCGCAGGCCACGGTCGCGGTGTCGTGCGATTCCGTACGCACCACAATGAGGGAGTGGTCCTCTTTCAATAGCTCGCGGAAAAGCGCGGCGTCCTCGGAACTTTTTTCGTCGGGAGTCGGCCGTGGGCTAGCGCTGTTGCCGGCAGCAGCTCCTCCAATGGCAGAGCCGGCTCCCGCGCCGGCCAACCCGAGAAGAGCGGCGGCCCCGAAGCCCAGCGCGAATACTTGGCCGATTCCGGGAACAACCAGCAGCGACGCGGCGACCACCCCTGCGGACATGCCTGTAGCTGCGCCCATGAACCCGCCGACGGTTGCGCCAAATCCCTTGCCAACGCTCTTGGCCTCGGTCTCCGATCGGGTGAGAAAGACAATCGAATCTTTCGGCACTTTCTGATCCAACAGTTCTCGAACGGCCTCTTCAGCACGATCACGAGAAGAAAATACTCCAATGGCAGTCTCCACGGGTTCCTCCTGATTCCGACAGCTAAGTCACACTCCGCTCATGCAGTCACCAACCGAGGTCGGACTTGTGTTCGGAGTTACTTTGCTCGCCGAACTGGTTACGTTTCTTGTAAGACATGATCATTAAGCCGATGCAGATGCCCATAGGTGGGAAGATGAGGACGAGGATCCCGCTCTTAAGGGCTTGAATCATGCGCGGACCCGCCCCGGCGGCTTGCGTGTAACAGAGGGCGCAGCTTTGGCTCCATGCGGGCAGAGAGAGGCACGCGAGGACGAGCAAAAAAAGAGCGGCCTTGGCGATGGTTGCGATTCTACTGTTCATAGTCCTCCTCATCACCGTCCCATTTGCCCGGTTCAGTGCGGGCGCATGTGGAGCAGGCGGACGCTATCGGGCCAGATCATGTTCAGCATGAAGAGGACGAAGAGCGTGTACGGGATCAAGGCGAGGAACAGGACCTGGCGTTCCTGGCCGAGGTGCATAAAGTACATCACGGCAATGGCCGCCTGCAAGAAGGCGAGCATGAGCATCAGCATCCCCTGCGGACCGGCCATCATGGCAAAGCAGACCTGGTAAATGGCGATCGCCATGATGGTCACGTACACAACGTAGGTTGTCACCATGCTGTTTGATTTTCCGGTCGAATTCGGTGTCGTAGTCATATTCATTTACCTTGAGTTCACCTTCCCGTGGTGTTTCGCTAGCGCTTCATGTTCAAGAGGTAGACCATGGGCACGACGAACATCCAGACAATGTCGACGAAGTGCCAGTAGAGAGACCATATCTCGATGTGTTTGGCAGAGTAGCGTCCGGCCTTGTAAGTCAACGCGACGACGGTAAGAGCGATGACGCCACCGATCACGTGTAACATGTGCAATCCGGTGATGGTAAAGAAGCTGGCGCCAAACAAGGGCGCGCCCCAGGGATTCTGAAACATGCGGACGCCTTCCCCGATCAGCGAGCGCCACTCGAGGAGGTGAAGGATGGCGAAAAGCACGCCCCCGGCGGCGGTGATCATGGTCCACTTGAAGGCTCCGGCGCGGTCGCCGTTTTGAGCGTCCCGCACCGCAAAAAGAATAGTCAAGCTGCTGGTAACCAGGATGAAGGTCATCAGCAAGGCTTTCCAGATACTAGCGTGCTCGAACGGCGTGGGCCAATCAGGGCTGGCGTTGCGGATGTAGCCGTAGGCGAACAGGAAAGCGCCAAAGGTGACCGCATCCGAGATAATAAACAGCCACATCACCAGTTTGCTGGATGGAATGGCAAAGGGTGACTCTTCCATCACGCTTGCAGCGTGGGGATCGACTGCGAGATTCGCTTGACTCACTGAGCCTCCTGATCGGTTACAGCTTTAACCAGTCGTTACAGTTTTAACCAGACGTTAGAGCTTTAAGCAAACAACGAAAAGCAGGTAGATCCAAAGCATGCCCATGAAATGCCAGTAGTAAGACGTTGAGTCCATGGTGCTCTTTCGCAGGACAGGCACCGGGCTGCGCAGGAGATACATCACTCGTAACAAGCCACCCAAGCCGCCAAGTACGTGAATGGCATGGACTGCGGTAAGTACGTAGAAAAACGAACTGTTGGGATTTGTCGCGAGATACAGTCCTTCGGATCGCAGTTGTAGCCAGGCCAAGTACTGGCCGACTACGAAAGTGAGTCCAAGAGCCAAGGTGGCGCCGAGCCACTGCATGGCCTGAGAGCGGGTCACACCCTCGAGGCGAATGTAGCGGGCAACTTTTTTTCGCGCGAATTCGAGCGTCAGGCTGCTGAGGACGAGGATCGCGCTGTTGAGATATAGGATGCGCGGGATGAGGATGTGCTGCCAGTCGTTGCCGGAGCCTTGGCGGACGATGAGGGCACTGGTGAGGGCAGCGAAGCACATGGCGATCGCCGCGAGGGCAACCCAGATGCCGGTGCGGGCGGGCTCGGGCGATCGGTCAGCGACGGCACGGAGTCCTCCGCTGTCGGGGATGAGACCCGCAGGGCCATTGCCGCCGGGCATGCCGGGGAAGGGTCTGGACGGCGGCTTATCAATCACCGGCGGGGCGGGAACGGTTGTGGCCATGTTACTAGTTGCCTTTCTTCGGAGAACCTCAGCGGCTAAAGCCGCTTCAAAACAATGCAGTTACCGCAGCGCTGAAGCGCTGCGCCACCCAAAATCAACTTACGAACGAATTGGAGTTTTCACCTGTTCGGGTGAATTCTGCATTATGAAATCTTCCTTGGCGCCTTCGACGCCGTATTGGTATGGGTCGTGATAAACAACTGGGTGGGTGCCACCGAAGTTGTTCCACGGCGGCGGCGACGGAACAGTCCATTCGAGCGACGTCGCGTTCCACGGGTTCTCGGGAGCGGGCGGGCCCCAGAAACGGCTATGGACGAGGTTGTACAGGAAAATCAGCTGGGCCGCTCCAGTACATAGCGCGGCGATGGTGATGAATTTGTGCACCGGCATCAAGGGCGCCATGAAATCATCCACGAACGACGAGTAACGCCGGACGTTGCCGGCCAACCCGAGATAGTGGAAGGGCATGAAGATGCAGTAAGCGCCGACAAAGGTAAACCAGAAGTGAATTTTGCCCAGGGTTTCATTCATCATGTGGCCGGTCATCTTGGGCATCCAGAAATAAGTTGCGGCAAAGATGCCGAAGATGGCGGCGACACCCATGACCAGGTGAAAGTGGCCGACGACGAAGTAAGTCGCATGCAGGTAGATATCAATCGAGGGCTGGGCGAGGAAGAATCCGCTGACGCCGCCGCTCACGAACATGGAGATGAAGCCCAAGGCAAACAGAGAAGCGGCGGTGATCTGGAGGCGCGAACCATAGAGGCTGCCAAGCCAGATCAGCGTCAATATGGTTGCCGGGATGGTGATCATCAGGGTCGGGAACGAGAACACCAGAGCGGAGAATGGATTCATGCCGCTGAGGAACATGTGATGTCCCCAGACCATGTAACTGAGAAAGCCGATGGCCATCATGGAGCCAATGACGACTTTGTGACTGAGTAGCGGCTTACGCATGCTGTTGATCAGGATGTGGGAGACGATGCCCATGGCGGGCAGGATTGCGATATAGACCTCGGGATGTCCGAAGAACCAAAACAGATGCTGCCAGAGGAGCGGCGAGCCTCCGGAGTGGGGTTCAAGATGGTCGCTGACGACGAGGCCGGCGGGAATGAAGAAACTGGTGCCGGCAACGCGATCGAGGATCAGGAGCAGGCAGGCCGGCAGCAACACGGCAAAGGCGAGCAAGGCGATGCAGGAGGTTACGAACCACGCCCAGGTACTGATCGGCATGCGCATCAGGGTCATACCTTTGGCGC
>Ga0187862_10006021_pt1 | contig 11060 bp, 8 predicted proteins | sample June2016WEW_10_1_FD_133003 | JGI IMG/M metagenome (GOLD analysis project Ga0187862, IMG submission 133003) | Peatland microbial communities from SPRUCE experiment site at the Marcell Experimental Forest, Minnesota, USA - June2016WEW_10_150 | ecosystem: Environmental > Terrestrial > Soil >...
GGACAAACCAGTCGATGTCGGCGACAGTCATGCCAATCGCCTTGAACGCGTCCTCGACCACGTCGGTGATCATCGCCACCGCGTGGCGAAACACCTCGCGGCCTTCCATGCGCAGATGGCCGACCGTGCCGGTCGATGACGGCCCGCCGTCGACATAGAGCTTCGACTTGTAGCGACCGTCGGACCGCAGACGCACGGTCAGGATGCCGCGCTCCTCGCTTTTGTCCGGCTGCGCTTGGCTGTCGAGCACGACGGCACCGGCGCCGTCGCCAAACAGCACGCAAGTGCCGCGGTCGGTCCAGTCGAGAAGGCGCGAAAACGTCTCCGAGCCGATCACCAGCGCGCGGGAGAACGCGCCGGATTTGAGCAGGCTATCGGCCGTCGCCAGCGCGAAGACGAAACCGGAGCACACCGCCTGCAAGTCGAAGGCGGCGCCATGGGTGATGCCGAGATCGGCCTGGACCGAGACGGCGCTCGCCGGGAAGGTGTTGTCCGGCGTCGAGGTTGCGAGCACGATCAGATCGATCGACTGGGCATCGACCTTGGCATGGGCGAGCGCGGCGCGCGCCGCATGCGTCGCCATGTGCGAGGTCCATTCGCCGGGCGCGGCGATGTGGCGTTCGTGGATTCCGGTACGCTGCACGATCCAGTCGTCCGAGGTGTCGACCTTGCGCGCCAGATCGCTGTTGGTGAGGATCTGCGCCGGCAGATAACTGCCGCAGCCGAGGATGACCGAACGCTGCACTGTCACGAGGCCGCTCCGCCGACGGCCTGGCGCGGCTGCCTGCCGAGGCTTCCGAGTGCCGCCGTGATCTTGGCCAAAAGCTCGTCGCGGACGACACCGTGGCCAAGCTCGATGGCCGCGGCAAAACCCTCGGCGTCGGTGCTGCCGTGGCTCTTGATGACGATGCCGTTGAGGCCGAGAAACACGCCGCCGTTCGACTTGCGCGGGTCCATGACTTCGCGCAACTGCCGGAACGCCGAACGCGCAAACAGGTAGCCGATGCGGGCGCTGAGCGTGCGGCTCATGGCGCCTTTCAAATATTCGCCGATCTGGCGCGCGGTGCCCTCGGCGGTCTTGAGCGCAATGTTGCCGGCAAAGCCTTCGGTGACGACGACGTCTACGGTGCCTTTGCCGATGTCGTTGCCTTCGACAAAGCCGTGATAATCGAGGTCGGGCAATTTCTGCTCGCGCAGGATAGCGGCGGCTTCGCGCACCGGTTCGAGGCCTTTGGCTTCCTCGACGCCGATGTTGAGCAGCCCGACAGTCGGACGATCATGGCCGAACAGGATGCGCGCGGTGGCGGCGCCCATCACCGCCAGATCGACGAGATGGTCGGCATCGGCGCCGATCGAGGCGCCGACGTCGAGCACGATGGATTCGCCGCGCAGGGTCGGCCACAGCGCCGCGATCGCCGGCCGGTCGATGCCCGGCAGAGTCTTGAGATTGAACTTCGACATCGCCATCAGCGCGCCGGTATTGCCGCCCGATACGGCGACGTCGGCGTCGCCTTTCTTGACCGCGTCGATGGCGAGCCACATCGAGGATTTCCACCGGCCATAGCGCAAGGCCTGGCTCGGCTTATCCTCCATCCGCACTGCGATGTCGGTGTGGATGAGCTTGGAAGCCGCTTTGAGCGAAGGCCGCGCGTCGATGAGCGGCGCGATCAAGGCTGTGTTGCCGAAGAAAAGGAATTCGGTTTCCGGGTGCCGCCGCAGCGTCAGATCGGCGCCGGCGACGACCACCGCGGGACCCTGATCTCCGCCCATCGCGTCGAGAGCAATGCGGACCTTGTCTGACATTCAATGACCTTGCGGTCCTAGGTCCTGGCGACGGAAGGGCGACACCGGCCGGGAGAATAACGGTTCGGCGCCCGGACACAACTGCGTTCAGCGGCCATGCTTTTCCTTCAGCCCGGCGAGCGCCGCGAACGGCCCCGGATCCGGCTTAACGTCTTGTGGCGCCTCGAAAACCGCGCCCGGTTTGCGAGGATAGGGATCGAGCCCGAGGATGAGGAATTCGGTCGCCAGCGCGCCCAGATCGACGATACCCCCGATGAGCGGTTCCGGCCCGTTCCAGCTCCGTTGCGGCCGTTCGGAACCGTCTTCGACGGCCTCGTCTTCGCTTGCCTTGCGCTCGACGGGCGGCGGCGGCGGAGCGAACAACAGGTCGATATCCTCTTCGACTTCGTTAACGAGCGGCTCCAGCGTGACCACGCAGTCCTGGCCCACCGTCGCCGACATTCGCCCGCAGACATGCAATCCGTCCGCGCCGTGCCGCGTCACGTCGAAATTGGCTTCGAACCTTGGCAAGTCGCGCAACCCCACCACCTGCGCCACGGCGGCGCGGACGTCGTTGTCGGCCACGAGATCGAAATGCTGGCCGGTCTCGGCCACGTTCTCGATCGCGACCGGAACCTGCCAGGGCGCCGGTGCTTGTTTGTCTGCTTTACGTTCGCTCATGTTGACGTTCGCTGATGTTTAGGTTCGCAAATGTTTAGGTTCGTTCTTGGACAAAGGCCCCGGGGCTGGGAAAGACGACTTCGCCGTGAATGAGCGCGCCGTCGTCCTGGGCATCGAGCCCGGTCACCGCCGCGCGCCCATAACGCGCCAGTTGAGCGGCTCCGGCATCGTCCCCTGGCGGAAAGATATTGCGTGCCAGCGCCTTCTCAAAGACCCGTTCGTCCGCCGCCTCAAGGGCGGCCAGATAGGCGGCTTGCCGGCCGTAGAAGGCCTCGGCAAAAGCTTGCATCCGTTTCGGCACGGCAAGGTCGCCGACCCCCATTTCCCGCAAATTGGCATCGAGATCGTGGCAAAACCTGTCGAAAAGCTCTTGGCCGAGAAGTGCTTGGCCGAGGCCACGTGCGCACTCCTCCCGGCGGCCCAGCCGGTGCAACAGCAGCACCAAATGCAGCACAATCAGGTCAAACCGACCTTCGACGGTATCGGGGACCCGATAATCGGCGTAAAACGCCACCGAACGGGCTTGCGCCACGATGGCGCCATAGAGGGCATGGATTGTGCGGGCTTGGGAACTACGCCGAAACCGCGCTAGGATCATAGGGATAGCCTGAATATCGAAAGCCGCTTTGCAGCGGCGGATTGCCAGTTTTGCGTTTTCGGGGTACGGCACGCAACGGCTGGGTGCAAGGTGGGTTTGAGGATGTGGGGCAGCCTGCGGCAAAGTACGAACGCGAGTTCCGTTAGAGCCTTGGCCGTGCTGTTCACGCTGGCGCTTCTGCCGGGCGGCTGCTTCGGCGAAACGTTCCAGCGCGGTTACGTGCTGCCCGACGGCGCGCTCGAGCAAATCCCGCTGGGCGCCTCCCAGGAGCAGGTCCTGCTCGTTCTCGGCACCCCATCAACGGTGGCGACCGTCAGCGGCGAGGCGTTCTATTACATCTCGCAAAAGGCCCAGCGCCCGATCTCCTTCGTCGACACCTCAATCACCGACCAGCGCGTGATCGTGGTCTATTTCGACAAAAGCCGAAAAGTGCAGCGGCTCGCCGAATACGGCATGAAAGACGGCAAGATTTTCGATTTCATCAGCCGCACGACGCCGACCAGCGGCGCCGAGAACAACATCGTCACCTACTTGTTCAGGACCATCAAAGGCCAAGGCTCGTAAGTCTTCGCGGTCCGCGCGCGACAGCACGCGGACCGGCCGACGATGCAGAGCGGTAGATTTTTCCTTTGAGCATGATCTTATCCGAAAACCGGTTTCCACTTTTCGGGATCATGCTCGAGTGTCAGTGTGCCAGCACGGCGAGCAGCAGCAACGCCACGATGTTGGTGATCTTGATCATCGGATTGACCGCGGGACCCGCCGTATCCTTGTAAGGATCGCCGACCGTGTCGCCGGTCACCGCCGCCTTGTGGGCGTCGGAGCCTTTGCCGCCGTAATGGCCGTCCTCGATGTATTTCTTGGCGTTGTCCCAGGCGCCGCCACCCGACGTCATCGAGATGGCGACGAACAGGCCGGTCACGATGACGCCCAACAGCATCGCGCCGAGCGCCGAGAACGCCGCCGATTTGCCTTGCGCGCCGCCGCCGGCCACGAAGTAGATCACGAAATAGACAACGATCGGCGAGAGCACCGGCAACAGCGACGGTATGATCATCTCTTTGATCGCGGCGCGGGTCAGCATATCGACGGCGCGGCCGTAATCGGGCTTGTCCCTGCCCTGCATGATGCCCGGCCGCTCGCGGAATTGCCGCCGCACCTCCTCGACGATCGACGACGCCGCGCGGCCCACCGCCGTCATGCCCATGGCGCCGAACAGATACGGCAACATGCCGCCGAACAGCAGACCCGCTACGACGTACGGATTGACCAGCGAGAAATCGGGCGCGACGCCCTTGAAATAAGGATGCTGGGTCGAGCCAGCGATGAAGAACTTCAGATCTTCGTTATAAGCCGCGAACAGCACCAAGGCGCCGAGGCCGGCGGAGCCGATGGCATAGCCTTTGGTCACCGCCTTGGTGGTGTTGCCGACCGCATCGAGTGCGTCGGTCGATTTGCGCACCTCTTTCGGCAGGCCGGCCATTTCGGCAATGCCGCCGGCATTGTCGGTGACCGGGCCGAAGGCGTCGAGCGCCACCACGATGCCGGCCAGCGCCAGCATGGTGGTCACCGCGATGGCGATGCCGAACAGGCCGGCGAGGTTATAGCTGACCAGGATGCCGGCGATGATCACCAGGGCCGGCAGCGCGGTCGATTCAAGCGATATCGCGAGGCCCTGGATCACATTGGTGCCGTGGCCGGTCTGCGAGGCAGCGGCGATGGATTGCACCGGGCGAAAGTTGGTGCCGGTGTAATACTCGGTGATCCAGATGATCAGCCCGGTGACCGCAAGACCGACGATGCCGCAGATGAACAGCGTCTCCCCGGAATAGTTCACGCCCGTGAGCGGGCCGAAGCCGATCAGTTCGTAGGTCACGATCGCGATGCCGATCAGCGACAGGATCGCGGTCGCGAGCATGCCCTTGTAGAGCGCGCCCATGATCGACTGGCTGGCGCCGAGCTTGACGAAGAAGGTGCCGATGATGGAGGCGATGATGCAGACGCCGCCGATCGCGAGCGGGTACGTCATCATCTTGAGCAGCATGTCGCCGCCAGCAGCGCTGAAGAAGATCGCGGCAAGCACCATGGTCGCGACCGTGGTCACCGCATAGGTCTCGAACAAGTCGGCCGCCATGCCGGCGCAGTCGCCGACATTGTCGCCCACGTTGTCGGCGATGGTCGCAGGATTCCGTGGATCGTCTTCCGGAATTCCGGCCTCGACCTTGCCGACGAGATCGCCGCCGACGTCGGCGCCCTTGGTGAAAATGCCGCCGCCAAGACGGGCGAAGATCGAGATCAGCGAGGCGCCGAAGCCGAGCGCCACCATGGAATCGATCACTTCGCGATCGTTCGGCGCCATATGCAGCGAGCCGATCAGGAAGCCGAAATAGAGCGTGACGCCGAGCAGCGCCAGGCCGGCCACCAGCATGCCGGTGATGGCGCCGGCGCGGAATGCGATTTCAAGCCCGCCGGCGAGCGACTTGGTCGCGGCCTGCGCGGTGCGCACATTGGCGCGCACCGACACGTTCATGCCGATGAAGCCGGCCGAGCCGGACAGGATGGCGCCGACCGCAAAGCCGATGGCGACCAGCCAGCCGAGGAAATAACCGACGATCACGAAGATGACGACGCCGACGACAGCGATCGTCGAATATTGCCGCTTCAGGTAGGCCTGCGCGCCCTCGCGGATGGCGGCGGCGATTTCCTGCATTTTCTCGCTGCCGGCGTCGGCTGAGAGCACCGAGCGCGTGGCCCAGATCGCGTAAACGATGGCCAGAACGCCGCACAGAACGATGAGCCACAAGGTATCCATTGCATCGACCCCGGTTGTCGTTAAGGGGCCAGACATGGCGTTGGCCCGGAAAGGAGAAAGCGCGGCGCGCGCGATGAGGCGCGACCGGCACAAATCGGGGCGGACATAACCCGAAATACCCGCGCCGCGCAACGGCGGCGAATGAGCTTTAGACCACCCCGAGATAGCGGATCGGGCGGCCCAGTGCGAGAGCCTCGGCGGCGGCTTGGCCGCACGCGGCGCTACAACGACTTGAGGCGCTCGAGCCGGCTCCATTCCCGCCGCAACGTCTTGGGCTTCGCCTTCTTGAGGCACCAAAGCCTCCAACCGCACGCCCCCGGGTCGTCGCCGCAGCATGTGCGCTGCCGGCGGCAAGGCTTGTTGGCGCAGAAGCGGAACGATCCCAGCAAATCGCACTGCGCACGCCGGATTAAATCGGTGCGCACGCGCAATGGGCGCGCCAGCCACTCTTCGAGCGTGAGCCGCCCCGGAAAGCTTCGCGTGGGTCGTCGCGGCAATTCTTCTGACCGCCAGCCGCCAGTTCAATTGGCTTGACGTTTCAGTCTCGACGGCTGCGATGTTGCCAGTCGTGCTCGGTATGTACGCCGGACAACATATGCGCGATAAAATTGCACCTGAGACATTCGAGAAGCTGGTGTTGATCGCGGTCATTGCCGCGGGCGCCGAGTTGCTGCGACATGGTTTCTTCAGTTGACGGCCGCTCGATCAAACCACCCCGAGATGCCGTATCGGCCGCCCCGGCGCGATGGTCTCGGCGGCGGCGATGATGGCGTGGGCGTCGATGCCGTAGCGGCGGTAGAGGTCCTCGATCGAGCCGGTCTGGCCGAAATGCTCGACGCCGAGCGGCCGCACGCGATGGCCATGGACTGCGCCGAGCCACGCCAAGGTCGCCGGATGGCCGTCGAGCACCGTGACGATGCCGCAATGCCGCGGCAAGCCGGCGAACAGCCGCTCGATATGCGAACGCGCGTGAACCAGGCCGCGCTCGCGCGCCCGGCATGCCGCCGTCCAGCCGGCATTGAGACGGTCCGCCGACGTGATGGCCAAGAGCCCGACGTCGCGGCGATCCTCCGCCATCAGGCCGACCGCCTGGATCGCCTCCGGCGCGACCGCACCGGCATAGGCGACGACGACCTGGCAGTTCGGGCCGGGCTCGCGCAGCCAATAGGCGCCGTCGACGATCGCCTGGCGCAGCGCGGGCGTCATCGGCCGCTCGATCTGCTCGATCGGACGTGTGGATAAACGCAGATAGATCGAGCCGCCGGTCTCGTCGCGCAGCCAGGTGCGCTCGGAAGGTTCACCCTCGGCATCCTTTTGCGCGTCGCGCTGAATGTAGTCGAACGAGAAGGCGAGGATGGCGGCGAGCTCGTCGACGAAGGCCGGCTCGAACGCGGCAAGTCCGTCCTGAGCGATGCCGATCAGCGGCTCGGCGATCGACTGGTGCGCGCCGCCTTCCGGCGCCAGCGTGATGCCTGACGGCGTCGCCACCAGGATGAAGCGGGCGTCCTGATAGCAGGCATAATTGAGCGCATCGAGGCCGCGGGCGATGAACGGGTCATAGAGCGTGCCGATCGGAATGAGCCGCTCGCCGTTGATGGCGTGCGACAGACCGAGCGCAGACAGCGCGATGAACAAATTCATCTCGGCAATGCCCAGCTCGATATGCTGGCCGGTGGGCGAGAACTCCCAACTGAAGGTCGATGGAATGCGCTCGCTCTTGAACGTGTCGGCCAAAGCCTCGCGCGCAAACAGGCCGCGGCGATTGACCCATGAGCCGAGGCTGGTCGATACCGTCACGTCGGGCGACGTGGTGACGATGCGCGCGGCGAGCGGCGTGTCGTCGCGCGCAATCTCATGGAGCAGCGCACCGAAGCCGGTCTGCGTCGATGTTTTCGGTTGGAACGGCACCGGCAGATCGGCCGGCACCGCGATACGCGCCGCCTGCAAGCGGCGATCGCCACCGCTGGCAAATGGCACGCTATTCAAAAACGCCTGAATGTTTTCTGCCGGCTGGCTCAAGCCCTCGAACGGATCCCATTCGTGGCCGGCCCGGATGTTCATCAAGCGCTGGAACGTTTCAGTCTGCGCCGGCGTCATCAGGCCGGCGTGATTATCCTTATGCCCGGCGAACGGCAGGCCGTAGCCCTTGATCGTATAGGCGATGAAACAGACCGGGCGATCGTGATCGACGGCGTCGAACGCCTCGATGATCGACGCCAGATCGTGGCCGCCGAGATTGTTCATCAGCCGCGCCAGTTCATCGTCGCTGCGCCGCTCGATGAGCCGCGTCACCGGCCCTTGGTCGCCGATCTCGTCGTTGAGACGCTTACGCCACGCCGCGCCGCCCTGGAACACCAGCGCGGAATAGAGCTGGTTTGGACAATGATCGATCCATTGGCGCAACACCTCGCCGCCCGGCTCGGCAAAGGCTGTTTGCTGGAGCGCGCCGTATTTGAGCACCACAACGTCCCAGCCGAAATTGCGGAACAGGTTTTCGTAACGCTCCCACAGCCCTTCGCGCACCACGGCGTCGAGGCTTTGCCGGTTGTAATCGACGATCCACCAGCAATTACGCAGGCCCTGCTTCCAGCCTTCGAGGATGGCTTCGAAAATATTGCCCTCGTCGAGCTCGGCGTCGCCAATGAGCGCGATCATGCGGCCTTCCGGCCGCGGCTTTCCATCAACTATTTGGCCCCAGCCGTGGGCGCGGACGTAATCCTGAGCCAGCGACGAGAACAGCGTCTGCGCCACGCCCAGGCCCACCGAGCCGGTGGAGAAATCGACGTCGTCGGTGTCCTTGGTGCGCGACGGATAGGATTGCGCGCCCTTGTAACCGCGAAAATCTTCGAGCTTTTCGCGGGTCTGGCGGCCGAGCAGATATTGGATGGCGTGAAAATTCGGCGCCGCGTGCGGCTTGACCGCGACACGGTCCTGCGGCCGCAAGCTATGGAAATAAAGCGCGGTCATGATGGTGGCGAGCGACGCCGACGATGCCTGATGGCCGCCTACCTTCAGGCCGTCGCTATTGTCGCGCAAATGGTTGGCGTGGTGGATGGTCCAGGTCGCCAGCCACAGCACCTTGCGCTCGAGCTCGGCAAGAATCGCTAGGTCTTTTATCGGCAGATCGCGCGCCAGCGCGGACGATGCCATTCGACTTCCTCTTCGCCGATCACTCCAGCTCGACCGTCTCGAATTCCGCCGGCAGGATGATTTCGAGCAGCTCGCAATCGTCGGAATAATCCAACACCGTGTGCTTGATCTTCGGCGGCTGCAGCCAGCACGAGCCCTCGTACATGGTCACCTCGCCAGCGCCGTCGTACTCGCCTTTGATCCAGCCTTTGAGCACGTAGATCATCTGAAATTCGACGTCGTGATAATGCCGCTTCGACACTACCGCCGGGTCGCAGGGCGGGATCATCTTGATGACATGGGCTTGCGCCAAGCCGTTGGTCGCGGCAGCCATGCCGAGGTCGCGATATTTGGCGTAAGAGCGCAAGCCGCCTTCGAACGCGTCCGGATTGAGGTGGCTGGCCACGAAGGTCTGCTTGCGCGGCGCGGCCTTCGCTTTGTATTTGGGCTTGGCCTTTGCGGCAGCGACGCGACGGCGCGCCGACAATTTGCTCGTTGATCGCGAAGTCTTCCGCGCAGCCCGTCCAGCGGGCGCCGCTCGTTTCGCCTTGCGCAGTTTCGTGGCCATGGGCTGTCCTTTCGCCTGAAGAAGCCGGCGAAGGTTATCACACCGGCTTGGGCCTTCGCAGCAACGATCCCCAGGCCAGCAGCAGCGCCGCAACGAGAATGACCGGGAACACCACCTCGTTCACCGTGGTCCAGCCATAGCGCGACAACAGCGCGCCGGACGAGAACGACGCGATCGCCATCGCGCCGAACACCAGAAAGTCGTTGAACGCCTGCACTTTATTGCGCTCGTGCGGATCGTGGCACTCGGTGATCAGCGTGGTGGCGCTGATGAAGGCAAAATTCCAGCCGACGCCGAGCAGCGCCAGCCCGGCCCAGAAATTCCACAGTCCAAGGCCGCCAAGGCTGATGGTGGCGGCGACAACAATCAATGTCAGTCCGATCGCCATCATGGCGCGCACGCCGAAGCGGGCGATCAGCGAGCCGGTGACGAAGCTCGGCGCATACATGCCGATGACATGCCATTGGATGCCCAGCGCCGCCTCGCCGACGGTGTGGTTGCACATGACCATGGCCAGCGGCGCCGACGTCATCTCCATGTTCATCATCGAATAGCTGGCCAGGCCGCAGACGACCGCGATGATGAATTTCGGCTGGATGACGATTTCGCTGAGCGGCCGCCCGTCGATCAGCGAATGCGACACCGGCGGCCGGGGAATTTTGAGCTGCGCCAGCACGATCGCGGCAAGCACCGCGCATGCCGACTGCGCCAGGAACGTGCCCGCGAACAGATAGGGCGGCCACGCATCCTTGGTGAAGATGACGAGTTGCGAGCCGATCACGGCGGCGAAAATGCCGCCGGCCAGCACCCAGGCGACGGCCTTCGGCCGAAACTGCGGGCTCGCCGTATCGGTGGCGGCGAAGCGATAGGATTGGTGCGCCGCGGCGTAGAGGCCGCCGCACAAAGTCCCGACCAGCAAAAGCCAGAACGAGCCGTGCAGCACCGCCGCACACGAGATCAACCCGGACAGCACGCCGAATGCAGAACCGGTCTGCACGGCGAAGCGCCGGCCGTAAGCCTTCGCCAGCATGCCGACAGGGATCGTCCCCATCCACATGCCCGCGACCATGACGCTGATCGGCAGCGTCGCCAGTCCGGGATCCGGCGCCAGCATCGAGCCGATGATGCCTGTGGTCGCCACGATGACGGTGTTGTTGCCGCCGGCGAGCGCCTGGGCCACGCCCAGGATCACGGCATTGCGCGCGGCAAGCCGGTCATCGATGAGATCGAGTGCGGGTTCGGCGACGACCGCCATGGCGAACTCCCGGTGGAGCCGGTCCTTGTAGCGGGCACAGGCGACAGGCGCTACTGCGAAGCATGCAGATCAGCCCGTAGCTTGGGCAATCGCGCCGGCGCCGCCCTACCAATGCCCCATCCAGCGATTCCAGGCGAACAGCAAATCCGCAAATCGGTCGTATGCCACGCGGGTGATTTGACGAAGCACCGGCAAGCCCAACATCCGGCCAAGCCAGGCTTGGCCCGGCGTTGCC
>Ga0187862_10006023_pt1 | contig 11058 bp, 7 predicted proteins | sample June2016WEW_10_1_FD_133003 | JGI IMG/M metagenome (GOLD analysis project Ga0187862, IMG submission 133003) | Peatland microbial communities from SPRUCE experiment site at the Marcell Experimental Forest, Minnesota, USA - June2016WEW_10_150 | ecosystem: Environmental > Terrestrial > Soil >...
AAATGGGCCGCGAGCGCGGTCGGCATGAAAACCGAGGCTTTCGTCAAGAATGAAACGCGGAAAAATGAGTGAGCGGGCGTCGGCGAGGAAGGCGATAGCAATGAACACGAGGTAGGCGAGGGCCAGAATCACGAAGATTTCGAAGTGTCTTCGTTGCGACGTGCCTCGGAAGATCAGCACGGCGAGGTGAAACAGCGCAAAGGGGACGATGAACTTGCTGGCGATAATGCTCCAGGTTTGTGCGTCAAACGGCTCCCGTAGCACGCGGACCACGGCGAGCACCGTGAGACTGAGCATAGGCAAACTGAGTCCAGCAAAGAATGGGATTTTGTCGCGGAGCGCCAGAGTACGCAGAACAACGAAAAAGACCAGGATGCCGAACGCGATCCGGTCCGCGTAAAAGGAAAAAAGGTCGGGTGGTCGAAACAGGAAAACGGTCATTGCGGCCAGGTAAAGGATCGAAGGAAAAGCCAATCCCAGATGAAGCGGCCGAAGCAGCAGACCGGCAATGCACCAAAGCGGGTTGTCGTTACCGTCCCGGGTTAAAGCTAGGGCGCGGCTGCTCATGGCGACGGTCATGCTCCTTCCGGCGCGAACAGCACGCGAACTGTACTGGCGAGGATGCGCAGGTCCAGGAGCAGGCTCCAGTTCTCGATGTAGGTGAGATCAAGGTGCATGTTGAGTTCGAACGACGAAGAGCCGCGCGCCGTAATCTGCCAGAGACCGGTGATTCCGGGTTTCACGTCCAGTCGCCGGAACTGGTGAAGTGCGTAGTGGTCGACCTCGTCGATAGGATGAGGCCGTGGCCCAACCAAACTCATCTCCCCGCACAGCACGTTCCACAGTTGAGGGAGTTCGTCGAGGCTGTAGCGGCGAAGGATACGGCCGATGCGAGTGATTCTAGGGTCGTCGTCGATTTTGAAGATCGGGCCTTGTCTCTCGTTGCGAGCGCGTAAATCTTCCTTGAGGTGTTCGGCGTCGGTCACCATGGAGCGAAACTTGTAGCAACGGAAGCGGCGGCCTTTGGCGCCAGTGCGTTCCGCGGAGTAGAAGACCGGACCGGCCGAGTCCAGCCGGATGAGCAGGGCCACGATCGCCAGCAGAGGACTGACCAAAACCAGGCTGAACGCCGCACCGATGAGATCGAACAAGCGTTTCAAAAATATGGCGGCACTCGGCGATGGCTCGCGATGAAGGGTGACGACCGGCACTTCGCCGATGTAATCCACCCCTGAGTCGGGCCATGGACCCGGAGGCAGATCGGGTACGGCACGAATGTCGAGGTGATTACGGAACGCGGCCTCGGCCGCTTCTCGTGTCTTGGCGGGCTGACCAGGGAGCGCGAGGATGACCTCATCGATGAATTCCGCGCGAGCCAGCCAGTCCAAGTCAGCGATTCTACCCAACACCGCTGGGGATAGCGGCTGGTCGTCATCCACGAAGCCGCAGACGGTTGCGCGCCGGAGAGGATCGTTGCGCAGTGCCCGGGCGACCGATCGAGCGACTGGACCGCCTCCAATGATGAGGATCTTGCGCGATTCTGTTTCGCGCCGCCGCCGCTTCCACACAAACTGCCTCAACCAGCGCAGCACCGCGAGCGCGGCCAGGCTGCTCGCAAATATTCTCGCGGCGGCGAGAGGACTCATCCCGCCCCACTCAGCGATGAACACCAACCCAATCGCGAACAGGGTCGACCTCGCCAGTGCGGGGACGATCCCGGCCGGAGACGGATCCCCGGCGCGTTTGTAGAGACCCTCAGAAAAGCCGAACAACGTTACCAGTGCCGCAAAAATCGGCAGATACGCCCACGGCAGTCCCCAACTGGGTAAGAACAGCGATGACGCACCGCACACTACCACGAGAACGATCAAATCCGCTGCCATCAACTCATAAAGCATGAATCGATCAACGGTGGTTTGCGGCATCAGGCGTTGAGTTAGCGTTCGCGCCTGAGCGTGTCTGGCGGTGGTTTCATCAATCGCTGTAACTGGATGTATCGCGGCTGCGTCGGCCGTCGGCGCGAACCGCGAAGGCGCTTCCGCGGACGTCCCAAGAATCATGCGGGCATATTCCGAGGGGCAATCTTTGGGTACGACGTCCCATAGTCGACTTGTGGTCAATTCGCTCATAGGATTCACAAACTCCGGTAAAGGCCTTGCGGCACGGGAAAACAACGTTCCGCGAGAACGGTTCCGAGCAGAGGAACTTGCGCCTTGCTCAGCTGATCCTTGATTTGAGCGGCGACGAGGCGTCGTGTCTTGTTGGCGGTCAGCACGAGCACCAGACCGTCGCAGGTTCGGCCAATGCTTGCCGTGAGCCAGGAGACTGGAGCGCAACAGAGAATAGAAAAGTCGAACTCCGCCGTGAATTCACGGAGCCGCGACAAGTTTTGGTCGGTGATCCGCTCCCCGCTGGCATCCGGTAACCAGCTTTGGCGAGGAACCATCCAGAGCCGCGGTGCGATCGGCCAGGTGGCCTCCGCACGGTTGGGGGATTGAATCTGCAGCTGGGTTTGCAGAGGGACTGAGTTCGGGTGGGCGTCGATCAGCCCGACGTCGTACCGGTCCTCTTCAGCCAGAGCTCTGGCGACTTCGAGGCACAGGGTTGCAGTCTCGGTGGTTGCTTCGATTGTGGCAAATCCGACGTGCCGCACTGGCTTGGCTTCGTGCCGGAAGAAAAGTTGCTGCACCAGTGCGTGAATCTGCTCACCGTAAATCAGACTTGCCGAGGAAACTGTTTTGTGCTGGACTTGCTCGCGAATCGAAGTCACGCGCGGCTGCTCAGCGACTGACGTTTCGACAAGAAGCTCATGGAAACTGCTCACTCGACCACCACCTTATGCCGTCCGATCCCGAAAATGGAGGGACGCATAGCGGCATGCTCGGCCGCAGGCAACCAGGCCAACACCGGTACCTGCAGTAGGCCGCAAGCTTCGTCGGGGGTGCGAATCGTCGCGTCAAAGTACTCCGTCGTAAAGGCGATGCCGATGCTGAACGCCATGGCCAGTCCGAAAGCGAGCACGAAATACAGGAGGAACGGGTGGACCGGCAGAGCCGGGGCGACGGGCGGTTCCACAATGGCCACATTGAGGATGCGACGCTCGTCAAGCGCATCGCCAATGCGTGCCTCCTCGCGCTTGCGAAGGTAGAGCAGGTAGTTGTCTTCCTCGGCCTTGGCGGTGCGCATCAGATCCTGCTGATCGATGGAGTCAGATTGCATCTGCTGGGCAAACGTGCGCAGGGATGCAGCCTGGGTGGAAGCGTCGGATTGCCGCGCCCGCAGGCCATCCCACTGCACCTGCGCCTTCTCCATTTCCATGCGGGCCCACTCATAGTTGGGATCCTTGTCGGTGGTTTCGTCGCGCACCGGGGTGAGCGCTTCAGCGGCGATTTCCGCGCGAGTCTCCGCGATTTCCTGTTCCACTTCCTGCACCAGCCGGTAGGACGGCTCAAAGCGGCTAAGAAGGTCGGTGCGCTTAAGTTGGAGTTCGAGGAGGTGCGTTTTCATCTTTTCGAGAGCCTGGGGATTATCGGCCCAGCGCTTCAGCGTGACCGAACGAGAGGGAAACGACTTGAGTTGCTGGCTGAGCGACGCGATTCGATGCTCGGTCTCGACACGATCCTGGTCGATCTGGCGGTACGCGGCGTCGGCTTCGCCTAACTTCTGCAGTGCAATATCGCGTTCCAGCGCGGCCGAAGCCACGCCCCGAGCGCGAGTGAAGTGCACGAGTTCGGCTTCGGATTGAAGCAGTCTCTTTTCGTATTCCGCGGTGCGCTGGTCGAAAAACTCGATCTCACCCGGGGGCCGCTGGAGATTCGTGTGCCGGCGCACGTAGAGGGTCGAAAGCGCTGCCAGAATGCGGGCGGCCCGTTCCGGACTGGTGTCCTTATAGGTGACCTGGATAAGGTTCGACTTCTTCAGGGCTTCGACATCCAAGCGGCGGGCCAGCTTGCGAACGGCATGTTCGATCTCAGCCGGCCGCGCGATATCCGGTGTGTCCGCAGGAACAAGTCCTGCCAGTTTGACAACTTGCTTCAGGAGATCTTCATCGCTCAGGAGTTCGACTTCGGAATTGAGTTCTTCTTCGGTAATGTCGGGACGGGTGAAATCCATGGGGCTGGCGGGTTGAGAAGAGACAACGGGGTCATAGCGGCCCCGGCGCAGCAGAACCATGAAGTGCGATTCATAGCGCGCGGAGAACACTACGAGGAGCATCGCCGCCAGCAGCACGAACCCAAAAGAAGCGGCTACGAGTCGCGGACGCCGGAACAGCGTGGCCGCAAGCTCACGGGGCGTGGGGGTGGGAGGGGTGCGCGAATTTCCGTTCAATTCCGCGGACATGGATCGTACAGCAAAGCCGATCACACCCGGCGGGCTTTATGGGAACTCGCCAGATTTTGAAGACGCAATCAGTGAATGCCGCCACTCCTTCCTGCTAAAACTGCAATGGGTTCATGTACCAACTCAGAGCGTTGGTCGGAACATATCGGCGGATCTTTGAAATCCTGCTCTGTGGGACAAAGATAAAGTCGCCGGGCCGAAGGTGGAGATCTTCGTTTAGATCGCGAGAATTCAGCATCTTCTTAAGGTCAATCACGTGGGCTTCCGCTACGTACGCGGAAATCCGCCGAAACACCACGACCTGCGAATGACGGGCCTGCTGTGTTAGACCCCCCGCAATTGCCACACCTTCATTTACGGTCAGATCCCCGCGCAGCTCATACTTTCCTGGCCGCGCCACCTCACCCGATGCGAGGAAGTAAGGTTTGTCAAAATCCTTTAAGGTCACGGTGACCTCGGGCTCATGCAGAAAACCGCGATAGGCAGAGACAACCGCCTGCTGCATCTGGGGGACCGTGAGTCCTTCGGCGAACAGCGTGCCCGCACCTTTCAGGGCCACGAAGCCATCGGGCAGCACGGTCAAGGTCTGATTGAAGTCGGGCGAGAAAGTGAAATTCACGTCCACGGTGTCAGATTTCGAAAGCCGATAAAGCGGATGGCGTTCCCCTCCGAATGCAGGATCTCCCATGCCAACCGCTTTCCCGGGTTGTGTGATCGCTCCGTGGGTGGAGCCGCCCGTGCCGGACCGGTCCTGGCTCTGCGAGCTCTCCGCCGATCCGAGCTTTCCGGTTGACGGAGCAGAAGACACAGGCGCCGAAGCAGGCAACGGTGCAGTTTCCTGAGCGGACGTGACCACGGCTAGCTGCAGGATGAGCATACCCACAGCTTCCAAAACGACGTGTTTAGTAAATACATTCATCTCCGGACTCTCGCCGTTGCTCCGAACGGCGAACTAGGCAGCTCGAGCAATTGAGCTGTTGGCACGAAGGTACCGCTGCGGTGCCTAGCACAACAAGACTTGGAAAGTACTGTCTACCGCGGTACGGGGCACGTTCCGGCCATTGGAAAAGTAATGAAATCAGCAGTTGCCCAGCCGGGGCTGAGTTTCAGGTTCCGAGCGCACGCTGGGCGGGAGGGTTCCGCTAAGAAAGTTGTGCCCAAGAGTGGACCCGCTAAAGTAGGCATGAGGTGCGGTATTCATCACCAACAGGGTGTGACGGGGCCTACATCCGGTCCCTGTGCTTTTGGGCATGATGGTGGGGTGAAAACCATGCGCTCCGCGAAGCAGTCCACGGGAACCGGGCCGGCCGAAACCGAAATGGTGCAAGTATTGGTTGCCGATTCGGGTCCTATTCAGTCTCAACTCTTGACGCGTGCCTTGAAAAGCCGGCGGGAGTTCCAGGTTTCCGCGGTCGCGTTGGAGACGGCTGTGATCCACAACTTCATGCAATCGAATCACGCCGACGTAGTCTTGATTGCGGGGAACCACCTGCCGGATTTGAGCCTGTTGCGCTGGCTGCGAGTTTCGTATCCGAAAATTGCTCCCGTGTTGCTGGCCGAGAGCGATGACCGCGAGCTGGTGGTGAACGCCTTTCGCGCCGGCGCAAAAGGTATTTTTCTTTTTACCCACACTCCCTTTCCGATGCTCTGCAAGTGCATCCACCGCGTTTTCCAGGGAGAGGTTTGGCTGAACAGCCAGCAGATGAATTATGTGCTGGATGCCTTATCAGAGGTGCCCACGCTGCGGGTGGTCAACTCCAATGGGAGATTCTTGTTGACGCCTCGCGAGGAGCAGGTGGTCGCGCTCGTAGCTGACGGCTTGACCAACCGCGGAGTCGCCGTAGAATTGGGGCTCAGCGAACATACGATCAAGAAGTATCTGCTGCGTATTTTCGATAAGGTGGGGATTTCGAGCCGGGTGGAATTGGTCCTCTACGCGATGGCGCACGGCGAGCATCGCCCGGCGGAATGGATGCCGAGCAACACCGCCTGAGCGCAGATGGAAAGGCCGACGTACAATGGCAAAATGCGCAAGGGCGAGGAGATCGCTGGGTGACGAGTTCCGGGTCCGAGTCTCTGTCCGCATCCAAATCCGCATCCAAGGTGGCGCGCCGATGGACCGTGATCGCTTCCGGGCTGCTCCTGCTGGCGCTCGCGCTGGTGATGATCTATACCGGGCCGACCGCTTTTTACAGTCCCGTCGCGCTGGTAACGGTGGCGGCGATCGGGCTGGCCGCGCTGCTGCTGCAGGTTCGGTTTCGCCGCGATCTTCCGAACGTTCATTCTCCCCTCTGGCTTAACATCCTCGGCATTCTCTGTGCCATGGTATCGCTGTTCGCGGATTACTTCCGGATGACGCGTCCAATGCTCGATCTGGTGGCGTTTGCCGCCGTGGTCTGCTTCGGCATCAGCGGATCACTCATCCTGCACGCGCTGCGACGGCGATTACGAACACCGCAATCGGCTGCGACCGAGACGAAATAAGGGCGCCACTTCAGCCGTGCCCAGGACCAATCAGGACCAATCAGGACGCGGGCTTTAGCCCCTGAGGGCCCCGGCAGTACAATGCCGCTATGCGCGTCACCGTGTTCGGTGCATCCGGACTGCTTGGCCAGGAACTGGTTCATGAGTTGCGCGGTACTGCTCTCCGCGGTAACGACCTGAGCGGAGATCACGATCAGTTGACCGCGCTGTCTTCGAAAGACGCCGACCTGCGAGACCGCGCGCGCGTTCGCGATGTGATTCGCGATTCCCGTCCTGACTGGATTATCCTATCCGCTGCCTATACAGATGTGGATGGGTGCGAGTCCGACCGCGACTTGGCCTTCGCGGTGAATTGCGAGGGCGCCGTCAATGTGGCCGAGGCTGCCCGTGCAGCCGGATCGCGATTGCTCGTCCTGAGCACGGACTACGTTTTCGATGGCAGCAAACGATCACCCTACGAAATCAGCGATGCCAGAAATCCAACCAGCGTTTATGGCGAGAGCAAAGCCCGAGCCGAGGAGCGGCTTCTTGAGATTCTGCCAGGGGTGTGCATTGCCCGCACTTCATGGCTCTTCGGCCACGGAGGCAAGTGTTTCCCCGCAACCATTCTGAAGTTGGCGTCGACCCGTCCCGAGATTTCCGTGGTGAACGACCAGCGTGGCAGCCCGACGTTCACCCGTGATCTAGCGTCCGCTCTCGTCAAACTCTGCCGTGCAGACGCGCTGGGCATCGTACACGTCACCAATTCCGGCAACTGCACATGGTACGAGTTTGCCACCGAAATCGTGCGCGCGTCCGGGATGCCGACCACAGTCAAACCGGTAACTACGGCTGAATTTCCGCGTCCGGCGCGGCGGCCCGCTTACTCCGTCCTATCGCCTGACAGCCTGCACGCGTACAACGTTCACATGCCGGAATGGAAGGATGCGTTGCGGCGCTATCTTGGGAGCGCACCGATTGCATCCTCTACCGCCGTCCCGTAGAGCCGACGCAACCATAGATGCGTGCTGTCCAACCTCTGCGGCTGTGGTTTATCCTTACTTTTCTTCGATCGTCAAGTCCGAGGACCAACTGTGAACAAGCGCTTCTTCTGGATTCCGCTCGCCGCGCTCTGCATTTTGTCTTTTCCCTTCGCGCTTTCCGCCCAGCCGTATGACCCGGCGATGTACCAGGAACTTCATTGGCGCATGATTGGCCCATTTCGCGGTGGCCGCACCGTGGCGATTTCCGGCGTTCCGGGCCAGCCGAATGTCTTCTACATGGCGCCGAACAACGGCGGAGTCTGGAAGACGACGGACTTCGGCCGCACCTGGAATCCGATCTTCGATGACCAGCCAACGGGCTCTATCGGAGCGCTGGCCGTCGCGCCGTCGAATCCTAGTACGATTTACGTCGGCAGCGGTGAAGGTCTGCGCCGGCCGGACCTTTCCGTTGGCGACGGTATCTACAAGTCGACCGACGCGGGTCGCACCTGGCAGCATCTGGGTCAACGCGATGGTGTTCTGCGCGACGCCGAGCAGATTGCATCCATCATCGTCGATCCCAAGGAGCCCAATCGCCTCTTTGTTGCGGCTCAAGGGCATCCTTACGGGCCCAACACCGAGCGTGGAGTTTACCGCTCGCTCGACGGCGGTCAGACCTTCCAGAAAGTTCTCTATAAGGACGAGAACGTCGGAGGCATGGACCTCGCGTTCGATCCGCGCAACTCGCAGGTAATCTTCGCCAGCATGTGGGCATCGCGCCGACCGCCTTGGACCACAGGTGGCGGCTACAACGGACCAGGCAGCGGACTCTACAAATCGAGCGACGGCGGAAACAACTGGCGGCAACTTACACGAGGATTGCCCGGTGAAGCCGACGGCATCGGCCGCATCGGTCCTGCCGTTTCCCCGAGCGATCCTGACCGCATGTATGCCTGGGTGAACGCCAGGAAAGGCAGTGGCATCTACCGCTCCGACGACGCTGGCGAAAGCTGGCAGCAGGTGAATGACGAAGATCGCATCTACGGACGTGGCGACGACTTCGGCTGCGTGCGCGTCGATCCGCGTAATAAGGATGCGATTTACGTCGCCAACACTTCGACCTATCGGTCCGCCGATGGCGGCAAGAACTTCACGGCCATCAAGGGTGCTCCTGGAGGCGACGACTACCACACCATCTGGATCAATCCTGAAAACCCAGACATCATCGCTCTTGCGCTGGACCAGGGCGCGACTATCAGTGTGAATGGTGGCGAGACTTGGAGTTCATGGTACAACCAGCCAACCGCGCAGTTCTATCACGTCATTACCGACAACGAGTTTCCTTACTGGGTCTATGGCGCGCAGCAGGAGAGCGGTTCGATCGGAACGGCCAGCCGCAGCGACTTTGGCGAGATTACGTTTCGTGACTGGACGACCGTTGGCGTCGAAGAATACGGTTATGTTGCGCCTGATCCGCTGCATCCCAATCTGATTTATGGCGGCAAAGTTACGGTGTTCGACCGCAATACCGGACAGACGCGCGACGTTTCGCCGGTGGTTCTGCGCACTGGACAGTATCGCTTCAATCGCACCGCGCCGCTGATCTTCTCGGCAGCGGATCCGCACGTGCTTTATCTCGGATCGAACGTGCTGTTTGCCACTCGCGACGGCGGCAACAGCTGGCAGATCATCAGTCCTGACCTGACTCGCGAAGATCCAGGTTCTCCAGCGACGCTTGGGCCGTTTGTCGCGGCCGATCCGGCAAAGGGCAAGCATCGCGGCGTGATCTATGCGATTGCTCCGTCACCGAAAGACGCAAACCTGATCTGGGCTGGCACCGACGACGGCGTGATTCAAGTCACGCGCGATGGCGGCAAGAACTGGCAGAACGTGACGCCTCCTGAACTGACTGCGTGGACCAAGCTGGCGCAGATGGACGCGTCACATTTCGATACCGCGACTGCGTACGCGGCGGTGAATCGTTTCCGGCTCGACGACCTGCATCCTTATATCTATCGCACGCACGACGGCGGAAAGTCGTGGCAGAAGATCGTCAGCGGCTTGCCCGAGAACGAGCCGGTCAACACAGTGCGCGAAGATCCGGAACGCAAGGGGCTGCTCTTTGCCGGAACCGAACGCAGCGTGTATGTGTCGTGGGACGATGGCGATCATTGGCAGTCGCTGAAGATGAATCTGCCGCCGACTTCGATTCGCGATCTTGTTGTTCATGGCGACGATGTGGTCGTCGGAACTCACGGGCGGTCGTTTTGGATATTGGATAACATCACGCCGCTGCGGCAGTTCAGGTCCGAGATTACGAGTGCGCCGTTTTATCTTTTCGCTCCGCAGCTTACCTACCGCGTGCGACGCAACAACAACACCGATACGCCTTTGCCTCCTGAAGAACCTGCGGGACAAAATCCTCCGGATGGCGCGATGATCGATTACTGGCTCAAGGACGCGGCTTCCGCGCCAGTCGGGATCGAAATTACCGATGAAAGCGGGAAATTGGTTCGTCGATTCTTCAGCACGGACAGGCCCGAGCCGGTCAACGAAAAAGATTTCAACGTCCCGATGTACTGGGTTCGTCCGCCGCGAACGCTATCGGCGGCGGCGGGGATGCACCGCTTCGTTTGGGATCTGACCTACCCCGCTCCTGAGGTATTGACGCGCGACTACCCTATTTCGGCGATCTATCACGACACGCCGCTGTATCCCTTGGGCGCGACCGTATTGCCGGGGAAATACACCGTCAGCTTCTCGAACAGCGGCGGCAAGATGGTGGTGAAGGCGCCGCTCGAAATCCGCATGGATCCGCGGGTGAAGACATCGCCGGAAGATCTGCGCCTCCATTTCGAACTTGACCGGAAGATTGCCGACGCGCTTCACCGCGATTACGAAGCTGTGCAGCAGGTGCGCAGCCTGCGAGCGCAGTTGAAATCGGTCGCGGGTCACGCAGCGATCGCAAAAGCTGCCGCTGAGCTGGAGTCGAAAGCCGCTTCCATCGAGGGCGAAGAGGGCGGATACGGCACGCGCTACCTGAGCACTCCCGAAGGCCGCAGCCTGTCTCGTCTGAATAACGGCTTCAGCGCCGTCGTCAGCGCTCTCGATACCGCCGACGCCGCGCCGACGACACAGCAGGTTGCGATGTTTGGAGAACTAAACAAGGCGCTCGAAGAGCAGCTGTCAGCGTGGGCGCAACTCAGGTCGAAAGATATTCCGGCGCTGAACGAACAGCTGAAGAAGGCGGGATTGCCGGTGATCGATCTGC
>Ga0187862_10006026_pt1 | contig 11054 bp, 5 predicted proteins | sample June2016WEW_10_1_FD_133003 | JGI IMG/M metagenome (GOLD analysis project Ga0187862, IMG submission 133003) | Peatland microbial communities from SPRUCE experiment site at the Marcell Experimental Forest, Minnesota, USA - June2016WEW_10_150 | ecosystem: Environmental > Terrestrial > Soil >...
CCTGCAGGTCGAGGTCCATGAGCTGATTCAGGTTCGAGCGAAGGACAATCAACTGCTTGACGGTGTCTCTTTCGCGCTGCACGGCCTCGGACAGGGCAACATCGGCCTTGAGTACGTCGTTTTGAGCGGCGACTCCCTGCTGGTAATTGGCCTCGGCGTTCTTTTTCTGCACTTCCAGGCTTGCGACATTATCACGGGCGACTTCAACGAGTTTCACCGCAAGGAGCGTTTGGAGGTAGGCGATCTGAACGTCGCGTACGAGGTTGAGGCGGGCTTCCTCGAGCTGGTATTTAGATATCTTCAGGCCAAGCTTGCTTGCCTTGTACTGGGACGTCAGTCCAAACCCGGTAAACAGAGGCTGCACCAGATCGACCTGCCACCTGTTGATGGTTTGTATCGAAAAGGGGAGGTGCTGAAACGGCGTACCGGGTGACGAGACGAAGGGCTGATCGGCGAGGTGTGTATATGAATAGGACCCGTCGATCTTCGGAAAGAAGTCGGCCGTAGCCTCTAAGACCTTTTCGCCGGCTACCGAAACGTCTTCGAAAGCGGCCCTGTAAGCCCTGTTGTGCGACAGGGCATATTGGACGGCTGCTTCTGCTGTCAAAGGCTGGGGCAGATCGTTGCGGGGAGCCTCCCCACGAGCCGTGGAGGCAATAAATAACCCAAGAAGGATGAAAAGTGCGCTTATTCGTTTCATGGTTGAGCCTGACGCCGCCGTTTCAGCAGCTTTAGCATTTCCGGGAAGTTAAGTTCAGAAAGAGAGTCGATCACCTTGTCAGCTTCAGTAAGTTCAGGTAATGAAAACGAGTTTGTGACGGCAATGACCGGAAGCCCCGCCGATTTGGCAGACCGGATTCCGGCGGGAGTATCTTCTATTGCAATGCAATTCATCGGGTCAAGGCGCATTTCCCCCCGGAGCTGCCTCAACCGCTCTATTGCCAGAAGATAGGTCTCCGGGTCGGGCTTGCTCTTCTTTACTTCGTCTGCGGCCACAATTGCGTGAAACACTCCGTTCAGGCCGAGAGACGCAATGAAAGCGTCGACTTCATGCCGGAGCGCCCCTGAGGCTACAGCCATCAGTACCCCTCTGTTCGCCAGTTCTCTGACCAGTTCAACTACTCCCGGAAAACCGGGGACCCCCTGTCCGATGAGGCCCAGCAGGGCACGGGCTTTCGCTTTGATAAGCCTGTCCAGAGTCGTCGGGGCAAGATACAGCCCTGCTTCTTTGAAAGCGTAGATAAAAGCGTCGCGGTCGTCAAACCCTACGAAATGCTCCAGGTAACTCTCGAAATCGTGTCCCAGCCCCAGCGGGACGAGCACCTCCTGGAAGGCCCTGTAATGCAGCGGCTCGGTATTGACGAGAATGCCGTCGCAGTCGAATATTACCGCCTGGAGGTCCGGATCGGAGTTGGATTCAATATTGACCAAGTTTTTAACGCTCCCGGGAGACTTCATAATCAAGAGGCTTGTTTAGCACTTTTTCACGTTTCTGAGAATTCTTTTCATTTCAAACCATAGCGGCTTCCTGATAAGAATGGCAATATAGAAAAGTTTAACGGGAATGAAATACCCGCGCTTTAAAGTTAAAATGGAATCAACCGAAGCCGGTCTGTACCTTTGGGCAGGATGCTGAACAAAAAGAGAGTGCCGGCGGGGAAAGTCTGAAAAGTGGTTCATACTCTCGTCATTCCGGCGTTTTTCGACGCCAAAACAGCCGGAATCCAGGCTTTCCTGCAACTAATTGATTTTAAATCGAAAACACTGGCCCCCGGCCCGCGGACTACACACTTCCGGGGCAGGCTCCGCCGGGGTGACGGCCTTACTGGACCCCGGATCGGTCCGGGGCAGGCGCCGCCGGGGTGACGGCCCTACGAGGTTTTTACTGTAGAGTGGGAAGTTCAATCCTTTTTCAGTGCTTCGGGAGGGCATGAAGCCCTCCCCTACGAAAGAACTGCGCGAAAGTGCCGTAGGGGCGGAGTTTTTCTACGTCAAAAAGTCCCCGCCCGCTCATGAACGCATTTGGTATTAGGAGTCTTTTTGTTGCTGACCGTAAATGACGTCTGGAAATACCTGGGAAAGAGGGAGCTTTTTCAAGGAGTGTCTCTGCACGTGCATCCGGGCCGCAGGATCGGCCTTATAGGCGCCAACGGTTCCGGGAAATCCACCCTGTTCCAGATATTGCTTGGGGTTATCGAACCCGATTCAGGCACTATCGCCAAAACCAGGGGTCTTCGAATCGGACATCTCCCTCAGGAAATGGTTCCGGCGGGCGGCAAATCCGTTCTGGCCCGCGCCACCGACGTCCATGAGGATGCGCAGGAGCTGCGGGCCGAACTGGAGTCCATCCAACTCGAGCTGGATCGCGAAAAGGACCCCCGGGTCCTGAGCGCCCTTGCCGGGAAACACGCAAGGGCGCTCGAACGGATCGAGCACCTGGTTGGATACGACTTCGAAGCAAGGGCTGAAAAAATCCTCGAAGGCCTCGGGTTTCGCAGCGGCCAGTTTGGCACTTCGGTATCGGAGCTTTCCGGCGGATGGGTGATGCGCCTCGAGCTGGCAAGGCTTCTTTTGTCCGAACCTGACCTGCTGCTGCTCGACGAGCCGACAAACCACCTCGATCTGGAATGCCTCTTGTGGCTGGAAGACTATCTTTTGAACTGCTCGTCTGCTTTTATCCTGGTTTCGCACGACCGTGCCTTTCTCAATAGAACGATTCAGCGCATAATCGAAATCGAGCGTGGGGAGCTCTACGAATACGCCGGGAATTATGATTTTTATCTCGAAGAGAAGGCAAAGCGCATGGAAGTGCGCCTGGCGACTTACAAAAACCAGCAGGACCGGATCAGACAGCTCGAAAGATTCATAGACAGGAACCGCTACGATAAAAAGACGGCCGGGCAGGCTCAAAGCCGCATCAAGATGCTGGAGAGAATGGAGAAAGTCGAAGCTCCGGCTGCGGAGTCGCAAATCCATTTTTCATTTCCCGAACCGGCCCGGTCAGGGAAGAGAGTTATCGAGCTGCGCGACGTCAGCAAATCCTACGGCGATACAAAAGTCTATAACGGGATAGACCTCGTTATAGAGCGCGGTGACAAGATCGCTTTTCTCGGTCCTAACGGGGCTGGAAAGAGCACCCTGTTAAAGATTCTCGCCGGGGTTGTCCCGCCGGGTTCCGGAGAGATGTCAGCGGGCTTTCATACCACGGTTGGCTACTATGCGCAGCATCAATGGGAGCAGCTCAATGCCGACGCCACAGTCTTGGATGAGGCGCTGGGCGTTTGCGGCGACATGCTCCAGACGCAGTTGCGCGGGCTTTTGGGGGCCTTTCTGTTTCGCGGGGAAGACGTTCTGAAAAAAACGTCTGTGCTGAGCGGAGGTGAGAAGGCGCGCCTGGTCCTTTGCAAGCTGCTGCTTCAGCGCGCAAACTTTTTGCTCCTCGATGAGCCGACAAACCATCTGGACATTTCATCGCGGGTGGTGCTGGAAAAAGCGCTGGGTGATTTCCCCGGAACGATCTGCTTTATCAGCCATGACCGGCGGTTCATAAACGGTGTCGCAAACAAGATCCTGGTGGTAAAATCGGGCGAGATCCACGTTTTTCCCGGCAACTACGACGACTTTCAGCGAATTTGGAAAACTCGGCTTGATCTCCCACCTCAAAACGCGGCAAAGGGAAAAACAGAGGGCAACGGTTCAGGCGCAAAAGCCCGCACCGTCCAAAAAAGAGCCGAAGCTGAGTGGAGGAAGGAACTCTTCCGTGTCAGAAAACCCGTTCAGGACCGGATCGAAAGCATCGAGCGGGACCTCGATTCATGCCACGCCGAACTGGAGCGCCTGAGAGATCGTCTGGCCGACGCTGAGACTTACAGGCAGGGAAGAGTGGCTGTGGAGATTCAAGCCCAATACCGGCAGGCGCAGGACACGATTCACGAGCTAACCGGCCAATGGGAAGAAAAAGTTCTCGAGCTTGAAGAGATAGAGGAGAGTTTCAGGAGCAGGGAGCGGGAATTAAGAGCGGGTGAGTAGGTGAGTGGGTGAATGGGTGAATGGGTGAATGGGTGAGTAGGAGGAGCAATGGCCAGGGGAGCGAAAAGAATGTAGCAAGGAGCAGGCAGCAGGGAGCGATTGGGTGGGCTAAGCGAGCGCAGCCCGCCAGGTCTTTGCGAGACAGGGAGCGGGAAGGCGGGAGCTGGGAGCGTAAGCGTAAGAGTTTTAAGTTTTGAGTAGTTACTAAAAACTAAAAACTGACAACTAAAAACTCATCTTGATTCCCGCTTCCCGCTTCTTGCTTCATGCTTATGGCTTCTCGCTACCAGAGGATTTAAAATGGATATTCACAGGCTCATGATTTTTTGCAAGGTTATCGATCTGCAAAGCTTTACCAAAGCGGCTGAGGCTGTCAGGCTGACGCAGCCTACGGTAAGCGAGCATATCCGGGCTCTGGAGGAGTCGCTCGGAGAAAAACTCGTAGACCGGCTGGGACGCGAAATCCTGCCTACTCCGGCGGGGAAGGTCCTTTACAGGTACGCCCGCGAGATAGTCCAGCTTCGGGACAAGGCGGTGCAAGCCATAGGGAAATTCAAGGGCAACCTCTCGGGGTCCCTGCACGTGGGGGCGAGCACGATTCCAGGCACCTATATACTTCCTCGGCTTGTGGGGACATTTAAGGCGAGCTATTCGTCGATCCAGATTACGCTTGGAATTGGAAGCAGCGGCGAAATCGTCCAGAAGATTCTCGACGGCAAAGTCGAGTTTGGAATAGTCGGCGCCAGGTGGGATGAAAAGAGGATCTCGTTTGAGGAGATTTATTCCGATGATCTGGTGCTGGCCGTTTATAAGGGCCATCCATGGGAAGGGCGCGAAAATGTGGAACTCGATGAACTGGCGGGGATGCCCTTCGTTCTGCGTGAAAGATCTTCGGGGACTCGTATGGTAATGGCTCAGGCACTCGATGCCGCCGGGTTTTCCCCGTCGCTTTTGAATGTCGTTGCGGAAATGGGCAGCACAGAAGCGGTAAGAGAGGCGGTAAAGGCCCGGGTCGGAATATCCATAATCTCCTCATACGCCGTGAAGGAGGACATCGAAAGAGACATTCTTTGTGCGGTCCCTCTTAAGGAAATTTGTATTCACAGGCCTTTTTTCCTGGCGCAAAGAAAAAATCGGGAACTCTCGCCGCTTTGTTCGGCGTTTCTGGAACATTTGAGGACGGAAGGGTGAGGACGAAGGACTGAGGGGCGGGGACTGAACCCTCACTTCGTTCGGGTTCGCGCTAACGTTTCGAGCCAATGTTAAACGCTTCAAGTTCGCGCCCGATCTGTTGTGAGGGCGCAGGACTGAGGACTCCCTCCAAGGTCGGGATAAATTCGGACTCCCTCCAAGGTCGGGATAAATTCGGACGGAGGACGGAGGGTGCGGAAGTGTTGCACGCGAAGGCGCGAAGAGCCTGGAGCAGCGTAGCAGCTACCAGAGACAAAAACAAAGGCCTCACCGCAGAGAACTGGTCGTGGACAGGTCATGGAGAGAAAAGCCGATCCTTTTGTCACGAAGGGCACGAAGGAGCGCAGCGCGGTGAAGAGAAATAAGCGCCAGAATTGACCCGGTATGACAGGGTCCCCTCAATCAACCGTGCAGATGAGGTCTGCGGTCTTGACCGAAAGTCCGTTTATCTCGAATGGATAAACCATCTTATCCCCTGTTGAAGTTTGAAACGAGCGAGCTAGTTTCCATCCGGAAAGTGCCCTTTTCCACCTTGGGGCGGTGGGACCGCCACGCCTCGCGGAGCGTAGAGATTGCGTGGCGGTGGCACAGGCAGGGTCTCGACGCTCCGCGAGGCGGTACCTATGTACGCCTCCGCGCAAACTCTTGATTTCCTTGCACCTTTCGGTGCGGCGCTGGGCAATCCGGAAATGACGGGGCGCCAAACTGTACGCGCCATGGCGAAAAATGCCTTCTTTCCGAACGGAAACCTCGCGGGGCGTGGAATTTGTCCCGGGGTTTCCGGATGGATACGAGCTAAGGGACTTGGACATATCCTTCGTTTTTAATGAAGTCTTTCGGTGGATTCGGTTTATCGTCCTGATACCCTTTTAAGCGAACGTGCAGATTTCCATCCACTACTTCGGTCTCGACATAGGTACAGCCATCTTTGGCGCTGTCCACCCAGGCGCCGCTGTTGGCATAGATCGTGTCGCTGGCCCCGGGAAAGCTTGGATTGTCAGGGTCCAGGATGGGAATATGCGTGTGTCCGAAAATGACGACCTTGACGTTGGAGCCGCGGCGGAAATAGGTATCGTCGGCAGCACCAAAGAGGCCGATTTCTTCATCCTCAACAGCAGTAAAAACACCGACACGCCCGCTTCCCGGAACATCTCCCCAATTAGAACTTATACCTCCAAACCGGGTGCCGATGTCATCAATTGTCATCTGGACGCCCGGATAGCCGGGGAGGCCGCCCACAATAATGTTACCAGGGTCCAACCCGCAATCCTTGGCGATTGAATGAAGCACGTTCTCGGCGAAATTGGGGTCTCCCTTAGCATATTCATCCACAATACCGGCGAAAATGTCTAGTACATCCTGATTTTCTCCTTTTTTACAGGCTTTGTAGGCAACCATGCGCGAAATGAAATACCCGAGTGGAAGGAAGGAAGAATTGGAATTGGACAGCCTGTCGGGCGCATTGAAAAGGCAGTAGCGATCACCGTGTTCTGCGACCAGGGGCCCGGCCGTGTAGGTCCCGAGTGGCCATGTGCCGTCGCAGACAAAATTGATCCCCGGAAAGGTGGTTTGCATAAAGTTTCTCATGGTCGTTATATCGCCGCTATCCAGGGCCATGTCGTGATTGCCGGGCACATAGCTCACTTTGATGTCGTTGCTTGCGGCCAAAGCCACGAGTGCATCGATGACCGGCTTGTTGACAGGATCTAAGCTGATAGCGGCAAGGTCTGTAATCGGATTCATGTCGGCGGGGACGATCCACCGGTCGAAAAGATCGCCCAAAATCACTACCTCATTCACATCGGGCGCCGCCGACTTCTCACTGAGAAATTGGGCCAGCAGACCGACGTTTTTCTTGAACCAGACGTAAGGAAACGGGCCGCTGTTGTTTGTATTGTCGCCCATATGAATGTCGCTGATGAAGATAGTCTTCGTTCTCATATCCATATCCTTTGTCGTTGGTAAACGGAAACCTGACCCGGGACCCGTGTAACGCGGATTCGCCCTCCATTCCGTAAAACAGGCGCCCCTTTGCCTGCACGCCGAGTCCGCGCTTTATGACGTCAACAAGGTCCCTGCTCCTGACGGCGGTGCTATCAGTGCACTTGCTTCCCCGGGCCTGTTCGTTAAGGGCAAGGGCCTCGTCCACCCAGCCTTAGATGATCGTTCAGTGACCCCAAAATGATAATTCTAAGCCGCAGCTGGAATAGTTGGCTATAGCGGCACCTCCTTTTGTTTACGGGGAGGCTCAACAAGATTTCAGAGTCCGTCTGACTAATTCCATTCTGCCCTGGATGTCTATTATCAGACGATGGTTTCAAAAAGGTTACAGCTTTACTTCAGGCCAAAATGCCAACCGGTTGAAATGAGACAAAAGGTGAGGGAACTCTGATTCGACATGAATTTTTATCATGGTGTGAGGATTGCGGGAATACCAGATACAGTGAATAGTGATTGGTGAATAGTGAGTGGGAGGAGCGGGAAGCGGTGAGGCAGTGGATAGTGATTGGTGAGTTAAGGGCAGGCGAATAGGTGAATGGGTGAGTTAAGAGCAGGTGAATGGGTGAATGGGTGAATGGGAAGAGCGGGGAGCGGGAAGCAATGAAGCAGTGAATAGTGATTGGTGAGTTAAGGGCAGGTGAATGGGTGAATGGGTGAATGGGTGGGTTAAGGGCAAGGTGAATGGGTGAATGGGTGAATGGGTGAGTGCGAGGAGCAAGGAGCAAGGAGCGGGGAGCGGGGAGCAGTGAATAGTGATTAGCTACTTAAAGGTTCATTTCCCGGAAAGGGGCTTCTTTCGTGCTTAGAGGGCTATTTTTGACCCCTTGACCGGCTCTAAGCCGGGCCCCGGGGCTCGCATAGCGCGGATTCGTCAGATCTTCCGCACCTTCGCGTCTTCGGTGAGTAAATCCGTATTCCCGCCCGCTGCTTCCGGGGTCGTAGAGATCAGTAGGGCGTCACGGGAGTGGACGGTTCCGAGGCCTGACCTTCCCCATACTTGTTGTTCGCCACTACGGTAAATGTATAGGCTGTTCCGCTGGTCAGACCCTTTACGGTTATCGGGCTGCGTGCACCCGAGGCTGTTTGTCCGCCGCTGGATGTTACGATGTATCCCGTTATAGGACCGGCATTTGAAGGCGGCGTATTAAAGTCTACGCTGACCTCGCCCTTAGTATTCAAAACCGCTGTTGCTTTTACGTTTGCAGGCGCTCCCGGCGCGCCGACGATTACAGGCGCTGAAGGCTGCGACTGCGTGCCGGTCCCCTGCGAATTGGCCGCAGTGACGGTGAATGTATACTTAGTACCGTTAGTCAGCCCTTTCACCGTAATCGGGCTGGTTGTCCCGGAGCCGCCCGTCTTGACGGAGGGATTCGCCGCCACGGTGAAGCCAGTAATGGGGCAGCCGCCGTCTGGCGGGGTTTTGAAGCTGACCGATGCCTGTCCATTGCCGGCAGTTGCCGTCACCTCTGTAGGCGCCGCCGGTGGCTCGTTCTGGGTCATTACGAGCGAATACCAACCGGAATTCGATGTATTGTTGTAGACTATCCAGCCCGGGTCGTCGTAGGCTTCAATCCTGTACTTATAGCCCGATCCAAGGTACGAAGCCGGCACGCTCTGCATGGTGGTGGCGTCCATATTCGAGCTGTAGACTTCATCACGGTTTGAGTCCTGGATTCTTACCATGTAATAGAGGTGGCCGGGGTAGCCCTGGATAGCGCTCCAACTGACCGTGGGTGCAGACGAATTGCCCGAAACCTGAAAAGTGGTTTCATCGGGCAATGGTATTGGGACGATGCCGTTGGGAATCGCATAATGAGTAACGAGCGATTGTTGCGATTGGCCCGCAGGTTGGTTTGTAAGTGTGAAGTCGTAGGTCCCGCCTGGAATCGAGCCGGGATACATATAAACGTATTCATACTCTGAAACGAGATCTCCCGGCGCAAACGTGTAGCTGAACTCGCTCGGCCCCGTAGCGACAAGAGATATCGACGAGGACAATCCTCCCCCGGCCGGATTATAGACATACGAATCGAATCCGGTAGATATTCCGCCGGGACCGTTCTGCAGGTAAACGGCCGCACCCCACAAGAAATTGGGCATGGAGTTGTCTATCGCAAGATCGACCCTGTTCGTCCTGGATATGTTGTTGGGGTTGTAAGGCAAACGGGTATCCTGGACGTCGATCCCCCACTGATAGGTAGTTCCGCTCGTGAGCGTGTTTGAAGGGACCGTGCAGCCGGTGCTTCCCAACCCTTGAGATCCCCACACATAAGCCCCATTGGCGTCCCACACGGTAACCGAGTAAAAGATCGGGGCGCCGATGGCCCCGGGGTCCGGCGCGGCCCAGGTGAGCAGCGGACCTGTAGGGTCTCCGGAAGCCTGAAAACTCGTCTCATCGACCTGCGGAAGGGTTAAACTATTGTAATAATGATAGCTTACCGCCTGATGGCCTGCCGTATCCGTTGCGGTGAAGGTGTACACTCCCTCCGGAGGGGCTCCGGAGACCGTGTGATAATAATTACCGCCCGCCTGGTTATAATCTCCCGCTTGAAAGGAATAAACGGTGGTGCCGGCCGGCCCGGTCACTACAAGCGAACTGATATCGCGGGGAAGATTCCCGTCGGGGGTGGTCACCCGGGTGTCGAGGACCGTAGAGGTCCCAGCCTGCGTGGTGAGACTATAGACTCGGGCATAAAGGAACCCGGGGCCGACAGCGGCTTTCAGCGGGACCGTAGCGGTCAGGGACACATTATCTGTGAGCACCCCCCAGCTATTGTCGTACGCAATGACTCCCCACGTGTAGCTTTTACCCGAAGTGAGTGTATTGGAAGGCACGGTAACACTTGTTACCGCTAGCAGATCGGAAGCCCAAACGCGATTATTTTTCTCGTTGACAACAGCCTGGAAAAGGAGATTTCCATTGTATCCGGGAAAATCCGACCAGCTCAATGTTGGGGCTGTCATGCCGCCGTAGGCTTTGAGGCTCGACTTGCATGGCAGAATGTTGGCATCGGACAGGTAATAATAACTGATTGCGGATTCGCCTGCGGTATCGACCACAGTGAATTTATACGGCCCTGCGGGCGGGCGGGCGCGAACGCTCATGTAATAATACTGCGAAGAGAAGTTGTTCTTTGTCATTTTCCTGGTGGTAAAGCCCGCCGGCCCTTCCACGATAACCCATTTGATATTGTCAGGCACCTTGAACTTCGGGTCCGCATGATAAATTTCCGCGGCCATCTGGGTCCATACACCTTGGGGAGAATTTATCGACTCCACATTGCAGAAGCCGAAGTAAGGTGCCAGCGCCCAGGCGGGAGAGCCGGTCCCCATGCAGGTCAGCAAAAGCCAAACCGGGAACAACAGCAAAGATTTCCGCTTCATGCAAAGCTCCTTTTGCTCTTTGTTTCTATGACCGCTATTGTTGTGGTCTGCAGTGTTTACGAGTATTTATGCTACGATGATGTGTTTCAGCTATCAAGGGGTATTTTACAGGGGATCAAACGGGTATTCGACATACCCAACAAGCGAGTTCGCCGGATTTGTGGATTTGAGGTCGGACCTGTGTTAATAGCTCGGTTTCTAAGGGTAAATGTTAAAAAATCATGCCTTATTATGGGTGAATGGGTGGGTTAAGGGCAAGGTGAATGGGTGAATGGGTGAATGGGTGAATAGGTGAATGGGTGAATAGGTGAATGGGTGAATGGGTGAATGGGTGAGTTAAGGGCAGGTGAATGGGTGAGTTAAGGGCAGGTGAATGGGTGAATGGGTGAATGGGAGGAGCGGGGAGCGGGGAGCGGGGAGCGGGGAGCGGGGAGCGGGGAGCGGGGAGC
>Ga0187862_10006029_pt1 | contig 11053 bp, 7 predicted proteins | sample June2016WEW_10_1_FD_133003 | JGI IMG/M metagenome (GOLD analysis project Ga0187862, IMG submission 133003) | Peatland microbial communities from SPRUCE experiment site at the Marcell Experimental Forest, Minnesota, USA - June2016WEW_10_150 | ecosystem: Environmental > Terrestrial > Soil >...
GCGACCTCCAACTCAAGTGGCCGGCGTTTTCGCCCGGGTACGGGCTCGAAACTGCACCCTCCCTCTCGACCGGAGCAACGTGGACCGCTGTGCTCCAGAACCAGGTGCTGACGAACGGCTGGTACACTGTCACCCTCCCTCCAACCAATAACGCCGCCTTCTTCCGCCTGCATCGTCACTGAGTTCTGAAATCCCTGCGGGGTTTCCGAAACTGCTCAAACCGATGGCTACGGACTGAAGACAGACCAGGTGCCCGTCCGGCTCCAAAATCCGAAGTGATTCTCTAGTTGGTTTCCTGGAGGATGTCGAGCGCCGCGCAATACGAGGCAATTTCGCGGAGGAAGTCGTCCTCTTGGGCGGGCGTCCAGTGGCTGAACGCCTCAGCCGAGCCGAAGTGCCACATGTCGAACAAGCGGTCCAGCAGGCCGCCGAAGAGGTCGTCAATCTGCTCCTCGCGCTCGAGCGGGCTGTGGTATTCCCCAGACTCCTGGCGTTGCTCCAGGACGGCGGCGTGGTAGTGCTCGGCGAATGCTTCCGGATTGATGTCTTTGGCCTGATTGAGGAGGTCGCGGAACATGTGGTCGGGATCGTACTCCTCCTCCATGTAGTGAGGCGCGGGATGGTGGCTGGCAGGGCCAATATCAGCGGGCATGGGTCAGGCCCGGGTTGCCGGGGGTTGCCAGTGTTGAACGGTCAAATGTGCCATGTCCATTTCCTAAATCCATTCTACCCGCGCCCCGCCCCCCTGCAATCCTCAAGCGGTTGGAAGTATGGACCGCGCCCACCTATCACCGATTACCGCCTGATTTCAGCTCTCAGTGTTTCAGCTTCTCCCCATGGCCCGACTTCAGACTCTAGACCTTGGACTTCCTTCGTGCCACACCCAAGCCAGGGGTTCGGATGATTTCTCGCGCCTAACCACATCGCGCCAGCAAATCAAAAGGGCAGCATACGAGTGGGCGATCGGCTAAGAAGCGAGCGCCCCAACAAGCTTGCAGGCCCAAGTTACGGCTTGATATCCCACGCAGGCTTGCAAAGCTCCTCGGGCATGTCAGAGAACACGGGACCAACCGCAAATGGATGCTCAGGAGAACTCTCCGCCACTGACGTGGCCGCCGGCTACGGAAACCAAAAAGAGTACGTATCCAGAGTCTTGCCGGCAGCCATAGCTAGGCAGAAGGAGATCGAACAGGAGCTCCGGTTGGCGTTTTCCGCCTACATCGAGATGCGCGAAATTGACGTCGTCACTTTCGAGCGAATGCCCGCTACAGACCTCGCTATAGCTATAAAAGAGCACCCGCGCATTCTCAAGGCGCTCCTCGCCGCCTGCAATCTCGCTGGCCGCGTCCTCAAAAGGGACCTCAAAATCGACAACATCGACACCTACGAGCCAACCTTAACAAGCGACCAAGCAAGCGCTGTTGCCGGCTACCTGCTCTCCTTTTTGCCAGCATGCCTCGAAGTCCCCACCCTCAGCCAGATCGACAGGATATCGTTCATCGATAAGGAAATTAGAAAGGACAAAGGCCGATGGGAAAAACTGGTATGCGACGCGCTGAACAAGTTTGGAAAAACGCCATTCAAGAAGCGCAAGTTTGAGGCAGGCGAGCAATTCTTTGAGTTGGATGCCGCATCACCAGCCAAGGGAGACGTGCAAGTCGGCATAGAGGTAAAACGCATTGAGGCTCGTCAGGACATCCACAAACGCTGCGACGAGATTGTAAATAAGGCAGCCAAGCTCAAGAGCGTGTTCCAAAACGCAAGGTTCGGCGCTGTCATCTACTACCCCTTCACCCAGGACCACGCAAACGTCCTTAGCCGGCTTGATTCTCCGAACATTGACGCGGTGGTCTTTGCATCCGGCTCAGCCGAAACCATCGAGAACGCCGTGCGACTTCTACTCGCTAAAGTTGAGGGCACACAGCTCTGACATGATTATGAGTCTCCCAACTCCAGCCCTGCCCCCAAGTCGCACGCTTTTGCCCGAGGCCTTTCCGACAACCCACAAGCTCGTCCAAGGCGACGCCCGCGATCTTTCGGCTATCGCCGATGGAACTATTCACCTGGTAGTCACTTCGCCACCGTACTGGAACCTCAAACGCTATAACGACTCAGAAGGCCAGCTCGGCCACGTTGCTGACTACGACCTGTTCATCACGGAATTGGAGAAAGTCTGGAGGGAAGCGTTCCGCGTCCTCGTTCCGGGTGGCCGGCTCGTCTGTGTAGTGGGTGATGTTTGCCTCTCACGCCGCGAGAACGCCGGCCGGCACACGGTCGTTCCCCTTCACGCAGACATTTGCGTCATCTGCCGCCGCCTCGGCTTCGACAACCTCAACCCCATCATCTGGCATAAGATCTCCAATGCCTCCTACGAGGTTTCCAATGGCTCGAAATTCCTCGGCAAGCCTTACGAGCCCAATGCTATCATAAAAAACGACATCGAGTACATCCTCATGCAGCGCAAGCCAGGTGGCTACCGCAAGCCCACCGCCGAGCAGCGCAAATTCAGCATGATTCCCAAGGACAAGTTCGACCGCTGGTTTCAGCAATTCTGGAACCTAACTGGCGCCTCGACCAAAGAGCACCCGGCTCCGTTCCCCCTCGAACTGGCCTCGCGGCTGGTCCAGATGTTCTCCTTCGTCGGTGACACCGTCCTCGACCCATTCTGCGGCACAGCCACCACGATGGTTGCAGCGCTCAAGACTGGGAGAAACAGCATCGGGATCGAAGTTGACACGGAGTACTGCCGCATGGCCGCCTCTCGCCTCATGAACGAGAATGTCTCCCTCTTCAGCCACGCAACCATACAAATCGAGTTACAGCCACAGGCCGGAGCAGCCACGGTGGCCCCGAGCTACGCCTTGCAGGAAAAGCCCACGCCATACAAACCCTCCAGAGCTCCCAAGAACAGCAAGCACCCCGGGAAACACATCGCCGCCCGCACTCGTTAAGACCACAAATAGCGGATCCAACCTATGCCAGCGCCACGCCACCGCCGACCCAGCAATGCGGCTGCGCTTCGCGCGCTGGCCCGGCGTTCCAGCCGGGAGCAGTTAGTACTGCTGGCGTCACTGGTCCGGGTTTTGCCAGGGTTCAAACACCCGCCCAATTGCGGGCGGGTGAACCAGCACCTCAGAAGCCGGGTGCCTGAAACAATATGAAAATCAGCTCCATTCCAAAGTCGGGCCGGAAGGGCTCCGTCGTTTATCTCAAGACTCGTCACGGGAACGTCGTGCGCTCGTACGTGCGCCCGCGCAATCCTCGCACGCCCGAGCAACAGGCCCACCGCAGCAACCTCGCCGCGGTCCGCCGCCGCTGGCGCACTCTTAGCGCCGAACAGCGCGCCACTTGGCGCATGGCCGCGGCCAACAAGTACTTTATAACCGAAACGGGCGAGCAGGTGCGCCTCAACGGCTACAACTTCTTTGTGAGCTTGAACACCCGACGCGCCGACCTCGACCTGCCCCAGTTCGATCTCGCACCCGCTGAGCCGGTCTTCAATCCCAACCCCGTGGCCGAGTTGGTGATTACCAACGCGGGTGGCAAGATTACTCTTTGGCTCCGCGTCCCAAGCCCGCCGTCCCAGTACACCCTGGTGCAAGGCGCCAAGCCGGTCCGGACTGGCGTCCGCTGCGTGCAGCATTTCCCCTACTTGGGGCTGCTGCCACCACCAACCGAAGGCTGGAGCGACATTACCGATCTTTACAAGGCCCGGTATGGCGAGCCGAAACCCGGCACGGCCATTTGGATTCGCACCTGCCAGCACATTGACGGCTGGACCGATGTGCCAAGAGTGGCCCGCGCCCGCGTCCCCGCCCCCGCCCCGTAGCGACGCTTTCCACTACGTCCCTGTAATCCAAAGTAGCGCGGGCGTCTCGCCTGCGGGTTCTGGCGGTGTCCCGCGGCCAAGCTCGTAATGGCTGCGAGGCGGGACGCCCTCGCTCCCTCGCAGGCGAAACGCCCGCGCTACCTTGTCACTGGTCGTTTTCCTGCGTCTCGGTGGCCCTCCACCTCCCGGCCTGGCTCCCCGAAAAGCCGAACTACTCGTCCCGCAGCCGTCGCCATTCTGGCAGCCCATTCCGGGTTACAGGCCCGTCTCCTCCCCATAGCCTCGCCGTAGCCTCCCCGTAGTACCTCTTATCGCGGATAAGAGGTGCTACGGGGAGGCTACGGCGAGGCTACGGCGGGACTACGGAGGTATCGGCACACGGCAGGAGAGAGCGACGCGATTCAATCGAGAAGAGCGAAGAACACAGGGCGGGGGTCCAACCGCAGGTTCGGAGTTCCACCGACGGGGGGAGGGCGGATGGAGTAGTTGATGGTTGATAGTTGAGGGTCGATGGAGCGGCGGGGATCCCTGACGAAGCGCCCATGCCACTGCGGGGCGCCGCGGCGAGGCGAATTGGAAATGACCTGCTGGCATCCTTGTCCGGGCACTGAACGGGCACCGTCTCAATGACGGGAGCTTCCAGAACGCTCAGCCCTCGCTAAAACAATTTCCCATCAGCCCTGTCTATGCCAAGATGTGGCCGCAGGGGCCCGATCCAAATGCGTTTCTTAACTGTAGCAGACCGCGAACTTCGCTCCGCCGCGCGGCAAAAGGCGACTTACCGCACGCGCTGGCTGACGGCGGCGCTCTTCTTTGGGTTGCTGGTCTGGTTGTTGTGGGCCTTCGACGGATTCACCAACCGGGGGGCCGCACCCCAGATATTCAAAGTTTATTCCTTCCTGACGCTCCTGTATTGCCTCTTCCTCGGCACGGCCCGCACGGCTGACTGCATTAGCGTCGAACGGCGCGAAGGCACCCTGGGCTTATTGTTCCTCACCAACCTGAACAGCGCCGAGATCATCGCCGGAAAGCTTTGCTCGACCGCGCTTGCTTCGGTGTACGGCCTGATGGCGATCTTCCCCATGCTGGCGCTGCCTTTGCTGATGGGGGGATCACCTTTGGATGGTTTGCCCGGGTGATCCTGGCCTTGCTCAACGGAATCCTGTTTGCCCTGGCCGCGGGTTTCCTGGCTTCGGTCGTTTCCAAGCGGCAATTCACTGCCATCGCCCTGGCCCTGGGTTTGGCCGTTTCGCTCACAGCCGGGATGATGCTCGGAGCGGCAGCGGCAAATGCCCACGGCCGCACCAGGCCATTGGGAAGCTGGCTGGCGGCGTTCAGCCCCGTTTACACCCTGCTGGTCGCCAACGGCGCGCCGCTCTTTGGGCCGAATCGTTTTTGGTTCTCTGCGGCTGCTGTTGCCAGCCTATCGCTCGGCTCGTTAGGCCTGACGACGCTCCTGCTCGCGGGCACGTGGCGGGACCGGCCGAAACGCGTCCGCGCGTGGGACCGGCTCGGGTATTGGTGGCGTTCAGCACGAATCCCTGCCGCGAAACGCGTCGCGCTGCGCCGCCGCTTGCTCGCCATCAACCCGCTGTTCTGGCTGGCCGCGCGCCAACGGGTCAGCGCGCCGGTAATCATGTTCCTCGCCGTGGTCCTGACGATGATCGCAGTCTATGTGGCGGCCCCATATTTCGGGCGCGTGATGGGGGCGGGAACAGCCTCCCCGGTGCTCGGCTATTTGTTTGCCTGGTTCTGGACCGGGTTAGCGATACATGCCCTCGTGCTCTATTACGCGGCGATGTCGGCGTCGCAACGGCTGGCCGAGGACAGACAAACGAGCGCCTTGGAACTGCTGCTCAGCACTCCGATCACGGAACGAACCATCTCGCGTGGACTCTGGCTGGCTTACGCGCGCAAAATGTTATTCCCCGTGCTCCTGGCGGTGCTGGTCCACTTGTTCTTTACTTGGATTTGCGTAGTGATGGCTACGCTCGAAGCTCCGGGACAGATTCCCCTTGGCGCCACACCGGGCGAGCTATTCTGGAGCGCCCTGCTGGACAAGCCCCTCCTGGGCCGGGTCGTGGACTGGCAGTTTGGCTTCATGCTGCGCAACGCGCTGCTCATTCTCCTGCAACTGATGGTGGCCTGGCTGACGCTCGGCTGGGTGGGACGTTGGTTGGGATTGCGGATGAAGCATCCGGGGTTCGCCCCTATGGCGTCGCTCGCGCTTTTGGTTGCCCCGCCCGTTTTGCTGTTCAGCCTGGCCTGCTACCTGGCCGATAAGTTCAATCTCACCCGGCTGCCGGAACGCCAGTTCCTGCCGATGATGATGTGGCTGGCGCTCGCCATCGGCTTCGGACACTGCCTGGTGCTTTCCCTCTGGGCCGCGACCCGCCTGCGCCACCATCTGCGTCCCGTCGCCATGAGCCGCTACGAACCGCTGCCGCCCTGGCGGTGGCGGCTCCTGGGTTGGCGCGCCGTCCGGGGTATGGCCATCGGCGCCGCGGTTTTTGCGGCCGTCGCGGCCTCGCTGGTCGCGAGTTATTACGGCTATCACAATTGGCGGAGCAAGTCGGCCTGGAAGACTTTCCAAACCTCTCTGAGGCAAAGCGGGGAATCCCTCGATCTTTCGCCGCTGTTGCCCAAGCCAGTGCCCGACGACGCAAACTTCGCCCGCTTGCCTTCCTTTCTGGCCCTGCTCAGCAAGACCAACCGCGGAAGCACTGGCCCGTTCGAGCGGATGCGGCCGTTCGAGCTGTCAACAGGCGGTGACGCGGGGAATTCCGTTCTGATGGATTGGAGCCGCCAGACAAATTCACCGCTCCACCCATTCGTGAACAGGGCCGGACAGCAAGCGGGGGACGGCTCCGAGACCAAACGCCGGGAGGACGCGGCGGCCATCATGCGGGACCTGCAATCTCAGAGCGCGAACTTGCGAGAACTGGCGGCCGCAGCAGCTCGTGTTCCTTCTTTTCAAACCTCAATTAACCGCGATGCGCGCGCGGTGCTTCAGCCTGACCGGGAACCAGCACTCCTGCTCGAGCGCTTGCACCTGCTGTTTCAGTTGCGCGCTTGCGCCTCGCTCGCGTTAGGCCAAGACGCGGACGCGGCAGAAGATGTGCTGGCCGGCTTCCGCCTGGCTCGACTGGCACGGCAGCTTCCTGATGCCTGCTCCACCGTGCGGGTGCAGGCGATGCTGGCGCGCACCCTGCAACCCTTATGGGAGGGACTCAGCCAAGAGGCCTGGACGGAGCCACAGCTCGCCGCATTTCAGCGCGAACTCGCCGACTTCAACCTGCTCGCCGACTATAATAATGCCGTCCGCCGGGTAGTACTGGCGCATATCGAAATCTGGCGCGCGATTCCCGGCAGCACGAATTCGTACGTTGTCCTTCCTGAATTGGATGGCAGTTACAGGCGCGAGCCCGCCTGGCAACTGCAACCGCGCTCGTGGTGGTTCGAGAGTTGTATCCAGCTTTATAACGCAGGCCGGAATGCGATTGAGCAAGTGGATGTCGCCGCCGGCCGAATTCAACCGGCCATGGACTGGTCCGACCTGAGCGGGCTGCCGTTGGATTCCCCAAGCACGCGGTTGCTACAGCAGTCGCTGTGGTGGGGAGCAAACCCGACGTCGGTTGCCTTCGCGCAAACCTCGGTAAACCAGGCAATGATCGCCTGCGCCCTGGAGCGTTTCCGCCTGGTGAACAAGGTCTATCCCGAAACGCTGGAACAACTCGTGCCGACGCTCCTGGCGCGCGTCCCGCATGATGCGGTTTCGGGCCGGCCCATGATTTATCAGCTTGTTGGAGACGGCAGCTTCATCCTGCGCGGCGTCGGGCCGAACGGAACCGACGATCGCAAGAACAAATCTTCAGACGATTGGCTATGGACCTACTCTACCAACACAACAAGCTTTCGAGAGAGTAGAAAGTAGAAGGCATAGAGTGGTTCAGCGTCCGCCCAGGGCGAAGTTCTCAATCAGGATAACGGCAATCCCCATGAGCGCGCCGCCGGCAATCACTCCGGCGCAAATCGGTTCCTGGTTCTGCACGATAATCCGGTTGCCGGCCGATTCCTGATTCGACCAGAACCGCTCGGCCGCCCAGAAGAACACGGCGCCCAGGAACATGGCAAAGCAGGTGTTAAAGGGAATCACGGTGGCCAACCCGATGCCCACGCCTGAGAGCCAAAAGCGGCCCTTGGTGGCCAGGCGCACCCCTTCGAAAGCCAGCCCGAGGAGGGCCCCAATAAGCACCGCCCAGCGGGCGGACATCGGCAGGTTCCCCAGGCCCGCCATGAGCAACTCCGCAACCGCCCGCCAGATGGTGGCCGCAGGCATGGGATACCGGTCTGAAACCAATTGGCTCGGTCCTTTGGGTAGAAAGACATAATAGAACACCGGCACGGCGACGATGGCGCCCGCCATAATGCCCAGCACATGGCCGATGGCTTGCAAACGCGGCTTGGCGCCCAGCATATAGCCCGGCTTGATGTTCATGAGCAGGTTCGAGGCGTTGCTGGCCACTTCAGCGGTGATGCCTGCCGTCATCAGGTTGGTCTTGATATTGCCCGGCGCCAGAATGCCATAAGTGAGCTGCGTCAGCTTGCCCAGCGCTCCGGTCGGGGTGATGGAGGTCAGCGCCGTGGAATTCACCCCGATGACCGTGAAGACAAAGATGAGGGGGATGGCGAGCGCGCCCATCCAGAACGACACTCCAAAGAAGAGATTGGCCAGCCACACGGTCACGCCGCCGACGAGGGGAATGAACACGACGAAGACCCACATCGGCAGTTCGATGGCCGTCATCGGATCCTGGTCCGCGCCGGCGGCGCGTTTCCGGCCGAGGCCCCGGAAGGCGCTGAGCAGGACCTGCGGTTTGGCGAAGAACGCGAACAGCGAGGCGGTCGTCATCATGGCCACGCCGCCCCACAAAGCCCACTTGGTGATCTCACGGAACCCGAAAAGCACGACGCCGTTGACTACGTGGCCGTGAATGTCGCCGCCCTGGATCATCAAGGGAACCAGGATGAGGTAGTTAATGACAGCGCCAACCATCAGCGAAACGCCGGTGCGGATGCCCATGAGCCCGCCCGCTGCCATCATCACGAAGTCTGTATCGGGCCGCACGGTCAATTGGCGCAGGTCGGTGCCAAAGATCTTGAGCGTTGTCAGGCGGTAGGCCCAGCCGTCGAGGAACTCCGGTATGGTAAGCACGCTAAGGCGGAGCTTGGTCATGATGGCCTCGCTCTGCATGAGCTTCAGCAGGGCGGACGCTCCCCCGGTGACCGCGAGCAGTTTGGCCTTGAGCAGGCCGCTGGCGGCGTCGCCGGTGTGCAGCGCGTCCATTACGATCCCGGCGGCGCGCCCCTCGGGGAAGGGATGTTGTTCGTCATTGATGAAGCGGCGTTTCAGGGGGAAGGCGAACAGGACGCCCAGGATCGCAATGGCCACGATCCAGACCAGGGTGTGCATCATCGGGACGACCTGGTTGGTCACCATCATGTAGGCGGCCAGGCTGGAGATCAGCGGCGCGGTCATATACCCCGCGGCGGTGGCGATGGACTGCATGGCGTTGTTCTCCAGCAGCGTGAAGTCCTTGCCCAGTCCAATCGCGGAAAGCACCTTGAAGGCCGCAAAGGCCATGATGACCGAAGTGATGCCCACACCGAGCGTCCAGCCGGTCTTGGCGCCCACGTAGAGGTTGGTGAGCGAGAGGACACCGCCGATGAGCATTCCCGTCAGCCCGGAACGCATGGTCAGTTGGGGCATGTCCCCCTTCCACACATTATCCAGCCACCACCGGTCCTTCTGTGCCAGCGTCCAGGTTCGGACTTGCTCTTCGCTCAGATGCTTAATCGCCATAAGAGTAGGGGGAGCAGTAATCGGTAATCAGTGATCAGTAATCAGGGGGCGGAAACTGAGTCCAAAGTCCAATGTCCAAGGTCCAAAGTCTCGCCACACACCGGCAGTCAAGTAGGCGGTTCATGCCAGCCAGGGCTCGCGACGCGCGCGAGAGAGCAGGCGGCTCGCCTCATCGTCTCCGAGGAAAACCTCCTGCGCCAGCTCCCAACGCAGGCTGCGTTTGAGCAAGTAGGAGATGGCCACGAGATGGCCCAGCGAGGCAGAACGATGGCCGATTTCCTCATGAGCGCTCGGCCTTAGGCGCGAGCGGATGCAGTCGAACCAGTTGGCATGATGGTTATTGGCGCCCATGATCGCCTGACGGGTCATCAGGCCCGCCTCGCGCAGGATGTTTGCGGGGCCGCCTTCAATCGGCCCGGAGCCATACATGGAGGTGATCCAGCCGCGTTCGCCGACGAACAGTCCGCCAAACAGCCCCTCCAGCCGCGCGTCGGCGGGCACGGCCTTGTAGAGTTCCTTCACCTGCCCCCATTGTTCCACGTGATGCAGCAGCACACCGTTGGCGTAGCGGCAGGTGAGCGTGGGGAATTGTCCGCTCGAGGGATGGATGATCTCCACGGGGCCGCTGGTTTCCATGCCGATGGCGTATTGAATGACGTCCGCCGCATGGGAGTGATAACCGGTGATCGCGCCCGCGCCGAAGGCGTCGCAGAACACCCACGGCACCACGCCGGGGATGGGGTTGCGGTGGTAGGCCGAGTTGTAGGGACGCAACGACGCCGGTCCGACCCAGAGGTCCCAGTCCAATCCCTCGGGCGTCGGCTCGACCGGCAGCGCGGGATCGAGCGGCACATCGGAGGGGCCGACGGTCGGGACATTGGTCTTCATCCAGATGGTGAAGACGGACTTCACTTTGCCGAGTCCACCCGCGCGCACGAACTCGCATACCTGGTGGATGGTGGGGATGGAGCGGTATTGCGTGCCGGTTTGGAAGACACGCGCGTAACGGCGGATCGTATTCACCATTTCACGCCCTTCCCGAATGGTGAGCGACACCGGCTTTTCGCAATAAACGTCCTTGCCCGCTTGGGCGGCGTGAATCGCCTGTAGCGAGTGCCAGTGGTCCGGCGTGGGGATGACCACGGCATCAATGTCAGGCCGTGCCAGCAGTTCGCGGTAGTCGTTGATGCCCTCGCAATGACGATAGTTCCCTGCGCCGCGTTGTGCCGCGCAAATTGCGTCCGCCTCACGCACGCCCTGCTCCCGGCGGACGCGGTCCACGTCGCACACAGCGACCAGTTGGGTTTGCTTGTGGCCGGCGAGGACTTGCAGATGCCCGCTGCCCATAGCGCCGCGGCCAA
>Ga0187862_10006031_pt1 | contig 11051 bp, 10 predicted proteins | sample June2016WEW_10_1_FD_133003 | JGI IMG/M metagenome (GOLD analysis project Ga0187862, IMG submission 133003) | Peatland microbial communities from SPRUCE experiment site at the Marcell Experimental Forest, Minnesota, USA - June2016WEW_10_150 | ecosystem: Environmental > Terrestrial > Soil >...
CGGCAGATGCGCGCCTGCGCCTGCAACCGCGAAGCCGCGCAACTGTGTGGGATCAGCGCCAAGAACATGGTGACCCTGTCCTTCGTGCTGAGCGCGGGCATTGGCGCCCTGGCCGGCTGTGTGATCTCGCCCATCACCTACGTGCAGTACGACAGCGGCACCAGCCTGGCCTTGAAAGGGTTCACCGTGGCCATCCTGGGCGGCCTGGGCAACAGTATGGCCGCCATCGTCGCCGGCCTGTTGCTCGGGACCCTGGAATCCTTCTCGATCTGGGTCATGCCCGCGGCCTACAAGGACGTCATCGCCATCAGCATCCTCTTGCTGATTCTTTTCGTGCGGCCGTCCGGGCTGTTCGGCAACGCCGAGGCGGCGCGCCTCAAGGACTATTGATGGCACAGAGGCGCAATTGGCCCATTGTGATTCTGGCCGTGGCGGTGATCGCGGTGCACCTGGCGAGCGCGGCAGCGGGCAAGCCGCAATACCTAACCCAGCTCACCATGGCCGGATACTACTCGCTGGTCATCGTGGGACTCACCTTGTTGATGGGTTACACCGGCCAGATCTCGCTGGGGCACGCCGGATTTTTCGCCATTGGCGGCTACACCTCGGGCCTGCTGACCACGTACAACCTGCAAGGTGGCGGGGCATTCGTTTCGCTGCTGCGGGCGACGGGGCTGCTGGTCGCGGGCAAGGATCTGTACGGCGGCGATCTTCTGGTCATGCGTCCGTGGCTGGCCTGCCTGATTGCGCTGGCGGTGGCTGTGGCGATTGCCTATCTGGTGGGCAAACCGGTTTTGAAGCTGAGAGGTCACTACCTGGCCATGGCCACTTTGGGATTTGGCACCATCGTGTACAAGGTAGTGCTGGGCAGCAGCCTGGTGGGCGCGGCTGACGGGATCTCGGACATTCCCGCCTTCCCGCTCTTCGCGGGACTGGCAGTGACGGGAAAATCCGCCCTGCGCGTGCAGAACTACTATGTGGCCTGGGGTCTGGTGCTGGCAGCGATGGCTTTGCTGACCAATCTCATTCACTCGCGGGTGGGGCGCGCCCTGCGCGCGATTCACGGCGCTGAGGACGCGGCGGACGCCATGGGCGTGGACACCGCCCGTTACAAGCTGCAGGTATTCGTGCTGAGCGCCGCGCTGGCGGCGCTGGGCGGCGTGTTTCTCACCCACTACAACGGCGGCATTGGTCCTTCCGAGGCCTCTATCATGAAGTCGGTGCGCTACGTGGCCATTGTGGCCGTCGGCGGAATGGCCAACCTGTGGGGTGCCCTGATCATGGGCGTGTTGCTCAATTTCCTCTCGTTGCGTGGCTCCTTCGGATCGTACGACGACGCGGTCTTCGGCGTGATTCTCCTGGCCATCATGCTGTTCGCGCCCGACGGGCTGCTGCGCGTGGAACTGGTGCGGCGCCTGCCCAACATGCGTCGCCTGAGGGGGCGAGCGCCGTGAGCCTGCTCGTGGTCAAGAATCTGTGCAAGCGCTTCGGCGGCCTGCAGGCGGTGGGCAACGTCAGTTTCACCGTCGCTGCCGGCAGCATCAAGGCGCTCATCGGTCCCAACGGCGCCGGCAAGACGACCCTTTTCAACCTGATCTTCGGCGCACTGCCGCCCGACTCGGGCCAGGTGTGGTTTGCCGGCAAGCAGACCGACGGCTGGAAACCGCATCAGGTGGCGGCTGCGGGAATGGCGCGCACCTTCCAGCACATCCGCCTGTTTCCCAAGATGACCGCCTGGGAGAACATCGCGGTCGGCCGGCACGCGCACAGCCGGTCCGGTTTTCTGTCCAGCTTGCTCGGGCTGCCCTGGACCAGACGCGAGCAACGGGCCGTGCGCGAGAAGGCACTGGACATAATGCGCTTCCTCGGTGTGGAAGATCGCGCTGAGGTCGAGGCCAGCAGCTTGGCCTATGGCCAGCAACGCATCGTCGAGCTGGGCCGGGCGCTTGCCTGCGAGCCCAAGCTGCTCCTGCTCGACGAGCCGGCTGCCGGGCTCAACATGCGCGAGACCAGCGAGATGGCGAAGTTGATCGCGCGCATCCGCGACACCGGCGTCACCGTGCTGCTGGTCGAACACGACATGACCCTGGTGATGAACATCTCGGACGAGATCCTGGTGTTGAGCTACGGCGAAAAGATCGCCGACGACAGGCCGCTGGCCATCCAGAAGCATCCCGAGGTGATCGAGGTCTACCTGGGAGAGGACGATGCTTAGGATCCGCAGCCTGGAGGCCGGCTACGGCAAGCTCAAGGTGCTGCGCCGAGTGTCCATCCACGTTTCGCCCGGCGAGATCGTGACCATCATCGGCGCCAATGGGGCGGGCAAGACCACGTTGTTGCAGACCATTGCGGGCCTCTTGCGCGCGCAGGCCGGCGAGATCCTGTTCGACAAACAGGACGTCGGTCGCCACGCGCCCGAGGCCATTGCCTTCCTCGGCTGCGCGCTGGTGCCCGAGGGCCGCCAGGTGTTCGCGCCCATGACCGTGCGGGAAAACCTGCAGATCGGCGCCTACGTGCAGATCCGCCGCGGCCACGCGCGCGAGGTGGAAAGCGATCTGGGCCGCGTGTTCGAGCTGTTCCCGCGCCTGAAAGAACGCGTTTCGCAGTTGGCCGGCACGCTCTCGGGCGGCGAGCAGCAGATGCTGGCCATCGGTCGCGCGCTCATGGCGCGGCCCAAGCTGATTATGATGGATGAACCCTCGATGGGGCTGGCGCCTTTGGTGGTGAGGGACATCTTCGCCATCATTCGCCGCCTGGGCAGCGAGGGGCACACCGTGCTGCTGGTCGAGCAGAACGCCAAGGCGGCCCTGCGCATCGCCAATCGCGGTTACGTGCTGGAGAACGGGCGCATCCTGCTGGAACAGAGCGCAGAAGATTTGCTGGCCAACCGAGACGTGCAGCGCGCCTATCTGGGACGCGACCTCGACTCGGAAACCGAACTCGACGGCAAGAGGAGATGACCATGGTCTGGGAGCCCGAAAAGGAATGCATGCAAAGGGACGAGCTGCGCCAGTTACAACTCGAACAACTCCAGGCGGTGCTGGCGCGGGTCTACATGCACGTGCCCTTCTATCGCAAGCAGTTCGATGCGTGCAAAGTCGACCCCGACGATTTCCGCAGCCTCGACGACGTGCGCCAGCTGCCGTTCACCAGCAAGGCCGACCTGCAGGAGAACTATCCCTATGGCCTGTTCGCCGTGCCTCTGCGCGAGGTGGTGCGCATCCACGCCTCGGCCTGCATGTCCACCGTGGTGGGCTACACGCGCAACGACATCAAGACCTGGTCGAATCTGGTCGCGCGCGTGCTGGGCGCCGGGGGTGTAGGCAAGGACGATGTGGTGCAGATCGCCTACGGCTACGATCTATCGACCGGCGGTTTCGGCATCCACTATGGCGCCGAACGCATCGGAGCCTCGGTCATTCCCACATCGACCGGAAACACTGCCCGCCAGATCAAGATCATGCGCGATTTCAAGACCACCGCGCTGGTGTGCACGCCCAGCTACGCCTTGCTCATCGCGGAAACCATCCACAAGCAGGGCATCAATCCAGGCGTGTTGTCATTGAAGTACGGCCTGTTTGGCGGCGAGCCGTGGTCCGAGGCCGTGCGACAGGAGATCCAGGACAAGCTGCACATCGTGGCCACGGACAATTATGGCGTATCCGAGGTGATGGGGCCGGGCGTGGCCAGCGAGTGCACGGAGCGCAATGGACTGCATATCAATGAAGACCATTTCTTGGTCGAGGTGGTCGATCCGAAGACGCTCAATCCCTTGCCGGTGGGCGAGACCGGCGAGCTGGTCATCACCACCTTGACCAAAGAGGCGTTCCCGGTGATTCGTTTCCGCACGCGCGATTTGACCAGTTTGCTGGCCGAGCCGTGCCCGTGCGGTCGCAAGACCATGCGCATGGCGCGCGTCGCGGGTCGCAGCGACGATGTACTGATCATTCGCGGAACCAAGGTGTCGCCCTCGCAGATCGCGACTTTGTTGGGCGAAATCGAGGGCCAGGTGCCGCCGCACCAGGTGGTGGTGGAACGTCCGGGCGCGCTCGACGAAGTGACTGTGCTGATCGCGCCCGGCGAATCGGGCGCCTTTGACGAGCTTCGCAAGCAGCACGAGCGCCTGGCCGCCATCGAACGGCGACTGTCGTCCGAGCTGGGCCTGTCGATCAACGTGAAGCTTGTCGAGCGCAAGTCGGTGGAATCCGGCCCGCGTGTGCTGGATAAACGAAAGGCCTGAACCCGCACGCGGATCCAGGCCTTTTCGTCCGCGAAGACGGTGCTACTTCTTGTCCTCGTACATCTTGGCGACGTAGGTGACAACAATGAAGAGGTTGTGGGAGACGTCCGTGATGTCGCTCGAGTCGGTGGGGTTGGCGTCGAGCTCGAGCATGTACATCGGCGCAACAGTGAGGGTAGGCGTGACTTTGAAGTCAATGCCGACGTATGTGCGATTCTGGCGGAATCCGTCCTTCCAGTAGCCGGTGGACTTGAAGCCACCCCCGTTGGCGATCTTGCTGGTGTCGCTGTCCTCAGCGATTCCGAAGAACACTTCGTCAGCCAGCAAGACGCCCAGCCGGTCGGTGAGCGCGTAGCGGCCCTGGAGCAGTTCGCGCAGCACGGTGCCCCAGCCCCACCGCTGATCGTTGACGCTGAGACCAAGGGATGTCTGAGGGGTGTTGTAGGCGTCGGAGTAGAAGGTGTTGTGGAAGATCACGCGGTCGAAGATCGACCAGCGCCCAATGCGGTATTCTGCCGTCGGAATGATCTCGAGGTTGTGCTCGAAGGTGTAGGTCGACTGGCAGTTCGATGCCGTAGCTGACAGTTGGAGGTTACAGGCGAGGGTCGTATAGTCCGGCCCCTGCAATGCTTGGCGGCCGCGCGTGGGGTATCCCTGGTAGTAGTACCAGAGCGATCCCTTGAAGGTGAAGTTGTTCCATTTGTAGGTGAAATTCGGGCCGATGTAGAACTCGATGAACTGGAGGCCCGCCGCGTCCTCACGCGAGCGCGCGTATTCCAGGCGCGCGCCGGGCATGACGGTGAAGCTCCACTGGGGCGTGAATGCCAGGGTGAGATTCTGGTCGTACCAGATCCGGCCCTCCTGCTTGGTGGGAGGGTCTGCCGCCCGGGCGACCCCGACAAGTGCAACCAATGAAAATAGGCTGATGGCAATGACTGACAACCGTTTCATGTGCTCTCCCTTGTAGAATGCCGCAAAACTTGCGCGTCGTTGTTAACACGAGTCAAAAGAAAGCGGAAGGATTCCAGGGAAAGGCGTGGGTGTTTTTCTGGCGCAGCGCGAGAAGGATTATTTGCCGGCCATGATTAGCGCTCCTAGCATCCGAGCATGCTGCTTGAACGTCGACGTGCCGACCGAGATCGCCGCCACGACGGCCGCGTCTCGGCCGTGTTCGCAGTTCGCAACCTGATCGGCTCAAGCCTCCAGCTTGGCCAGGCCGAGGACATCGCGCCCACCGGGATCACCCTGCGGCGTCCGCGCGACGTGCCTGTGTTGCCGCAGACGCCTCTTACTCTCCTCTTCGATCTGCCTGGTGCCGGGGCGCGCATCCGCGTCGGCGGTCTGGTGGTCACGGATCGGCGGTCCGGGCCCTTCCGCCGCACCGGCGTGCAATTCACCGACATTTCATCGGAGAGCGCTGCTCTGCTCGCCGAATTCTGTGCCCGCAGGGTCGCAAGCCCGGGGGGGATGACTATGAATCCTCGATGAGAATCTCGCGTCGCCGCCCGCCTGACCGATGACCAGGCTGAGCGATCAGCCGGGCCACACCCCAGGCTGCAACGAAGTCGCCCTCACACCCGAGCCCAGGTAAATTCTCCGCGTTTGCCAGGAAGATGTTGCTGATCCCCGTGGCGACGGGCGCGCCCCCGATGCCCAGCATGCGAGGCAGATCACAACTGAGCGCGGGCGCCATCGGTGCGGGTGGCACCGGGTCGAGCGTGGCGGGTTTCTCCCCCGGCGCCTGCGGGCCCAGCTCGGGCGGCAGCCCATCGTGCGGCGAGGCCAGCACCCAGAGGTGCTGATCGCTGAAGGGTAGCAATCGCGCGATCTCCTCGCGCACGCGAGCACGGACCACCGCGAGGTAGCCCAGGCTCGCCGCAGCGCTGGCCGGGACCAGGCACTCGACCCAGACCGGGATGCGGTTGGGCTGGCGGGGCGGGGGAGATCCCACAGTGATGTGAAGGGCGTTGTCCTCCAGGATCGGCTTGGCCGGATCGCGCACGGAGAGAACCCGCGGGCCCATGCCCTCGGGCAGTGCCTCGGGACGAAGGAGCAGGCACAAGGTGTATCGGAAACAGGCAGGGCGGATGGCCGCTGCGGTCTCGCGCAAACGGCGCGGGGCTGTGTCCCCGCACAGGGCAAGCAGCGACGCCGCCGGGCCTGCCCAGATGAGCCGGCCGAGCCCGATGGTTTCCCCACGCGGCCGCGCACGCAGGCCCGTGACATTGCCCCGCTTCCAGACCAGCTCGTGCGGCACCAGCCGCTCGCGCACCTCGCCTGAGAAACTCTCGATCTTGTCGGTGAACAGAGCGCGCAGCTCTCCGCCGCCGCCCAGCCGGAAGACCCCGCGTCGGGCTCCGTCGAAGGCGCGGGCTTGGGTCATGGAGGTGACGTCTCCCGGCGAGAAGCCGCTGGTCAGGGCGGCCAGCGCGGCCATTCCCGCGCGCATGGGGTGATACGGCGGCAGCGCGGCCAGCCAGTCGGCATCGAGAGGAGGAAGCTGGCTCTGTATGCGGCCGACATCGCGCCTTTCCCAGAAGCCATCGGGGGGCAGGGTGACATCGGAGCCGAGCAAAGGATCCAGCACCGCGCTGTTGTTGCGCAAGCGGGCCAGGGTCTCCTCCACCACGGCGCAGTCAGAGGGGAATTCGCGGCGCAACTCGGTGGAGAGGGCATCGGAGTCGCTGCCCAAGGAGATGCGGTGCTGCGGGAAGATGATCTGCAGCCCGGGCTGCAAGGCCGGCGCGCGCCGGCGAATCACCTGCGCGTGGCCAAGCTCGCGCATCACCCGCGCCACCGGTTCGGCATCAGGCGGTGGCAGAAGGCCGGGCTCGCGTGCCAGGGTGTAGGGCCCAGCCTGGAAGGTGGCTGGCTGGCGGTCGTGTCCGCACAGAAGCACGCGCTGCCCGCGGCGGCTGAGCAGGGCCGCCGCGATCAGCCCGGCCAGGTCCGGACCGCACACCACGACCTCGAAGTAGTTGGTGTCCACGACCGGGGGAGTCTAACAGTTTTATGTGGGAACCCTGAAAGGGTTCCCACGCCCTTCGGCCCCCACCTGCCCCCACCTCCCCGCTCGCTTCGCTCGGCCTCGCGCGATGGTGCGCCGCCGGCGAGGGCGCGCGCGAAGCGCGCGGGGCGGGGAGGGTGGCGGGGCGTCCCGAAGTCCCCGCAGGAGGCAAAGCCGGCGGGCTCCCCACGCGACTCATGGTTGACAGATCGCTGGGCGCAGCCGAAATTGGGGATCGTGTCCGAAAAACTCCCCATCGTCTGGTATCGACGAAGCAAGAAACAGAACGAGCCCGCCACTGAGAAGCGCAGCATTCCGGCGGGCGTGTTCACCAAGTGTCCCGCGTGTCGCGAGGCGCTTCTCACCGGGGACGTGCACAAGAACCTGGATGTGTGCACGAACTGCGGGCACCACTTTGCCATGGCCACGCGCGATCGCGTCGCCTCCATCATGGACAAGGGCAGCCTCATCGAGCACGACGCGCACGTCGAGAGCGTCGACCCGCTGGGCTTTCGCGATTCGAAGAAGTACAGCGATCGCGTGAAATCCACGCGCAAGGCGTCGGGCGAGGTGGAGGCCCTGATTGCGGTCGCCGGCCGCATCGACAACATCGCGGTCGAGGCGGGCTTCTTCGTGTTCGAGTTCATGGGCGGTTCCATGGGGTCGGTAGTGGGCGAGAAGATCACCCGCGTGTTCGAGCGTGCTCTGGAACGCCGCGTGCCGGCCCTCATCTTCTCTGCCTCGGGCGGAGCGCGCATGCAGGAGGGGATCCTTTCGCTCATGCAGATGGCCAAAACCAGCGCCGCCATCGCGCGCTTGCGGGACGCGCACGTGCCGATGCTGTCCATCTTGTTGCACCCCACCACCGGGGGCGTGGCGGCCAGCTTTTCCATGCTGGGCGATCTACACATCGCAGAGCCCAAGGCGCTCATCGGCTTTGCCGGCCCGCGCGTGATCCAGAACACCATCCGCCAGAACCTGCCACCGGGGTTCCAGCGCTCCGAGTTCCTGCTCAGTCACGGATTCGTGGACATCATCGTGCCCCGCAAGGAGCTGAAGGCGACCATTGCGTTGGCCTTGCGTTGGATGGGAACGCCGGCGGTGACAACCCGCAACTGACGAAACGAATCGGTCGCCAGCCTTCCCATGAACACGGCGTACAGGAAGTTGCTGGCTCGCTTGCAATCGGTGCGCATGCTCGGCGTTTCGTTCGGTCTGGACCGCGTGCGGCTGGCACTGGAGCGCTTGGGCTGTCCGGAACGCCGTTTTCGAGCAGTCCAGATCGCGGGCACCAACGGCAAAGGCTCGACCGCGGCCTTTCTCGAATCGATCTTGCGTGCGGCGGGCCTGCACACCGGGCTCTTCACCTCGCCGCACCTGTGCCGCTTTTCCGAGCGTATCCGCATCGACGGACGCGAGGCCGAGGGCGAGCACCTGGGCCAACTCGATGAGGCGGTGGCGGCGACCGGCGTGCCGCTGACCTATTTCGAGATCTCGGCGGTGCTGGCGTTCCTGGCCTTTGCCGAGGCCGAGGTTGATCTGGCCGTGCTGGAGACAGGGCTGGGCGGTCGATTGGACGCGACCACGGCATCGCACCCGCTGGCTTGCGCCATTACCAGCATCGCGCTCGACCACCAGGATCTGCTGGGCAAGACCATCCACGAGATTGCCCACGAGAAGGCGTGCATTGCGCGGCCCGGGGTGCCGCTCTTCCTGGGGCCGCTTTCGCGCGAGGCACTGGCCGAGGTGGAGCGAGTGGCGCATGCGGCAGGATCGCCGTTGCGACGATTGGGCGTCGATTTCGCTGCGCCCGCCTTCCCGCTGGCCTTGGCCGGGGCCCACCAGGCTTCGAACGCAGCCCTGGCCGTGGCCCTGGCCCACGAGGTTGGGTCTAGCATGGGCCGGGTATTGCAACCCGAGGTGGTCAAGCGGGGTTTGGCCGAGACGCGCTGGCCAGGGCGTCTAGAGCGCGTGGCCCCTGACGTCTTGCTCGACTGCGCCCACAACGCCGAGGGCGCAGAGGCGCTGGCCGCCGCGCTGCCGGCCGCGTCCCGCCGCGCGCTGGTGGTGTCCATCGTGCAGGGCAAGGATGTAGCGACCATGCTGGCCGCACTCTGTCCGCACTTCGATTTCGTCGTGGCCACGCGTTCGCCCAGCGAGCGCTCGCTTTCGCCCGAGGAGCTAGCGACGCTGGTTGCGCACGATCGCGGCCGACAGGTCGAGGTGGTGGCTGACCCCGGCCTTGCGGTCGCTCGCGCACGCGCACTGGTGGCTGGAGTACCCAACGGCCTGGTCGTGGTGGCGGGCTCGATCTTCCTGGTCGGCGCCGTGCGAGCCCGATTGCTCAATGAGCCGGTTGACGTGATTACCGGGTCGGACCCGATGCCGTGAAGGCGACGAAGCCAGCGATCGGGTGAGATGCACGTTCGAAACCAGTCCGCGCTATTCACCGCAGCCCAGCATTTTTTTGGCGGTTTTGACGCGCTCTGTATTTGCCAGATCGCCGCACCCACGCTTATGATGACAGGGGATGGATCTCAACCCGCGCGCGAATCTGGGTCTTGTGCGTCCGGTGCTGCTTGCCTGTGCAGGTATCGTGGTGGCTGGGCCCGCCCTGGCGGATCAACCCCAGCCCGCGGACCAGAGTGCCAGCGAGCCCTCGGGTCCGCCGACCGGCAAGTACGGCGGGGTCACCATGGGGAGCAACGCGAGCAACCCGCTGCCCCAGTCCCCCTCAAGCCCGCCCCATCTCATCTGGACGGGTTTTCAGCCCAGCGCCACGGGGGCGCGTGTATTTTTTCAGACCAGCGGGCCGGTGGAGTTCGAGGTGAAAGAAGGCCGTGTGTCCAAGGCCGGCCATTCCACGCTGACGGTGCTGCTTCATGGGTGCCGCATTCACATGGCGAACAACCAGCGCAGGCTCGACACGCGCGCTTTTCCCACGCCAGTGCAAAGCGTCTCGGCCAAGCAGCACGGAAAGGACGTCGCGCTCCTCATCGCGCTGCGCGAACCTGCCAGGTCCACGCCTGGAACCGAGGCGGGGCCCAACGGCACACGGTTTCTGGTATTCGAGTTTCCGCCTGGCAAGCCGGCTCCTATCGAGGAGAATAAGGCGCCAGCCGAACCGGTTTCGGTTCCCAGCGGGGCGACATCTGGCGAAGGCTGGTCGCTTTCCGGCGAAGGTGAATCCGTAAAGGCCGAAGTGAAAGGCAAGGCGAAGTCGAAGCGCAAGGGTCAGTCGGCCGCTGCGCCTGACCAGGTAGAGCCCGGGGCCACCCCGGCGCTGGAACCCGCGCCCATCGCGACACCCCCAGCCGGGGCTAAATAGTTGATTCGCCTCGTCCGAACCTATGAAGGAGAGGGCGGAACATGAAAGCATCACTAGTCTTCCGATCGATTTTCCTGGGCGCGCTGCTGGTTCTCGCCGGCTGCTCCAAGAGCGCTCAGCAAGAGCAACCCCTGCCAGTGGTTCCAGACGATGGCGGTAGCACCCATGTCGTGAAGCTTGACGCCGAGGTGGTGGGGGACGGCGCGGGCGACGCCACCAGGAAGGCAGATGGCAACCGCGATTCCGGCGCGGCTGCGGCGATGGACGGCGCCGTCGCGGCCGGCCCGCCACCGTCGATCACCCTGACCGTCGACCCGGCATCGTTGGTCCCGCCTGCGGATGGCGGCGTCCCCAACCCGCCGATCATTCCGGCCAGCTACGGGCCCAAGCCGGTGGTCACGGTGACCGTGGTTTCGAATTCGGGCGACATGCGGGCGGACGACGTGTCGTCGGTCACGGGATCGCTGAACGTCCCG
>Ga0187862_10006033_pt1 | contig 11051 bp, 7 predicted proteins | sample June2016WEW_10_1_FD_133003 | JGI IMG/M metagenome (GOLD analysis project Ga0187862, IMG submission 133003) | Peatland microbial communities from SPRUCE experiment site at the Marcell Experimental Forest, Minnesota, USA - June2016WEW_10_150 | ecosystem: Environmental > Terrestrial > Soil >...
GCTAGAACTTCACCATCACGCCAGCCCCCCAGATGACTTCGCGCTTCGTAAGATCCGGGAACCAGTCGCCCCCTGCTGCGCCACACGTGCCGAGCCCCGCGGATGTGCTGCCGTTGTTGCAGTACGACCCACCTGGACCGTTCAAGTTACTGGTGCCGACACCACCGGGGCCGGGAGGCGTCACGCCGCCCTGCCCCGACCAGTAGGGAACGTCAGAATGCCGGAAAGTCGCCTCAGTCCACCAGGTGATCCACTCCTTCGGCATGTACTGGAAATTAAGCTGAGTATCCCATTGGTAGAGCTTTTGTCCCGGATTCTGAGTGAAATATGGCGTTCCGGTCTGGGCCGTGGCGCCAGCGATCGGCGGGGTCAGGGCCAGATAGCGACCCGGATTGTTGAAGAAGCCGCCGCCCAGCGTCACCGCGTAAAGATCGTGATTGAACCACGTACGGTCGTAGCCCATCACGCCCACAAAATTCGCCTTGTTCGGCCCGTTGAAACAGGTAACGCCGCCACCGTATTCGCAGCCGACATCCCACGTGAGGGTGAATGCCATCTTGGACACGCCAGTGCCGCTTTGCCCGTGGCTATCGTAATATTTATACAGGAGGCTATCGTCCTCGTGAATACGATGCACCTTGGAATAATTAATAGCCGACGCATTGGGGTTGGCGGACCCTATATCCTGCGCATAGTACCCATACTGCGGGCTCAAAAGATTCGCATTTTGACCGGCCCCGACACTGCCGGAATTCAGATTATCCTCTCCTAGGGTGTAGCTGTTAAAGACCATCTTGAAATTCTCGTTCGGGATCCAGAGGATCTGTCCGCCGAAACCGAGACTGCCGTTGTATTTGGCGTAGGATTGCCAGCCGTTGATGAGCCAAGGCTCTATTTTCAGATTTTGCGTCGGCCAATACTGGATGCGCAATCCATTGAAGAACCAGGGCGTATTGGAAGACACGAACGACGGCTGGTAAGTCCAGTTGTCGAAGTTGTAGTAGCTGAACAGGCCGATGTACGAGACGAAAATGCCCACGTCGACATTAAGGCCGTGGCCAATATTATCCCAGTGATAGCCGGCATTGGCTTCCGACATGTATTTGTACGCGTCTTTGAGGTTCCACTGGCCCACCCCGTCGCTGGCGTCATTGCGCGGTGTGGTGGTAGCAAACAGCCCGAACATGGACAGGAAGCGGGCCTGGACATTGTTCCAGTGGAAGTTACCGCCAAAGCTGACCTGCTCGATCTGGAATTCGCCTGAGCGGAACTCCTCGGTCGAACCGACAATCGTGTGATCCTGCGGATGGTTGAAGGACTGCAGGTAGTTCATGTCGAAGCGGATTTCAGGCGTGAAGAACTTCGTGTCGAAGACCGGCGCATGTTCACGGCCGTTGGCGAGCATCCAGGTGATATCGCCGGCATTGGCCAACGGGGTTACGGTGTCGTTTTCGGGGGCAGGTTCAGGCGCCTGGAGCGCCTCGGGTACCGTCGGCGCGGGAGCTGCAGCTGCGGCCGGGGCCGGGGCTGCGCTCTGGGCAACGACGATCGGCTTTGCCGGGGACGGGGTCACTAGGGCCAAAATGCCGTTGAGAATGCTGTCGCCGGGGTGGGCCAGCACCGGAATTGCCCGCGCCGGAGGTGCCGCGGAACTGGCCGTTGCCGGCCCTGCAGGCGCAGCCTGCGCGTTCATCACGATGTCATACCGAGTGGCATTGCCCGCGACGACTTCCAGCTGCGGCGCTGTCACGTCCGCAGAGCCATCTACCTGTGAAGTGACCGACCACGCGCCGGCCGGAAGATCGGCAAACGAGTAGACGCCGTCGCTACCTGACACGGTTGCGCGAATGCCACCGCCGCCCACCTTGGTAGCCGTTACGGTCGCGTGTGCGACCGGGAGCTTGGCCGAATCGGTGATGATACCTACGATCGTTCCGTCGCTGTCGGCCAAGGCTACCGATGAAGCCAATACCAGCACGCCGATGGCCACGATGCATCCAGCAGCGCGCGCCGCACCGGCAAGCGTTGAACTCTTCAAACTGAGGTTCATTCTTTATGCTCTCCCATGAAAAGTCGTCGACGTGGAAGCTATGCTGAGCTTACGAATCCATGACACCGTGGCTAGACAGGGTCGCGCTAAAAAAAATTCGCGAATATTCAGGTCGCGCTAAATAACGCGCGCCCGCGTGGTGGAATTGCGACAGGCTAGAAGTTGAGGATCGCGTCTACGGCCAGCATGGCCTGATTGCGCGCGCCACCGGTGCTATGGATGTTCGAGAAGCCGCCGGGAGTCTGGGCAGTGCAGTTCACGCCCGCCGCTTCGTAGCACGGGTTGTTGTACGCATAGCCGGTGCCAATTGCGCCATTTGGCAGTCTGATCGCGTTGGGCGCACTGAGCTGACGCTCCATGCGCAGCTCCGGCCGCAACTCGAGGGCGTCGCCCACCCAGTGCGTGTAGCCTAGCGTGAACTCGAGGAAATCGCCCTTGAAGCCGGTGCGCTGTCCGGTGCTGTCCGCGAAGAAGTCCGAACGCCAGCTCCAGATGTTGTGCGCGTCGTGGGTGTAGTTCAGGTAGTTGAGCACGGCAAATGAATGCGAAGTGCATTTCTCGACGCTGGGACTCGAGCACTGCGCCCCGGACGGGGCACCGATGTTGTACTGAGGCGGCGGAAACATGGCGGCCAGATCCGCAGCGCCCTGGGGACTGAGCACATTCGGCGTGTTCTTCTCCCACATGTACCAGGCCTCGGTATCCGTATGCCAGCGGTCGTTGATTTTGTGATACCACGTACCGACGGCGTGCTGAATGTTGTTCCAACCGAACTGCTGATTGTTCAAGCCATTCATGCAGGGGTATAGGGCGTCTTGACCTGAGTCCGAAGTCCAGATCACGCAGGCAGCCGGCGTGAACTGACGGAATTGCTTGGCGAAGGGGTTGATGTCGTTACCTGCGGATACCTCGAGTTGCACTCTCCAGTTCTTGTTCAGCAGCGTGGTGGAGACGATGCCGTTCTGCGTGTAGGGATCGTAGGTATAGAGCAACGAGTGGCTGTAGGTCAGGTTGTTCGGCGCCAGCTGTGCTTCGATGTCGGGCAGCGAGATATAGCGGCCAATGCGCAGGTTCTCGCCCTGGAAGAACTTCGGAAAATAAAAGTCCAGGTAGTACATCACCGGATCGAAGCCATAGAGCCGCTTTTCCTCGGTGTACTGGTAGCTCAGGATGCCATTCGAGAAGGTGTACTTGTAGTCGGCGCCTTCGAGCAAAGTGAGGCGGAAACCCCAGTCGTTGTGCGCAGTCTGGATCTCGTCGGGGGTACGTTCGAAGTACAGTGCCGCCTGATCGAGCTGGATGGTGTTGGACACATACGAGTAGGCTGCAGGGTAATTGCCGCCGGTGCCGGTGAGTTTGTTGAATTGACTGGTGGAAGTGCTGACGTTGGCGCCCGGCTCGATCCACCCGTAAATCGTCACCCGGCTGTCCTTCCAGGCCTTGCCGTTGGGCCCACAGTAAATCGCGTCCATCAGCGCGTCGTAGTACATGTTTTCGTAGCCGATCATCTCGGTGCCGCCCTCTGTCCAGACCGAATACGGCCACGGCGGGAATGACTCCGGCGGCGGCGCCAAGTCCTTTCGATAACCCGTGGGCTCGGCCGCAGCTGCGCTCGCATCCGCGGCATTCGCGTCAGGGGCTGGCGTGTCCTCAGGGAACAGATGGTTTTTGTAGCTAGCTCCCAGGCGTTTCCAAAAACTGCTGGCGTCCGACCCCTTGGCGCAGCCCTCGACCGGGCCGCTGTCCGCCAGCGCCGATGCGGACGCCAGTACCAGGATGCCCACGGCAACCACACGCCTGGCGAAGGAAATGCCATACATTCTTCTCGTCTCCCGGATTGAGCTCGTGATTAGCATCACGAATGCGCGCGGTGGCGCCTAGGCAGAAACGCGCTAAATAAAATTTAGCGTAAGACCCGGAAGCCATCCGGGCCCTGCCCACACGGGGCGAATGCTCAGCGAGCCTTCACCGGGGGATTTAGTCGCTGGTGAGTTGAGTCGGCGCCGGGATTTTCGGTATTGGCGTCGCTGAATCCACCACCAGGCGATAGCCGACTCCCGCCTCGGTGATGATGCGTGTGGGACGGGACGGGTTGATCTCGAGCTTTTTGCGTAAACCCGTGATGAACACGCGCAGAACACGCGGGTTGACGAGGTTCGGGCCCCAAACCTCCTTCATGATTTTGGCTTGTGTGACCACCCGATCGCGTTCGCGTGCCAGCGTCTCGAGGATGCGATGCTCGAGCGGCGTCAGCCGCAGCTCGCGCCCGTCGTGCTGCCTGACGATGCGCCGGCCCAGGTCGATCGAAAGATTATCGAACTCCAGAACGCCGGTGGGCAGCTCGCCGCGTGCGTGACGCCGTAATACTGCGCGCACGCGGGCCAGCAGCTCGGAGGCGCTGTACGGCTTCAAAATGTAATCGTCAGCGCCTGCCTCGAAAGCCGCCAATCTTTGTACTTCCGCGGTTCGCGCCGACAGCACCAGAATCGGCACGGGCGACCAGGTCCGGATCGTCTTGATGAGGCAAATGCCATCGCGATCCGGAAGTCCCAGATCGACGATCATCACGTCGGGCGGTCGCAATGCCGCATCCAATTCCCCGCGTTGGCAGCTGTCGGAGACCACGACACGAAAGCCATCGTCTTCCAACATCATGCTCAGAACCTTCTGAGCGGCGCGATCGTCTTCGACCACCTGCGCCAGATGCATGGTGAGTGTCATGCTTCCGCCGCGGCCGCTTCCAGCCGAGCATCCTCCATCGGGGCCGGTACATCAATCTCGAAGCGCGCACCACCCTCCCGGTTCACCGTGGCCCGAATCTCGCCGTCGTGCAGACGGGCGATCGCCCGACAGATGGTGAGCCCGAGCCCGACACCAACGGCGGTGGATTCCGCCTGTCCGCGCGAGAACTTCTCGAATAATCGTTCGGGGTCCTTGGTGCCCCAGCCTGGGCCGTTGTCCTCCACCACGATGCGCATCCTCGCATCGTCCCGCGCAGCCGAAATTGTGATGCGCGTGCCGGGCGGCGTGTACTTCGTGGCATTCTCCAGCAGGTTGCTCAACAACTGTACGAACAGCGTCGCATCGAGCGACACCATCGGCAGATCGTCCGGTATGTCGGTATTCACCTGCCAACCGGTGAGACGACTCTCGTTGCGCTGAATCGCCAGTCCGACGATGTCTCCCACCATGTGCCATTCCCGACTCACGACGTCGGCGCCGGATTCCAATTTGACCAGGTCGAGCACGTTCGACAGCAGGTTGGACATATCGCGCGCCTTGTCCTCGATCAGCTTGCCTAAGGTTGCGCGCCGATAGATATCCAGCGCGAACTGAGCTTGCGCGACGATGCTGCCGGCGCTGGCAATGGCCGATAGCGGGGTGCGCAGATCGTGCGAAATTGAGGCGAGCAACGTGTTGCGCACCGCGGCACTTTCCGCCGCCACATAGGCTGCCTGCGCCACTTCCGTCAGTCGCGCGCGCTCCAGTGCCGAGGCGAGCTGCCCGGCAAGCCCATCGAGTAACCGTTGCTGCTCCGGAAGCAAGCCGCCACCGGGCGTGCGCCCGGCCATCAGGACGCCGATGGTGCCGTGAGCGTTCGCCAGCGGCAGGTACACGGCTGGATCGGCGCTGAACTGCTGCGTGCCCAAGCCCGCGCGCTGGCCCCTCGATGCGACCCATTGTGCCGCAACCATGTCGATTGGCGGCAGGCCGCTATTGCTGGCGGCGAGCGGTTTCCTATCGACTTGACCATGCCCGTCACACAGCAGAATGAGCGCAAAACAGTGCAGCTCCTCCGCAATCCGCCGCACAGTGATTTCAGCCATCGATTGCACATCGCGTGCCGCCGACAGCTCATGGGTCATGGCGAACAACGCAGCGGTGTGTCGTTCGCGCGCGCCCGCTGCCTCGGTCTGTTCACGCACCGCGATCACCAGGCTGGTAATGAGCAGAGACACCAATAACATGGCCGAGAACGTGACAAAATAGCTGACGTCGTAGACCGCCAGGCTGAAGCGGGGCGGAACAAAGAAATAATCGAACGCGAGCACATTGGCTACGGCGCTCAGCGCTGAGGGCCCGCGTCCAAGCCAAAGCCCGGCCGCCGCCGAGCCGAGCATATACACCATGACGATGTTGATGAGATCGACGTGCGTGGCCACCGGGAAGGTCGCGGTGGTACAGAGCGCGCTCGTGGTCAAACCCCAGAGGTACTGCGTCCATCGAATCGACGCCGCAGGCCGTGTACGCGGGCGCCACGGCCGCGCGCTCTGACGCAGCGTCGCAGGACGATGCCGTGCCGGAGCGACGGCAACATCGATACCGGATCCGAAGCGTTTCAGGGATGTTATTCGCGAGTAATCTGTCACGGCGAACAACCCAAGGTGCTGTCGCCGTCGATTCCAAAGAGCGTCATTGCAGATTGGACTCCAACCACAAACCGCCTCCCACCGCGTCCACCCTCTTCCTGAGGGCGAGGCCGCGTCGCAGCCCCTTTGAGTATAAGCAAGAGGTTGTGATGAAGTTGCTAAGAAACGGGTCGCCGAGCGATCCGGCGGAGTTCAAATCGGGTCCCACGGCGTTAGCGCCGCTGCGGGCACGTTTGTAAAGAAATTGGCCTCGAATGCCGGCATAGCGTGCTCGGCGATCGTCTCCGGAGTCCAACCCTCGCTGCGATGCACGGATCGGATCATGCGAATTTGGCTGAACAAATAGATTTCGTTGGCACGCACGCCAAAGATCTGTCCCGATACGTTGCTCGCGGCATCGCTGGCCAGAAACACGACCAGTGGCGCGATGCTCGCTGGATGCATGCGCTTCATCTTTTCAATGAGCTGCCAGTTTTCCGCCGTCTCCGGAATGCTTGCGGTCATCGAGGTCCAGGCCCACGGTGCGATGCAGTTGGAGCGTACGTTGTACTTAGCCATGTCGAGCGCGATCGACTTTGACAAGCCGACAATGCCCATCTTGGCGGCGCTGTAGTTGGCTTGTCCGACGTTGCCGATCAGTCCGGACGTCGACGTCATATGGACGTAGGCACCCGAATTTTGAGCCTTGAAGTGCGGGGCCGCGGCGCGCGCGACATAGAAGGATCCGTTCAAATGCACGTCGACGACCGCGCGCCATTCGTCCGGGCTCATATTGAAAAAGAAGTTGTCGCGCACAATACCGGCATTGTTCACGACGCAGTCGATGCGGCCAAAGTTACTCAGGGCGCATTCGACAATGCGGTTGCCGGAGTCCCAGTCGGCGACGCTGTCGGTGTTTGCGGCGGCCTTACCACCGGCGGCCGTAATCTCGGCGACCACGAGGTGGGCAGTGGGATCGCCGTCTTTGGTCTTGCCCGGGTCATTGACGACAACGCTGGCGCCATGGGCCGCGAACGCATGCGCGAGCTCGCGCCCAATGCCCCCACCTGATCCGGTGATGACGGCGACTGTGCCATTGAGCATCTTTGCCATGATTTCCCCCGCATCAACGGAACGAACAGGTCCTCAGTTCAGCAGCGACCTACTGCCGACACAGTGTAACGCCGAACAGCTTGAGCTTTCGTCTGGAGCACGACGGGTGAGGCCCCATCCGGCCGCACGCTGGCGCTCGTTGAGCAGCAGCTGGACCTCGGCGAGACCTCTCGCCGCGTCGACCGAATCGCCTGCGGCGCAGGCGTTGGCGACGAGCCGCAGTTGGGCCTTCATCCATTCTGCTTCGCCAGCAGTGAATTCCGAGCCGTCCGGCGCAAACACACGCATCTGACCCGCCTTGTCTGGGCGCAACGATCCGACTATCCGCTGGCATTCATGCAGCGAACTCGTCAACTTATCGTCGCAACCCGCGGTAGCGGCGGCGTAGGCGCTCAATGCCACTAACGTGCCCATTGCCAGGAGTGCCCGGTACTTGGTGCTCATCCGTTTTCTCGTCAGCAGCCGCGCCCTTCGCCAACAGCGGTCGCTGGTCAGAATTTGCGTCTCATCGCGGAACCACTGATAACCGCAGCTTTCTTCGCATCGTACGTTGCCCGGCCACCCACCGCCGCGCTGACCGAGGCATGACGCCCCACGGCATTCCCCGACACCCCCGCCACAGTGTTGGGCCCTGGAGAATTGGGAGTGAAATGGGCGGCAGTCATGGCGCGCTGGGTCAGTTTTGGCAAGGCACGAGTTGGTACGGCAGTGCCGACACCTGGCGCCGCGGTAACGGCACGACCTGGGCGATACCCGGCATGCCATGACAGTGTCGACGCGCTGCTGTGCGCCGGTGGGCGAGCAGCAACGCCGCCGTGCTGCCGAGGGGCAGTGTGTCCGCGCTGTTCACCTAGCTGTCCGCTGTTGGCCGGATCGATAATAATTGGTTGACCCCAACCGACGCTCGGTGCGAGCGCGCCCAGGACTATAGTGCCGAGGACGCAGTGCTCGATGATCATGTGTAGTCGCAGCATCTAGGCACCTGGCAAACGACCGGAGAGAGGCTCGGACTCCTCGTCGGGTTCGGGCGGTTCCTTGCGCAGGAACACCAGCTGAAGCGCCGGAACCACCACCAGCAGCATGATCGGCCCGAGGAACATGCCGCCGACGACCACCGTTGCCAGCGGACGTTGCACCTGACTACCGATGCCATGCGAGAACGCCGCCGGCACCAAACCGATGCAGGCCGACAGCGCCGTCATCAGCATCGGCCGCATTCGCTTTTCGGCCGCGTGGTCCATGGCCTGTACGGGGCCCATACCCTGCAGTCTGAGCTGATTGAAATAGGTAATGACCAGGATGCCATTCATCACCGAGACCCCGAACAACGAGATGAACCCGATCGCCGCCGAGACGCTGAAGGGCAAGCCCGTAACAAACAGCGCCAGCACGCCGCCGCCGATCGCAAAGGGTATTCCCGCCAGCGCCAGCAAGCTGTCGCGCACTGAATTGAAAAGGCTGTAAAGCAATATCAGGATCAGCGCCAGGCTCATCGGCACGAACACTGCCAAGCGGTCCTTGGCGGTCTGCAGATCCTGGAACTCGCCGGCCCAGATGATGCGATAGCCCGTGGGTAGTTTCACATTCTTCGCAATGCGAGCCTGCGCCTCGGCCACTGTGCCGCCCAGGTCGCGACCGCGCACACTGAACTTTATCGGAACGTAACGCCGGGTGGTCTCGTGGTAGATGTAGGACGCGCCCGAATCCAGGCTGATAGCGGCAAGCTCGCGCAATGGAATGTAGGCCGTCGTACCGGCCGGCGTTTGGTATCCGACCGGGACATCGCCGATCTTATCAATGCTGTCGCGGTAAGCTGGTGCGAGGCGAACGGTCAGATTGAACTGCCGGTCGCTTTCCAGCACGTTACTGGCCACGGCGCCGGCCAATGCGGCCTGGACGACGGTGTTGACATCGCCGGTATTCAGTCCGTACCGCGCCGCTTTGGCGCGATCTATCTTGATGTTGAGGTTCGGCTGACCCACGATATGGAAGATGCCCAGATCCTCCATGCCCTTGACCTGTTGCATTTCATGCAGGACCTGGGCGGCGTAGTTCTCCAGCACATCGAGGTTGGGGCCTAATATTTTAACTGAATTGGCCCCTTTGACGCCGGACAGCGCCTCCTCGACGTTGTCCTGGATGTACTGCGAAAAATTGAAACCCACCCCGGGCAATGCCGCCTCGAACTCCGCTTGCAATTGCGCGGTCAGCTTGTCCTTGGTCATGCCGGCGGGCCATTCGTCGAAGTTCTTGAGCGGCGCAAACAGCTCGACATTCGAGAAGGGCGAGGCATCGCTGCCGTTGTCCGGCCGGCCGTGCTGCGACACTACGGTAATAATCTCCGGGTGGCTAAGCAGGATCTCCCGCATCTTGCGGGTCGCCTCGGTACCGGCGTCGAGCGACATGGATTGCGGCATCGCCGCGCGGATCCAATAATTGCCTTCTTCCAGAGCCGGCAGGAACTCGCTGCCCAGGAACGGAATCAGAGCCCAGGTCAGCGCAAGAAAGCCGACTCCGATCGCGACCACCAGCGCCCGCCGGTTGAGCGCAAAAGCCAGCACCGGCTTGTACAGCGCGTGCAATGCCCGCACGACGATGGTTTCGATCTCCTTCACATGTTCAGGCAGCAGGATCGAGGACAACACCGGCGAGACGGTGAAGGTCGCAATCAGCGCCCCAGCCAGGGCGTAGCCGTAGGTTCGCGCCATGGGGCCGAAGATCTGCCCCTCGACGCCTTGCATGGTGAACAGTGGGCCGAATGCGGCGATCGTGATCGCGGTCGAAAACAGGATGGCCCTGTCTACCTGTAATGCTGAGACGTAGATCAGGCGCAGTCGCGCCGTCCAAGGCGGCCGGTGCAGCGGCGCAGGATCGATTCCGTACATACCTTCGTGTAGATCCTCGACCATCTGCGTTTGGTGGTCCGGCGATCCCTGAAGATTACGGAAAATGTTCTCGACCAGAATAACCGCCGCATCAATGATGATGCCGAAGTCAACCGCACCGATCGACAGCAGGTTCGCATCTTGGCCCTGCAGCACCAGGATGATGATGGCAAAAAACAAGGCGATGGGAATGTTGGCGCCCACGATGATGGCACTGCGCAGATCGCCGAGAAAGATCCACTGAACCAGAAATACGAGAATGCAGCCGAAAATCAGATTGTGCAGAACGGTATGGGTGGTGATCTGGACCAGCGAAGTTCGGTCATAGTAGGGAACGAGTTTGACCCCAGGCGGCAGGCTTCCATCGCTGTTCAGCGCGGCGACGGTCGCTTGGATGCGGGGCACGATGTCATTCGTGTGTTGCGTCCGGCCCATCACGACGATCGATGCGGCCACATCGTCCTCATGATCGCGACCGGCGATGCCGAGTCTGGGCACGAAGCCGATGTACACCCTGGCCACGTCTTTCACCAGCACCGGAACACCGTTGAACTGTCCGAGGACGACATTCTGAATATCATCGACATGGTAACCCTGCGTCAGATCATCGTTACCGCCGCTGTCGATTAGTCCGACGCCGCGGATATTCACCGA
>Ga0187862_10006059_pt1 | contig 11026 bp, 7 predicted proteins | sample June2016WEW_10_1_FD_133003 | JGI IMG/M metagenome (GOLD analysis project Ga0187862, IMG submission 133003) | Peatland microbial communities from SPRUCE experiment site at the Marcell Experimental Forest, Minnesota, USA - June2016WEW_10_150 | ecosystem: Environmental > Terrestrial > Soil >...
CATTCGTAGGAATCGTCTGGCTGATGGCGTCATATGCCTGTACGGAGCCGTCGTACCAGCAATTCAATCCGTTATACCCGCAGTCACTGTCAACATACCCGCTATAAGTGGCCCCGTAAATGTTCGCATAGTCCCAGTCGGGGTCAGAGGATGTACCAAGAGTAGCGAGGGAGAAATCTGGGTCGGCCAGCAGATTGCCGCTTGAGGTGGTCAGATCCGTAACCGATGGGTCGGAGAAGGATACAAAGCTCGGGTCGTCGCGGAAGGCAAAGGTAATCGCCGTGTTGGAAAGCGCCCCCGTGAAATCGACGAAGTACTATGTTGCGGAGCCGTAAATCGGTGTACCGTTCAGATCCAGAATGGCTCCCCCCGGTGGCCCGTCGTTGGAGGCCGAAGCAAATGCCGACGGCGTCAGCAGACCCAGGAAGACAAGGCAAAGCACCGAAAGTGCAACCCGAAGACGAACAATCATGGAATTCTCTCCTTTGAAGGCGCGAAAATCTGTACTGCTGACAGGCCCCTGCCTTTCGGGCGCGGGGCTAGAGCTTTCTCGCCAATTTGTATTGCAAATCGGGGGCCAAACCCCCTGTAGATTGAAGATGATTCATCGTCGAGGCCTATCCTGCTGATTCTATTTGCAAATCTTATGATTTGAAGGGCACTTTCTGGTCCTCATCCCGGCAAGCGACTGCGGCGACGAAGGGCGAGAGTGCAAGGTTTTGCAGAAGGAAAGGGAAAAAGTTTGCCACTTTTGCAGGAGACGACTCTTCGGCGTCAGGCTGCCCAGGCGCTCGGAACCTCATTCGGTCAGGCTCGCAACCCGCATCTCTTCCCGCAAGACGCACCGCAGCGTATCTTCCAGCTTCGGCGCATTCTGTGCATACCGCGCAAAGGATCCTCGGTGCGCATCCCCCGCCCGTTCACCGCGCCAGCCAAATCAACGGAGTCAGGCCGCAGGCGGCCAGACCCAGCAGCATCGCCAGGGCCGGCGCGCCGGTCTTGCGGTCGGCCAGGCTGAAAGCGTAAATTCCCTTCACCACGTTGTTGCTGGCGGCGGCAATGACCACCGCGCCGGCGGCAACCTTCAGCGGCGTCAGCGTGCCCGCGGCCTGGGTCAGCCCCATGATGAACGGGTCCACGTCGCTGACACCCATGATGGCGGCCAGAGTATTCACGCCCGCTGTTCCCAGATATCTGACAGCTAACTGCGTAGCCACCAGCATGGCCAGAAACAGCGCGGCAAAGAGAAACGCGGTAAGCAGTTCCAGCGGATTCTTGGGCTCGAACTCCCGCTTTACCTCCTGGGTGTTGTTGTCCGGCCGCCGCGACCAGAGCCAACCACCGCCCACCGCCAGAGCGGCCAGCACCAGAAAGGGTATGTAAAGCAGAAGCATCAACTGGCGGTTGAAGAGCGCCAGCAGAATCACCAGGCGCAGGTACATCACGCCGGACGCAATCAGGATGCCGCCCGCGAAGAGGTGGGGCTGCTCTTCGCGAGCGGCCCGGCGCGCCATCACCACCGTGGTGGCTGTAGAGGAATAGGCCCCGCCCAGGAGCGCAGCCAGCACCACTCCGCCCTGTCCCTTGGTCATCTTCTGCAAGACATAACTGAGGTAAGAGATGGCGCTGATGGCAACCACCACCAGCCAGGTCTTGAAGGGGTTGATGTTGAATTGGCCGAACTCCCGATTCGGCAGGATGGGCAGAATCACTCCGCTCAGAAACAGAAACTTTGCGAAGGTGAGAATCTCGTTTGGAGCGATGCGCACGGCCAGCTTCTCAAGTGCTGCCTTCAGATCGAGCAGCAGCAAGCTGGCAACGCCCAGCGTGGTGGCGATCCAGAGATGCCCGTAGCAGACAAGAGCCCCCACCAGGAAGGTGGCAAGGCCCGACATCTCCGTGGTGACTCCGGCGGTCTCGGCGGCGGAAATCTTGTGCCAGTAAGACAAGAGCATGAATCCGGCAACGACCAGAAAAGCAATCGCCAGCGGCAGAATCTGCGTCCCTGCGATCAGAGCGGTGGAGTAGCCGATCAGGCCAATCAGCGGGAAGGTGCGCACCCCGCCGAACGAGTATGTTCCTCCTGCCGCTTTGTGCTCCTCCCGTTCCAGTCCTATCAGGAAACTCAAGAACAGAACCAGGACGATTTGCACGGCCTCCAGCGGCAACTGCCGGTATATCTCCATTCCAGCCGATCCTCCGATCCCTTCTCTTCCCGCGCGATCCATACGGGCCGCCGGACTTCATGACCTGTTCCACGGGGCGGGGCCATCCGATTGGCAGTGTGAACTGGACCTTCGCCACCGGCGAAAGAACAGTAAACCATCGGCCTGTCGGCGGGCAACCCTGCAGGGAGCCCTTGCTCGCCTGCGGGGAAAGCCCGCCCGAACATTCCCTATCAGCGGAGCGGAGCGGCCTCTTCGCCGCCGCGACGGAGCGAGCGGCTGCCATCGACAAGGTTGATTGGGACACACAAGCCCTGGTCCCGCTCCAGCGTTTTCCGGGGTCTTGTTCTACTTCCCGCGCAGTTCGTTGAGCCAGTCTTGCATGTGGCCCAGAGCGCGCAGCAGGCCGAGGCGGGCCTTGGCCAGGTCGAGCGAGGCATCGAGCGAATCCTCATATTTCTGACGCTCGTCGATGCGGGCCAACTGCTCGGCTTTGGGGGTCAACTGGGGCTGGGCGCCGGGGCCGGTTTCAGCGCCGTTGCCCAGTTCGAGTTGGGCGAGCACGGCCTTGAGCTGCTCATCGGCGATTTGCCGCTTGAGGCTCGCGACTTCGGCCAATGCATCCAGTTCGCGCAGGCTGCCGGTGAGCGATGCGACCTGCACATCGTTCTGGCGCTGGGCCTGCTCGGCCTCAACGGTGGCGCGCAGGGCTTCGGCCGCAGTCTCTTTGGCCTTGGCGCGCAGGGCAAAGTCGAAGAATGGGAATGTGACCTGGAGGCCAAAGCTGACGTTGTTGGGCGTGAAGTTCTTATAGTAGGTGCTGTAGCTGTTCAGATCGTCGGAGTCATAGTTGTATACGGCTCCGAATCCGATCTGGGGGCGACGCCACGACAGGTCGTCTCCCTTGGCCTGGAACTGCTTGGAGCGCGCCATTGCGCCGGCGGCGTCGATACCGGGGAGCCTGCGCGGCGCTTCCTCCGCTTTGACGGCGGGAATCTCAGGGATGCTGGCGTGGTCGGGGAGGATTGAGCCGAGGGGCATGGCCGTAAGAGCGGCAAGCTGCCTGGCCAGCGTGGCGGCGCGAGTTTCCAGGTGCAGGCGCTGGAGTTTAAGCTGGGCGATTTTCAGGCGGGTCTGCAACAGGTCCAGATCGGAGTCGACGCCAGCCTCGGCGCGCTGCTGTTCGATCTGGACGAGGCGGTCGCTCAAGGCCTGCTGCTGACGCGCTGCCTCAAGTTCGCGGTTCACCGTGTCCAGCTCAAGATAGGCGGTGGAGGCATCCAGAGCCACCTGCTCCTGGGCGTCCTTGAGGCTCAGGTTGGCGGCTTCCAGGCCGGCGCGGGCAGCCTTTGTGTATTGGCGCTGAGAGTAGCTCAACACCAGCGACTGCATGGTGGCGCTGCCCACCGAGGGCTGGCCGGTGGGGAAGCCGTGCGAGTAACCGACCGTGGAGCCGATTACGAAGTTGGGGATATACGCGTCTTTGGTCTCGGCAAGGGCTGCCTGGGCCTTCTGCACATCGGCTTCGGCCAGCTTGACGGCGCTGGAGTTGCGCTGGGCCAAATCCACCACCGTGGCCAGCGAAACCTGGGCCGGAAGCAGAGCGGGCGCAGCCGCAAGCGCCAATGCGATGAGAATTGGCCTCCATGCCTCGCGCGGATTGTTGGTCAACTTCACGTGCATTTTTCCTGTCAACGATTGGTTGCCTGGCTGCTGAGATCCTGAGCGGGCCTGTACTCATGCGCCAGAGCCAGAGCCGCTGCCTGTTCCCGATTTGCGGTTGTTGCGTCGCCGAGTTGCTCTTTGAGGCGCGCCAGCCGGATGTGGGCCACGAACGCCGGCGCCTCTTCGGTTTTTGCCGGGCCGGCCAGATAATCATCGAACATTTTGGCCGCCAGAGCCGGGTCGCGATCGGTTTCGGTCAGCAGGGTTGCGCCGTCATAAAGGGCCAGGCCAGCTCGCTTGTCGCGTTCGGCCGCAGCTGCGCCGCTATGCACAGCCGATTCCATCTCTGCCCAGCGCTTGCGGTGGCGATAGAAGTTCGCCAGCGAAATCCACTCGGCAGCGGGATGTGCCCCAGCTGTGATCGCCTGCTTGAACTCGCGCTCGGCGGTGTCGTAGTCCTTCTGCTCTTCGGCAATACGGCCGCGCAACTGGTGAGCGCGCGCCGGGTCCACTTTGTCGAGTTGCTCGGCCATGCCCTGCGCCTTTTCAATGCCGCCGCCCACAATCCCTGGGGCTTGCCGGTAAAACTCTCCCAGGTCGAAGAGGGCATCGGCGCTGCGGGGATCGAGGCGCACCGACTCTTCAAACTCCGCCCGCACACGCTTGGCCAGGGCATAGGCGGTCAGGAACGAAGCCCGGTCGGCCTTCTCGCCCAGCGCGCGGGCCAGCCACAGGTGATAGGCGGCGTTTTGGCCATCCAGCCGCACCGCCTGCTGGCACAGGGCCGCGGCAGCATTCCACTGCTCGAGCATGAGCCGCACCCGGCATTCCAGGTTGGCGGCCTCGGCCGCGCTGGCGGACGAATCGGGAAGAGACACAAGCAGCGAAGGCAGCGAGGCGAGCAGAGCAAGCGCCTTGTCTGCCTCGCCGGCCTGTAAAGCTGCGTTGGCCTGGGCCAGGGGTTGAGAAACCCGCGCCGGCCGCTCAATCTCGCTTGAGGCAGCGGACACCTGGGCCGGCGCCGAAACGGTGGCAGCCGCCGCCAGCAACGCCGGGGGCAGCGCCCTTGCCGCAATGTGCAGCAGGCTCACTGTACTACCTTGACTGGAATGCCCTCTTGCAAAGGCTGTCCATTGCTTGTTCCCGTCGCCACCCAATCCCCCTCATTGAGCCCTGAGAGGATGGCCGCCTGGGTCAGGTTGATGGCCCCAGTGGTTACAGGGGTTCGCACCAGCCCGCCGCTCACCACCTTGTAGACGTAGGACTTGCCGTTCTCGGCGTGCAAGGCTTCACGCGGCACAGCCAGGGTATTTGGCTCGCTGAAGGTGGTTACCTTGACGGTCACGCTGGAATCCGGCAGCAGATCGCCGTCGCCAGCGTCAATCTGGACCAGCACCTCGCCAACCGAGCGCGTGCCATAAACGATCACCGTGGATGGCATGCGGGCTACGTGCCCCAGCCAGGCGTGGTCTGGTTTGGGATCCCCTTCCCATTTGATCTGAATCTTCTGGCCGATGGCCAACTTGCCGATATCCGGCTCATCGAAATAGGCTCGCACGCGCTCATGGCTCAGGTCGGCCATCTCCAGCAGCAACTTGCCCGCTTCAACAAACTCCCCTCTTCCGGCATCGATGCCGTACACGGTTCCAGCCACCGGGGCATGAACGGCGGTCTGCTCCACCACATGCCGCGCGGCCTCCAGATTGGCCTCCGCATCGGCAAGCGCGGCCTGGGCCCGCGCCACCTCTGCCTCCGAGTAGCGGCTATTGGCGTTCTGCCCGGCGGCGCGCAGGCTGGCTTCGGCCGCATCCAGCCGCTGCTGGGCCGCGGCCACCTCGCTGGCCGAGGCCGCGCCTGTCGCCTTGAGCTTGACAAGGCCGTCCAGATCGCGCCGTGCCTGATCGCGCTCGATCCCGGCGCGGGCCAGGTCGCCAGCCGCCGCCTGCCGCTCTTGCAGCGTTCCATTGTGGGTGGCTGCTTCCACCGCCGCCTGGGCAGTCCTGACGCCGCTTGCGGCCGTAGCTAGCCGCGCCTGCGCTTCCACATCGTCCAACAGCATCAGCAGCTTGCCCTCTGGAACCTGGTCGCCGGGCTGCACATAGACGGCTTTGACGCTGGTCGAGACCGGGCTATGAATCTCATAGTTTACCTCCGGCTCAACGCGGCCATTGGTGCTTACGTTGCTGATCAGCTCCTGGCGGCTCACCTGAACTGCTCGCACCGGCAGGCGATCTCGCATGAGGAACCGCGCCGTGAAGAAGACGACGATCAGAAGTACCCCCGCTCCCCTCCAAAGCCAGAGCCGGAGCCGGTCCGTTTGCTTTCTCTCTTCAGCCATTCAGATAACCAAGGTCAGTATATAAGACTCAAATAGAAGCCCTTGGGTGCGTGAGAACGCGCCGCCCGCCATTCTGGTCAGCCATTCGCAAGGCTCGTACAATGGGACCATGGCTCTGCAACCGCGCTATACCGACGAACATGCCAAGGCCGGCCTCGACTTTGCCTTCCCCGCCATCGAGACCTGGCAGAACCAGTTTCCCGGTTACGAGATCTCCATCGACGACCCCGAGCTGACCTCCGTCTGCCCCAAAACCGGCCTGCCGGACTTTGGCGTGCTGACCATCCGCTACATGCCCCGCGACCGCTGCCTGGAGCTCAAATCGCTGAAAGAATATCTCTTCAGCTACCGCAATCTGGGTATCTTTCAGGAGAACATCGTCAACCAGGTTCTTGTGGACGTGGTGAAGGCCTGCGATCCGGTGTGGGCCGTGGTGCGCGGCGAGTTCCGTCCCCGAGGCGGGATAGGGACCACAGTGGAAGCGCGCTGGCCCCGGCCTGAGCAAAGCGCCTGAACCGCGCGGTAATTCCAGCTGCCCGTACCTTCGCATCAACCTGGAATGCGACCCGGCTTTGCGCGGCGCAACCACACCCACCATCCACTGCGGCCCTCGAGCCGATTCACTCTTCGCGCAGGAGGATCGAAGGATTGACAGACAGCGCTCGTTGCGCTGGAATCCACGTAGCCAGCAACCCCAGCAGCGCCATCGCCAGAACAACGCCGGCCAGCACCAGGGGGTCGCGCGGCGTGGCCTGGTAAACAATGAACGCAAGCACCCTGGTGGCCAGCAGTCCCAGCACCAATCCCGCCGCCGAGCCAACTGCCAGTAACTTGAGTGGCCGTGCCAGCGCTGCCTGCAACACTTCCTTGCGCTTCGCGCCCAGGGCGACGCGAATTCCCAACTCTCGCAGGCGTTTGCTGACCGAGTATGCAGCCATTCCGAAGATGCCGGTGATCGACAGGATGCCGCCCATCACGCCCAGAACACCCAGCGACACCGTGGCCATGCGCGGACCAAATAGAAGCAGGTCCATCGGCTTGTCCCGCGTTTCGATCAGAACGGGCAGTCCCGCATCCAGTTGCCACAAGGCGCTCCTCATAGCTGCCCCCAGTAACTGCGGATCGCGGCTGGAGCGAACCACCAGCTGAGTCGAGTTCGAAGGCGATTGCAGAATGGGAAGAAACATCACCGGCACCGGATCTTCGGTAAGGCTCCCATACTTCCCGTCTTCCGCGATGCCTACCACCTGGATGCGCGTTCCATCCCGCATCTTGTAATAGCGGCCCACAGCGCTCGTTGCGGATCCAAATACCTTGAGTGCAAACTCCCGATTCACAACGGCTACGCGCGGCGAGTTCTTGTCGTCCTGCCACGTGAAGGCTCTCCCTGACAGCAGGGCAGTGCCCGCCGCATGAAAGTACTCGGGAGAGATGTTGAACACCGGAGCGTCGGTTACGGCATTCGACGGCCTCAGATCCGACGTATTGTCGGCGAAGACAAGCGAGTCCCCGGCGCCATCTCCCATTGGCACGCCGTCGGCCAATCCGACAGACTCGACTCCAGGAAGCGCCCGCAGCGCATCGATCATGCGTTTCTGCATGGCTGGCACTCGATCGGTGCTGTAACCGGCCATGCTCAGGTCTGTTTCCGCCAGCATGGTGTTCTGCACCTGGAAGCCGAAGTTGGCGTGCAACGAGCGTACCAATCCACGCACGGCAACCAGCGAAGAAGTGACCAGCACTGCGCAGATGGCAATCTGCACTACAAGCAACACATCGCGCGCGGATATACGCCTGCCAACCCTGCCGCCTGAGCCTGCCTTGACCACCTCATACGGATTCGCGCGGAGCACTTGCCTTACCGGAACCGCGCCAAAGAGAAGTCCGCTGACCAAGGCCAGAAGCAAGGAAACCCCATACACCTTTGCATCCGGGTTCACGCCGATGTGGATGGGCCAACGGGGAAAAGGTTCCCACGCGCTGAGCGCCTGCAGCAGCACGACGCTGCCTAACAATCCAATACTTCCTCCGGCGAGTGAAATCAGCATGGCTTCGGTAAAGAGTCCGCGCAGAATGCGTCCGCGGCTCGAACCAAGAGCCAGGCGCAAGGCAACCTCCCGCGAACGGTCAGCGGCGCGAGCGGCAAATAGACTGCCCAGGTTGGCGCATGCGGCCAGCAGAATCAAACCTGCAAGCAGCATCAACCCTGCCATGAATGCCCGCACCGGACGGCCCAGAAAGTCGCCATAGAGATTTGGGCGAACCAGCGCGAATGTCATCTTTCCTTCGTCTTTGGGGTAAGCCTTTTCCAGCCAAGACCCGATCGAATTCAAATCGGCGGTGGCCTGGGCCGGGGTAACTCCCGGCTTGAGATGTCCCATCGTCTCAAATACCCAGCGGTTCCCGCGCGCCGTCAGGTCATTGGGCCCCAGCAGCGGGTTTTCCATCGGTATAAAGATATCGGGATTGAAGAACAGGAGAGTTCCGTGAAAGTCGGGCGGCGCGACGCCGAGGATGGTGAAGGGGTGCTTGTTCAGCCGGACAACACGGCCCACCACGCCCCGATCATCCTGAAAATGAGTGTGCCAATACGCGTAGCTGAGCACAATGTAAGGAGCGCTGTTGGGGCCATGCTCATCGGCGGCATGGAAGATACGGCCGAGATACGGTTGGAGGCCTAAAGCGTCAAAGTAGTTCCCGCTGGTTTCCTCCACCCACACGCGCGATGGATCTTTGCCCGCATCCAGCCCCGCCTGAATGACGTTGTAAGCCACCAGGCTCTCGAAGCTGCGGTTGTGATCGCGCAAGTCGACGTAGTCGGGGTACGACTCGCTCCCGTCTACCTCGTTTCCATGCTGGAGCGCATAGAGACTCTGCGCCTGGGGCACATTCAACGGCCGCAGGATGAATGCATTCATCACGCTGAAGACCACGGCGTTAGCGCCGATGGCCAAGGCGAGCGTCAAGACGGCGGTAATCGTGAATCCGGGAGATTTGCGCAACAGCCGAATGGCGAATCGCAGGTCTTGCAGCAGGGTGGTCATGGCCGGCCTCCGGGGGAAGATGAGCCTACAGGGACAAGAAGAGCAATTTGAGCGCCAAAGTGCATTAGATGCAACTTGATGAAAAAAAGCGGCTTCCAGTATCTCGTTGGTCCATGAAAACGAACTGGGCGTTCGGTTTCGCCGCCTGGCGTCCGCTAATGAACAGAGGCGGCGCATCGCCATCCGGCGCTGTGCGCTGTGGGAAGCTGGCCCAATTCGAATCCCGGTCCCTCCCGGCCCGGGTGAGTTACCCCGCGGCGAATGCGCGACAATCTCTCAACAATCCCGATTCACTCCTCACGCAGCAGAATCATGGGATTGACCGACAGCGCACGTTGCGCCGGAAGCCACGTCGCCACCAGTCCCAGGAACGCCATCGCTGCAATCACCCCACATAGCACCAGCGGATCGCGGGGATTGGCCTGATAGACGATGAAAGCCAGCACCCGCGTGGCTAGAACCCCCAGGATCAATCCTGCCGCCGAACCAAATGCCAGCAGTTTCAACGGCCACCCCAGCGCGGTCTGTAGCACTTCCTTGCGCTTCGCGCCCAGGGCGATGCGAATGCCCAACTCGCGCAGCCGCTTGCTCACCGAGTACGCAGCCAGCCCAAAGATACCCGTGATCGCCAGCATGGCGCCCATCGTGCCCAGCGCGCCCAGCGCCACTGTGGCCACACGCGAGGGGAACAGCGCAATGGACAGCGCGTCGGGCCACGTGTGGACTTGGAAAGGCAGGCCTGCATCCATTTCCCGCAAGTCGCTCCGAATGGCTGCCGCCAGTTGCTGCGGATCGCGTTCCGAGCGCACCACCAGGCATGTCGGGCTGGACGGCGATTGCAGGATGGACACAAACATCGTCGGCTTCTGGTCTTCGGTGAGTTGAGAGTACTTTCCGTTCTCAACAATGCCCACCACCTGCAAGCGTGGTCCAATCTCCGGCTTGAAGTATCCACCCAGCGCGCTGTCTACCGAACCGAAGATTCTGCGCGCAAAAGCTTCATTGATGACGGCAACTTGGGGAGAGTTCTTGTCGTCATGCCAGGAAAGATCCCTACCCCGCACAAATGCAGTTCCCGCCGCGCGGAAGTATCCGGGAGAAACCTTGTAGTCCATGACGTGCGCCGCGGCCTTCGATGGACTCAAATCCGTCGTCTCGTCGGTGAAAACATCTTCATTCGGCGCGCCGCCTCCCAGTGGAATTGAATCGATCGACCCCACAGTCTTAACCCCCGGAATCGCCTTCAGCGTCTCGATCATGCGCCTCTCCATGGCGGGCGCTTGATCGCCGGTGTACCCCGCCATGTTGAAATCGGTATTCACCAGCATTGCGTTCCGCGGTTCGAAGCCGAAGTTGCTGTGCATGGACTGCATGAGCCCGCGCACGGCGACCAGCGAGGAGGTCACCAGCACGGCGCAGATGGAGATTTGCATCACTAGCAACACGTCCCGCGCATTCACCCGCTGGCCGGAATTGCCCGCGATCGCTCCCGTCGATCCAGCCTTCACAACCTCATACGGATTGGTGCGCAGAATCTGGCGCACGGGGACCGCGCCGAAGAGGAAGCCGCTGGCCAGGGCCAGCAGCAATGCGGCCCAGTAAACATGGGCATCGGGATAGGCAGGCACAATGATGGGATAGGTGGGAATCGGATGCCACACGCTCAGTTCGCGCAACAACGCCACGCTGCCCAACAGCCCAACCGCGCCCCCGGCGAGTGAAATCAATACGGCTTCGGTAAAGACCGCGCGCAGAATGCGTCTGCGGCTCGATCCGAGCGCGAGCCGCAAGGCAACCTCGCGGGACCGGTCGGC
>Ga0187862_10006062_pt1 | contig 11021 bp, 7 predicted proteins | sample June2016WEW_10_1_FD_133003 | JGI IMG/M metagenome (GOLD analysis project Ga0187862, IMG submission 133003) | Peatland microbial communities from SPRUCE experiment site at the Marcell Experimental Forest, Minnesota, USA - June2016WEW_10_150 | ecosystem: Environmental > Terrestrial > Soil >...
CAAAGAAAAATGGGCCGCCTTACCGGATTGTCTACGTGGGGGTTGGCGGACCTGTAATGTCGAGGTCGTTTACCTTGTTCAGCCGAGCGCTGTCGCAGTTGCGCATGCGATCTGGCGAACTCTGCAAAGGAATTCGCATAGAACTATTCGGTACAATGTTGGGATGGCGGCCGGGCGAAATACGTACTCTGACGGAAATCGCGGCAAAGTGGGGCATCGACGATCTGGTTCGGGAAGACCCGAGCCGGTTATCGTACCGGCGTTCTCTTGAGCTTCTGTTACAGAGCGATGGTGCCCTTATTTTTGGCGTTGAAGACGCGGGGTATATGCCTTCGAAGCTGTTCAATTATGCTCTTTCCGGCAAGCCATTGCTGGCCGCGCTGCATCGCGAAGGTCCGGCCTATGCAAAGTTTCAAGAAATCCCGGATCTAGGGCATGTTCTCTGGTTCGGCCAGCAAGATGACATGCCTCTTGAGGAAGCGATGAAGGTGTTGGAAACATTTCTTCGCGAGGTCGTCGCGCGAAAGACTTTCGACCGCGCCACCATCATCACGCCTTATTTGGCGGCGGCGATGGCACGCCGTCACGCGGAGGTGTTCGAAGCATGCGTTTAACACGGCCCACCAAGTTCGGTGGCATAGATTTTTCGTCGACACCGGCGGTCTGGTGAGCGTTCTATTCGGCCATCCCAGTGGCAATCCGAATTCGCACCAGGCCGCCCTAGCTCACTTTGAAGCCCACCGGTTGGAGGCATTTTCGTACCTTGGATGCCGTCCCCTCTTACCTTGCAACTCCTTGAGAGTGTCATCCCACTCCGACCGATGGCGCGTCGGTTGGGGCGTCGTCGCTTCTCACCGCTGGCAGATGCTCCCAAGATTCAAGGCCGGCTGGGAGAGATTCGCCGCCTAATCATGCGCGGATTCGGACGTGGCGACGAGGCACTCTCCTACGAAGCCAACGACTGGCTCATGCGTACTATGCGCAGAGAATGCCGACGCGCCAGCGTGCGTGCAGTTCACGCCTACGAAGATTGCTCACTCTGGCAATTTCAAGAGGCGAAGCGTCTTGGTAAGGCATGCATCTATGACATGCCGATCGGCTACTACTCCGCATGGGAAAAGACCCAGGCGGAACTAGCGCGAGAGTTTGTCGACTGGCTACCCCCCGGTGGATTGCGGTCCGCTCGCTACGTGCGTCCCCATCAGAAGCGCCAGGAAATGGAACTGGCTGATCTGGTGCTAGCGCCAAGCAGTTTCGTTGCGAATACCATTCGGTCGTTCCATCCGAAGAAAGACCTTGTCTTGGCGCCTTACGGTGTCAATCTGGAATTCTGGACGCCGGGCGCCCGTAGTGACGGATCAGAAGTACTGCGCTTCATCTACGCAGGACAGATCTCGCTGCGCAAGGGTATTCCGAGCTTGTTGCAGGCTTGGGAGAGGGCCGCGCTGCGGTCTGCTGAACTCCAACTTGTGGGCTCATGGTACTTAAACGATAGCAAGCGGGCATCCCTTCCGCGGGGAGTTACTTATGTGCCAGCACTCTCCCCAGAAGCGTTGCGTGAATATTATCGGCGCGCGAATGTGTTCGTGTTCCCCTCCTTTTTCGAAGGATTTGCGCTCGTTCTGCTGGAAGCGATGGCGTGCGGGCTGCCTGCAATCGCCTCTGCAGCCACTGGTGGCGCGGATGTCTTGACGGAAGCCTCAGGGTGCATTCTTCCGGTCGGGAATATCGATTACCTGGTGGAATCGCTGCGATGGTTCGAGCAAAATCGTGACCGCGTGCCGGCCATGGGCCTCGCGGCACGCAAGCAAGCAGAGGTTTGCACTTGGGAACGGTACCGTCGGGCCGTGACACAGGCAACAGCGAGGTTTCAGTAATCTTGACGGTTATAAGAGTGTGTCGCGATTGTCGTATGCTAGCTATTACGCGCAGATGGCCTAGAACTGCAATATGAATCAGTCACGTAAATTCCGCTATTTTCTTTGGGCGCTTGCCCAGACGCAGCGTGGCGACCGGTCCTGTCCTAGCTGTAGCAGTCCTCGAGTGGACGCGATCCGGCGAAAATTTCTGGTTACTGCTTTGATGGAGTGTCGGAATTGCGGGCTGCGCTTTCGAGTTCCGAAGGATACGGCGGCAAGATCAAGAAAGTTTTATCAGCGGGAATACGAGCAGGGGTTCACGACCGACATTCCTTCGGAGGAGCAATTACAAGACATGCTCAGTCGCCGCTTCAGGAACACTGTGAAAGATTACCAAACGTACATCGACGTCTTAAAAGCGATCGGCATTGAGCCAGGCAGCACAATTCTCGATTTCGGATGTTCGTGGGGTTATGGGAGTTGGCAACTTCGGGAAGCCGGATTTAAGGTTTACTCTTACGAGGTCAGTAAGAGCAGAGCGGAATTTGCGCGCAGGAAATTGGGATGCTCACTCGTCGGTGACGACCTAGTCTCTGATCCAATCGACTGCCTATTCAGCGCACATGTACTCGAGCATTTGTCCGATCCCAATTTGTTCTGGCGAATCGCCGAGCGGGTTCTAAATCCAAATGGTGTCGTTGTATGTTTTTTGCCGAATGGAGATTCGAGACTAGAAGCTCAATATGGGAGTAGGCAGTATCATCAGCTTTGGGGGCAAGTTCACCCTCTGCTAGTAGGACCCGGCGCAGCGGCATTTATGGCAAAGCGTCACGCCTACGTACCGGTGGTCCACACTTCACCGTACGACCTGCAGCTAGTCCAGGCGAATGTCCCGAGCGATCACTTAATGGGACAGGAACTCCTGTTGATTGCGCGCAAGGCCCGCGGTCGAGAAAGCCTTCATTAGGAACATACGGTGAGTTTTTCTTCCGAAATGAGTTGCTTCCTATGCGATTAGCAATCCTAAGCACCCACCCGATCCAGTACCACTCTGCATGGTTTCGGGCATTGGCTGCACGTCCAGGTTTGGACGTTCACGTCTACTACTGTCACAAGGCGACGCCTCAGGAACAGGCCGGAGCTGGATTTGGCGTGGAATTCGATTGGGATGTACCTCTGCTTGAAGGATATCCTCATACCTTCCTGAAGAACGTCGCGGATTCGGCAGGTCACGGGAGATTTGACGGATTCGATACGCCCGAGATCAAGGAGATCATTCGACGGTACCGATACGATGCTGTCGTGGTGAATGGTTGGCATTATAAGAGCGCGTGGCAAGCAATCTGGGCCTGCTGGAAATCGAAGGTAAAAGTAATGGCGAGGGGCGACTCGCATTTGCACACGCCCCGGGGAATGGCGAAGCGAGCTGTCAAATCGTTTGCTTATCGACGTTTCATTCCGCGGTTTGACGCCTGTCTAGCGGCCGGCCAGTGGTCCCGGGAGTACTTTCTGCATTATGGCGCTCTGCCGGAGCGGATTTTCTTGGTGCCGCACGCTATAGATAACAGAAGATTCCAGATTGAGGCTGAATGTCTGGAGCCGCGCCGCCCTGACCTGCGGAAGGAAAAAGGGCTGGACGAGAATGCAATCGTATTCATGTTCTCAGGAAAATTCATTCTCAAGAAACGTCCTATGGACTTTGTGCGCGCCATTGAACGGGCCGTGCAGCGCAATCCTCAAATCCAGGGTTTGATGGTGGGGGATGGTCCGCTGCGCGCTTCGTGTGAGGATCTCGTGCGAGAGCGGAAGGCGCCGATTCGCTTTACAGGATTCTTGAACCAGTCCCAAATCATCAAAGCGTACGTTGCTTCCGATGCACTCGTCCTTCCCTCAGATGGAGGAGAAACCTGGGGGCTGGTCGTAAATGAGGCTATGGCTTGCGCCCGGCCCTGTATAGTTAGCGATAGCGTTGGATGCGGCCCCGATCTGGTTATTCCCCAGAAAACGGGATCCATATTTTCGCTCGGAAATGTAGACGCATTGGCGATATCGATGCTTGAGTTCGCTGGAAATCCCAAGCGGATGATCTCAATGGGTATTGCAGCTCGGAGCGGGTTGATAAACTATTCTGTCGAGACGGCAGTGGATGGCATCATCAAGTCGTTAGCGGCGACGCTGGAACCCCGGGTTTTACATGCAGGCACTTAAAATAGCGAACAATGCGAGAACCTTGCCTGTGCTTCTCTACACAGGCGTCCCATTCATCATCACGTCAGGTCTGTGGGCAACCAGTCTCTATAACGTAACCCTGCCTCAGGTCATTGCTGCGTTCATCCTGTGCTGGATTCCATGGGCCGCTTACCAGGAATGGGTCAGGGGACCCCGAGAGAAGATTCCGCTGTTCGTTCTGATTGGTGTCATGTACTGGATAGCCTACGCGCCGCCATTGTTTTGGACGAAGCACCAAATTGATCAGATCGTGATAATGCATCAACTATCCGAGAGCGCCATAACGCAGTCACTTTACCTGGTCATTTTGGGGGTAGCTGCGCTCGGGAGTGGTATGGCAGTGGCTGGGCGCATACGCTTCAAGGGATCTTTCAGGCTAGACATCCACCGGAGTCCGGCCCGATGGCATTACTTGAGATTTGTATTGCTAGCAGCGGCATTTCTGAGAATTGTAGTGCCAATCAATATGCTAGGCGGGGGAGGCCGCCAGTTCCTAGCCATTATCGAGACGGTTGTTCCGTCGGTCGTGTTTGTGATTCTCTTGCGCTATTACCTACGCGGCAAGGCGATTCCTGTGGATAAGGTCCTACTGGCGGGCTACGCCGGCATAGCCCTGCTCGCGGGAATCTCTTCAGGCTGGTTGGGAAATTTCGTTGGCGTGGCAATCATGGCTGCGGCGGTCTATGTATACGAAAGACGAAAATTCCCGCTCGTTGCGATCATGATAGGTGTTCCCGTTATTCTTTTCCTGCAGCCCGGCAAAGAAAAATTTCGCCAGCAGTATTGGCGTCCGGGTGCTTCGGAGAGCTACATCGAGCGATTCAATTTTTGGATGGGTAGTTCCTGGAGCGAATGGGGAGCGACTCTGTCGAACGCGGACGAGGAGCAAGCGAGGAATTTGGCCAATCAGACATTAGGGCGACTCTCCTTACTTCAGCAGACAGCGAACGTGATGGAATCCACACCCGAACGTGTTCCATACCAGAACGGGCGGCTGTATTCATATATGCTGGTCACACTCGTCCCCCGGTTTTTCTGGCCTGACAAACCTTCCGTCAATGATTCGAACAGATGGTACCAAGTTGCATACCGACTGACAGCGCGCAACGATTTGAACGGCGTATCGATTGCCGTAGGGTACTTGCCCGAGAGTTACATAAACTTTGGCTGGTTGGGACCGCCCGTGGTGATGTTCTGCTTGGGGATACTCCTTGGTCTGTTCGACAGGATCTTTCTGCGGCCTGGTTCGGGGTTGCTGCTGAATAGCATAGGCGTGGCTCTATTACCCCAGCTTGTGCCAGTGGAAGGCCAACTAGCGCAATACATAGCAGGTTTCGGGCAGCAAATCGCAGTCGCGTTGATTACGCTGGCTCCGATGTTTGACCTTCACCGGAATGAGTCCTATCGAGATGCTGGTATCAGGAACAAAGAAAGGCGAGCTCTCCTGACCAGAAATCGCTCACAGGCAGAGTTTCTACATCGATCTTGATTTCTAGTGAAGAGTGAGCCTCGTTGCGCCGGCGTTCGCCGGAGGCACAATCAGGCAAGTCCTCTCCTCGTCCCCGAGGTTTCGAACGCGAATTCGCTCATAACGAAAATAGATGATCCTTCATTCAGGTGTAGCATATCGGAATGTTTGACAGGACTCTTGCCGGGATTGCCGCAAAGTTACCTAGCTCTGTTAAGTACAGGATGGACAAGTTGAAGCCCCTCTACACTCGAGCAATGCGGCTCGGACAATCCAGTGCCATCGTGGAAACCTCGGTTGGGCAATTGCGGTGGCGAATTGACGCGCTCACCTCTCAGGAATTCTTACGTGGGACCTATGAGCCATACATGCAGGACGCATTCCTCAAATATGTCCATCCTGGGAATACAGTTTTCGATATCGGGGCGCATGCTGGTTTTCATTCCGTGTTCTGTGGGCTTTTAGTTGGGGATACGGGCCGAGTGTTCGCCTTTGAACCGAATCCAATTTCTAGAGACTCTCTTGAGGGGCAAATTCGTCTGAATCGAACCTTGCGCATTGAGGCTGTTCCTTATGCGTTAAGCGATACCGTAGGATTGGCGGATTTCGATGCCACGCAAGGCAGGCAATCACGCATCACTCCCGCTGGAAAATCCAAGGTCGCAATGAGAACCTTAGATAGCTTGGTTCCGGTTGAGCTGCCCATTCCAGATGTAATCAAGATTGACGTGAAGGGAGAAGAAGAGAAGGTACTTCGCGGTTCCGTGAAAACGCTATCCAAGTTTCGGCCGATCGTTCTTTGCGACTATAACGATGACAAAACTCTGTCGATAGTTTCAGGAATCTTCCTTCCGCTTGATTATGAGGTTTTATCCGGTCCTCCGGTGATCGGAATTCCTGGTTAATTGCTTGAATATCTCAGTCCGCGCAGGTGGCTGACTGTATGCTCAAGCGGTGGCCACAAACATCCGTCGCACCATCCGCAAAAAGAAACACTGCATCAACTGCATCCGCTTAAGTCGCCTCCTCCGAAGAGGAAATTCCTCGATAGCGTAACCTGCCAAGTTCGCTTTAGGAGTAGACGCCGGAACGGGTCGCACAGAACAAAATCGCGAGCCGTCAGTCTCCCCGGAATTCCCTTCTTGCAGCTGAACGGATGCGTGTAAACCAGTGACTTGCTATACTTGCCGCGTCATGCTAGGCAAGCACAACGTCTTGGGCCGCACGGCGGAAGCTTTTCTCTGTTTGTGGTTGGTCGGAACGCAAGTATGGTACTACGCCCAATTTAGAACACTTTTTGACGAATTTGCCAGAGCCTTTCTGCGATGATGACCCTGCCTGCCTCATTTCTGGGGCTCTGCGGTGTCCTACTTTCCGGTTTTCTATTTGCCGGGTTGGGACGGTTTCTGCTTGATCGAGCGCGGCTTCCGATCGAGAACAGCGTGGAGCGATGGCTTGCTTCGATTGCGTTAGGAGTCGTCTCCGTCGAACTGCTCGTCAGCCTCGGGGAACTTGCCCCGAATGTCCGCGCCGGGGTTCTTTTTGCCCTGGCCCTCGCAGCCGCGTTGGCTCTGCTTTCGATTTTGGCAGTCTTGCGGGACACTCGCGAAATCATTCGAAAAATCGCGAACCTCAAGGGCCTGGAGAGATGGCTCGCGCTGAGTCTCGGCGGGATCTTGTTTCTCGAAGCATTCGCCGCGATGGCTCCACTGACTGGATCCGACGCTCTGCATTATCACTTTCCAGTGCCTTCGCTCATCCTTCGCGAAGGTTTTCATCCCAACTGGTTCCTGTCGCACAGCTTTTTCACCGGCCTGAGCCACCAGCTGATTCTTGCCGGCCTCGCTGCCGGAAGCGAAAGGCTCGCCCTCGGCTGGATCTACCTTGGTGGCGCAGTGGCTTCTCTTGCAGGGGTGCACCTGGCGCGGCAATGGCTCTCCGGGATCTGGCCGTGGCTTGCGGCCCTTGCGTTTCTTCTGACGCCGGTCACTTTTTGGCAAATCACCACCGCAGGTGCTCCGGACATCTGGATGGCTTTCTTCGTGACGTTAGGCGTTCTTTCCATCGTCCGCGCAAAGGAGAGTCCGCGATTGGCTGCAACCGTTTTCGCCGGGGTTATGGCAGGAGCTATCGCAGGAACGAAGTACACAGGGCTGCTCCTAGCAGCCTTTCTTTTCGCAGCCTTTATTTGGGAGGTGCGCCGCTTTCGTCGTTCGATGATCTTCTTTTCGAGCGCCGCCATCACTGGTTTCTGGCCGTATCTGCGCAACTGGGTTTGGAGCGGTGACCCAGTGTTTCCGTTCTTGACGCATCACCTCGAGCCGAATCGTGTGAATGCTTATGCCCTCGCGGCGTATCTCGCTGATACGGGTGCATCAGTTCCTCGCAACCTGTGGCAGATCATGCGATTTCCGCTCTTTGCTGCCGTAGGCCCCGCGCATGTTGATCTTAGCAATTTCCTCGGCCCGCTCGTTCTTTGCTTTGCCCCGTTGACGGTCCTCGCGGTTCGCAAGACGCCTCTCTGGCGCGTGGTACTAATCGTGTGGCTCGGCGGAGCTGTGGGAATTGGCCTCACTTCCGGCATGATGCGCTTTCTTCTTCCCCTTCTACCGACTGCGCTCGCGGCGAGCATGGTCGGTGTAGCGCAGTTGCAAGGGAGGCGGTGGCGTACCGTGCGCGTCGCCGTGATCGTGAGCATTGCGGGCTTTCTGCTTTTCGGCCTCGGTGGGCTTGCGCTATACGAGCGGAATTCTTGGGCCGTTTCTGTGGGCCTGATTTCGCGCGAAAAGTACCTGCGAGAACATGCGCCGGATTATGCTCGCTCAGAGTTCGTCAATGACTATCTTTCCGGAAGGGAAAGCGAAGGCCGCGCGCTGATTTTTTTCCGGCACGTCTACTATTTACGCGTGCCCTTCGCTTATGCCCATCCCGATGCGAGCTGGGCCATGAATCCTGAAATGCTGCAGACGGATGATGCCTGGCGCTCGCTCTTTCGCAACCAGCACATCCGCTGGGTGGTCCGCGCACCGGATTATCCAGAATCGCTAAGCATTGCGCTAAAACGCCTGGAATCGGAAAACATTCTTGTCCAGTGCGCGACCGGAACAGTGGAGGATTGGGCTGGCAATCGCATTGGCGGTACTCGCCAACTTCAATCCATCACAATTCTCTCTGTCCGGAACTAAAATTGCCGAAAGTAGCCGAGGCGGGGCGCGTGTAGACTGGTTCTGCGCCGGTAATCCAGACTGAAGAAACAATGAAGCGCGCTTTATTCATCTTTGCACTATTGGCGACCTCATGCGCGGTCGCCCAGGAGCTAAGTCCCGGTGTTCCTGCCACGGCCCCGACGACCAGCGTGGCCGCCGGATCCGACTTGGTTTCCAACAGCGTCAGTCAGACGCCCGTTTATCAGACCAAGGCCGTCCTCAATGCGCGGGATTACGGAGTTACGTGCAGCGGAACGACCGATGACACGACGGCCATGCAGAATGCAATTAACTCCGCTTGCAATTCGGGTGGGCGTGGAAGAACACTCATCCTCCCTAACTCCTGCACCGTCAAGCTCACCAGCAAGGTGAATGTTACGAAGTGCTGGGGAATCACGGTGGACGGGGGCCAGTCTCAGGGACAAGCGACTATCGGCGCCGCAGGGGGAGCGGGATCGGGTAACGCGGCCCTTCTCTGGTATGGCTTGGCCGGGGGAACGGTCCTTGAAATCAACCAAACCCGGGACTCGGTATTCAGGAACTTCACCGTCTTTGCCAATGCCTCTAGTTACAAGGCATCCGGCGCCAACACAGGAATCTTGATCGACGAAATCGCGCCAGTCACGAACATCGTGACCAACAACTACTTTGACAACATTCAGGTGGTGAACTATGCAGCCAAAGCCAGCTTTATCGGCATCGACATTTGCCCCACCGCGCCGGGAAATTGCGAGTCGCAGAACTTTGACCGACTGTTTATCACCTGTGCTTCCGGTGCGCCAACGTCTTCCAAGAGCAATGGAACAGGAATCAAATATGAAGGCGTAGATGGAGCGGAGCCATATTACGAGTACATTCACTGGTTGGAAGATACGAATTGTAGCTCTGGAATTGATGTGGAACAAACGAACATTTTGGATATTGACGGAGGGCTGGCAGCGGGAAACTGGACAGACTTGTTTGTGAACGGTGGGCGAAACATCAGCTACAGACATGTTCGCAGTGAGGCAGGGAAGGCTCAAATCGTCATTGGAAACCTTTCTTACTCAGGCGCGCATGACCTGACGGTGGAAGAAAATTCGTTCTCTGGCTTGACCAACAATACGACCACGATCAGCTATCCGTTTTCGGACACGGGCGGTATCATTCGCCTCATTAAGAACGACTGGGATGCGAATTCCACGGTTACGCCGGTTGGACCCACGAGGAGAGGAGCCTTCGTTGGAGTTTTGGATTCCCAGGACAACAATTATCCCAATAACACCAACTGCATTGACGCAGCCTTCGCCTCCGGCGGCACGATGTACAGCAGTCTCGACGATCAACCTACTGGCGGGACCTGCAACTACGGCGGCATGCATTTAGGCCGACCTATTGGTTCTCTCCGAATCGATCCTACCGCATTCGGCAATTTGCCGACTTGCGCGTCGGGCACACAAGGGATGCTAAAACCTGTCTCGGATTCCGCCACGAATATCTGGGGCGCAACCATCACCGGTGGCGGATCGCATCGCGTGCTAGCGTATTGTGACGGGACCAACTGGACAGTGGCCGCCAAATGAACTTCTGGGACCGTCTCTAGCACATCGAGTGGAATCTTCAGGAGGGAAGTGAAGGCCAAGCACTGATCTTCTTCCGGCACGTCCACTATCTCTGCGTGCTCTCCGCTTGCGCCCGTCCCGGAGCGAGGCCATGAATTCTGGAAGATCTGCAGATGGATGATGCCTGAGGCTCGCTCCGGAACTAAATTGGCTAACTCTGGACGAGTATCCTCGCCTAGGGATTTGTTCCCGCGTCTAGTCCAAGCACGGCCTTGGCAATTACATTGTCGAGGGCTGTCGGCCTTTGGAGGAGACTCCTTGAGCAGATGCGGAGACAATTTTTTTTCGCAGCTCTGTGTAAGGGAGGTCTGTGGCCACTGCTTCGTATACCGACAGCTGTGGCGCCAACGCTCTCCGAAGGCGGCCAGCAAAGTGCTCTTTTAGGAAGACTGCGTTAACCCTGACGGCAGCGGCGATTCCCAACGATTGCGCGTGCCGAGCGTTTCTCAAAAGAGGGATGGCGGCTTCCGCGATGCTCTCTCTCGAAAGATCTTTAGCGACCACGGTGCCCGTGCCGGTTGGAAAGAGCTCTTCTGTGACGGTACCGGCTAGTCCCAAGAAGGGTACGCCGAAGCTGGCTGCTTCGACTCCGGCCAGTCCGTATCCTTCCTGCTTGGAAGGATAAAAAAGCATACGACAGGAACGATACATCTGATCG
>Ga0187862_10006073_pt1 | contig 11011 bp, 6 predicted proteins | sample June2016WEW_10_1_FD_133003 | JGI IMG/M metagenome (GOLD analysis project Ga0187862, IMG submission 133003) | Peatland microbial communities from SPRUCE experiment site at the Marcell Experimental Forest, Minnesota, USA - June2016WEW_10_150 | ecosystem: Environmental > Terrestrial > Soil >...
AAAGTACGATTCGCAAGGCCGAACGCTCCAATCACTTCAGTTGTGCTCAGCCCTTAACCGTTAAGGAAATTATGACGAAGTCCGTAATTTCCCGCAGCGAAGAGGATTCCCTGGCCGAGGTTATCGAAGAGCTGATGACCCATCGCCTGGGAGCCGTCCTGATCCGGGACGCACATGGCCGAGCCTGTGGGGTGATTTCAAAAACCGATATTATAGTCTCTTATAATCACGGAACAAGTCTGGAAGTTCAAGCACGTTCGGTTATGCAGGCGCCTGTGGTCTCTTGCGATCAGCAGTCGCCCCTCACCGAGGCGCTTCGCCACATGTTTCTGAATGATGTGCAGCGTCTTTTTATCCATGACGGTGATTCAGGGCATATAATTGGCGTGCTGTCTCTTTCAGACGTAGCTCAGGTCCGTTCCGGTTCCTGCCGGGCTTGTAGTGCAAGCCAAATTATCGCTGCGCCTTGACTCGCCAGATCCGGATCGTTACGGAACTCCTGTGAGGAAGCTTCTCTGTCGATCGTCATTGAAAAACATTGAGCACCGTGTTGTCTCAGGCCGCACCGGGATTCGCTTCTTCGTAAACCTGCCGTCTGGCGCCGAGGATTTGCTCTAAAACCGCCTCCTCAACGGTTTCTTCACGGAGTAATGTTTCCGCCAGCTTGTCCAGCTTGTCCCTGGCGCCGTTCAAGAGGCTGGTTACAATCTCGCATCGTTCTGCAATCAACTTTCGGACATCCTCATCGATACGGGCTGCTGTTGATTCGCTGTAGTCCCTGCCCCGCGACAGCTCATATCCCAGAAATGGCTGTTGCTCGTCGGACTCGAAGGCGAGCGGCCCCAGACTTCCCATTCCCCAGCGGGTCATCATCCGCCGGGCAAGGCGAGTGGCCTGTATCAGATCGTTTTCGGCCCCGGTAGTCACATCGCCAAAAACCATCTGTTCCGATAGCCGGCCGCCCAGCAAGACATCGATGCGCGCAACCAAGTACGTCCGGCTGTAATTATATTGTTCCTCGGAAGGCACCTGTTCCGTAAGCCCAAGTGCGAGGCCGTGCGGAATAATAGTGACCCTGTGAACGGGATCGGCCGCCGGAGTGAGCCAGGCGACTGCTGCATGGCCGCTTTCGTGATAAGCTATGACTTTCCTTGCATTTGGATCTGTAAGCGGCGGACGCTCTCCGCCGAGTATAGTCTTATCGATGGCCTCCTCGAAATCCGCCATGCCCACCTGCTTATGGGAACGCCGAGCGGCGGCAAGGGCCGCTTCGTTGCAAATGTTGGCGATATCGGCGCCGCTCATGCCCACGATCTTGCGAGATAACAGATCGAGCTTGACATCCGGTGCAATTGGTATTTTCGACGTGTGTATACGCAGAATACCCTCCCGGCCCTCCCGGTCGGGAAGCGGGACCGTCACCTGCCTGTCGAATCGGCCCGGGCGCAGTAAGGCCGGGTCAAGTACGTCGGGCCGATTTGTGGCGGCCAGCACGATGACTTCCTGGCGCTCGTCAAAACCGTCCATCTCAACCAGAAGCTGATTCAGAGTCTGTTCTCTTTCGTCGTTCGTCGCGCCGAGACCGGCGCCGCGCCGCCGGCCCACTGCATCCAGTTCGTCAACGAAGACGATGCAAGGTGAGGCAGTTTTGGCCTGCTCAAAAAGGCTGCGGACCCGGCTCGCTCCAACTCCAACGAACATCTCGACAAACTCAGAGCCGCTGATAGAAAAGAAAGGCACCCCGGCTTCCCCCGCTACTGCTCGAGCCAGCAGGGTCTTTCCAGTACCGGGCGGTCCAACGAGCAGCGTGCCGTGTGGTATGCGCGCCCCTATCTCGTGATACTTTTGCGGATTTTGAAGAAAATCAACCACTTCCTCCAAGTCGCCCTTGGCCTCGTTAGCGCCGGCGACGTCCTTGAATGTCACCTTAGGCTGCTCACTGCTGTAACGCTTGGCCTTCGTTTGTCCGATTCCGAATAGGCTTGACTGATTGCGCATGGCCTGCCGGCCCATCCATACGAAGTACAAAACGAGTACCAGCATCGGTCCCCAGTCCACGAGCAGGGTGAGAAACCACGGTTTGGAAGGCACTTGTGCATTCACAGTGACATGCTGGGACTCAAGGAGCGGCATTAAGGCCGGGTCACCCACGGATTCGGGAAAAACTGTGGCAAAGTTGGTGTAATTTTGTGGAGCTGCTAAAGCCTTGCGAGTATTCTCGGCATCATTTTTTCCCGCCTGAGTTTCAGAAAGATTCCTTGTGCCGGGACTCGTTGCCGTCTCTGCCTTCCCTGGCTGCGAATGGGCGCCAGTCGCCGGGGACTCCGGCCAGAGGATCGGTTTGACTAACGTACCGCTGATTTGCGGACCGGCTATGAGCACTTCGGAGACGTTGCCGGCCCGGACCTGCTCGAGGAAAGTCGTATACGGGACAAGAGCTTCATGCTTCGATGGCGTCAAAAACAGCGCTGCATTCCAAATGAGAAGCGCCATTAAGACTACCCACCAGAACGTGAATACAGGGCCGGAAGGCCGTTGGCTACCCAACCCGTTTTGCTTTTTTTCCGGTGTCGTTGGCTGCTTGTCGGTCATTGCTTTGCGACTCCAAAAGAACGAATTGTATAGTGATTACAATCGGCTGGTGTGTATCTAATCACTCGCTGTCTACCTGTAAACTTGATCGAAGCGGCCTTGCCCTTTCCTGCTGCCGTTGTGCTCTTATCCCCTCCATCATGTCTGCTTCTCAAAACATATAGATCACGGCGATCACAACGCCGGCCGAGACAACGATCCAGCGCAATACGATCGGCCGAATCCAGCCTGCAAGGCGTCCGCCCAATACCCCGCCTATTAGCGCCCCCACAGCCATCACCAGTGCTATCGGCCAGATCACCTTTCCTGAGAACAGGAAAAAAATGGCGGCCGCCATATTGATGCTAAACGATAGAACCTGCTTGAGCGCATTTAACCTCGTAAGTGTATCATCGAGCACGAGTCCGAGTACCGCCAGCACGATCACGCTCAGGCCCGCGCCGAAATATCCCCCGTAAACTGCGGCCAAAGCTACCGGTAGAGCGATTAGCGTTTCGTGTGTTTTTGACGATCCTGAGCGTCCGGGATGGCGCGCGATCCAGGCGCGCAGGGGCTCCTGCACGGCGAGCAGACCGGCGGCAAGCAATATCAGATAGGGCACCATCGAGCGAAACAGAGTTTCACTCGTGTTCAGGAGCAAAACTCCGCCGGCGACGCCCCCCAACACACCGGCGGGTGCGAGGAGCCAAAGGCGTTTTTTGTTCCCTCGCAGATCGTTTAACTGCGCCAGGGTTCCTCCCAGGTAACCGGGGCAGAGGGCCACGGTGTTTGTCACGTTCGACGCCACAGCCGGAACGCCCAGCGCAATCAGCATTGGAAAAGTGATAAGAGTCCCACCGCCGGCAAGCGCATTCACCGCCCCTCCCGCCACGGCCGCCAGTCCTACGAGACCAAACTCCAACCCCGTCATTGCCTTTTTCTTCCTTTCAGATGTCCTTAAATATCACTGCTGCTCACGTTTTGCGAGGGGATCGGCCCGAAGTGCCCGAGTTTGATGGCCGGATTACGGTCTCAAGTTCCCAAAGCCAAAGTCTGGCTGTCTCTGTTGACCAGGTTCAAGATGTTACGATGGCGTTCAGGACGACTCCCAAAATCGTCGAATAAAAGAAAAACGAGATTATGCTATGCATCAGAACCATGCGCCGCTGGATCGCCGAGGTGACATTGACGTCGCTTACGGCGTAGGTCAGGCCCACGGTGAAGGAGATATACATGAAGTCCAGGTAGTTGGGTTGCTCATTCCCCGGGAATACAAAACCCTGGCGCATTCCACCGGGGAAAGGACGGCCATGGGCATCAGTCTCGTCATAATACAGCCGGGCGTAGTGCTGTCCAACGGCGGCGTGCAGGAGACACCAGGACATGATTACGGCCCAGACGCTCAAGCCCACCAGGAGGCGCGTGTGGCCTGGGTCTTTATTACCCTCCGACGAAAGGATGACTCCCACGCTGATATTTCCCAGCAGGGCCACTATGATCAGTACGATCAGCACCATGACCCGACTGGGTTCGTCCTTGGATACCCGTTGCCTGGTCATGACGCCGTCTGCATGGAATATAACGATCCCCAGCAAGACAAGGTAAATGGTCATGGCCAGGATCCAGCCTGAGAGGAAGGAAACCTTTCCCGTCAGACCGAGCCATTTCCAGCCGATGGCCCCTGTTAGCGCTCCCAGGGACACAGACAGGGCCGTGCGCCGCTGGTCATGAAGTTCCCATGCGAATTGGTTGATCCGCTCCTTCATTTTACCCAATGACCACCTCCCGAAGCTGTCCCGCCTCCTCTCAACTTCGCCTGAATAGCTGGTCTCCATCTGGAAACGCCGGACTGAACCTGGGTGAATCTCGCTTTATGAGAGACTGGCAGTTTCCGAGCCGGAAAGGAGGCATAATCTTTTCACTCCACGCGATCCCTGATCTGTCCATGACTAGGGGCGTTTAGCCGGAATGCTTCCGTGGAGTTGCCTTCTTATATGCGCTGAAAACCGCAGCTCCGGTGGCGTAAAAGGCGTCCTTGCCGACCAGGCCGGTTATCCCTGATCGTTCCAGTTGGGCATAAACCTCCTCGGAGACCTCGAAAAATATCAGCCTTATACCCTGCTCCTTGAGGATGGCATAGAGGGAGCGCAAAGTTGCGGCAGCCGTGTAGTCAATGTCGTCAACGGCGCCGGCGCCAATACAGAACCAGACCAGGGGCGGCTTCGCCTCCTTTGCCAGCCTGCTCACCTCCTCGAACAACTGCTCGGCATTGGCATAATACATGCTGTGATTGAACCTGTAAGCCAGCAGCCCCGGGAGCAATTGGCCCCGGGTTGACACGGGCTCGGTCTTCCAGCCTTCAGGTCGGGCCTCCACGATCAACGCGTTTTTCGGCCGGTAGCCGTGCCGGGTGTGGCTCACCAGTGACAGGAACATGGCCAGCAGGATACCCTGCTCCACCCCAATTAGGACTACGGTGGCAGCGGTAATGAGGGCCACCCCGAACTCTACAGGCCGCTCGCGAAAAATCTGCCGCATTCCCGGTACGTCAACCAACTCCAGGCCGATCAGGAAAACTACGGCGGAAAGCACCGCGTCGGGCATGAACTCCAAAGGCTTGGTCAGGAAGAGGAGCACCAGGAGCACGATAATGCTGGTGGTGATTTGCGCCAACTGGCTGCGCCCCCCGGCGCTGTCAACCGTCTGCGTCATGGTGGGGCTGCCGTTGACCACAAAGGTGCCTGTTAGCCCGGCGCCCACGTTGGCAAGGCTGAGGCCCACCAGGTCAACGTTTTCACTGAAGCGTTCGTTGTGACGGGTGGCATAGGCTCGCGACGTTGCGGCGCTCTGCGCCAGGATTACCACAAATATGGAAAAGGCTATTGGCAGGAGCTTCATGAGGAGGCTGACGCTCAGGTCCAAGTGGGGCAGGCCCGCAGTCGGCATGCCGCCGGGAACCGGGCCGAGGATGCTGACACCGTGGGCTTTCAGGTTGATCGCCGAGCTCACGGTGATCGCGCCGATGACCGCTATGAGAGGGCCGGGGAGTTTCCTGGATATTTTCCGGGAGCCCAGAATGATGATGAGAACTGCCGCGCTCGTTATCAGGGTAGACCAGTTCGACTGTCGGAGATGCTGGACATCGTAAATTAATCTGCCAAGGGTGCCGTGCCCGCCCCTGGGCAGTCCCAGCATGCCCTCCATTTCACTGATGGCCACCTGGACGCCCACCCCCGTTAGAAAGCCGATGAGCACGGTACGGGACAGGAAGTCCGCCAGGAACCCCAGGCGAATCAGGCGGGCTATGATAAGCATCGCCGCGGCCATGCAAGCCAGCACGCCGCACAGGGCCACGTATTCGGGCGAACCCGGGACGGCCAGGCCTGCAAGACCACCGGCCAAAATGGCCGCAGAGGCGGAGTCGGCCCCCACCACCAGGTGCCGCGACGAGCCGAAGATGGCAAACATGGCCATGGGGATGAGGATGGTGTAGAGGCCGGTGATCACCGGGGCGCCGGCGATCCTGGTGTAGCCCATGACCTGAGGGATTGCCAGGGCAGCCAGGGTCATGCCGGCCAGGATGTCGGCGAACACCGTGGACCGATCGACTGGCAGGATACCCTGGAGTATTGGAAACCGCACGCCTTGAGCCTCGGTCTGGGATGCGCCTGCCATTGTCATCGTCTCGGTTTCTCTCCCCTTGTACTATCCCCAAACGGGTTGTTTCCCCCCTTTTCTAAAGGGGGGCGGGGGGATTTTGATTTGAAAGCTTTTTCTGTTCGCTGTTCACTCGTCGCGGAGCGATGCGCGGGCGGGTGGGCTGTCGATATCTTGGCCGGCGGTCCCACCCCCCCTGATCTGTCCTTGGCAAGAGGTGTTGAGATTGTGTCTGCGGCCACCGCCGCTGGCAGTGGCCAACTCGGCCGGCGGCCCCGCCGCCCTAAATAAGAGATTGATATTCCGGCTTATAAACGTGGCTCCGAATGAACGCCTCCAGGTCCGCCGGCCGTTGGACGCGGGCAAGGTTGCTCTCGAATACGACCTTCGCCACCCGTGCCGCAGTTTTCACCTCGGTCTCAAGAATATTCGACTGCAGCGGGTACAGGAGACCCTGCTTGAGCAACTCGGACGGCACCTGGTCCGCCACCGCCTGCCCGGCCTCGATGAACATCTCGTCTGTGACACGCTTCGCCTGCGTGGCGAAGATCGCCATGCCGACTGCGGGGAATATGTAGAAGTTGTTCGCTTGTCCGGGTAAAAATGTCCGGCCGTTGTAGTGGACCGGCGCGAACTGAACGCCGGCAGCATAGATAGCTTTCCCCTTCGACCATACGTACGCTTGCTCCGGTGTGCATTCGGCCTTTTCGGTCGGGTTCGATAGGGCAAGGATCACGGGCCGCTCGTTGATGCGAGACATGCTCTCTATGACCTTCTGAGTGAAAGCGCCGCCAATCGTGCTCACGCCGATGATCGTGGTCGGCTTTATGCTCTCGATGGCAGCGATGAAATCCCGCGTTGGCGCGTGTTGGTGTGCATACGGAATCTGGAAATCGGCGAGGTCCTTGCGGGTCGTCTCCAGCAGGCCGTTGATGTCGAACATGTAGACCCGTGACTGGGCTTCCTTGAGCGTCATGCCTTGCACAACGAGCGCAGAACATAGCAAGTTGGCAAGGCCGATCCCGGCCGAGCCCGCGCCGAGGAACAGGTATTTTTCGTCCTTCAGATTCGTGCCCTTCAGCTTGGTCGCGTTGATCATCCCAGCGAGAGTGATCCCGGCGGTGCCCTGCACGTCGTCGTTATATACGTTGTACTTGTCGCGGTAGCGCTGGAGCAGGTGCATGGCATCGCTGCCCGTCCAGTCCTCAAAATGAATGCAGCAAAGAGGAAACACTTCCTGCACCGCGTCCACGAATTCGTCGACAAACGAGTAAAGCTCTTCGGTGGAAGGTCGCGAACGGCGCAGTCCCAGATACAAAGGATCGTGCAGGTACTGCTCATTGTTGGTGCCTGCGTCGAGGTACATGGGCAGCAGGTATTGCGGCGGCACACCGGCGCAGGCGGTGTAGAGCTGGAGCTTGCCGATGGGGATACCCGCGCCGTTGGCCCCGAGGTCGCCAAGGCCAAGGATCCGGCCGCCGTCCGTGACGCAGATGAACCGGACGTCTTTCTGCGGCCAGTTTTTCAGAATCTCCTTGACCTTGCCGCGGTGCGCAATCGAGAGATACATCCCACGCGCCTGGCGGTAGATGTGTCCGAACTTCAGGCATGCCTCGCCGATGGTCGGGTCGTACACGATCGGGAGAAATCGTGCCGGGTCGGACATGACGGTCCGGTAGAACAGCGTTTCGTCATGGTCGAGTAGATTGACGAGGAATATGTAGCGATCGAGGTCGGTGGTCTTGTGTCCAAGCTGGAGCATCACCCGGCGCATCTGGAGGTCTTCGGTCTCAGTCACATCGGGGACCAGCCCCACGATGCCGAGCGCCTCTCGTTCGGCCTCTGTGAAGGCAGTCGATTTGTTAAGACTGGCGTCGTAAAGAATATCGACACCTCGCTTTTTTTGAGGGTTTTCATTCTGTGTCATGTCTTGCCTCCTGGTAATGCAAGCAGGGTTTTCGGAGATCGGTTTTCCTGCGTGTAATTATTCGGCTACGTACGGATGGACCATCTTTTTCGGATCGACGATCCGGTCATATTCCGCCTCACTGACGTAGCCGAGTTTTAGCGCAGCCTCTTTTAGCGTCAGGTCATGGTCGTTTGCGTAGTGTGCAATCTCAGAGGCTTTATCGTAGCCGATGGCAGGAGTCAGGGCCGTGACCAGCATCAGCGACCTCTGGACAAAGTGATCGATCTGCTTCAGGTTGGGTTCCGTGCCTTCAACCAGAAAGACCCGGAAGTTGTGGCAGCCGTCGGTGAGAATGCGCACCGACTGCATGACGTTGGCTATGATCAGCGGCTTGTAGACGTTCATCTCCAGATAGCCCGAAGCCCCGCCGAAGCCAACGGCGACGTCGTTGGACATGACCTGCACCGCGATCATGGTCAGCGCCTCGCATTGCGTCGGATTCACCTTGCCCGGCATGATCGAAGAGCCCGGCTCGTTCTCGGGGATTTGCAGCTCGTGGAAACCGCACCGTGGCCCGCAGCTCAAAAGGCGGATGTCGTTTGCAATTTTGTAAAGGGAAACGGCCAGGCTGCGCAGCCCGCCCGAGAGCATCACTAGAGCGTCGTGTGCGCCCTGTACGGCAAATTTGTTGGTCGCGCTTAAGAATGGCAGCCCCGTCAGGCGCGCGATCCCGGCAGCGGCCTCTTCGGCAAATCCGGGCGCGGCATTGAGTCCGGTTCCTACTGCCGTGCCGCCAAGGGCGAGATTCCAGACGCCTGTAAGGCTGTTGCCGATATTCTGAAGGCTCTCGTCCAGCATGCCGGCATAACCTGACCACTCCTGGCCGAGAGTCAGTGGCGTCGCATCCTGCATATGGGTGCGGCCTATCTTCACGATGTCTTTCCACAACTCGGCCTTGGCCGCGATGGCGTTGCGCAGCGCTTTCACCGAGGGCGCCAGCCTTTGCTTGGTTCCAATACCCGCGGCGATGTACATGGCGGAGGGAAATGTGTCGTTTGAAGACTGCGACATGTTGACATGATCGTTCGGATGGATTGGGGATTTGCTGCCCAGAGGCGTACCGGCAATCTGACAGCATCGATTGGAGATCACTTCATTTAGATTCATATTGAACTGGGTGCCGCTGCCTGTCATCCAGACGTGAAGCGGAAACTGATCCCGATGCTTTCCCTCGAGGATTTCGTCGCAAACCCGGACAATCAAATCCCTTTGCTGCTTTGTAAGCCGGCCGCCGCCCTGGTTAGCCAATGCCGCCGCTTTCTTAAGGATGGCATAAGCGTCTATCAGTTCGCGAGGCATCAGGTCGTCACCGATGCTGAAGTGCTGGATCGAACGCTGTGTCTGCGCACCCCACAACTTGTCGGCAGGCACCTGCACCTCTCCCAGGCTATCCCTCTCGGTACGGAACTCGCTCATGGTCCTCCCTTTGAATTGTCATGTTGTATGGTCTTTGAGCTCCCCGTGAGCGTCAATTCGCGTGAAATAAGGGCCCCGTCTAAAACCTGCTTGGTTCAATTCACTTGTTCTTTCTACCCGCTCTCCATTTTGAACTAAGCACTCCGTGTTAGAAGATCAACATCACTGGCAGGATGATGAAAAAGGCTTGGAATGTCCACGTCTGGGGCGAAAAAACCTATAGCCGTCACCCCGGCGAAGCCTGTCCCGGAAGTCTTGAGTCCGGGAGCCGGGGTCCAGTATGTGGTTTGGATTTTTGCCCCAAAGGGGCTCAATAAGTCAGCCCGGGGTCAGTCCAGCGCTGAGCTTGCCCGCCTTCGGAAACTCAGGACAAGTTCGCCTGCTGAACGGGCGGGACGCTACCCTGTGTATGTGGATGCACACAAACCGATTTTACTCTGAAAGAGTTACATAAAATCTGCCGCGCTCATGTCTGTCCGGAGATTGAGACATTCGCACGGAAATCCCTTTTCTTATGCGGCCTTTGCGGGGCAGGAAACTCTAAAAGCCCCAACAGGGCGAATTCACAGCGGACAGATAGTGTCCTTTCTCGTGCTGTAGGTATTCGTTTACCTGATGAACCTTGAAAAGCTGGATCCCCCCACATTCTAAAGAGGGAGGTTGCGGGACAAGTGCCGAATACCGTTTGAAAGCTTTTTCTGCTCCTCGCGTAGCGATGCGGCCTCACAAAAAATCGGCCGCGAACTGGGCACTCACAAAAGATCGTGCCCGGACTTGAAGCATTAACCAACGGCTGGAGTGTTGAGCCCGGACCTGAACGAAGTGAGGGTCCAGCGTTTAACGCGCTTCCTCGATGTTACCCGCGGACCCGAAACCCGGTGAGGGTTCACCAAGAGGAGTTATTTTTCACTATTCACCATTCACTGCCCACTGTTCACTCATCGCGGAGCGATGCGGGGTGACTCTCGAACTCTCCCTGTGCTATAAGCGGGATGCAACTTTAGCTTTTTCTGTTCGTCGCGTAGCGATGCGGCCTCACAAAGCGCCCTCACAAAAAATCGGGCGCGAACCTGAAGCATTAACCGTGCTTCCACTTTGTCCAGCGCGAACCCGAAGCGCAGTGAGGGTTCCGTGCCCGGACTGAAGGCACCAACTAACGGTTGGCTCATTAGCCCGGACCTGAACGAAGTGAGGGTGCGGCCTCACAAAAGATCGGCCGCGAACTGGGCACTCACAAAGCGCCCTCACAAGGAATCGGGCGCGAACTTGAAGCATGAACCGTGCTTCCACTGTGTACAGCGCGAACCCGAAGCGCAGTGAGGGTTCCGTGCCCGGACTGAAGGCACCAACTAACGGTTGGCTCATTAGCCCGGACCTGAACGAAGTGAGGGTGCGCCC
>Ga0187862_10006078_pt1 | contig 11005 bp, 4 predicted proteins | sample June2016WEW_10_1_FD_133003 | JGI IMG/M metagenome (GOLD analysis project Ga0187862, IMG submission 133003) | Peatland microbial communities from SPRUCE experiment site at the Marcell Experimental Forest, Minnesota, USA - June2016WEW_10_150 | ecosystem: Environmental > Terrestrial > Soil >...
CCATTGCCGCCAATTGAAGGCGATACAGACCTTTATTCCTACGATCAAACTGTCCTGTTTGCGCATGCGTTGCCCTATCAACCGCGACCGATCATACAAAGTTACTCCGCCTACACGCCGGAACTGGCAGCAATGAACGCCGCCCACCTGCGGACAGCGCGTGCTGCCAGAAACATCCTGTTTGCTGTTCAGCCGCTTGATGACAGGTTTCCTTCGCTGGACGACGGCCTTTCCTGGCCGGAATTGCTGACGCTTTACGACCTCAAGGGTGCGTCGGATGACAAGGGAACATACTTGGTGCTGTCACGGGCGGCGGTGGCACGAGAATTTCACCTGACCCCGCTCCAGAACACGTCGGCCCGCTTTGGCGAACCAGTCACGTTGCCTGCCGCAACCAACGGCCCAGTCTGGGTTGAAATCGAGATTAAAAAATCCCTAGCGGGAACCGCGGTCTCTGCACTCTACAAACCGCCGGAGTTGATGCTGATCGTGTCGCTTCAGGATCGCACGCAACGTCGCTTCCGCCTCGTCCCTGGCGTGGCTGGCGGGGGCTTTTTGCTTTCACCGCTGATTGCGGACAACCGATCTTTTGCCGCGCTCGCCTCCACTGGCTGGCAAGATTTGGCTGGATTGGAAGTGGTTTCCATGACCATTTCCGCCGACACCGGGTCGGGGTCAACCCCGTGCTACCAGTCGCCGATGTCAGTCCGGTTTTACCACCTGGATTTTCCCCGGCAGGATTCCAGAATGGACTGGCTGGTGAAACCGGCGAAACAATGAAATGATTTTACCTTTTTGCCCAGAGTTTGTTGGGCGGAGCCATGCCTAGCCTTCCTTTTGCAGGCAATTTGTGTCAATACTCAGGACTGACCCCTTAACGTTCGTGAGCGGTAGGGTGCTTCCCAGCACAGGACGTGACGGTGCGACCCGGGCCGCCCCCGCGAAGCACGTCGTCACTTGCGCGCAATCGTATTTTACTGTTGAGCGGGAGCGAACCACTTTTACCAGCGTCAGCGGTCGCCACCGGCAGACTCACTTTGTCTTGGGGGCGAAGCTGGGGTGTGACGGCAGGACGGCTGCCTTTCCTTCGCAGCTGGCATGCCGTCACGCTCCAGCGCAGGGGGAAGTTGCAAACGGAAATTGTCATTTTTCTAGGACTGCCCCCTTCACCCTCAATGAGGGGAAGTTGCAGCACGCTGGTTTGTGTCACTTTTCTACTGACCCTTTCACTTTTCGTTTTTTTACTAACCCCACAAAGCCGACTGATGAAAATGAAACCATTGGTGTGGTGAAAATAACCGCGGCCAGCGTTAAAAGAGGTCCCATTTCTGTAGCAGTCTTATCCACATCAGATCGATATGCTATCGGTAAAAGGATACCAAGGGCAATTATCAACTCAGTAACAACAATAGTGCCAATAATAGCCAGCCGCTTATCATGAACGAATCGCGCAAAGAAAACCGATGCCAAACCGTTGATGGCAGCCACTTCTATAGTACGCGCCGCGATCGGTAGAAGATGGTGACCACCATTAGCCGCTGCCACAACGAAACAAGTCAGGCTCACACTTCCCAGAATAAAAATAATATCCAAATATTTTCTCGAGAAAAGACGCATAATTCAGAGGAATCAAAATGGAGGAAACAAAGGCGGAGGATAAGCAATCCAGTCAGGTTTCCAATCTGATTTTGCACAGCAATCATTCATCGCATTCATGGAATGCGACTGACAATTATCTCCAGGAGTATTTCCAGCAGGAATTGGCATATGCTTCCAAAGACAAGCCTGATAAGCGGATTCGTTATTAATTCCGTTCTTGTTGCAGTTGCAATCACGACTCACCTTATGACTCTCATCCCCCGAGTCGCAAGGATAGTATCGCAAATCGCAATGCCTTATTCCTAAATAATCCCCCCATTCATAGTCTTTAATCGCGCTACAGCAAACATACCACTGGTCATGCCCTGTCGGAAGGGGTGGTGCAGCATCAAGGCCCAGCGGGTCAATCTGGTTTGGCGAGGAATTTCCAACAAAGCCGTAGCGGTTGGGTCCACCGGGTTCAGTTAACAACATATTTAGCTGTTTTCTGAATTTTTCTGTGTTGTTCTTTTTGATGAAAGCCTGTCGCCTTTCTGCGAGCAAAGTAAAGCCTAATTCTCCCAAGGGGTCTCTATTGGGCCATCGTTGCAAAGTTGGGTCATAGAAGCGGTAGAGGTAGTAATAAAGTCCTGAATTTGCATCCCACTCCTTGCTGGAGAAGCGATACACATTCACGTCGGCCAACGGTCCCCATTTTCCAACAAGTCGTCCAAAGGGTTCGTAAAGATAGCGGGCCGCCATGTATTGGTTGGTGTCCATCAGACTTGTGATGTTCCCGTTGCCATCCGCATGGTAAAATGTCGAACTGTTCGTGTCCGTCCTCGCCAGCAATCCGCCAATGCCGCCTGCGCCTTGCAGTGAACCGAAAAGGTCAAGCCCGCGCGTGTAAGTGACCTGCGCCACGTTGTTGCTGTCCTGCTCTTGAATCACAGCATTGCCATCGTAAATGAACCGGGTTTCATTCGTCAGCGACCATACGCCGCCCTGCCAGACGTATTGCCGCGTAATCCTACGGCGGTTCATTCCATCGTAAAGGAAATCCTCCCGCCATTGTCCGGCAACGGTGACATTCGTAAGCTGGTTCTCCGTGTCGTAGCCCAAACTCCTCATCCCGTCGTTCGTCAGGTTTCCATTCGCATCAAATTGCAGCGCGACATTCGCCGGCAAGTTTGCAGTGATTGTATTCGTCACAGTCACTGTGCCGTAATAATTCCAAGCGATGTTCGTAAAGCTGTTTTGTCCATCGTTGAGCGTGAACCCGTTGCTGCTGGCAAATGTGAAGTCGGCATACGTCAGTGCTGGTTGTCCGTTCACTGCCACACTGGAGGCGGGCGTAGGAGTGTTGCCGCTTACGGTGAGTGTTCCCGCACGGCTGATATTCGTCAGTTCATTCACCGCGTCCACACTGAAGGTCTGGAGCAGATTATTATTCGTCCTTTGTTTCAAGTTGCCAGCCGCATCATAAGTGTAGCCCAGTTGCTCGTTCAACCTCGACGATCCGTTCGCATCCCTGGCCTGCCACGAGGTCAGTTCGCCAATAGGATCGTATCCCGCATTAGCGCTCGAACTAATTAGCCCGTAGTTTCGCACAATATTCGTCCGTTGTCCAAACTGGTTGTAAACATAGGTGTAGCCATCCAGTACATTGTTCCCGTTGTTTTTCAGGTAAGTTCCGGTCAATCGCGCCACGCTGTCGAAGGTGTTGGTAATGAAAGCCGAGTTGGGAAGCGTTATTTCGTCCACCAAGGCCGAGGCGATGCTCGGCGCTCCGTAAACATACCCAAACGTGCCTGCCGGGCTGGTGAGACACTTAAGTCTTCTCGCGGCATCATAACCGTAAGTTTGGCTCCACACGCCGACACTCAAGCTGGCGCGCAGACGATTGGTGTAGGCATAACTCACCGTGTCATTGCTCCACAATCCGCCCGCGCTTAACAATTCTCCGGCGGCATCATAACTGAAAACCGTGGAGCCCAGGCTGTCCAGCATGTTTGTCCTGCGATTTAAGGCATCGTATGAATAGTTGATGGTTGAGAGTTGATAGTTGATGGATTTTAGGTTGCCAACATTGTCATAAGTGTAGCCAGTGTTGCCCTTGGCCGGGGTCCAGCGGTTGGTCAGGTGGTTATCCGCATCGTATTGATACACAAAATCCACAACGCCCGCCGCATCCACCTTGTTAGTCACCCGGCCAAACGTGTCGTAATGCCACGCCGTTGTTTGATTTCGGCCATCGGTAAGCGCGAGCAAGTCGCCCGCGCCGTTGTAAGCGAACTGGTTCGTCATCACACCCACAGATACTTCATTGGTCTTGCGGTTCATGGCGTCATAGCCGTAGAGCGCCGCGTTCCCAATCTGATTGGCGTAACTGGTCGCACCGGACACGTTGAGCGTATAACCCCAATTTTCCACGCCGCCATCGGGATAACTGCGGGCGAGCGGGCGGTTCAAATTATCATAGGTCGTATTGATGCTCACGCCGTTGGCGCCCACGCTGTTGGTGACACGGTCGAGAACATCATATTTGGAAGCGGACAATTGACCGGCGTAGTTCTTGACAGACACAATGAGTCCTTGATTGTTATAACCATTGGTTACATTATTGCCGCCGCTGTCGGTGGTCTTGATTACCCGTCGCAACAAATCATAGACACGGATCACGGAATAGCTGTCCGCATAGACGGTGTTAGTCAGATTTCCCTGATTGTCGTAGTAAAACGAGGTGAGGTTGTTTGCCGCATCCTGAATCGATTCCAGCGATCCGCAGGTGCAATAGTTGTAAATCGTGACATTTCCCAACGCATTCGTTTCCGCAACCTTCCGGCGCATGGAGTCGTAGCCATAGAATGTCCAGTTGCCCAGCCGATCTTTTGTGCTCGTTAAATCCAGCGCCGTGTATTGATTGGAAGCATAACTGCCGTCGGGATACAGGGTGCTGGTCAGCCGGTTCAAATTGTCCCAAGTGTTGGTGGTCGTCAGGCCGCGCTGATCGGTATGGGTATAAAGCAAGGCATTGGAGTAAGTATAACTGTTGGTCGCATAACCGATGGCATTCTGCTGTGCCAGAAAACCGTCCGCGCCGTAAATGTTGGTCGTGACCAGTCCGCTCGGCAGCGTCGTGCTGGTGAGACGATTGCTGCTGTCGTAGGTGTAAGATGTCAGTTCAGTTATCGGCAACGACAACAAAGTAATTGCCGGCATTGTTGGTTTGGACGTTGTTCAGTGTCAGGGTTGCGCTGGTTGCATCGGTCAGGGCTGTCGAGTTAAAATACCATTGATAGCTCAGCGGCAATGAACTGCCGGCCACGACCGTAAATGTTGCGGTTTCTCCCACAATCACCGTTTGGTTGGTCGGCTGCGTCAGAATGGATGGCTGCAAGGCCAGGAAATTCGTATAGTCATTCCAAATCCAAGCCGCGCTTATTGGATAATTAAATGTTTCAAGCTCGTCAAAAGTACCTTGAGCCTGGTTATTGCCGTTGACGTCGCTTCCAATTCTGAAGCCGTTGGCGCGTTCTGTAACGTTTGGAAAGTAAATTGATCCGGTGCCGATGGCGGCAAATTGACCATCCAGATACAGTAAAGAATTTTTGGGGGTATAGGTCAGTATCACCTGATGCCATTGATTGGAAATCCAATAAATGCTTGAGGACAAGTTGGTCGTTCCGCCACCGTTGGTGGATGAACCAAATGACAATTGGTTCCTATCGAAATTGAGATACAACGCCCACCACCCGTTGGTGAAAGCAGGGTTATAATTGCCCATTTCAATCAATCTGCCAGCAATTCCTTGGTCGGTGAGCAAAGAATTTGGGCTGCTCCAATCCGGCTTGAACCAGAAACGCACTGTGCCCTGACGGCAATTGATGTTGGCATTGCCGTTGGTTTCCACGTCCCGGTAAGTCAAAATGGCCGGATTGGTGGAATCAATCAGCGCCGCGTTGGTGTTCCAACTGGGAACGCCGACTATATTCGTGGCCAGCAGAGGCAATTGTCCTGCATCGCCCACCCAAGCATTGGTGTCATCAAAGCGCCAATAACCCAGGCGGATGGGGAAAACGCTATCGGGATTAAATGGATCAGTGCCATCCACAATTTCCTGGGCATCACTGACACCATCATAGTCCGAATCCACTGTCCAACTCATTACTGTAAAGATGGCATTGGAACTGGTAACACTGCCTGCCACGTTCGTGACGATCACCGAATAGTTACCCGCGTCGGTCGGCTGGACATTCATGAGGGTCAGCGAAGTGTTCGTTGCTCCGGCAATCAGATTTGTATTGTTGAAATACCACTGGTAGCTCAACGGCGGTGTGCTGCTGGCACTCACAGTTACGCCGAAAGTCACATTGGTTCCCTGAATTACCGTCTGGCTTGTTGGTTGTGTTGTAATCACCGGCGGCACATTCACCATCAGTACCGCGTTGGAGCTGGTCACACTCCCGGCCACGTTCGCCACCACCACCGAATAATTACCCGCCTGGTTCGTCGTCACTCCCGTCAGGGTCAGCGTCGCACTGGTCGCGTTGGTCAACAGCCCGGAGTTGAAATACCATTGGTAACTCAATGGCGTCGTGCTGTTAGTGCTCACGGTTACACTGAATGTCGCGTTTCCGCCTACGTTGGTTGTCACGTTGACCGGCTGCTGCGTGATCGCCACCGGCACAGGCACATTCACTGTCAGCACAGCATTGGAACTGGTTACTTTCGTGGTTACTATATTCCCCACCCTTACCGAATAATTGCCCGCCTGGTTCGTCGTCACTCCCGTCAGGGTCAATGTCGCATTGGTCGCGTTGGCCAGGACGCTGGAGTTGAAATACCACTTGTAGCTCAATGGCGGCGTGCTGTTGGTGCTCACGGTCACGCTGAAAGTCACATTGGTCCCCTGAAATACGGTCTGACTTTGGGGCTGCTGTGTAATTATCGGCGGCACGTTCACCGTCAACACCGCGTTGGAACTGGTCACATTCCCAGCCACGTTCGTCACCACCACCGAATAAGTCCCCGCCTGGCCCGGCTGCACGTTCGTCAACGCCAGCGTCGCACTGGTCGCATTGGACAGGACGCCGGAGTTGAAATACCACTGATAGCTCAGCGGCGGCGTGCTGATGGCGTTCACAGTCACACTGAACGTCGCGTTGCCTCCGCTGATCATCGTCACGCTGACCGGCTGCTGCGTGATCGCCACCGGCACAAGCACCGGCACGTAGTGGTAGCCAATGCTGACGGTGTTGGTGCCGTCAGCGACCTCATCGGTCGTGACGGTGTTGCGAGACGCTTTGAAGAGGTTTAAGATGGAGGCACGACCATGACGGCTAACAAATCGCTGCAGGCAACGCGGGATGGCTGCTTCCGCCGTCGCTGCGCTATGGCGCGACAAGCCAGTTCCTTCGCGGAGGACGTCATTCGTCCCGCGTGCCTGAGCTCTGGACGTTCGGCGAACTGAACAGTTATGCCTTCAGATATGCCAAAGATTACCTTAATATCTGTATATCTGTGGAAATTTAATAATTTCGCATTCTACCAGTGAAAAAATCCTGCCCGGCAATGCACTCTTGATTTGAGAAACGTCTTATGGATGACTTTGAAACAGCTAGACAGTTCTTTTTTGAAGGCTTGCGTCTTTTAGAAGCAAAAGATTTTCAAGCAGCCGAAATTCAGTTTGCACGATCCTTGGAGCTCGTGCCTGACAGGGTATCGACTCTCAATAACCTGTCTGTCATTAAAATCAGACTAAAAAAATTTGCTGAAGCCGAGGAGTTGGCGCTCAAGGCCATTGCATTGGAAGATAAATCACCGGAAGCATGGTCAAATCTCGGAACCGCTCTGATCGCAACGAAACGCCATGAGGAAGCTTTGCAGGCTTATGACCGGGCGCTCAATTGCAATTCCTCTTACGCCAGTGCATGGTTTACCAAGGCAACAACTTTGCTTGAGCTCAAAAGATATGACGAAGCCTTGCTGGCTTGTGACCAGGCGCTAAAATTAAATCCGAGTCAGTACAAGGTTTTATATGCCAAAAGCCAGATATTGAAACAACTGGAGCGGCCGGGTGAGGCGCAAAAGATCTATCTGATGTCGCTCGAGGTGAGGGTTGCTTCATCGCCAGTATACATTGCTGAGCGGCGCGCGACCCAAAAAGCTGATGCCCTCATTATAAGCCCAAATCCGCATCTCGATGCTTCACTAAAATCATTTGAAACTTTGCACCTTGATTGTCCTAACTTTCCCGGTCAGCTCGCCAAGCGTTTACATGAAGATTTTCATTTCACTTTCGTTTTCGAGGGCGATGCAACCGGGTATTCAGCCCGAAAGCAAATTCCGCAGCCCGATATTGTGATAAACAACAATGCAAATGGCGAGCGCGTCCTTTCCGAGGGCAACTTGTCGGGCTTGATTGCGCTGGTTGATGGCTTCGGCGTTCCGGTTGTCAATCATCCAACCAAGGTCATTCAGTCCACGAGAGATGAGGAAGCAAAGCTGTTGGATGATATTTCCGGTGTCTTGGTGCCGAAGACCATGCGCTTTTCCTCGGCGGGAAAAACATCTGACAAATTGGTGCATGAAATCGAGGATCAATACGATTACCCTCTGATTACGCGGACGCTGGCTCTTCAAGAGGGTAGAGGGATGACCAAGGTGGACTCTCGGGATGCTCTTGTCGAGGTGCTCGCTTCCGGTTTCCCGGAGAAGTTCTTTGTGACGGAGTTCGTGGATAGCAGGGGGAAGAATGAGTTTTTCCGCAAAATCCGGGCGGCGATCGTAAAAGACGAAATTATTATTGTCCGTGTTGATTACGACACTTGCTGGAAAATTTATGCACGAAAATCTGACGAGAGAGTGGCATTTTATTTGGGACATGCGTATTTGCTCGACGAAGAAAAGCGAATATGCAAGGACCCGGAAGCGGGGCTTGGACGGTCTGCCATCCAGTCGCTCCGGGCGATTCGCGACCGGATTCCCTTGGATGTGTTCGGTGTCGATTTCGACGTTGATGCAGATGGGTCGCTGGTTTTTTACGAGGCCAATGCCACCATGAACTTGTTCTCTACCGCCAGAGAGGAGGTTCCATATCCGAAAGATGCGGATGACTATTTGCAGCTGACATTCCAGCGCTACCTTACGTCTCTGGTGGCTCGTCGCTGACGAAACGGGTGCGTAGCGGGGTCGTCGTGTTGCCATGTTGGGCATTTTGGAGATTCTGATTGCCATTTATTTGATAAAGCGAAGACATGAATCTGCCGCCTAACAAATCGCTGCAAGCAACTCCGATAAACAACATCGCGAGCAGGCAAGCCGCTGGCCCTGCCAGTTGCGATTGATTTTATGAGATTTGTTTGTCATTTTGCATTTCGACGTCCCCCGAAATGCTTTCGGGGCTGTGCCTGGTATGTGTTCCAAAGTTATTCAGCCGGTGGCGAGGAGAGTAACCGAGAACTCCCCGCAGCCGACGGTGAATAACTTTGCCGCCGAAGTTTCCAAAAATCCTTTTCCAAACCTTTGCGACCGGGGAAGGTTCCTCTTGGTCGCATCGCCCCGCGCCGTTCACGGTCCGACGTGCCTAAGCCTGCGAGGCTCCAGCTCAGAACACCGGTCGGCGCGGCGGCTGCGCCCCCAACGTCTGAGAGAACTGAACCCTGTGAGGGTCCTTATACCAGGATGACGCCCGGCCGGCCGACGATGCCACGAAAGGAACCAATGAAAACGCATAGTGAACTGAGTCACTTCGGAGGGTTGGATTGGGCCAAGCACCATCACGACATCTGTATCCTTGAGCCTCAAGGACAAATTGTGGAGCGCTTGCGCTTTGAACATAACCAGTCACTGCAGCCAACGCCGGTTGGCCGTCTCAGTTCCGCATTCGCGGTTGACATTACACGTCCGGCGTGGCTGAGTTCTGGTCGTTAGGCGTAGTTCGCGTTATGAAAAAGGGCACACTCACATATTGTTTGATCACCGTTTTAGCGGCATTATTTCTTGCCAGTTGTTCTCGCCACAACAAACCGACACTGATAGGCACTTGGAGCGCACAGCAAAGCTATACATTTGAGTTTCATAAGGATGGTTCACTTCGCGTGAAGAATCTACCGCCTGATGATAAGACGCTACAGGGTGTCACCGAATTGGATGGGACATGGGCGATGGTCGATTCCTCGCACGTAAATGTGGAGGTTGTCACTCCAAAAGGTAAGGACTCCACCATCTATTTGTTTTCCATTTCAGGCGATGAGTTGACGATTCAGCGATCAGGCAATCAGGGAGTTAGGATATATCACCGCGTTAAGGATTGATTGAAATGACAACCACTACGCCTCCTGAGAAACAAGATGCGCAAGTCGTTGATATTCAACGAAACGCCCCATTTTTGTTTCTTGTGTCATTGCCCCGTCTCGGAGGCGGTTGGAGTGCTAATCTATAACGCAATCGGACTTCTCCCAATCGTTTGAGCAAAATCAAGTCTATCCCTCGAAATTGGGATTGCAATTCTTCCCCAAAATCTGTAGGACAAAAGATGTATTCTCAATATTTTAAGAAGAACCCGCACAAAACTCCTTCGCCCATGAAGACTGCAACATGTAAATACCACGCCACAATTCTCCAAAGCGCTAAAATCATGAAACGCGCCCTTGTCGGCGCGGTCTGCACCTTGGGCTTATTGTCCAGTGCGCATGGCCAGGCAATCATCAATTTGGATTTGGGCAACAACGCGCTGGCGACGAATGCCGCCGGTTTCACCAAGCTTTCGACTACCAGTGGGAACTACGCCTACAATAACGGGACCTACTACCTGTGGACCAACGTTGCCAACAGTGGTCTAAACCTCACGATGACGAACATCGCCCCGTATGGCGGCACCGGGGCGTTGGATGCTGACGGGTTTTATAGCAAAGCCGGCAATCCCGCCTATTTCACCATCAGCAATGTGCCGGCGGGCATGCCGGTCACGCTATATGTTTGCTGGGCTTGGAATGGCGCTTCGCATGCGCCCAAGATTTTTTACGGTGGAACGCAGATCACCGTCACCAATAACGGTGAAATGGCCAACCCGAACCTGCTGACATTGCAGAACGTGGGCACCGCGACGGCGGGAGCGGATGGCACGGTCAGCGGTTATTGGTATGGCGCCCAGAGTGGCACATATCCGGAAGGCCAGATTGGAGCGCTGATAATCAATGTGGGGCCATGCCGGCCTGTGGTCAGTATGAATGGGGCGAATCCAATCGGCATTCATATCAACACCACTTTCACCGATCCGGGGGCGACCGCGATTGACACCTGCGGCAATCCGGTCACTTTGAGCACCAACGGGACCGTGAATACCACCAGTGTGGGCACCTATACGCTAACCTACACCGCCATTTCGACTGCGGATAACGCGACGAATACAGCCACCCGCACG
>Ga0187862_10006081_pt1 | contig 11005 bp, 8 predicted proteins | sample June2016WEW_10_1_FD_133003 | JGI IMG/M metagenome (GOLD analysis project Ga0187862, IMG submission 133003) | Peatland microbial communities from SPRUCE experiment site at the Marcell Experimental Forest, Minnesota, USA - June2016WEW_10_150 | ecosystem: Environmental > Terrestrial > Soil >...
ACCGACAAGGTCCGCGCCTTCAAGGCGGAATCGGGCAGGCAGGTAGCGGCGGCGAAATCGCGCGGAGCACAAAAATGATGACGGGCAGCGACAGCTGCGCTGTCGCTGGCGGACCGGCTCGCCACATTCCCGTGCTTGCCCGCCGCGTCGTGGACTGGCTCGCGGTGCGCGATGGTGGCGTCTACCTCGACGCCACATTCGGCGCTGGTGGCTATACGCAGGCGATCCTCGAAACGCCCGGCGCGCGGGTGATCGGCATTGACCGCGATGAAGGCGCGATCGCGGCGGGCGCGGCGCTTGTTGAACAAGCGCAGGGCCGCCTCCTGCTTGCCGAAGGGCGCTTCTCGAACCTCGAAACGCTCGTGGCTCATCACGGCGTTGCCGCGGTCGATGGCGTCGTGTTCGACCTCGGCGTTTCGTCCATGCAGCTCGACCAGGCCGAACGTGGATTTTCGTTCCGGCTGGAAGGACCGCTCGACATGCGCATGGGGCGCGAAGGTTCGGGCGCGGCCGACGTCGTGTCGCACGCGAGCGAACGCGATCTCGCCGCCATCATTGCCACGCTGGGCGAGGAGCGACATGCCCGGGCGGTTGCGCGCGCCATCGTCAAGGCGCGAGACCAGCGCGCCATCGACTCGACGCAGGCGCTGGCCGAGATCGTCGCCCGCGTCGTGCATGCGCGCGAGGGCGCAATCCATCCGGCGACGCGAACCTTCCAGGCGTTGCGCATTTTCGTCAACGAAGAGCTTACCGAATTGGCGCAGGGTCTCGTCGCCGCCGAGCGTGTGCTCAAGCCTGCGGGCCGCCTCGTCGTCGTCGCCTTCCATTCGCTCGAGGATCGCATCGTCAAGAATTTCCTCACGGAGCGCAGCCGCGCACCGGCCGGTTCCCGTCATCGGCCGGAGGTGACGGCGGCGCCGCTGACCTTCCGCGCGCTCACGCGGCGTCCGGAAACGCCGGACGACGCCGAGATCGCCGCCAACCCTCGGGCCCGCTCGGCAAAGCTCCGCGCCGCGGAACGCACCGACGCTGCGGCGCGTTCCGCGACGATCGAAACGCTGCTGCCGCGGCTGCCTTCGCTCGCGGACGTCGTGCGGGGGCGCGGATGATCCTGCGCATCCTCAATCTCGTCGTCATCGCAGCACTCATCCTCGCGGCGGCCTACGTCTATCGCATCAAATTCGACTCGACGCTGCAGGCCGAGCGTCTTGCCAAGATTCGCAGCGAGGTGCGGCACGAGCGCGACACCGTCGCGGCGTTGCGCGCCGAATGGGGCGAACTCGAAAATCCCGCCCGCATCGAGGCGCTCGCCAAGCGCTTTCTGCCGCTGAAGCCCATCGCGCCGACGCAATTCGACTCGCTTAATCGGCTGCCCGAGCGTCCGCCGCAATTCATCAAGCCCGACAGCTCCGATCCAATCGGCGCCGTCATCGAGAATTTGGAGGAGCCTGCTTCGGTAACCGGAAGCGTTCCGGCGCCGCCGGCGCCGGCACCATCCGACGACGCAAGTGCAGCGGAGGCGCCGACGGCAAAGTCCGGGCGGCTCGACCGATGACCGCGATCGCGCAAGCCGACCTGCTGGAGCCGGCCGAGTCCTGGCGGCGGCGGTTCGTGCGCGGCCTCCTTTACGGCAACAAAATCGATCGTGGCGCTAAAGCGCGGGCGCGCGTTGGATTAGCGATCATCGCCTTCGCGGTGGTCTATTGCATCATTGCTGTTAGGCTCGTCATGTTCGCCGTCGTGTCCGACAGCCGGGCGGTGCACCGCGTCGTCGGTGGCGACGCCATCGCGACGGCGCGGCCCGACATCCTCGATCGCAACGGCGAGGTTTTGGCGACCGACGTGCGGGTACCCTCGCTCTATGGTGAACCGCGCCGGCTGATCGATGTCGACGAGGCGGTTGAGCTCCTCACCGCCGATCTGCCAGATCTCGACACTACCGAACTGCGCGAACGGCTTTCCTCCAAGCGCGGCTTCGTCTGGCTCAAGCGCGATATCTCCGCCGAACAGCAGCGGGCGATCTACCGGCAGGGCCTGCCCGGCATCGGCTTCTTGAACGAGAACAAGCGCGACTACCCCAGCGGTCCCGAAGTCTCGCACGTCATCGGCCACGTCAACATCGACAATCAGGGCATCGCCGGCATGGAGAAGTGGCTCGATGGGCATGGCCTCGCCGCGCTGCACATGGCCGGATTAGCCACCGACCGTCTGCAAACGCCGGTGCAACTTGCCGTCGATCTGCGCGTGCAGCATGCGCTGCGCGACGAACTCGTCGCCGCCCGCACCAAGTTCAAGGCGCTGGCGACTGCCGGTGTCGTTATGGACGTGCGCACCGGCGAAGTCGTCGCCATGGTTTCGGAGCCGGACTACGACCCCAACAATCCGCACGAGGCGCTCGATCCGACACGCATCAACCGCCTGACCACCGGCGTGTTCGAGATGGGCTCGACCTTCAAGACTTTCACCATCGCGATGGCGCTCGATTCCGGCAAGGTCACGCTCAAGTCGTCGTTCGACGCGCGCATGCCGCTGCGCTTCGGCAAGTTCGACATCCACGATTTCCACCCACAGAACCGCGTCCTCACGGTTCCGGAAATCTTCACCTATTCCTCCAACATCGGCGCGGCGCGCGCCGCGCTTGCGGTCGGCGTCGAGGCGCACAAGGCATTCCTGAAGAAACTGGGTCAGCTCGACCGGTTGCGCACGGAATTGCCGGAAAGCGCCGAGCCGATCGTGCCCAAGCGCTGGGGTGAGCTCAACACCATCACCATCGCCTTTGGCCACGGTCTTTCGGTCGCGCCGCTCCAGGCGGTGATGGGCGTCGCTGCTTTGATGAATGGCGGCGTTCTGATCCCGCCGACCTTCCTCAAGCGGACGCAGGCCGAGGCGGCCGCGCTCGGTAAACAAGTCATCAAGCCCGAAACCAGCGAGATGATGCGCTATCTGATGCGACTCAACGTGGAAAAGGGCACGGCCGAGAAGGCCGAGGTCAAAGGCTATTATATCGGCGGCAAGACCGGCACCGCGGACAAGGTCGTCAACGGCCGCTATTCCAAGACCAAGGTGCTGACCGATTTCATGGCGGTGCTTCCGGCCGACCAGCCGCGCTATGTGCTTCTCATCATGATCGACGAGCCGCAGGTGATCCCCGAGACGCATGGTTTCAACACCTCGGGCTGGAATGCGGTGCCGGTCGGCGGCGCGGTGGTCGCGCGGATCGCGCCGCTTCTTGGCATCGAGCCACGCATGGACCTGCCGACGGCCGATCACCTGATACTGGCCTCGGCAAAGGAAAGCAGGTAAGGCGTTGGCCGCATTGTCGACCGAGCCGCCATGAAGCTTCGCGAGATTTTGCCTCCTGACGCGGAATTCGACGTTCGCCATGCCGATCTCGATGTCGGTGGGCTGACGGCGGACAGCCGTACCCTGAAGCGCGGCGATATGTTCGTCGCTATTGCCGGCACCAAGACCGATGGCCATCGCTTCATGGATTTCGTCATCGCCCGCGGTGCGGCGGCGATTCTCGCCGAACGGCCGCCACTTCTCCCACTGCACAAAGTTTTTCCTTTCGTACGCGTCCGCAATGCGCGGCGCGCACTTGCCCTCATGGCCGCGAAATTTTATCCGCGCCAACCGGGAACTATTGCGGCCGTCACCGGCACCAGCGGAAAGACCTCGGTCGCGGCGTTTACGCGGCAGATCTGGTCGGCACTGGGATACCGCGCCGCGAGCATCGGCACCATCGGCATCGTTTCACCAAGCGGCGAGACGTATGGCTCGTTGACGACGCCGGACCCGGTGGCGCTGCATCGCTCGCTCGACGCGCTCGCCGGCGAAGGCGTCACGCACCTCGCGATCGAGGCGTCTTCGCACGGCCTCGATCAATATCGTCTCGACGGCTTGCGCATCGCGGCGGCGGCTTTCACCAACATCACGCGCGATCATCTCGATTATCATCCGAGCTTCGAGGCTTACTTCGCCGCGAAGCTGCGGCTGTTCGAGGAATTAGTCGAGCCGGGCGACGGCGCGGTCATTGATGCCGACCACGAGCACGCCGAAGCTGTCATGACCGCCGCCAAAGCGCGCGGTCTCTCGATCATCAGCGTCGGACGTAAGGGTACGGGTATCCGCCTCGCCGAATCCGTCATCGACGGCTTCGCGCAGGTGTTGCGGATTGAACATGGCGGAAAAGACTTCCGCGTGCGCTTGCCGTTGGTCGGCGAATTCCAGGTCGAAAATGCATTGGTTGCAGCTGGCCTCGCCGTCGCGACCGGCGCCGATCCCGCCAAGGTATTCCCGGCGCTCGAACACCTGGTCGGCGCCAAGGGCCGGCTTGAGCTGGTCGGGACCAGCCGCGGCGCGCCGATCTTCATCGACTACGCGCACAAGCCCGACGCGCTCGCCAAGGCGCTCGAGGCGTTGCGGCCCGCCGTGAGCGGCAGGCTCATCGTGGTGTTCGGCGCCGGCGGTGACCGCGACCGCGGCAAGCGGCCGTTGATGGGCGCCGTCGCCACCGCCAAGGCCGACCGCGTGATCGTCACCGACGACAATCCGCGCAGCGAGGACGCCGCCGCCATCCGTGCCGCCATCATGGCCGAGGCACGCGGCGCCGTCGAAATCGGCGACCGGCGCGAGGCGATCCGCTCCGCGGTCGCCGAGCTGCGGCCGGGCGACATCCTGTTGATCGCCGGCAAGGGCCATGAAACCGGCCAAATCATCGGCGACCGGGTTGTGCCGTTCAGCGATCACGAAGCTGTCGCCGCGGCGCTTAAGGAGCATGCAGCATGAGCGCCCGCGCGCTGTGGACCGTCGACGACATGGCGGCGGCGATCGGCGCCGAACGGCAAGGCGCGCTGCCCCAAACGGTATCGGGCCTCTCGATCGACAGCCGCACCATCGGGCGCGGTGAGGCGTTCTTTGCCATTGCCGATCGCCGTGACGGGCACGAATTCGTCGCTGCGGCGCTCGCGGCCAAAGCATGCCTCGCCGTTGTCGCCGCCGACCGGCTCGCCGGCTTCCCGAAAGATGCCCCGCTCCTCGTGGTGCCGGATGTACTTGCCGCCTTGCGCGCGCTTGCCGTGGCGGCGCGGGGGCGCGCCCAAGCCAAGGTGATCGGCATTACCGGTTCGGTCGGCAAGACCAGCACCAAAGAGGCATTACGGCTTGCGCTATCCAAGGACGGCGAGACGCACGCTTCCGTTGCCTCCTACAACAATCATTGGGGCGTGCCGCTCTCGCTGGCGCGCTGTCCGGCGAGCGCGCATTATGCGGTGCTGGAAATGGGAATGAATCACGCGGGCGAAATCGAGCCGTTATCGCGGCTCACGTGCCCGCACGTGGCGGTGATCACAGCGATCGCGCCGGTGCATCTGGAATTCTTTGGATCGTTGGCCAAGATCGCCGACGCCAAAGCCGAGATTTTTCTCGGCCTTGAGCCAGGCGGCGCCGCGGTCCTTAATCGCGATAATTCGCAATTCACTCATCTGAAGCGGCGCGCTAAGGAGGCGGACGTCGCTCGCGTTGTGTCGTTCGGCGAGCACGAAAAAGCCGACGCGCGCCTGATCAAGTGCGCGTTGCATGCCAACTGCTCGACCGTGCAGGCCAACATCCTCGGAACCGACCTCACCTACAAGATCGGCGCGCCGGGCCGCCACCTCGTGCACAATTCGCTCGCGGTGCTGGCGACGGCGATGCTGGTCGGCGCCGACTTGGCGCTGGCAGCGTTGGCGCTTTCCGAATTCAAGCCCACCTCTGGCCGCGGCGCGTTGATCGAGGTCGATCTCCCAGGCGGGCCGGCGCTCGTCGTCGACGACAGCTACAATGCCAACCCGGCTTCGGTCGCGGCATCGCTGGCTTTGCTTGGCCAGACAGCGATCGGCCCGCGTGGACGGCGTATTGCCGTGCTCGGCGACATGCTCGAACTTGGGCCGCGCGGGCGAGCGCTCCATCGCGGCCTTATCGAGCCGGTGCTCGCCAATGCCGTCGATCTCGTATTCTGCTGCGGACCGCTGATGCGGGCATTGTGGCAAGCCCTTCCCGCGAGCCGCCGCGGCGGCTATGCAGAGAACTCTGCCGCGCTCGAGGCGCAAGTGCTATCCGCGATCCGTGCCGGCGATGCTGTCATGATCAAGGGCTCGCTCGGCTCGCGCATGGCTCCCATCGTCAAGGCGCTGCAACGGCTGTCGGTGCGCCAGGATACGTTGGAACCTGACACGCTGGAAACCGCGTCCGTACAAGGTTGATGCGATGCTCTATTGGCTGGTGGATCTGTCGGACAAAATTACCGTCCTCAATGTGTTCCGCTACATTACGTTCCGCACCGGCGGCGCGATGATCACCGCGCTCCTGTTCGTCTTCCTGTTCGGACAAAGCATCATCGATCGTCTGCGGCTGTTGCAGGGCAAGGGACAGCCAATCCGCGCCGATGGTCCCAAATCGCACATCATCGCCAAGGCCGGCACGCCGACGATGGGCGGATTGATGATTCTCTCGGGCATGCTGGTTTCGACGCTGCTGTGGGCGAACCCAACCAACCCTTACGTCTGGGTCGTGCTGTGGGTGACGCTCGGCTTCGGGCTCGTCGGATTCTATGACGATTATCTGAAAGTCACGAAGCAGACGCACAACGCCTTTCCCGGCCTGGCGCGGGTGGCCCTCGAAGCCTTCATTGCGGCAGCCGCTTGCGTCGCTCTGGTCGAGCTTGGACGCGTGCCGTTCTCGACGACGCTGGTGTTTCCGTTCTTCAAGGAACTTGTGTTTAATCTCGGCTGGTTCTACGTGCTGTTCGCGACCTTCATCATCATCGGCGCCGGCAACGCCGTGAATCTCACCGACGGCCTCGATGGCCTCGCCATCGTTCCGGTGATGATCGCGGCCGCAAGCTTCGGCATGATCGCGTATCTTAGCGGCAACGCGGTGTTCGCCGACTATCTGCAAATCCATTATGTGGCCGGCACCGGCGAACTCGCGGTGCTCTGCGGTGCGGTGCTCGGCGCCGGTCTCGGCTTCCTCTGGTTCAATGCGCCGCCCGCGTCGATCTTCATGGGCGATACCGGCTCGCTTGCGCTCGGCGGCATGATCGGCGCCGTCGCGGTCGCCACCAAACACGAGATCGTGCTGGCGGTTATCGGCGGCCTGTTCGTGCTCGAAGCGGTGTCCGTCATCGTGCAAGTGGTGTCGTTCAAGCTGACCGGTAAGCGCGTCTTCAAGATGGCGCCGATCCATCACCATTTCGAGCATCTCGGCTGGACCGAGCCGCAGATCGTCATTCGTTTCTGGATTGTCTCGGTCGTGCTCGCGCTGGCGGGACTTTCGACCTTGAAGCTGCGGTAGCTTTTCGTGATCCCGGTCCGGACGTTTGCCGGTCAAAAGGTCGCCGTATTCGGATTGGGCGGCTCGGGGCTTGTGAGCGCGAGTGCGCTTCTGGCCGGCGGCGCTGATGTCGTCGCCTACGACGACGATGCGCAGAGTGTGGTGAAGGCGAACGCCGCCGGCATTCCCACCGCCGATTTGCGAAACATCGACTGGTCCAGAATTGCGGCTTTGGTGCTGGCGCCCGGCGTGCCGCTGACGCATCCGGCGCCGCATTGGAGCGTCCGACTGGCGCAAAAAGCCGCCGTCGCGGTGATCGGCGACATTGAGCTGTTTTGCCGCGAGCGCCGCCACCTGGCGCCAGACGCGCCTTTCGTCGCCATCACTGGCACCAACGGCAAATCGACGACCACCGCGCTGATTGCTCACCTCGTGGCATCGGCCGGCTTGGACGCGCAGCTCGGCGGCAATATCGGCACCGCGATCCTGTCTCTGGCGCCGCCACAGGCGGGCCGCGTTCATGTTATCGAATGCTCGTCTTACCAGATCGATCTCGCGCCCTCGCTCGATCCTTCGGTCGGCGTCCTCATCAACCTCAGCGAAGATCACCTCGACCGCCACGGCACGATGGAGCATTACGCGGCAGTGAAAGAACGTCTGGTCGCGGGCGTGCCGCGGGCAGGGACGGCAATCGTCGGGGTCGACGACGAATTGTGCCGGGCGGTTGCCGACCGGCACACGCAGTCCGGCGAGCGCCTCATGCGCGTGTCCGTGCGGCGCGCGCTTCCCGCCGGAGTCTATGTCGAGGGGCAGTGGATCATGCGCGCTGTGGACGGGAGGGCCACCGCGGTGGCCGAGATTAGCGGCATCGGCTCCCTACGCGGGTTGCACAACGCGCAGAACGCCGCCTGCGCGGCGGCGGCCGCGCTGGCGCTCGGACTCGGTCCGGCGGCGATCCAGGCGGGGCTTCGTTCATTTCCCGGGCTCGCGCATCGCATGGAGGAAGTCGGCCGTCGCGGGGCCGTCCTCTTCGTTAACGATTCCAAGGCGACCAATGCCGACTCGGCGGCCCAGGCGCTCGCCTGCTTCACCGACATTTTTTGGATCGCCGGCGGCAAGCCGAAGACCGGCGGTATCGAGTCGCTGCGGAGTTTCTTTCCGCGTATCCGCAAGGCGTATCTGATCGGCGAGGCGGCGGAAGAGTTTGCCGCCACGCTCGGCGCCGGCGTCGCACATGAGATCGCCGGAACGCTCGACAAGGCGCTGGCGGCAGCTGCGCGCGACGCCGCAACGTCGGCAGCCCGCGAACCGGTCGTGCTGCTCTCGCCGGCCTGCGCCTCGTTCGATCAATACCGCAATTTCGCGATTCGCGGCGATGCCTTCCGCGACCTCGTCCAGGCGCTGCCGGACCTCGCGGCGAACAAAAGCGAGGGATGAGGTGTTCAAACGCAGTGCGCGGACGCGGCGCATCAATCGGCTCGATGTCTGGCTAGCGTCGATGCTGCTGCGGCCCGGGCGCGCAACAGCAAGCATGCTGATGTGCATCGCAGTGTTTCTCATTCTCGGCTTGTTCGTCGTCATTCTCATGAAGCCGGCCGAGACTCTCTTTATGGACAGTACCGAGGCCTATGCTTGGGGTATGCAATTCCTCGGCGGCTACGGCCAGCATCCACCGTTCACCGGCTGGATTGCGCGCGTCTGGTACAGCGTATTTCCGGCGACCAACTGGTCGTCGTACGCGCTGTCCGGGGTCATGATATGCGTCTGCCTTTTTTCGATTTATTTGATCGGACGGCGTGTCCTGGGCCTGCGCCGGGCGACGCTGGTCGTGTTCGCGATGATGCTCTATCCGCTTTTCATCGGCGCGAAGGCCGACCGGTTCAACAACTATCAGGTTCTACTTGCGGTCCTGCCGCTGATGGTCTGGTTGTTTTTGCGCGCTTATGAGAAGCCGACCGCAAAAGCCGGAGTGCTGCTTGGCTTGGCCGCGGCAGCCGCGACGCTGACCATCTACTCCGCGGCGTTCGGGCTGGTCGGCGTGGCGCTTGCCGCCGTGCTGCATCCGGGCCGGCGCAGATTCTTTGCAAGCCCGGCGCCCTATGTCGCGACGGCGGTGTTCCTCGTCGCGCTCTCGCCGCATGTCGTTTGGCTCATCAACAACGATTTTTCATCGCTGCGCTGGGCTGGAGGCTTCGTCGGCGAAGTATCCCACCGGGCTCATGTGGCGGTGTATCTCGGTCAACACTTCGGGTTGCTCGCTTTTTGTCTGGTCGCGGCCGCGATCGCTCTGTGGCCTTGGCGGTGGCGGGTCGGTGACGGCGATGCGCCGGTTGCCGACGAGCGGTCGCTCGTTCTGGTGATTGCCGGTGTGCTGGTCTTCGGTCCTTCTAAAGCCCGATTGGGGCAACTCGTTCTTCTTTCTGGTTCCGGTCGCGGTTGCGAGCTTGCTGCCGAAGCTCCTGGTCACGCGACGGGCTATTGCGAGATCGGCGGTGGTCGCTGCGATTTTTGCGCTGTTATTGCTTGCAGGGGCATCGGTCTATTCGTGGGCGCGTTTCAAGAAAGAGCCGGACGACGGCCCGTATCGGCTGTTTGTTGAAGCGGCGGCTGACATTACCCGGCTCTGGCGCGAACGATTCCACTCCCCCCTGCCGATCGTCGTTTCCGGGTTCGAAGTCGCCGCTCCCATCGTTTTCTACAGTAGCGACCATCCGAAAATGTTCGCGGATTTCGATCCGGCCTATTCTCCGTGGATCGACTACCCGGCCGAGCTCAGGCGGAAAAGGATATGTCGGCGTTTGCTTCGCCGCCGACGGGAATTGCCGGGGTTATCTCAAATCATTGAATCCGAATGCCGAGCAGATCGATATCGCGTTGCAGCGGCAAATGTACGGGATAGTGACGCCGCCCATGACGCTACATTTGGAATTCACTGGCCCAAACCCCTGAAGCTCGCTGCGGGTGCCGGGCATGAAGGAGGCGGGTTTGGCTTCTTCATTGCCGAATTGAATACCTCGCAAGGCGATTTTTAATCGCCTGGAAACCATCCCGGTGTCACGACTGGAGCGGGATTTTTCTCGGGGACGTTATTCAGGGAATACTATGGCCTCGCGCGCACAGCCAACGCCGTTGAGCGAATGGTGGCGGACGGTTGACCGGTTCACGCTGGCGGCGCTCGGCGCGCTGATGCTAGGCGGCATCGTGCTCTGCCTCGCTGCGAGCCCGCCGGTGGCCGCGCGCATCGGCCTTGACCCGTTCCATTTCGTCAACCGGCAAGTGTTGTTTCTCATACCCGCCGCCGCCGTCCTGATCGCGACGTCCTTTCTCGCGCCACGCGACGTCCGCAAGCTCGCCCTGATCGTGTTCGCCGTCAGCCTCGTTCTGGTCGCCGCGACCCCGTATTTCGGCGCCGAGATCAAAGGCGCGCGGCGCTGGCTGGTGATCCTTGGCGTCAACATTCAGCCGTCGGAGTTTCTCAAGCCGGCGTTCGTGATCCTGATTGCGTGGCTGTTCGGCGAATCCGGCAAACGCTCCGATATGCCGGCGAACACGCTCGCGCTGGTGCTGCTCGTCGTCGTGGTGAGCTTGCTGGTGCTGCAGCCGGATTTCGGCCAGACCATGCTCGTCACGTTGGTTTGGGGCGCGCTGTTTTATATGGCCGGCATGCGCTTCATCTGGGTGCTCGGGCTCGCCG
>Ga0187862_10006083_pt1 | contig 11003 bp, 9 predicted proteins | sample June2016WEW_10_1_FD_133003 | JGI IMG/M metagenome (GOLD analysis project Ga0187862, IMG submission 133003) | Peatland microbial communities from SPRUCE experiment site at the Marcell Experimental Forest, Minnesota, USA - June2016WEW_10_150 | ecosystem: Environmental > Terrestrial > Soil >...
TCGGTGAACGTAGCCATCACGGAAGGCGCACTCTATAAACTGGGCAAGGTCGAGCTAATCGGCGAGGATCTACCCGTCGATGCGATGCGTTACCCAAATCCCCTATTTCTTGTCCCCAAGGATACCCGCGGTATGAGACAGACACCTGACACGGCCGTCTCCATTGCGGGTTGCCTGGATGGGTGGGACCATATCGGTGTGCACACGCGGGTTATCCTCCTGGCCTCGCTGATGGTGCTCCCGGGATTTGCGCAGGGTTCGCGCACCGACCTTCGTTTCGGAGATTTCTCGAGCGAGTCCGCCGCCGCCTTCACCTTCGGCGGTTCCGGCAACGATTCCATCAACGCCGCCGCGGTGGATTCGATCGGCAATATTTACGTCACCGGCACCACAACCTCTTTCGACTTCCCCGTGGCCAACGCCTTTCAGAGCGCTAACCGCGGCACGCAACTGATCTTCAGCAGCGATGCCGGCACAACTTGGCAGCCGCTCCAGACGCTGTTTGCGAACGCCACTTATCCGTTCACTTATCCGATCTCGATCGCGGCCGACCCCACCAACGGCCAAATTGTCTATGTAGCTTCCCAGAGCAGCGTCTGCAAAAGCACGGATGGCGGCCGGCAGTTCGCTTGCGTCACCATCGCCTTGCCTTCGTCGCAAACCTACCTCACCTCGCTCGCCATCGACCCGCGGCAACCGCTGACCGTTTACGCGAGCGCCTCCGTAACCGGCGGTGTATTCAAGAGCGTGGATGGCGGGCAAACTTGGACGAATTCGAGCCAGGGTCTGCCGGCGCAGGGGTACATCGAATCGGTCACCATCGATCCGTTTCACTCGAACGTCGTGTACGCCTGGGCGGGCGACGCCGGCTATGTATCCACCGACGGCGCAGCTTCGTGGTCACTCTCCAGCTTGCCGTGGCCGCAGGACACGACGGAGGGCGGGAGCTTCATCTTCGACCCTGTGGCGCCGGGAATTATCTACGGCCCGTGGTATTCGGGTACCCGAACCGGCGTGCAGAAAAGCATCGACGCCGGCGCCACCTGGACCCCGTTGAATATTCCGTTCTTCGATTGTTGCATCGTCCCCGATCCGAAAACTTCGGGGGTTCTGTACGGACTTGGTCCGGCCAGCGACAGTCCAACCCCTACCGTCCTGTTCTGGAGAAGCGCCGACGGCGGCAACACCTGGACGTCGAATCCTTGCCCCGCCGACGTACTAAGCGTCCTGTCCGTGGATCCGCTGAACCCGCAGATCATGCTGGCCGGGGCGTTTCACAGCCCCGACGGCGGCCAGAGCTGGGGCGCCTCAAATGTCTCCCGCGACATTCAGACCGCCTTCGCGCCCTCATCGGCCGGCCTGGTTTACGCGATCGCTCCGATCACCTCGGACGCATTCGTCGCCAAGTTCCTGCCCGACGGCAAAACCCTGGTTTTCTCCACCTACTTCGGCGGCATGGGAAACGATACGGGACAGGCCATCGCACTCGATAGCTCGGGCAATATCTGGATCGCCGGCAGCACTTCGTCGTACGATCTGCCGGTCACGCCAGGCGCATTCGATGGCAATCTCCGCGGAACCTCAAACGCGTTCGGCGCGAAATTCTCGAATGACGGTCGTCTGCTGGCGGCGACTTACCTGGGTGGCTCCAGCTACGATACAGGCTTGGGAATCGCGGTTGGCCCGCAAGGAAATCCGTGGTTGATCGGCGCCTGGACCTCGATCGACTTTCCTTTCACAACCGCCGCGCCCGAGACGGTTCCCTATCAGCCTTTCGGATTCGTGAGCGAACTCGATCCATCGGCCGCGCGGCTGCTGTATTCGGCCAACGTCGGGGCGGTCTTCGACAAAAACGGCAAAGGCATCGCCATCGATCCTTCGGGCGACGTGACACTGACGGGCACCACCGGCGGCGCTTTCCCCGTCACCCCCGGCGCGTTCCAGGTGGGCGATAACGGCCCCAGTACGCCTCAGGCTTTCGTTCTCAAGCTCGCTCCGTCCGGCAGTGTGATCTACTCGACCTATTTTGGCGGAAGCACCGGCGTGTCTGGCGGGAGCGCCGGCGTGTATTTTTTCGAGTCCAACCAGGCTGGCGTCGCGGTTGCCGTGGACGCAGCGGGCAACGCGTACCTCACCGGCAACACCAGCGAGACCGATTTTCCCGTTACGCCCGGCGCATATCAGTCGACCCTCGCCGCGGGGTGCGCGTTTCCGGCCTTTTCGCTGGCCACCGGGTTCATCGGCAGTTTTTATTATTGGTATATGGACGACGTCTTCGTGGTCAAGCTCAGCCCGGATGGTACGGCTGCGCTGTTTTCGACCCTGCTCGGAGGGTCGTGCTATGACCGCCCCACCAGCATCGCTCTCGATTCCGCGGGCCGGGTTTATGTAACCGGAGAAACCGATTCGGAGGATTTCCCGCCGCTTGGAAACCTGGAACCGGCTCCGGCGGATACTCAATTCGCTTCGTTCGTCTCGGCGTTCGATCCAACCGGATCGGCCTTGGAGTTTTCGACTTACCTTTATGCCGGCTCGGCTCCCACCGTCGCCAGCGGCCCCGGCACGACGATTCGCGTCGCCGGCAGCACCGGCTCCGGCGCACAGAGCAGTCCCACCGAAAACACTTGCTCCTTCGGTCCTTGCCCTTCCACCTTTACGCACGGCTATCTCATGCTCATCAAGCCGCGTGAAGCACGGCGGGCTGTCGACTCTACGCCGGACGCAATCGACCGTGACGGAAGCACGAGACCTTAGCGTTCTGGCAAGAAAGAGGACCGCTAGGATTGCGCCGGTGGCGCGGGCGGAGACTGCGGCGGAGGCATATGCGCGGGCGGCGGCGGACCGGCGGTAGCCGCTTTTCCGGCGGCTTTGACCGGGCTGATCAGAATGTGCGCGTTGCGGCCTTCCAAGCGGGGCATGCCTTCGACCGAGCCATACGCCGTCAGGTCGCCGGCAAAACGCATCAACAGCTTCTTCCCTAAATCGGCGTGGGCAATCTCGCGGCCGCGGAATTGCACGACCGCCTTGACCCGGTTGCCATCCTGCAGGAAGCGAATCGCGTGGTTCTTCTTAAAGTCGTAATCGTGGTCGTCGGTGTTGGGGCGGAACTTCAGCTCCTTCACCAGCACGACGTGTTGCTTCTTCTTGGCGTCATGCTGCTTCTTCTTCTGGTCGTACTGATAATGGCCGAAGTCGACGGCTTTGGCCACGGGAGGCACCGCCGTGGGCGCAATCAGCACCAGATCGAGACCCAATTCCTGGGCCTTGCGCAGGGCCGCCGCGGTTGGCATGACCTCGCTCGTGCCGTCCGGAAACACCGCGCGCACTTCGCGGGCGCGGATGAACTCATTCACATTTTCTCTGCGGTTTTGCCTGCGAGGGGGGAAATTTCTTGGATACATTCGTTATGGGTGATTAAGAGATTGCTGGCCAATGGAAGGAGCCGCAGCCGGGCGTTGGAAATCGCCTGACGCGAGCGGCGGGTTGTGAGAAATGAGATGCAAGCGCAAGTAACGTCAGTTCTAGTGTACACCAAAACCGGCGAGCGAAGTGTAAAAAGGGCGCGGGTGTTCAAGTCCGGGCATGCCCGGCCCCTACCGAGAGCGGCAGGTGCAACAGTCCACGCCGGTTGAAAACCCGGGTGATTGGCAGTAAACGGCCGTTAACAAAAATCAGTAGTGACTCCGCGACCGGCGTGGAGCAGGATTAACAATTTGGAGCCAATCCGCTCCGAAGGGAGGTCCCTGTTTGCACGCCGTTACTCTTATGATGGTGGACATTTCCGCCCCGGCAATGGCTGCGGTGCTGCCGGTAGTTGTTGTCGGCGTGGTGGCGCTATGGTCGATTCTGCTGTATAACGGCTTGGTGCTGTCGCGTAATCGCACGCGCGAGGCCTGGTCGGGAATCGACGTACAGTTGAAACGCCGTTCGAGCCTGATTCCCAACCTGGTGGAGACGGTTCGCGGTTACGCCACGCACGAACACTCTGTTTTCACCGAGGTTACCGAGGCGCGCGGCAGCCTGGCCAAAGCCACCGGCCCGGCCGCGGTGGCGGCCGCCGACCAGACGCTGACTTCGGCGCTGGGACGCTTGATGGTGGTGGCGGAAGCCTACCCGCAGCTACAGGCCGTGGCTTCTTTTCGGCAACTCCAGGGGGACCTCACCGACACCGAAGAAAAGGTCGCCTACGCGCGCCAGTTCTACAACCAGAACGCGCTCGATTACAACACCCGCATCCAGACCTTCCCCGGCAACATGTTCGCCGGTTGGTTTAGTTTCCTTCCGGTGGATTTCTTCAATACCGACGAAACGGCCAGACAGGATGTGAAGGTCAGCTTCACGACCGCATAATTATGACGCCCCCGATTGCCCTTAGCCAGCCGGTGCTGGTGTACAACCGCATCGCGCAAAACCGGCGCAAGAGCGTGCTGCTGGTGGCATTCTCGGTCGTCGCGCTGGTGCCCTTCATCGTGGGCATCAGCTACGGGGTTTCGTTTGGCATCATGCGCCAGGTGAGCCCGCCTACGAAGCCCATGCATGCGCGCATCGACCGGGAAGAAGCGAGCTTGCAGGAGTTGCGCTCGAAGATTCCGGATGAGGAGCGACTGGACTTCGACGCTCGTGTCGAGAGCCGCATCGCCAAGGAGCGCGCCGACCTGGCCGAACGGGAAGCGGCGGAAGATCCCAACCTGATGCTGAAGATGATGCTGGTCATCGGTGCAGCGGTGACGGCTGCGCTGGTCCTGCTATTCTGGGGCATCGCCAGATCGCCCGTTGCGAAGCTGCTGAGCGAGGCCGGGGCGTGGCCGGCGGGCAGCGGCGACGCTGAGGCGGTGCGCTTGCTCGAGAACCTCGCCATCGGCGCCGGCCTTCCCACCCCCAAGCTCTACGTGATCGAAACCAGCACGCCCAACGCATTTGCCGCTGGCATGAGCCCGGAACACGCCGTGGTGGCAGTGACGCGCGGCGCGCTGAGACTGCTGGATCGGCGCGAGCTCGAAGGCGTTCTCGCCCACGAGCTTTCGCACATCGGCAATCGCGACATCCGGCTGAACACAATCGCCGCTTCGGTGACTCTGTTCCTGCGCATCCCTTACCTGACGTTCCGGCGTAAGCTGTCGGGCCGGTCGTCCGGTTTCTCACTCTTGCGGCGCAGCCTCAATCTGACTGACCTTGCGATGTCGCCGCTGGCGCTCTACATCCTGGTGGTGGCGCCTGTGCTGGGGACGCTGGTAAGGGCGGCTATCTCGCGGGAACGCGAGTATCTGGCCGATGCCGATGCCGCTTTGTTGACCCGTTTTCCGGAGGGCTTGATGCGCGCGCTGGCCAAGATCGGCGGCGCCGGCTCCGGGCAGCCCAATTCCAATCCGGCGTTCAGCCATTTCTATTTCGCCGATCCGGCCATGGCCAAGAGCTGGTTCAGCGACAGCCTGCTGGCCACCCATCCGAAGCTGGAAGACCGCATCCAGCGGCTGTTGGCTTTCGGGGGCGCCGCCGCCATGCCGGCGCTCGAAGCGGCGGTTCAGGAAGGCAGGAGCTACACCAGTGCGCGCGCGGCCATGGAGCTGGTGGATTACGCACCCGGCCTAGGCGCGCGTGACGAGTTGGACTCCCTCAACCGGGGCAACCCGATGGGTCGCGTCTTCCGCGTGATCGCTACCGAGCCGGTGCCCGTGTATTACGAAGACGCCCGCGCCGATTCCCGGCCGGTGGTCACCGCCCGCATCCAACCCGGCGCTCTCATCGTGGCTTTCGACGATCTCAGTAAGATGCGGCAGATCAATACGGCCAGCGAGACGTTCGGCTATATAGACCGCTCCGTGAAACTGGTCCAGCTCGACAACGTGATTCCGGCCGAGATCTACGATCCCAAGACACGCGCCGCCGTGGAGGCGAAGCTGCCCCCGCTCGATGCGGTCGCCGTCCGAGCCACGCCGCAGGCCACGGCGCCCAACCCGGACGCCCTCACCAGCACGCACATCATCATCATCGCCGTCGTTTTCGTGGTGGTGCTGGTGGGTGTGTTCATGCTTCTGAAGTTAGCCGGGTAAGGGCGATACGGCCGCCGAGGCTGTCCTATAAAGTGCCCTCTGTGCGACGATGGGGAATTATCATTATCCATGGTCACCAGATCTGAGCTCAGAAAGTGGATCGCGCGGGGAGAAACCGCCCTGCGCGCGTCGACGCGGAGACCGGGAAGAGGCACACGATGAACATACTGTTATGGGTCCTGCAAGTCCTCGCCGCGCTCCTGTACGGATCGTCGGGCGTCATGAAGGTCTTCATGTTCGACAAGGTAAGCCAGGACGTCCCGTCCTTTGGCGCCTTGCCGCGGAAAGCCTGGATGACCCTGGGCATCCTAGAGCTCGTGTGCACGTTCGGGCTCATCGTCCCCGCCGCGTTCCATTGGCAGCCGCCGCTGACGATCCTGGCGGCCACGGTCTTGGCGGTCGAGAGCCTCGTGTTCGTCGGGGTGCACGTCAAGTACCGCGAGGTCTCGCCCATGATCTTGAGCGGCGTGCTGGGTCTCCTCATGGCGTTCATCGTGTATGGCCGGATGGTTCTGCAGCCGATCTTCTGACCGGCGGGCCGTCTCATAAAGGGTAAGTTTTGCCACAGCGCGCGAAGCCTGCGGAATCGCCTTTCCAGAGTCGCAAAAGTCTGTCTCAAAACTCCCGATAAGATCCGGCTTTTGGCCCGTCCCGTCGAAACGATTAGCCTCGCAAAACTCGGGCTCGAAATGTCGCGAGCAGACCGCCCGCGCATTACCGGTAATCCTTGTCGTCGAGCTTGCTCAGGTCGAGCTCGTCGGGCAACACGCCTACCGTCACAATCGCGAATGTGAAAACCTTGGTGCCCGGCTCCAGATGGCCGCCGACGGCGTTCTGCGGTGTCGCGAGCGTGATGTGCGGGTGCAGGCGGCCGTTCATGATGTAGCCGTTCATGCTGATAAGATCGGCAGGACCGTTGGCCATCTGCTCCAACATGATCTTGGATGGAAACGTGCCGTTGACCACCTGGTGTACCTGGTAGCCGGTCACCGACCCAACCGCGGCCAGGATCACGCCGTTCTGGATGTGATTCTGCTTCACCATCTGCTCCAGCCCGGCGAGCAGATCGGCCTGGTACTTGAAGCGGAAGATCAGCACGCGGTCAAACTTGCCGGCATCCACCGAATAGACGTCGGGCACTTTGGGATCGTTCGGTTTGGCATCGCCCGGCGAATGGCTGGTGACCACGCGGGTTTGCTGCGCCGCGGCGATCGCGAGCGAAGCGAGAAATAAGATGATTGTTCGCATGGTGACAGCATACCCGGAAAGAGTCCGCGTGCCTATAGCTCTTTTCGAAAGAAAAGCCGAGACGACCCTCGGCTCAGCCGGCCTGACAGCCTGCGCCACGGCTGCCGGTGTAGTGTGAAGATATGCGATTTTTCGCGGCGGTCTTGTTGAGCGCCTCGGCCCTGCTCGGCCAGGGCCAAGGCCAGGATTTTTCCGTAGATCTCCTGCAAGCGGCGCTGCGCGGGCGCAATGGCCAGGTCAAGGCGTTTCTGGACGACGGCGCCGACCTGGAAGCGGTGGACCGGAACGGCCGAACCGCGCTCATGCTGGCGGCACAGCACGGCCAGGTTTCGACCGTCGAGCTGCTGCTGGGCCGCGGCGCCAACGCCACGGCACGCGACCGCGAGGGAGCCTCCGCTTACGTCCTGGCGCTGTTCTCTCCGGTGGGCCACGGCAACCACCAGGCAACGCTGAAGCTGCTCCCCGCGCCGCCACGGCCGAAGATGGCGCTCGACGTCAAGTGGTCGCCCATCATGCTGGTCAGTTCCTGTTTCGCCACCCGTGAGGAGGCGGCGCGGATGGTGGATGGCTTCCATCTCCCCGACCAGTTTCTCCGCGCATTTGGCGCTTACGTGCAATCCTCCGGCCGCAACCTGGTGGAACTGGTGGGCGAGCCCGCGGACGCGGACGCTCTGCTGCGGGTCGAACTGCAGCCGGCATCCGCCTGCGTCGCCCAGACCGGCGACAGCCTGAGTTTGTCCATCGAGGTGCGCGTTTTGCGCGAACCGGGCGGGGAGACGATCTTTCAAAAAACGTTCGGCGGCGGCCTCAGAGGATTGCACGCCCAGACGGCCACCAACCTGGAACAATACGCGCCACTCTTCGAGCCCTGGATTAAGCCACACGCCGGCCCCATCTACTGGGCCGCCACCGGGGAACTCTACCGCCTCACCATCGCTCGCTAGGTGCGGGACAGGGAAGCCCCTCGGCTCACATTTCGCGGCGGCCTTCCATGGCTTTGGAGATGGTGACTTCATCGGCGAATTCCAGATCGCTGCCGACGGGGATGCCCATGCCGATGCGGGTCACTTTGACGCCGAGCGGTTTCAACAGGCGCGCCAGATAGACGGCGGTCGCTTCGCCTTCGGTGGTAGGGTTGGTCGCCACAATCACTTCCTGGATCTCGCCTTCGCCGATGCGTTCCACCAGGTTCTTGAGCTTGAGCGATTCCGGCCCAATGCCGCGCAGCGGCGAGAGCGCGCCATGCAGCACGTGGTAGCGGCCCTCGAACTGGCGGGTGGTTTCGATGCCGATGATGTTATGCGGCTCCTCGACCACGCAGACGACTCTGGGGTCGCGATTGGAATCGGCGCAATAAGAGCACACGTCGCTATCGCTGATGTTGTTGCAGATGCGGCACAGGCCGAGCTTGTCTTTGACGTCGAGGAGAGCCTGGGCGAGATGCTCGGCGTCTTCGCGGCCGGCGCGGAGGACGTGGAAAGCCAGCCGCTGCGCGGACTTTTGCCCGATGCCCGGCAGGCGTTTGAATTCGGTGATGAGGCGGGCCAGCGGTTCGGCGAAATCGGGCATCGTCAGAACATACCGGGAGGCAGGCCGAGGCCGCCGAGCATGCCGCTCATCTTCTGCTTGGTTTCGTCCTCGACCTTCTTGAGGGCCTCGCTGTGCGCGGCCAGCACCATGTCCTGGAGCATTTCCACGTCGCCGGCAACCTCGGGATCGATCTTGACGCTGAGCAGGTTTTTCTGCCCGTCCATCGTCAACGTAATCATGCCGCCGCCAGCGGTGGCCTCCACTTTGATTTGCGCGATTTCCTGTTGCAGGCGCTCCTGCATCTGCTGCGCCTTTTGCATCATCTGCTGCATGTTGCCGGGTAATTTCACTTGGGCTGCTCCTTCAAATTGCGAACGCGGCGGACTTCGCCGCCAAAGACCTCGCGGAAGCGCTGCACCTCCTGGTTGGCCAGCGCGCGGCCGGCGGCCTCGTCGGCGTGCCCGGCCGAGGCTGGCGCTGCCGGCGGCGCCGCTTCCGGCGAATCGCCGGCAGACAGCTTCAGGTTGAGCGGGCGGGAGAAAACCTCGCGCAGCGCTTCGGCGAAGCTGCGGTCCTTCAAATACAGGTGATAAGACTTGGGCGCCAGGATCTGGATGTCGCCGCCAACGATGGTGATGCGCGCGTTCTCGACGGCGTCGGCCAGGTGCGTCAGACCGTGCTCGGTGAGCCAGGCGTGCAGGCGCTCGCCGGGACCGGCATCAGGTAACGGCGCCGGGGCCAGCGCGTTGGCGCCGGAATTCTGTGGCTCGGGAAGGCCGGATTTCTTGGCGCGATCGACTTCGAATGGCGATGGACCGGTGCGCAATGGCGCAGCGGGGACACGCGGCGGCGGCCCGCTACGCGCGGCGGCCGGAGCGGGACGCGATTCGGTTCCGCCCAGCTCCGCGAGCGCCTGTTCGATCGGCAACAGGCGGCCCGCGTGCACCAGCCGCACCAGGCCGATTTCCAGATGGAAGCGCGGTTGCAGCGAGAACTGCAAATCGCGAAACAATTCGAGCGTCAGGTGCAGGTACCGCGTCAAGTCCTCTTCGGAAAAACGCGCTGCGATCTGGGCCAGCCGGTCACGCTCGGCGGCGCTGGCGGCGATCAGCCGCGTATCGGAGCCCGCGATACGCGCCACCAGAAGGTTGCGGAAGTAGCGCGCCAGCTCGCGGCTGAAGTGCTGCAGATTGTGGCCGTTGCGCTCCAGCTCGTCGACCACCTCGAGCATCCGGCGCGGGTCGCTATCGGCCAGCGCCGCGGTGACCTGACCCAGCGATTCGAGCGAGAACGCGCCCAAGAGCGCGCGCACGGCGGCTGCGTTGAGCTTCTGGCCGCAGCAGGCGATGGCCTGATCCAATGCCGATAGCGAATCGCGCACGCTGCCTTCGCCCGCCTGCGCCAGCACGGCCAGCGCTTCAGGATCGGCCTCAATGCCTTCCTGACCGCAGATCCAAGCCATGCGCGCGATGAGATCCTCGAAATCCACCGAGCGAAAGCTGAAGTGCTGGCAGCGTGACGCGATGGTGGCCGGAATCTTGTGCGCCTCGGTGGTGCACAGCACAAACACCACCCACTCGGGCGGCTCTTCGATGGTCTTGAGCAGCGCGTTAAAAGCCTCGCTGGTTATCTGGTGCGCTTCGTCGATGATGAAGACCTTGTAACGGTCGCGCGCCGGGCGGTAGCGGACATTCTCGCGCAGCTCGCGCATTTCGTTGATGCCGCGATTGGAAGCGGCGTCGATTTCGATCACGTCCACGGTGCCGCCGGAGGTAATCTCCAGGCAGCTCGCGCACACGCCGCAGGGAGTTGCGGTGGGGCCTTCGACGCAATTCAGGCAGCGGGCCAGAATGCGCGCCACGGTGGTCTTTCCGGTGCCGCGCTGGCCGGAGAAAATGTAGCCGTGGCCGATGCGGTTCTGGGCGATAGCATTTTCGAGGGTGGTCTTGACGTGCTCCTGGTTGACCACGTCGTGAAACGTTTGCGGCCGGTATTTGCGGGCGATGACCTGGTACATGGGGTGGGCGATCCGGCCACGGCCCGGACCAAATGCCAGGCCCCGGGTGATCCGCGGCACACGAACTACACCGCTACCGTTGCTTCCTTCCGGACCTGGCGGGGTTTGCAGCCGCCCGTTGCACGGAGCCCGAGACCTGACAAGTAATTATCGTAGCA
>Ga0187862_10006092_pt1 | contig 10992 bp, 4 predicted proteins | sample June2016WEW_10_1_FD_133003 | JGI IMG/M metagenome (GOLD analysis project Ga0187862, IMG submission 133003) | Peatland microbial communities from SPRUCE experiment site at the Marcell Experimental Forest, Minnesota, USA - June2016WEW_10_150 | ecosystem: Environmental > Terrestrial > Soil >...
CAGTGTCGCTCCGTAACCGCGTCAACGCGACGGTGCGCGACATCCCGCGCTCGGGCATCCGCGACTTCTTCGACATCGTCAGCACGATGAAGGACGTGATCAGTCTGGGCATTGGCGAGCCGGATTTTGACACACCCTGGCACGTGCGCGAATCCACCATGTTTGCGCTCGAACGCGGCGTGACGCATTACACCAGCAACTACGGTTATCTCGAACTTCGCAAGGTGCTGGCCAAATACGTCGGGAAAAAGTTCGGCGCGGAATACAACCCGGAAGACGAAATCCTCATCACCGTCGGCGTGAGTGAGGCGCTGGACCTGGCGTTGCGCGCGCTCGTCACGCCCGGCGACGGAGTGCTTTACCACGAACCGTGCTATGTGTCGTATCGGGCAACCATCCTGTTCGCGCACGGTGTGCCGGTGGCCGTCGAGACAAAACCGGAAAACGGATTTCGCCTCACCCGCGCGATGCTGGAGGCAAAAGTGACGCCGAAGACGAAGGTGTTGATGTTGAATTTCCCGAACAATCCGACCGGCGCGGTCATGGGGCGGCAGGATTTGGAGGACATCGCCGCGTTCGCTCGCGAGCGCGACCTCATCATCGTCACGGATGAAATTTATGGCGAACTGACCTACGACACGCCACACACGAGCATCGTGAGCCTGCCGGGCATGCGCGATCGGACGATTTTCCTGCACGGCTTCTCGAAGGCGTGGGCGATGACCGGTTACCGCCTCGGCTACGCCTGCGGCCCGGCGGAACTTATCGAGGCGATGATGAAAATCCATCAATATACGATGCTCTGCGCCTCTTCGATGGGCCAGAAAGCCGCCATTGAAGCACTCGCCCGGCCGGATACGGATGTGGGTGAGATGGTCAATGAATATCGCCGCCGCCGGAATTTCATCGCCGCGGCGTTTACGGACATGGGCATTGAATGTCACCGTCCACTCGGCGCGTTCTACGCGTTTCCGAGCGTGGCGAAGTTCGGCCTGAAGTCGAAGGACTTTGCGTTGAAGTTGCTGCACGAGGAAAAAGTGGCGGCGGTGCCGGGCACGGCGTTTGGCGAATGCGGCGAAGGCTTCATCCGCTGCGCCTACGCAACCAGCATGGAAAATCTCAAGGAAGCGATGGTCAGGTTGAATCGGTTCATTGGGAAACTTTGAGTTGTAGCGTCGGCTGTCCCCAGCCGACTCGTGCGCTGAGACAGCGCACACTACAGCATTGGCTTCTCCCACTTCATCCCGTGCGCTTCGGCGACGGTTGTGCGGAAGCTGCTTCGGGAATTTCGAGCCGGGCCTGGGCGCGATTGACCAGCGCAAGCATCGTCACGGACGCGGCGGCCTGCCGCTCCGCTTCCTCGATGCGCGCAAATTCGCCGTAAACTTCCGCGCGCACCGGTTCGTCTTGCGAGGGCAGCTCCTGTCCGCCGCCGGTGCGCATGGCGTTCAGAATGTGGTGGGCGTTGATCAAATCCAGCGGACGCGCGGGCGCATAGGCAGCTTCGGTGCCGGCGATTTCAGTGACGAGCTGCGCAGCGAGGAGCGTATGCAAAACCTGTTGCGCGAGCCGGGTTGGAATGCCCAATTCGGTGGAAATTTCCTGGATGGTGACCGGCGGCAGGCCGCGCTGAAAGCGCTGCCCGATGCACGTCATCAGCCGTAGCGCGACAAATTCGCGTCCGCGCTGGTTGACGTTCTCCGCCAGTTTATCCTGCAGATACGCCACGCGATTTTGGAAGGCGTAGGCGACCTGTGCGCCGAAGAGCAGAATCAGCCAGGAAAAATAAAGCCCGATCATGAGTACGGGTATGAGTCCGAGGCTGCCATAAATTTTGCTGTTGGAAACGAAGCGGGAAACATAGAGGAAACCGAAGAGGTTGTTCAAATGCCACAACGACCCGCCCACGACACCGCCGACGAACGCCGCGCCGAAACGGACCCGGGTGTTCGGCACGACCTGATAAACCAGCGCGAAGGTCAGCCACAAAACCATGAGTGGCAGAAGTTGGAAAATCAGGTCGCCAATGAACGGCATTTGGGTAACGAAATTTCTGGTGGTTTGCAGATGCGAACCGCCGGTCAACCCCAGCGCCGCGACAATGGCGAGCGGACCCAACGTGATGGTCGTCCAATACAGCACGACCCGAAGCAGCCAGTTCCGCCCGCGGGTCACGCCCCAGATGTCGTTGAACGTGTCCTCGATGTTCGCAAGCATCTGAATGGCTACATAGACCAGCAACAACATGCCGACCACGCCGAGTGTGCCGCTGCGGGTGTTCTGGATGAATTTATGAATATATTGGGCGACTTCCTTTTGCGCGGTGGCCCGCGTGTCGCCACCGGAATCGCCCGCGCCGGCCGCGACCGCATTGGTTTCTGCAACGGCATTGGCCGGTGTCAGTGCCAACGGCATCCCGGGGCTGGGATTGAGTGAAACCACCTGGTCGTTGGTGTTGAGCGTTGCGGGCGGCATGAAGTTGGAGACCAATTTGTCAATCACCCGGTAGATTTTTTCCTCGCCTTCATTTTTGAGCAGGCTGCTGGTGACGCCGATGGCCACCGCGAGCAACGGGATGAGCGCCAGCAGCGTCGTATAGGACAACGCCGCCGCGCGGACGGGACAGCGGTTGCGCACGAAACTCCTGATGACCAGCGCGCAAAGGTGCGCGAACCGTTCGAGCCGGCTGAGTTCACTTTCTGCGCCGCCGTAAACGCCGGTCAAAATTTTAATGAGACGTGAGAGCGGCTTTTTCACCATGATGTTGCGTCACGCTAACAAACCCATTCGCCAAGTCAATCGGCGCGAATCAGTGGTGATATAATTTGCTTTTTTGGTGGGGCGAGCGTCCTCGCGAGCCGAAAAACAAGTTACGTGTGGCTCGTCGGGAGTCTTCCACCCTCCGTAGCAGGGCTACTGCGGAGGACGGGCGCCCCACCAAGTCAGTTCATTCCGGCGCGATAAATCCGCTTTATCGCCGCCGCAAAATCCGCACAATGGCCGTGCAGGCATCCGTAGCTCAATTGGATAGAGCTTCTGACTTCGGATCAGAAGGTTGCAGGTTCGAGTCCTGCCGGATGCGCCACTTTATCAACGTCTTACATCAATCTGTTCTCGGCGAAAGAAGTGTTTGTGCTGCGAGTTGTACTGGTCCCACTCGCTTCGTCCGCCGAGGGGAACGTGGCTTCTAGTTCGACGGCGTAAAGGAAGAATCGTCCATAGATAACCCGCGCCATGTTCCCTTCGCGAGGGCCGTCATGAATCAAAAACCGTGGATGATCACCCCGACCTTCGATGCTGGAAACGACAGCGGCCAGATCGAACACCAATGTTTTTATCGTGTCCATGTGCTGAAATTTCCGTGCGCTACGTTCCTCGAAAGTTATCTGATGAAAGAGAGACCGACAATCCGCATTATCGTCCACCACTCAAGAGTCAGCCCGCCGTGACCAACGCGCGATTTGTTTCGCTTCGCGGGCTGACGGTCGGCCCTGTCGCCCTCTCGACCACGCCCGTTCCGCTTCTCAAACCACGCGTTCGTCACGAGCGGTATCCACACAATGCCGAAGGATCGGCGTGCTTCCGCCTGCGGCACGGCGACCTGTCATTCCGCTCCGTCTCCGTTCCGTCCGTCTCTGCGCCTGCGCTTCACTTTCCCGTTCGCCGAACCGCAGGTCGAAGCAAAATTTGAGCAACAAGACTGCCATTATTTGTGCTGTACCGGGTTTACACAGTGAGCACAATTTCATGCTCGCACTGGGTAAATCGGTTTGATACAAGGATAAAACCACGCTGAGGGAATACAGTGCGGATTCTGTCTTGGCGCGACGCCGAATAACAAAGGCCGTCAATGACCAGGCATCTTGCATCAACACGTCGAAAAGGCGGTGAATCATGAACCGACTTCAATTCGATATTTTTTTTCAATTCGCCACGGGCAATATGCCCTATGACTACCAATCCCGTTTGGCGGGGAACGATTCCGGCACGGACTGCCGTTCTCAACTCATCAACATCCCAACTGGTCTTGGCAAAACCGCCGCCGTCACGCTCGCGTGGCTTTGGAATCGCGCTCACCTCCAGAATCCCAAGTGGCCGCGCCGCCTCGTTTATTGCCTGCCGATGCGAACGCTCGTGGAACAGACCCAAGACGAGGCCAAGAAGTGGATCGCAGCTTTGCACAAAGACAATCTTCTTCACGACAAACCACCCAAGGTTATCATCCTCATGGGCGGCGAAGAACTCGGAGGTGATGCCAAGGACTGGGATCTCTACCCCGAGGAAAACGCCATCCTGATCGGCACGCAGGACATGTTGCTAAGTCGCGCCTTGAACCGTGGCTACGGCATGAGCCGCTACCGTTGGCCGATGCACTTCGGCTTGCTCAACAACGACTGCCTGTGGGTGATGGACGAAACGCAGATCATGGGCGTCGGTGTGGAAACCAGCGCACAACTCGACGGCTTCCGGCACGGCGGCAAAATGCCGACGTTTGGCACGTGCCCGACATGGTGGATGAGCGCGACGCTCGACGAAACGCGGTTTGCCACCGTAGATCACTTGAAGCCTGCTGATGGCTGGCCTCAATTGGAACTCAGCGCAAGCGAGCGCGCGACTGGCCGGCCAAAGGAACTATTTGAAGCAAAGAAAGCGGTCGCACCATGCCCACTCACACTTTCTGCAACGACAAAAGACGACTACGCGAAGCGCCTCGCCATGCTCATTCACGAGCGTCATCAAGCGCTTCTGCAAAAACCGCATTCATCCGGCACACTCACGCTTGTTGTCCTCAATCGAGTCGCGCGGGCGCGGGAGGTTTATGACGCTCTGGTTGGTGGCAAAAAGCGTCTGTGCGACCCGTCAAAAGTAAAGGCGGCGCTGATTCATTCCCGTTTCCGCCAGCCCGACCGTCAACGTCACGAAGAACTCCTTTTCGGTGAAGGCGACCGCATCGTCATCGCCACGCAGGCCGTCGAGGCGGGCGTTGACGTGTCGGCCCGGCTGCTCATCACAGAACTGGCTCCGTGGTCTTCGCTCGTCCAGCGCATGGGCCGTTGCAATCGGCGTGCGGATATTGACGACGCGCAGGTGTTATGGCTGGACATCCAACCAAAGGACGAGAAGGACGATTTATTGCGACCGTATTCCACAGCGGAACTCGGCAAGGCACGCGCAGCAGTTGAGCAACTCACCAACGCCAGCCCGCGCGCTTTGCACGATGTGGTCATGCCGCCAGAACCCGTAGTTCGGCCCGTTATCCGCCGCCGCGACCTTGTGGACCTTTTCGACACGACGCCGGACATCTGCGGACAAGACCTCGATGTCTCCCGCTACATTCGCGACGGCGACGACAACGACGTGCAGTTTTTTTGGCGCGACATCATGGGAGACGCGCCGCTCCGCGACGACAAGCCTCCGCAACGCATCGAACTTTGCCGAGTTTCCATCGGCGACGCCGTCAAGTTTTTTGATAGAAAGACGACGCACGCATGGCGGTGGAATCCTTTGGGAAAAAAGTGGGAGACAGCCAAAAAGCCGCATCCCGGCGGAGTCTATCTCCTAACGACGACTAGCGGCGGCTATAACGACGACCTCGGTTGGACTGGCGAGCCGAAGGACAAGCCAACGCCGCATCCTCCCGATACCGGCAATCCCGACGCCTACGACGGTGAGCCGGACACGTTTTCCGGATCGTGGCAAACCATTGCTGAGCACACGCAACTCGTCGTCCGGCAGACCACCGCACTCGCTGCCGCGCTCACAGACAATGCCACATTTGCCACTACGCTCCGTACCGCCGCGCTGTGGCACGACATCGGGAAGGCTCACGACGAATTTCAAAAAATGCTTCGCAATGGCGATGCTGCGCGCGAAAGGCAGCTTTGGGCAAAGTCTGCCGACAAAAACGGCAAGTGCGACCGCCACGGCTTCCGTCACGAACTTGGTTCTGCTCTCGCGTGGCTCCTGAAAGGCCCGACTGATGCAGTTGAACGCGACCTCGTCGCCTACCTCATCGCTGCGCATCACGGCAAAGTCCGCCTCTCCATCCGCTCGCTGCCGGACGAAACCGGCAACCCACAAAAACCTGATGCGCTTTTTGCCCGTGGCATCTGGCAGGGCGACGCACTACCCGCCGTCGCGCTCGGCGAATTCACCACGCCAGAAATCTCACTCGACCTCAGTTTCATGCAAATGGGCGAAGGCCAGCACGGTTTCTCATGGCTTGCCCGCACTGTCGCCCTGCGCGACCGCCTCGGCCCGTTCCACCTCGCTTTTCTCGAAACCCTGCTACGCGTCGCTGACGCCCGTGCTTCGCGTGAAACAACAACCTGACGTCATGCCCACTATCACTCTTAACGGCTCCGCTCCTATCCCGCTCGCCCACTATTTGAAATCGCTTGGCGTGCTTCGTCTCATTACGGAATCTGAGCATGGTGACGCGGCGGCTACTGCTTTCTGGCGTGCTGATCAGTTGCTTTTCAAATCCCGGTTCGATGCAAACGGGCTGGTTGCTTTCTTTCTCAACAATTACCAACCAACACCTGTGCTTGCCCCGTGGAACGGCGGAGGCGGCTTTTTCCACCGTGAGGGCAAAACTAAGGAAAAGGACACCACAACAGGAAAACTGAAAAAGACTGGCATCCGCGACCAAGAAACGGCTGCAACCCGAGTTGTTGCAACCATCGGCGCTTCAAAGGCGCTAAATCTTAGCGCGCTACGCACAGCGATCACGACGGCCAAAATGACCTTGGCTGACATGGAAGTAACCGAAGCACCGAAAGAAGAACTGAAAGAAGAGGTATTGACTCGATTGCGGAACACACTTTCTGATGTCGCTGTTGGTTGGATGGACGTGACGGTCATTTTAGGGATGAATAAAGTGGGCTATCCTCCCTTGCTAGGAACAGGTGGAACCGACGGAAACCTAGATTTTACCAACAACTTCATGCAGCGCATCACCGAAGTCATTGACACGGAGACGGGTCAGCCCATGCCGGAGTCGGAGCAATGGTTACGAGCGGCATTGTTCGGCAACGCAGCTCCTGGACTAACGACGAACGCACCTATCGGGCAGTTTTTCCCCGGTGCGGCAGGCGGAGTCAATGCAACGTCCGGCTTCGACGCTCCATCGGCGGTGAACCCTTGGGACTTCATCCTCATGATTGAGGGCGCAATGCTGTTTGCGGCAGCGTCGGTGAAGCGACTGGAAAGCACGGACGACGGCTCGCTCGTATATCCATTTTGCGTGCGCCAAGCTGGCGTCGGCTACAGCAGTGCAGCGAGTGCGGACGAAATAGAGGCGCGCTGCGAAATGTGGATGCCACTTTGGACTGAGCCGACGACGCTGGCAGAACTGCGGGCAATTTTCAGCGAAGGCCGTGCGCAGGTGCGGGGGCGCGCAGCGCGCAACGGATTAGATTTTTCACAAGCCGCAGTGACGCTCGGTGTAGATCGCGGCATCGCGGCATTCCAGCGATACGGCTTTCACATGCGCAACGGCAAAAACTTTTTTGCCACGCCACTGGAGCGCGTCATCGTGCGGCGCAACGCACGAGCCGATTTGCTTGCCGACATCGAGCAATGGTATGACCGCCTGCGGCAAAAGGCCGGGCCGCAGGCTAATCCCGCCGCTCCTGCATCAGTTGCGCGTGGCTTGAATGGCTTTGAGCGCGCCGTTCTTGATCTTTGTCGTGACGGCTCCGTGGATTCAGTTCAAGCGGTCATTATTTCACTCGGCCAAACTGAACGTGCTTTGGCCAAAAGCTTGAAGTGGAATATTAAAAATGATGTTCGTCCGCTATGTGGCCTTCGCCATGAATGGCTCAAGGATGCGGACACAAATAACGCAGAGTTCCGCCTGGCTGCGTCGCTCGCCGGAACGCGGGCGTGGTTTGGCAGCGGCAAAAAGACGCTTTGGCTACGACAACATCTTGAACCTTTGGAAATCGTAACCACAAAGGATCGCTCGTGGGCGAAATGGGCGGAACAGCCCGGCAACGACGTAGTCTGGCAGGATGGCAATCTGCCAGATGCACTTAATGAAATACTCGCCCGACGCATCATTTGCGTCGAGAAATCAGGCGTGGAGGGCTGGCCGGATTGGTCGCCCCGTTATGCCAGTCTAAAAGACATCACCGCTTTCATTGAAGGCCGAACGGACGATACCTTGATTGCCGATTTGCTTTGGGGACTCAGCCTGATTGATTGGCAGATGGTTGAAAAGGAAACACTGGAAACAACCAGCGAATCCGAATTCGTGCCCTCTTCTTTCTACGCGCTGCTGAAACTGTGTTTTCGTCCTAAAGGTGAGAACAAGGCAATTCCGCTCGTTCCTGCCATCCACCATCGCGCCCATTCCGGCGACGGATTGGCTGCATCTCAACTCGCCGCCCGGCGCTTGCGTGGGTCTGGCTATCCACCACTCGTCGAAAAATTGCCAGTGGCGGCTTCAGTTACTCGTCGCACTGCTGCTGCATTGTTGTTTCCAATTAGTCCCCGTGACTTTTCTCTGCTCGAACAAATCATAATTAACCAGCCAAAAAGCCAAAACACATGAACCTCGATAAATTAAAAGACCAACCACGCCTGTTGCTCCAGGCCAAACTTAAACCTGTCCAAGGCTCGCGCTTTCAACCCACTGGGTTTCCCGATCTAGGGGCCGCTACCTTTGATGGCCCCGGTGGAACGAAGATGCTCCTGGTAGAATCCGCCCAGAGCATGGCCAACCGTCTCGAATCTGTTTGCTGGGACGCCACCACCAACGATTGGGTTGCAGCTCTCAAAGGATTGCCCGCCGTCCTCGTCGTGGACAAAGACAAAAAGCCCTTAACAAATTCCGTGCTGGAGTCACACCGGATCAACAGTCCATACATAGCCACAGCGAATGGGTTCGATACGATCAAGGAAGCTATCGCTTTCAGTGACAAACGTCCGTTCGACCGAGCCCCTTTCCTAAAAGCGCTTCTGAAATTTGACGTGAATTCACTCATCCACGGCATTTTTCTCGAAAAGATTGCAGGAGTTATCAGACTGCCACGCTCTCTTACTGCCTTTATCGAAGCGACTGAAGTAACCACCGTAACCAGCGGCGGTGTTAAAAACGACCGGGTTCGCGCATCAAAAGGCGACGAAGGTCAGACTGCGAAGGAAGGTTTTGGTAATGTTCCGTTCCATCGCGAAGAATTCACCGGCAACATCACCGCTTTCTTCAATCTCGACCTAGCGCTGATACGCGGTTTTGGCCTTGGTGCGAATGTGGAATCCCTATTCATCGCCATTTCGTTGTTCAAGATTCAGCGGTTCCTTCGGGACGGTTTACGTCTTCGCACTGCTTGTGATCTCGACCTAGACGGTGATCTCATCGTCCAGCGCCCGGCTGGATTCACCATTCCTTCGCTGGATGAACTGGAGAAAATGTTGCCGGGCCTAATCGCAAAAGTCTTTGGTGAGAAAAACAACTTCACGACTGTGACTTACGAGGGTTAATCGCATGACTGTTCTCGAACTCCGCTTCCCCGCTGGGCGTTTCCATGCCACGCCTTGGGGACGGCATGTGAATGAAGGAGCCGTCGAGTGGCCACCTTCGCCGTGGCGATTCCTCCGCAGTCTGATTGCCACATGGTATCTCAAGGCTCGCGCCGAAGTGTCTGAAGAAACTCTGCGAGCCGTCATCGCCAGCTTGGCAGCGCAGCCGCCATACTATTACTTGCCCAAGGCGACCAATGGCCACACCCGACACTACCTGCCAATCATTGGAGGCAAGAATGAGAAAACAACTAAAGTTTTCGATACTTTCATCCAGCTTGATCCAAACGATACTGTTCTCATTGCGTGGGACGTCCTTCTTCAGCCAGACCAGCTCGCTGCCCTGAAAACTTTGGCCGTGCGAGTCGGCTATTTCGGTCGCGCCGAAAGTCTCGTCGAGATTCGCGTGCGTGAGGACATCGCACAGATTAAAGCGAACGCTTTGCCGCTCGCCGATGGCGCGGACATGCCCGCTAACCTGGAACTTATTCGCCTGCTCACGCCATTGCCTGTCGCTGACTATGAAAAGTGGCGTGCTGACTTTCTCGCAAAAAACTCATCCCCCGCAGAAACTCCGAAGAAGGCTACTGGAAAAAAAGCTCCAGAAGTCCCCATTGATCTTTATGCTGCTTTACATGCCGACACTAGCGAACTTCAAGCCGCTGGTTGGAATCTCCCACCCGGTGCGGCTTTTGTAAATTACACACGGCTGGCAGATGCCTTTGCTCCGACACCTCGTGTTTCGCATCTCTCCGACAAACACAAACCGACCGTCGCACATTACGCAGTAGTCAGCACCGTCTCTCCGCGACTCACCCATGCTGTTTCTGTTGCCAACCGAGTCCATGATGCACTATGTAAGTGGTCCGACCAAGGCAATGGTGCGGCCAGCGTCTTTACGGGAATTGGTGCGGGTGGAAAGCCTTTGGAAGGCCATAGCCATGCGCACATTTTTTGCGAAGCCAACGGCCCGCGTGACGCAATCACACACCTAACAGTTTGGTCTGCGAACGGCTTCGATGAACAAGCCTGCCTCGCACTTCGCCGTCTTAACAAAGTATGGGGACACGGCGGCCATGAACTGCGCCTCGTTCTTATCGGTCTCGGCCAGCCAGAAACATTCCCCGACTGCAAATTGTTTGGAGACTCCAAAGTGTGGCGTTCCGCTACTCCATTCGTGCCCACCCGCCACGCCAAAACATTCCGTGATGGCCGACCCAAAATAGATGCGACGACCGGCTGGCAAATTGGCTCCCCAGCACATGATCTCCTCCGCATTTTGGCGTTGAACCCTCACACTGCCAAAGCCTCGATTCGTCAGGACAAATTCATTGCCATTGGTGAATCGCTCGGCGCACGCACGCTGCGTTGTCTCCAATTTCAAACCAAGCGACATGAAGGAGGTGGTAGTCGCGGTCATGGCGTGGGCGCTTCTTTCACAATTACATTTCCGCAGAAAGTCGCCGG
>Ga0187862_10006093_pt1 | contig 10992 bp, 7 predicted proteins | sample June2016WEW_10_1_FD_133003 | JGI IMG/M metagenome (GOLD analysis project Ga0187862, IMG submission 133003) | Peatland microbial communities from SPRUCE experiment site at the Marcell Experimental Forest, Minnesota, USA - June2016WEW_10_150 | ecosystem: Environmental > Terrestrial > Soil >...
AAGGAAATTGAACAGGACGAGGAAACCCTCATCACCGCCGACCTTGCGGGCCTGGAGGGAGATGGTGTAATTGGCCCAATTCGTGTTGCCGGAGGTGGAATAGCAATCGGTGGTGATGGCGGTTTGCTGATACGACCCGCCGCTGACGCTCCAGGTGCCGTTAAAGACGTTCCAACCGCTGGTTCCGTCATCGACAAAGTCGCTCTGGTAGAGAGTGACGCCGTTGCTGGTGACAACGATATTGGTATATTCGACCGAGGTGTTCCAGGAGCCGAGGCCAATCGCGCCATGAGCGACGGTGTTGGAGGCGTAGTTTGTGTAGGCGACCGTCAAGGGCAACACGTAGTCCCCACGATTGAGCGAAAACATTTGCTGCACATAATACGAGGGCGTCCCATAAACCTGCGTCCCGGTGAAGTAAATCAAGTCCGGGTTCCAGTCCTTGTTGCTCAAGTTGGCGAAGAGCGGGGCGTAGGAGGCCATTACCACGATGTCGGAGTTGCGCTCCATGCCCGTCATGAAAGCCGCTTCGCCCAAGGCCCCGTTCAGGTTGCCGTTGCCGCTGCCGGAAGTGACGGCGTATTCGCCCACAAAGACTTTCGGCCCCGACCTGCTGTAGGTGTCGTACTTGGTGGCGTAGGATATAAACGCCCCCTGGCTTGTGTAGTAGTGTTCGTCCACAATTTCCACCGGGCTGGAGGTCGGGATGGTGCCCTGGGAATTGGCGATGAGATGCATGTAAGGATACTGCGCCTTGATGGCGTTGTAGTACATCGAATAATTGGCGTTGTAGGCCGAGCCGTTGTTTTCGTTGCCGATTTCCATGTAGCGCAGGTTGAACGGCGCTGGATGGCCGTTGGCCGCCCGCTCCGCGCCCCAAGGGGTGTTGGTGTCATCGTTGGCGTAGGATACTGCAGCGACAGCCTCCTGCACCCAGGGTCCCAGTTGGTTGGTTGGCACGGCGTCCTGGCTGACATCCATTCCGCAATTGACGGCAAACAGAGCCTGCGCCCCGATATCCTCGCAAAATTGCAAATACTCGTGGTATCCAAGACCGTTGTCCACGGCGTATCCCCACAGGTCCCAACGCGGCGTGCGGTTGGCGGGGTCGCCCACCGTCGGTTCCCAGTGATACGCATTGGTTAACACGGTGCCATCCACCCAACTGCCTCCGGGTAAACGAACAAACGACGGGTGCAGATTCGCGAGCATCTCCGCCAAATCCGGACGCAGCCCATTGCTGCGGTTGTTGAATGTTTGCGCCGGAAACAGGCTCACAAAATCCACATACACCGTCCCCGTTTGTGATATGCCCAACACCAACTGCGCGTTCGAGTCTGTCGCGTTCGGCGCCAGCGTCAGGGTGAAGTGTTGCCATCCTGGAGTCAGGCCGCTGACGGTGCTGGTCGCGTACACCGTCGTGGCGGCGGCGTTTTCCAGCGATGCGGCGATGGAGCCCGTGAATCCGCTGGCGGCGCGCGCGTAAAAGCCCAGGTTGTAGCTCGCCCCCTGGGTCAGCGGAATGCCCCAGTAACCGCCATTGGCGGCGCTGACGCTCCCGGTGCCGCCGAGTTTGGTCAAAGCCAGGGAATGCAGATTCGTCGAACTCAGCGGCAGGGAGGTGTCAAGACTCATTTGCCCCGTGGCGCTGCCGGTGGTCAGCAACGTCCAGTAAGCCGGGGGGCTCCCGGAGTCTTCAAACGAACGGTTGCGGATCAACTCTCCGTAAAGGCCACCGTCGCCGGCGGAATTGATTTCCTCGAAGAAAATCCCGAACAGATTCGAACTGACCACAACTCCGGCCTGGTCGGCCGAAACCGTGACCACGGCCTGCGAGTTGGTCTGGCTGTTTCCAACCGTTGCGAATATGAAGCCACTGGCCCCGGCGATAATTAGAGTTTTTAACATTTTCATAAGATGGCGGCAATAACGCGACACTTGCCATCACAAATGCGCCATTAATGAACAAAACCCGACATTCTTCCGTGTCAGGCGAAGGCATTCTATTTCGAGGCCTCTTCGAGGAGGATGTGCGCGAAAACCCAATCGAACCAGAAGCCTTGCGACGCGCTGCCGGCGTCAAGCTCGGCGGCGAATCGGTTCTCAATCAGACTGCGGGCCTCTTCCAGATTCAGTTTGGCGTCCTGTGTCTGCCCCATTTTCTGCTGGGTCATGGCCAGGATAAGCCGGGCCGCGGCCACTCTCGGCCCGTTAAACTCCGTGGACGCCAGGCACCTGCGGCAATGGTCGGCCGCCGGCGTGAAATTTCCGGACCGATATTCCAACAACGCCAGCGAAACTGACCGCCACGCGACGCGAAACTCCGCGTCCGCGCCTCCGGGATCTGGATTGTCCGGCGGTTGTCTGGCCACTTTGGCCAAGTCTTGGAGTTCTTGCATCGTATGCGCATCGGCCGGCCGCAGCAAATCGATCTTGATAATCCGCTCGGCGGCAGCGCTGTGGGCGGTGTTTCCAAACCGGGCCAGCGACAGCGCGCGGAAGCGTTCGTAGCCGGCGGCGTCCCCCAATTTCATCAGGATCACCCCATGAGCCAGAAAATCCAAAGTGGACAAGTCCCACCCGTCCAATTGGTCGATGCGCAGCAGCAGGTCAAACCGGCTACCGGCCGCCTCCCACCGGCCCGCGAAGGCATGCCATTCCCCCAGCGAGCGCAGAACCCGCGCCCCTTCGACCGTCGGTTCCCGCGGCGAGATATCCGCCGCCAGCTTGTCGGCCTCATCGAATCGTTCCTGAGTTACGAGCATGGCGGCTTCGGAGATTTTTTCCCGCGCCTCGGCCTGCAGCCGCAACTGAGCTTCGTTGGCGCGGGCTTGCTCGGCTTCGGCGCGCAACTGTTCTTGTTGCTGCTCGGCGGCGACCGCCCGTTGGCGGGCCTGGCGTTCTTGCACGAACAGCCAGGTCGCTGTTCCCAGCCCTGCCAGCAACGCGGCGCAAACGGCGCCCCCGGCCACAAAGACGACACGGTTGCGGCGCGCCAGCTTGCCCAACCGATACAGGCGGCTTGGCGGGCGGGCGCTGACAGGCTCATTATGCAAGTATCGCTCGATGTCCACCGCAAGGCCGTTGGCGGTTTCGTAGCGCCGCCCGCGGTCTTTCTCCAGAGCCTTCATGACGATCCAGTCCAGATCGCCCCGCAACAGTGAGATGAGTCTTGACGGCTCGGCGCCGCGCGCCAGGCCCGTGGCGGCCAATTGAGCGGGGGACAGCGCGGCCAGAGCGGCCGATGGGCGCGGCGGCTCGACTTGCCGCAAAATCCTGCGCATTTCGTCCCATCCCCCTTGCGTCAACTCTTGGGCGTCGAAGGGCGTTTTGCCGGCCAGCATCTCGTAGAGCAGCACCCCAAGGCTGTAGATGTCGCTGCGAGTGTCTATATCCAGGCCGTTTTTCTCGCCCTGCTCCGGGCTCATATAGGCGGGGGTTCCGATGAACTGATGCCCCAGGGTCAGTTGCGTTTTATCCGTCAGCGGCGCCGCCGTCGCTTTGGCGATCCCAAAATCAATGACCTTTGGCACGCCCGGCGAGCCGGGATCGTGCTGCGTCACAATAATGTTGGATGGTTTGATGTCGCGGTGGATGATCCCCTTTTGGTGGGCGTGCTGAATGGCGTGGCAGACCTGGATGAACAACCTCAGCCGGCGAGGGAGATCGACTCGATTGCGGTCGCAGTAATCGGTGATGCGTGTGCCCCGGACCAGTTCCATCACGAAGTAGGGGCGGCCGGTGTTGGTGGCCCCGGCGTCCAGGACTTTGGCGATGTTGGGGTGGTCCATCAGCGCCAGGGCCTGCCGTTCGGCATCGAATCGCGCTATTACGGCCCGCGTGTCCATTCCGAGCTTGATGATTTTGAGAGCAACGAGCCGGCGCATCGGTGTGACCTGCTCGGCCATATAGACGCTTCCGCATCCTCCTTCACCGAGTTTCTCCACGATTTTGTAGGGCCCGATTTGAGACCCCGGCTGCTCTTCGGTCGCTGCCTCCGCCGGCGGATTGTCGGCCGGATCCCTCATTGCGGTCAGGCACTCGGTGAACAGCTCTTCAGCGTGGTTGTGGACGGAAAGCAATGTCTCCACCCTCTTACGCAGCCGGGGATCGCCGTCGCAGGCGCGGTCCAGGTACGCTTTGACTTGGGCCGGATCGGTCAATTTCCGGGCGGCATCAAAAACTTCCTCTTCCCGTGAGATCGTCTCGTTCATTGGTTGGCCGCGCGCCGGCAACCGCGGGCCGGCGCGCTCCTTAGAGTTGCTCGCGCATGGATTGGAACAACCAGGCCTTGGCAAACGCCCACTGCCGCTCGATAGTCCGCTCGGTCACGCCCAGGCTCTCGGCAACCTCGTGGTTGGTCAGGCCGCCGAAAAACTTCATCACCACCACTTTCGCCCGGTCCGGGTCCTCGAGCTCCAGCCGCTCCAGGGCCTCGTTGATCATCAGTACTTTGTCATCCGGCGTCGCCGCGGCCAGCGTCAATGTTTCGATGTCCTGCCGGACCCAGCCGCCGCCGTGCTTGAGGCGCGATTTGCGGCGGGCGCGTTCAATAAGAATCCGGCGCATAGCCTCGGAGGCTTCGCCAAAAAAATGTCCGCGATTTTGCCACCGGCGCGCGCCATTGCCAAAAATCCGCAGCCAGGCCTCATGCACCAGGGCCGTGGGCTGCAATGTCTGGCCTTCGGACTCGCGGGCCATGCGCGATGCCGCCATGCGGCGCAGGTCGTTATAGACCAGCGGCAGCAACTCCTCTGAATCACAGCCGCTCTCCTCCCGCGAAAGCAGTACCTGGGTTATGTCATTCATACTGGTTCGCTTCTGTCTTACATCAGCGGAACACGTTCTGTCGATCTTGAAATTCATCCCGCGGCGCGGGGGGACAAGGCCGCAGCCAGGACTTCGGCAAGATGACGCGGGTGGCGGCGGGAAAGATGTTCGATTTGGTGGCGGCAACTGGCGCCGGAGGCGACGATGATTGCGTCGTCGGGCTGCGCGGCCAGACACGCCAGGAGCGGCGCGGCCACCTTGACGGATAATTCGTATTTACTCTCCAACGCGCCGAACGCGCCGGCCATGCCGCAACATCCGGTTTCCAGCACTTCGGCCGAGCGGCCTGGCATCCGCCGCGCCAGCCGCCCCATGAAGGCGGTGTCCAAAAGCGCCTTGGCGTGGCAATGGGCGTGAATGGCCACTTTTTGCGCCGCGCTTTCAAAGGCCAGCGCTCCCGGTTCGCGCGCTAGGAGGCTTTCCAAAAACTCTTCGAACAAATGGCACCGCTTCCTGACCTCCGCCGCCCCGGCCAGCTTCAGCTCCAGGTAATCCTCGGCGAACATCGAGTAGCACGACGGTTCCAGGAAGAGGATCGGCTCCCCGGCGGATTGTTGTGTCAATAATCGCAAATTGTGGCGCCCCGCCGCCCTTGCCTCGTCCAGGCAGCCCTGGCTGAACGCGGGCCGGCCGCAGCATTTCCGTCCCGCCGCCAGAACCACAGAGAAACCGGCCGCCTCGAGCACGGCTACGGCCGCCCGGCCGATGTGCGGCTCGTGGTAGCGTACAAAGGTATCGTCCCAAAGTATCACTTGCCCCCGCGTGGCATTGCGGCCCGCCTGCCTCCGCGCAAACCAGCGGTCAAATCGCTCCGCCGCGTAGAGAGGCAGCGGGCGGCGGGCGGAAATTCCAAAGGCGCTTTGCAGCAGCCGCCGGGCGGGAGGGGCTTGCAACAGGCAGTTCGCCATGCGCGGCGCCCGGCAACCCATCCGCCCCAAAAAGTCCACCGACGCGAACAGGCGTTCGCGGGCGGGAATGCCGAATTGGCGGTGGCGTCCGTGCAGCAGTTCGGCTTTGAGCAGGGCCAGGTTGACGTTGGAGGGGCATTCGGCGGTGCAGGCCTTGCAGGAAAGACAGTTGCTCAAGGCGGCTTCCATTTCGGCGCACCGCAGGGGGTCGGACGTGCCGCGCAATCGCAAGGCGGCCCGGATGGCGTTGGCGCGGCCGCGCGTGGACATGATTTCCTGGCCGGTGACCAGGAAAGTGGGGCACATGGTGGGCGTTTCTTTGCGGCAGCCGCCGCACCCGTTGCATTGTTCCAGGTTGGCGGCAAAGGAGCCGTCCCGGGCCGCGAAGGCGAGCGTGGGCGCAAACGGCAGGTCCGCCCAGCCGCGCAGATGGGTGTCAATCTTCCAGCGGCCATCGGCAATGATTTTGCCGGGGTTGAAGCGCCCGGCGGGATCAAAGAAAGTTTTTATGCCCCGCATCAAATCCATCAGGCGCGGCCCGGCTTGCGCCGCCATGAATTCGGTGCGGGCGATGCCGACGCCGTGCTCCGCGGCCAACGACCCGTTGAACTGCCGCACCAGCGCCGCCACTTCATCGGCCACTTGGCGCAGTTTTTTCAAGTCCGCGGCCTCATGCAGGTCGAGCACCGGGCGGACGTGCAACAGGCCGGAGGCGGCGTGCCCGTAGAAGCAGGCGCGCAGCCCGTGCCCGCGCAATACGGCCTCCAAGGATTGGACATAGTCCGCAAGGCGGCGCGGCTCAACGGCGGTGTCTTCGATGCCGGTGACCGGCTTGGCGCCGCCTTTGCAACCGGTCAGCAAGGACAGCCCGGCCTTGCGCATGTTCCAGACCAGCGCCATCGCGGCCGGGTCGTCCAGGAGGAGCGCGCGTTGTCCCAGTTTCTTACTTGACAATGCTTCCAGCCGGCTGCCGTCGTCGTCAAAAAACTCCGCCAGCAGAACGGCTTCGCACGGGCGGGTGTCCAGTTCCAGCAAATCGCGCGCGGCCCTGAATTGCAACTGGCCGCGCGTCTGGTCGAAGAGAATTCTGTCGATGTGCTCGATGGCGGCGGGATGGAGGTCAAGCAACTCGACGGTGGCCTGCATCGCCTCGGCCACGGAGGCGAAGAAGAGCAGGCCCAAAGATTTGCGCCGGGGCAGCGGCACGATCTTCAACTCGGCCGAGAGAATGGCCGCCAGCGTGCCCTCGCTGCCGGCAAGCAGATGGCTGCCGTTGGGCTGGCGCAAAAACCGGTCAACGCCGTAGCCGGGCCAGCGTTTGGGCAGGCTGGCGGGCATCCGTTTTTCAATCTCATCGGCCGAGGCCCGCACCAGCCGCACCAACTCCGGGGCCGGCTGCGGCCCGACCGTTTCGATCCGCCCGTCGGCCAGCGCCACTTCCAGGGAGCAGACGTGATCGGCGGTGCAGCCATAGACGGGGACGTGCGCGCCGGAACTATTGTTGGCGATCATCCCCCCAACCGTCGCCCGCGAACTGGTGGCCACATCCGGGCCGAAGCAGAAACCGTGGGGCTGCAAAAAGGCGTTGAGTTGATCGAGCACGACGCCCGCCCCGGCCCGCACGCGCCGCCGTTCCAAATCCAATCCGCTAATCTCGCGGTTGAACCGCGCGAATTCCAAGACCAGCCCGTCGCCCAGCGCGCCGCCAACCAAACCGCTGCCCGCCCCTCGCGGGATAAGCGCGATTCCGGCCTCCGCCGCCGCACGAATCGCGGCCGACGTTTGTTGCGGGCCGCGGGGGAAGGCCACCGCCACCGGTTCGACCTCGTAGATTGAGGCGTCGGTGGCGTAAAGCTGGCGGGTCAAATTGTCGAAGGCGATTTCGCAGCCGGCTTTTTCGAGCAGGGCGCGTTGCCGGGCGGAGAGCATGGGCAAGGGTCAGGCGGCCGACGGCGCCAGGCGCAGGTTGCGCAGGACACTCGCGGTCGAGCGCACCTTGTTGAGGGTGTAAAAATGCAGACCGGGAACTCCGCCGCGCAACAATTCCTCGCACTGGCGGGTGGCGTATTCGATGCCGAACTCCGCGCAGCCCTCGTCGTCATCGACATATTTCTCCAGCCGGGCCAGCAAGGCGGCGGGCAGCCGCGCGCCGCACGTGGCGGTGAAGCGCTTGATCTGGGAGGCGCTCATAATGGGGATGATGCCCGGACATATAGGCACCCGCACGCCCCGGGCGCCAAGATAATCGCGAAAGCGGAAGAAATCCGGGTTGTCGAAGAACAGTTGCGTCAAGACAAAATCCGCGCCGCACTCAATCTTGGCCTTCAGGTGCTCCCAATCGGCCTCCGGCCCCTCTTTGCACGCCACGTGGCCTTCCGGAAAACCGGCGGTGCCGATGCAAAACCCGCCCATCTCCTTGATCAAGCGCACCAGTTGCCAGGAGAACTCGAAGCCGCCCTCGGTCTTTTCGAAGACGCCGTTGCTCCCGGGCGGATCGCCCCGCAACGCCAGGATATTGTGGATGCCGCGGGCTTTGGCCTCGAGCAGCACCTCGCGCAATTGCGCGGCGGTGGCGTTGACGCACGTCAGGTGCGACATCGCGGTGAGGCCGTGCTCGCGCTGGATGCGATCGACAATGGCGAGGGTCTTATCGCGCGTGCCGCCTCCCGCCCCGTAGGTGACGGAGCAATAGTCGGGTCCCAGTTGGCGCAGGGCGGGAAGGGTTTTTTCCAGAAGCGTGCAATTACCCTCCTCTGTTTTCGGGGGAAAAAACTCAAACGAAATGACCGGCTGGCCCAGGGCGGCTTTTCTCGCATGAATGTCGCGAATCAATTGCATGGCTCTCAGTATCCGTGATTCGCGCCAGGATTCAAGACCGGGGAACTTTCCCTGACACTTATTCCCCCCTACATGATCAAGGCCGTGCTCGACGGGCGTGGCACGGAAATTCTTGATCTGGCAAAAACGAACTTGCTACGATGAGCGGGAGAAGGAAAGAAATGTTGGATGGAGCGCCGGTCGGAGATACAAATTCAGGCGGGCATGAAGAATTCTAAAAACTGCTATGATTGACGTTGAAAAGTGTATCAAAAACCAAATCGCCGTTTTTCGAGCCAACGAAGCCTTGGAAAAACGCCTGGAAAATCGGCCCGGGCGCGGCAAGGAGGGCGACCTGTTTTATGGCCCATACTTGATGATTTCCCGCCAGAAGGGCGCCGGCGGGAATGCCGTTGCCCGGTTGGTCGGACAACGACTGGGCTGGCAGGTGTTCGACAACGAAATGGTGGATGAAATCGCGAAACAAGCCCACGTTCGCCGCCAGCTCATTGAAAGTTTGGATGAGCGTGATCAGGCGACGATCCAAGCCATCGTTGGCCAATGGTTGGATCCCGAGAAGATTGACACGGCGGGTTACCTTGGTTACCTGAAGCAAGTCGTGCTCACACTGGGTCATCAAGGGGACGTAATTATTGTCGGGCGCGGAGCACGGTTCATTTTGCCCAGCCAGTTCGGTTTGGGTGTGCGGATGGTTGCGCCGCTTGAGACGCGCATCCGGCGGGTTGCCGACAAAGCCAATTGCAGTTTGGCCGCGGCCCGGGTGGAGGTCGAAAAAACAGATCGTGAGCGAGTGAAGATGGTCCGCCGTCATTTTGGTCAGGATGTGACTGACCCTATGTTATCTTTCGGCCTTCCTCGTGTTCATTGTAAAAGAAATAGTGTCACAATTATCGGACCGACCCTTTGGCTGTTCCCTGCCCGCCGGGATCTGTGAGGGGGGCACCGGGCAACCGGTGTCCCTACCTCCACACTCCGATGGTGCCTCTTTGTTGCGAGGCAGCGAATTCCAAGAAGCTTGTCTGGTGCCGATGAAATGGGTGGCCCGAATCATGCTCCCGATTGCCATCGGTTATTCCCTCGAAGGATAGTAGTCAAAATTGAATTGCTCAGTAGGAATGAGGACACAGTTTGAAAATTGTTCCCGATTGAAAAGAGCCTCAAACCTCTCCGATACAAGGACTGTACCAGGCAACCCTCGTGCGTAAAACACGTCTTCGCCCGACCACGAATTCGGTTCTAACACAATCCTCTTTAGGCTCTTGATAACACCGCCACTATGACATTCAGGGCATGTCCAAGGCAGTTGTCGGTCTAATCCAGAGGCGGCATCATCGATGATGGCCCGGCTCTGCGAAATGCGACAGCAACGATAACGAGGCAGTTCTCCTAGAAGCTTCCTATGTACCGTCACATGAACTACGTCAACTGGCGCAATCTCAATCAAGCCATTCAATCGGGACGCGTGGAATGAGTTTAATAACCCTTCGTTCAATAGCAACTCATTTCCCGATCCAAAGACTATGTCACCAAACGAGGCCCCCCAACATTCCAACTCAACTATAATTGGTGGCAACAGTGGCAGACTACCAATAATGCTCCCACACAGGGTACATTGAGGTGCAGGCCCTGTCTTCGAACCATCGGTATCAACATAATCAGTTAGGGCAGAGCTTTCAGTACTGGCGGGACGTTTCAACACTAGGAACCTCATAAGCCATTGGGAAATCGAGCCATTAAATCTGGTTGACTGTAGCGCCACAGCAAGTAGTCAATGAAATCCTGCGGCGTGGCATTGGGATTACTACTAATCCAGTTTATTAATTGATTATCCACATCGCGGTGCCATTGCTGATAACCTTGGTGAGCGGCTTCATCCATCGCCTGCGTTTCAAACCGCGGATCCCGAGCGGAAAACTGTCCTTTGAGGCTTGGATTTCTTTCTAGGGCCTTAAATACCGGCCGTGAAATGGGATGATGGATTTGGCCCGTAGTTGTCGGACACCTGACTGTCGGATTTGGCGTTTTGAGGCCAAGTTTTTCAAGAGCACTTCCAAAAATATCCCCCAACGCACTGAACGCTTCGCTAACTACTGGGATCTCTGGAAGGAGCGCCGGAAGAAAATCCAAGTCAGTGGAATTGAGTCCACCGTAGAACTGGTCTTGGGTAGGATATTGATCCGCCGGAATTATGTCATTGCGACCGTCGTTGATGTACTCGGCATAGGGGCCGTACGTTCCCTCTTGGCCGGGGGCGAATGGCGTCGCGGAAACCACCCAGCTTAAGCCAAACAGATCAACCCGGTAAACAGGACTGCTGCCCACAAAGACATAGAGGTTGATTCCACCTAATTCGCCAATCGGGTCTCTATTCAGCCATCTCTGCAAATTCGGGTCGTAGTAGCGATAGAGGTAATAG
>Ga0187862_10006095_pt1 | contig 10989 bp, 9 predicted proteins | sample June2016WEW_10_1_FD_133003 | JGI IMG/M metagenome (GOLD analysis project Ga0187862, IMG submission 133003) | Peatland microbial communities from SPRUCE experiment site at the Marcell Experimental Forest, Minnesota, USA - June2016WEW_10_150 | ecosystem: Environmental > Terrestrial > Soil >...
CGCCGGAACTTCGAAGGCTCCATGCCGGCGATGGTAAGCCGCGGATACTTCAACTGAAGGTTCTTGCGCAGCGCTTCCAGAATCTCGGGCGTGCTGCCGTAAAAAAACACAGGCACACCCTCCTGGGCCGCGCGTTCGCAAATCTTGCCGGTCAGCTTGGGGCCATAGACTCGATCGCCGAGCTGCACATTGTACATCTGGTTAAGCGCCCAGCGCACGGGTTGGCCGTCCGGCAGGAGCAAGTCAAAGTGGTTAAGGCGGAACTTCTGTTCGCGATTGATGGTGCCGGTCATCAACCCGTGCACCGCCAATGCAGAGATAGCGGAACCGCGCTTCTCCTCAGCCGCTTCGAACACGAAGTCCAACGCCATCTGGTAGTCGACGGCGTCCATCATGATGCCAAGGACGTTCCGCTTACAGGAATCGCGCATGAGTCGCTCCAACGCTGATGGTTGAATTCATAAATTTCCTGCAGGATTTGTGGCACGGCATACTGCGGCTTCCATTGCGGGTAATGTTGTTGGAAGCGGGAAAGATCACTGACCCACCAAATGTGATCGCCGCGCCGGTTCTGCTCCACGTAGCTTGACGGCAGCGGCTTGCCGGTAATCCGCTCGCAGATGGCGATAGCTTCCAACATTGAGCAGTTGCTGTGGCGGCCGCCACCGATGTTGTAAACTTCTCCGCTCCGTGGCTGCTTGTAGAACTCGTGGAAGGCGCGGATCAGATCGGCGCTGTGGATATTGTCGCGAACCTGCTTCTTCTTGTATCCAAAAATTGTGTAGGGCGTTTGCGTGACCGCGCACTTCATCAGGTAAGCAAGAAATCCGTGAAGTTGCGTGCCCGAGTGGTTCGGCCCGGTAAGGCAGCCCCCACGAAAACAGGCGGTCCTCATGCCGAAGTAACGCCCGTATTCCTGTACCAGAACGTCGGCGGCTACTTTGGAAGCCCCGAAGAGGCTGTGCATCGTCTGGTCGAGAGACATGGTTTCGGGAATGCCGCGGGCGGCATAGGGATGGCCGGCCGCGAGCTCCCAGCGGGTCTTGTGTTCCACAAGCGGAAGGTAATTGGGTAGGTCCCCATAGACCTTGTTGGTCGACATGAAGATGAATGCCGCTTCGGGAGCAAACTCTCGCGTGGCTTCAAGCATGACCGAAGTGCCGTTAGCGTTGACCGTGAAGTCGAGAGTGGGATTGGAGGCGGCCCAATCATGCGAGGGCTGAGCTGCAGCGTGAATAATCAGCGAAATGTCCCTTCCGAAGCGATCAAAGATGCGCGAGATCTCGTCCTTATGGCGAATGTCAACGTCACAGTGCAAGTAGCTGGGAAGGTCATGCACCAGTTGCTCGCGGACCCAGTAAGTGGAGGCGTCTTCCCCGAAGAACTTGGCCCGCATACCATTGTCGATTCCTACTACGTCCATACCTAAGGAAGCGAAATAGCGCACCGCTTCTGAACCTACGAGACCCGCCGAACCGGTAATGATGGCAACGCTCAAAATTGTCCTCCCAGAAATGTCATTTCTCGACGAGAGTACGGCTCTCGCAAGGAGTGAATTAAGCTATGGAAGTTAGTGACTCCGGCCCGGACGAGGTGCTGGGCTGTACACCGAGCCAAAATTCGAAGTCGTGGAAGGGTCGAAGTTCGCGTTGGTAGGATGTTCCATGCGTTGTCCATTCGGGAGGAAACCGCCAAACCTCAGAGAGACCAACCTGCCGGTTGGAACGGTTGACCCGGGTCCTGGCGCCAGCTCGCAATAGTGGCAGGGCGAATCGCAGATTCGCGCCGCGCCGCGGCCCCGTCGGCGGACATACTCTCCGGAATTGCTACTGAACGACCGATACTGTAATAGACAAAGCCGGCCCGTGCCATTTCCGCTGGCCGATACAGATTTCTGCCGTCGATCACGATGGGATGCTTCACTACTGACCGAAGCTTTTCCAGATCCAACTGCGCGAACTGCTTCCACTCGGTCAGGATCAGCACCGCGTCGCAATCGGAGGCGGCAGTGTACGGGTCGGTAGCATAGAACATGTTGTTCTTGTCCAAAACTTCCTTAGCTTTGGGAATCGCTACTGGATCGTAGGCGCATATGCGGGCACCCTCCTTGAGCAGCGCGGAGATGATTTCCAGAGCCGGGGATTCGCGGATGTCGTCGGTATCACCCTTAAACGCGAGTCCGAGTACTCCCAGCCGCTTTCCGCGAAGAGTCCAGAGTGCGTTCCGCACCTTTTTTAGAAACCGCGTGCGCTGCTCCGCGTTGACGCGCATCACTTCGGTGAGCAGGCCAAATTCGTAATTGCACTGTTCCGCAACAATGCGGAACGCCTGAACGTCCTTAGGAAAGCACGAGCCGCCGTAACCAATGCCAGCGTTAAGAAATTTCGGTCCGATTCTCGAATCCGAGCCAATGCCCGCACATACTTGCTCAATATCGGCGCCGACCGATTCCGCTATATTAGCAACCGCATTGATGAAGGAAATCTTCAGGGCCAAAAAAGCATTAGAAGCATGCTTAATGAGTTCCGCACTCTTCGCATCAGTAACAATCATTGGGGCTTGGGGATGCGCATACCCAACAAACGGAATTGCATTCTCCTGACGGTAGTAACTCCCGTCCGTCAGCGGGCGGTAAATCGAAGAAAGCAAGGAGGCGCTAACTTCGTCGTCCACTCCTATAACCACTCGGTCTGGATAAAGGAAGTCGGTCACCGCTGTGCCTTCCCGCAGAAACTCTGGATTCGAGGCAACCGAAAATGCGTCTTGTCGGGCGCCATTCAGCAGGAGGGTCTTGCGCAGTGATTCGCACGTGCGCACCGGCACGGTACTCTTTTCAATGACCACCTTGAAATCGCGGATAGCGGATGCAATTTCCCGGGCCACTGCCTCTACGAAAGATAAATCAGCCTCGCCCGTTTCTGATTGTGGGGTACCAACGGTTATGAACACGGCATCGGACTGATCGACGCCTTCCCTGACTGACGTGGAAAACCGTAAGCGCTTCCCCCGCTGCGGGCCGAGGAGTTCTGGAAGAAAGCGCTCATGTATTGGTACCTGCCCTTCCCGCAGCAAAGCAATCTTGGCGTGGTCGTTGTCCACCGAAAGCACTTCATGGCCGAGCTCCGCAAAGCAGACGGCAGATACTAAACCCACGTAACCAGAACCGATAACCGTTATACGCATTGTGTGCTCGCTCCTACTATTAGCGCTAGGTACATGTCAGTCCCGAAAAAAGCCGCCGAACTTCTTACGCCGCACCCGACCCCCTCAGCACAGCAGGAACGGTGCGAGCTAAGATCTTAAAGTCCAGCCACAGAGACCACTGGTCGATATACTCCAGGTCCAATTGCATCCACTTCTCAAACGAAATTGAGCTCCGTCCGTTTACCTGCCACAGACAAGTGATACCAGGCCGGATGCTGAAACGGCGCCGCTGCCAGTCTTCGTTGAAACCTTCGTAGTCCCGTACCGGCAATGGTCTAGGTCCGACAAGACTCATGTCACCCTGCAGAACATTGAATAGCTGCGGAAGCTCATCGATGCTGGCGCGCCTGAGCAGCCGTCCAATCGGCGTCATTCTAGGGTCGTTCTTTATCTTAAATACTGGGCCGCTGACTTCATTCAGCAGCTCAAGATCGGGCAGCAACTTGTCTGCGTTTGGCACCATTGTGCGGAACTTGTATATGAGAAACCTTCTCTTGTTGAGGCCAACCCGCTCTTGCAGAAACAAAACTGGCCCTTTGGAGGTGAATTTGATCGCCAGCGCGACTGCCGCAAGCAGCGGGGACAGGAGAACCAGCAATATAAAGGAAACCATCACATCCAGGCCGCGCTTCACCAAACTCGGCCAACCATAACGTGAACCGGAATATGCGGTGATATGAGAATCTCCGTCAAGTTCATCTGCGCGCGATTGGGCGACTTTCAGATTGAAAATATCGGAATCGAAGCGCATCACGATTCCGTGATGTTCGCAAAGCGCCGCCACCTGAGAGGAGTGTTCGTAGAAAGAACACAACGGAAGATAAATCGCAACCTCGTCAACTACATTGCGCCGCAAATAATCAGCGAGCTTATCGAATCCACAGCACAGGGTGTAGCCAGTCTGGAGAAACTCCTGCAGTCCACCCCACGGATCATCCACGAATCCAAGAACGCGATAGCCCAACTCAGGTTTTGCTTCCAATCGACTGGCAAAGCCGCACGCTCGCCTGTTAGTGCCCAGAATCAGCACGTGACGAAGATTGTGGCCGCGCGCTCGGATAGTTTCGAGAAAGCCTCGAATCAGCACGCGCCCGCCGGCGACCAACACCGAGGCGAAGATCCAGAAGGCAATAATAAAGCCCGGCGTGCCCATCGTGATCCGCAGGGCGGTCATTATTCCTGCTAACAACAGCGTGGCAAGCGTGGTCGCTTTCACCGCGTCCATGATGAGAGATCGTTTGGTAGCAAGTCGTTGAGATTGATACTGACCGCTGAGAGACAAAATGACATGCCACAACAAAAGAAGGGTGGCAAAGACCACAAAGTTCGATAGCTTTACTCTCATCGAAAGGAAGCCAGATAGCGTAACCCCTCCGCCTTCGCGCAGAACATGCACGATGGTGGCTAGTCCAAAGGACAGAATCATGAACATCAAATTCAACAGCTTCAAGATTCCGAGAAGAAAGCGATGCTTGGCGGTGTTCACGACAAAACCCCCGCGAAATACTCTTGATAGGCTGAAGTTGAGGAAATATCAGTTGTGGCGGCGAATGGGTGAGCGCACTACAGCCGGCGATACACGGATTCAGGGATTGGGTACGTCCGCTTATTCAAGATCGCGCCGAGAACCTCGACCTGGGCACCACGCAAAGTTTCCATCGCTTTGAGCGCCGACTCCTTGCGAGTGGAATTTGCCTCCACAATCAGCACTAAGCCATCCATGATCTGCCCCAGGGCCATTGCGTCAGAGTATTGATTCACGGGCGGCACATCAATAAGTACGTAGTCGAATTCCTTGCGCAATTCGGCTAGGCGCAAGTGCAACTGCTCCGAATTCAGCAAGTTCGGGGAATCCACAGCGAGAGATCCGCAAGAAAGCAGCCACAGATTATCGCGGTACACCTGCTTTGCAAAGCTCCGGATGGCGCCCTCCTTGAGAAGCGAATCCGTCAACCCCCAGTGATTTGTAACACCGAAGAACTGCGGCAGGGATGGCGCACGCAGGTTTGCATCCACGAGGCAAACAGAGCCAGCAATGCTTTCTGCCAAGACGCGAGCCGTCTCGCCGCAAAGCCGGGTGCATCCATTTCCGCGCTCAATTCCTGCAAAAACCACGGCACGCGGCCGCTTTGCGTTTTGCCCCAGAAAAAGTCGCTGAACAAGCTTCAGTGATTCTTCCCGAGCCGTCCGCTTATGCGCAACATCAATAACCTTGGTCGGGAAGCTATTGTCGTCTCGATCGACCAACGGGACGATGCGTTTGTGCTCCACTTCGATTCCTGCCTGTTGCAGTAGCTCAAAGTTCTTACTCATGATCTCCCTCCATAGCTGGAGCTTAGCAATCTACTCATGGGTTCAGGACCTACTTTTGGCAACACCCAGACGTACACCGTGACAAATTGTGAGCTGCACGGAAAATTGTGCCAGGAAAGAACTCGATCGGAGGTCATTGGCATCGCTTCTCGTAAGTATCAAAAAGACCTTTGACATCCTCATATCTCTTTTTCGACGCGGCCAATAGCAGCACCTGAGCTTGCAGGCAGTTCTGTGGTACTACAACTCCGTCAAGATATAGCTTTGCGAGCGCGACTTCCGCCCTGGTACTCTCGTTTCCAACCTGCCTCCATAACTCGGCGGGATCGATTTCTGAGCTCACTATGTCAGTCTCTATTGCGTGGGATTCCCCCCGTCGTGGGGACCGAGTTGCAGGTTGAAATTCGATAGCACCCACGGAACGATCGCTTTCCGAAGCTGTACTTTTCCGCGCAGCAGATTCCTTGGATGCTACCTCAGAGGCCTTCGAATCGGGGGCGCTCGGAGAAGCCGAAATGATCCGTGACGAAAGTTGAGCCGCATTCGTCGCGGTCGCCGGTGAAGTCTCCGACGCAAGTACCTTCGTGTTTTGCCGGCTTCCGCCTAGAAGCCACATTAGCATCAGAAAAAGCATTGCTGCGGTAGCGCACCTCGACAGCCAAACTCGGCGATGAGTTTCCATGCCAGCGTTGACGACATTCGTTGAAGCCTTGAGGGTTGGTTTCTCTGGCTCGCGAATGGTCGTCGCTATTGCATTCTCAGACCCCAATTCCTCAGAACCGAAACCCAAGTCGTGCAGGACCTCGCGGATTATCTCCTCATCGATGGGCTTCCGCTTTAAAGCGCACCCTAACGACAGGGCGTTAAAGCAGATATTGTTAATGTTGCGCGGAATTCCTTCACTATGCTTTGCGATCATTGCTCCGGCACCTTGCGTGAAAAGCGACGCTCTGCAGTCGTATCCCGCTACTTGTAAGCGGTGTCCTACATAGAGATTCGTTTCCTGCTGAGTAAATGGTTTCAGGCGGGCAACAATCGAAATCCGCTGCCGAAGCTGAAGAAGATGTGGCGACGCCAGCTTGTCTGCAAGCTGAGGTTGTCCTGCCAAAATGATCTGCATTAGTTTGTCGCGCGGCGTCTCGAAATTAGAGAGCATTCGCAGAAGTTCAAGTGTCGGGTCTGGAAGATTCTGGGCCTCATCAATCACAACTACGAGCCGCTTGCCTCGGCGGCATTCGGCGAGCAGGTATTCGTTCAACTGTGAGTGCATCTGCGCGACGTCACTACCTTGGACCTCCGTTCCGAGGTCGCGTAAAAGACTGCGAAGTAAGTCGACTGGGTTGCAGAGCGTCTGAAAGAGGAAAACAGTCCTAGCGGAATGTTCTAGTTGTTGCAAGAGTTCAAATAGAAGTGTGGTCTTTCCCATTCCAGGCTTGGCGATAACAGACATGAATCCGCGCCCAGATTGGACACCGTACAAAAGCGATGCCAAGGCCTCTCGGTGCGTAGGACTCGGATATAGGTAGCGCGTATCGGGGGTTACTCCGAACGGCTGTTCAGCTAAGTTGTAGTAGTCTGAAACCATGCTGTCCCAACTTATGTACTAAGCGGCCTGTCTCGGAAACGATGCCAACACCGGAATTCCGAGGATCTCGCCAAGTTGCCCAGGTGTCCGGAAAGAGGGGTCGAGATATTCTGCTGCAAATGCTGCGGCCACGCTTATAAACGCTGCGAAGAGGACTCCGATCAGTAGGACGATGAGAGGATTGTACGCAGGTAAAACAGGTATTATCGGCGGTACTGCAATCGCCACATTGCCCATTCTCTTTTGATCGAGCGCATCCGACGTGCGCTCCTGCTCTCTCTTGGAAAGGTAAAGCAGGTAATTGGATTCGTCAGCCTTTGTCTCGCGAATCAGATCAGCGTGCTCCAGCGCCTTCCCATCGAGGTTAACCATTTGACTCCGCATGCTCTGGATGCTGCGCCCAAGAGCCGCCGCCGTGGCCTCCTGAGAAGCTAAGTCAGCCCGCGTTTTTGCAATATCCTCTCTCAAGAGCTCATAGGTCGGGTCGCGGTCGGTAGTCTGGTTTACATACTGCGTCTTTCTTGCCTCCGCTATGGCCGCCTGCGTTTGTGCAATCTCCTGGTCAGCTTCTTGAACCAGAGGGTAGCTGGCGTCGTACTTCAGTGCGAGCTGAGTCCGCTTGATTTGTGCAGAGAGTAAGTTGGCCAACAGCTGTTGCAAAAGAAGGTTGGCGTCATTGGACATCTCAGTCGTGGGAGATCTTGCGGGCGTCGCCTTCAATTGGGCTTCTTCGGCCCGTATCCGCTGCTCGTCGGCGGCTATCCCTTGCCGCGTCTGCTGCAGATTGGCTACGAAATCGACAACCTTTTGTGCCATATCAGCGCGTTCGAGGTCGGGAGCAACGATGCCCTGCTGCTTTCCGAAGCTGGCTAAACGCTGTTCAGATTCTGCCAACGCCTGCTTGTACTTCTCCGTTTCCTTAGCGAAGAAGTCGAACGAACCGGTTGGCCGCTGCACGGCGAGGTGTTTTTGCATGTAGAGGTCAGCTATCTTCTTCAGCACTCCATATGCGATCTGCGGATCCTTCGACTTATAGCTCACTTCAATTGCGTTCGTCTTCGTAACAACCTCGGTCTTGAGCTTCTTGCCCAAATGGGCCACAGCCTTTGACACGTACCAGTCGTTCTGTCCGTGCGAGAACAGTAGTGCAGAAAGAGTTCCCTTCTCAAATTCCTGAAGACCATTCGCGAGAACTGCCTCCCGTAGCAAATCGGTGCTGTTCAGCAGTTCAATTTCGGAATTCACCTCCTCTTCCGTCAAGGGCTGCGGTGACGGGGGCGGTGCCTGAGGCGATGGCTCGGAGGTCACTATCGGATCCAGAGTTTGGCGGTTAACTAGCACCTCCATCTCGCTCTCATATATTCCTGACGCGCCCACGGTGACAAGAGCGGCAACCAGGAGCATCACTAGGAAAACTAGACCCAGAAGTGCCTTACGACGAAACAATGGCGCGAGCAGGTCACGAATGTTGAGATCAGGCGAATTCGTGGCTTGTTTCCGAGGGTCAAATTCATTCATGAGGCTGCTCCTTGTCGACGGTGCTCAGGCCAACGCAATGCTCAGATCAGCGTAATCAGGAATTACGCACAGTACTAATCGACGCGTCATAGCGAGTGTTCCGTTTTCACAAATTGCAGTACTCGCTAGTTGAGCGCGGGATTCACGTAGATGCCCGGGTTGTACGGAACGTATTTCCGGAAATTAGTAATGAATTTCTCCGGCACAAAAATCATGTCGCCGGGTTGCATTTGTACATCTTCTTCTACATTCTTGCCGCGCAGGATGTCATTTAGCTTGAGCTTTTTTACTTCGACCCAGTTGGTCGAGACGCGATGGTAGAGAAAAACCTGCGTCTTGGCAGTTGGCATGAATCCGCCTGCCACGGCGATCGCTTCCGATACGGTTATGTCCGCGCGTAGGTCATACTGTCCTGGCTTCGTCACCTGTCCCGACACCACAAAGAATGGCTTCTGAAAGTCGACGAGATCCACATCGACAATGGGATCGTGCAAGATGTGCTCATAGGCTTTCTTGATCGCCTCGACAAGCTCGGGAACAGTCATCCCTTGAACGTAAAGGCTCCCGGCAGTCTGCAAGTTGATGTACCCATCCGGTTGTATCGTTACTTTCTGGTTCAGTTCTGGGGAGAGAGGAAACGACAAAGCCAGAACATCATCTCGCGTCACTCGATATCTGGGATTGCGTTGCTGGAGCGCCGGAGTGTCCGAGGTCGGCCGTTTGAGATCGGCGGGTCCGGCGGAGGCTACGGTAAGCGGCGCTGCAGGACTGTTCTGTGCATCCGCTGTTGCCGCGAAGCTCAGAAGAAAAATTGCCACTCCAATGGATAGATTTCTCATCATGATTTGCATTTTCTCCACGAGTCCCTCCTTCACTGGTTGTCGGGTTGAATGTTCCTTGTGATTCCGCGACCTCATGGAACGACGGCGAACATCAAGCCCTATCTGCTAAGCGGCCTCAACTCCGTACCCGTCGAGGCGAATGGCGATAGACCTCTGAACGCACTCCACCGAAACAACGAGGCTCCGATCATTGTTTACCGCCGTAAGAATCCCAGACACTCCGTCAAGACTCCCGCCGCGGATACGCACCTTCTGGCCAACATTCAGAAAGGGACAGTGAGTGAACGGGGCCTTTGCCGCCAGGATTGTCCGCACGGCCTCGATCTCTTCGTCTGGAATGCAACTTCCCGCGCCACGCATACCCACAAAAGACATCACGCCATTGGTTCGCAAGACCAAGGTACGTTCGCTTCGGCCTTCGGCCATTCGAACAAAGAGGTAGTTGGGGAACAAGGGAAGTTGGACTTCTTTCACCCTGTCGCTCCAGTGATGGAGCGCGGTATACATCGGAAGGAAAACGACAACATCCTTTTCTCCGAGTTCGGAAGCAGCTTTCTTTTCGTGGCGGGGCTTAGTTTGTACGGCAAACCACTCACCGGGGGCCGACAGCTGCGGCACGAAGCTTACCGGTTCTTGAACTTGTCCTTGCATGGCTCCGCCCTCCTGGGTCACAAATGATGATTCGCCCATTAACGCCACTACTTCAGGGTGAAATCCCTTGGCAACATGGAAGGGGAAGTCAACCGACCTTACTGAATGACTTTCTGCGTCGCTCGGTCGACTATATGCCGCAATAGTAACCGTCTTCTCTGTGCAAGAGCCAATCAATAATTTCTATAGTTGGCATTCTTGAACCCATCCACGTTACGGGTTCCATCTAAGTGACCTACTTCCATATCAATCGCAGATAAGCGGTGCTTATTCGCAACTAACTACGAGTGTACCTGCGCTTACGCCTGTGCCGCGTCGCTAAGCGAGAGAGTCGTTCCCGCAAGCGCGAATCCGCAGCCAGCAAATTCTGGGCCGTCCTCCACTCGCAGCACCCACATGTTTCCCTTAAGGGATGCGCCTGCGATTCCTTGCTGCGCGAGCATGACCTCAACCCGGACCTTGCTTTTCAGCGGCGGACACTTTTCAGAAAGGACATACACACCAACGTCGCTTATGTCGCGCGTTACGCCCTCAGCTTGAAACTTGCCGCCTTCGGCGTTTTCCCAAAAGAACGCCACAGGTACTTGCAGCTCATACCGAACGGCGCGTCTTCGTTCCAAGCTACGTTCCACTATCCGTTCCACTCGATGAGCTTTGTATTTATAGCTACTCAGATGGGCCATAGGGATTTCGCCCAACTCTTGTCAGGCAGCGTACAAAACGAAGCAGTGCACTACAAGTTGCAGATCATCCTCGTGGCCTGCGTGTTTTTACTCCCCCGACCTGAAGGTGTGTTCTCTGATGTAGTTCTGCCATGGCATCTGGCTGGAGTAGGCAATTTTCGCTGATGAGAGCAAAGGGGGCTTTCGTGGGGAG
>Ga0187862_10006097_pt1 | contig 10988 bp, 7 predicted proteins | sample June2016WEW_10_1_FD_133003 | JGI IMG/M metagenome (GOLD analysis project Ga0187862, IMG submission 133003) | Peatland microbial communities from SPRUCE experiment site at the Marcell Experimental Forest, Minnesota, USA - June2016WEW_10_150 | ecosystem: Environmental > Terrestrial > Soil >...
CAAAGTGCCTGGTCCCCCGATCTCCCGGTCAAATTCCCCGACACCCTGCGACGTCCGGCTGATGGTTTCACGATAGACAACCTGCGGTTTTCCAGCGTTGACAAGAACGTGATAGTCCCGTTCGAGCCTGCTCAGGACGATTTCCAAGTGCAGCTCGCCCATTCCGCTGACGATCATCTGACCCGTGTCTGCGCTTTCGACGAACCGGAAGGTGGGGTCTTCTTCGGAAAGCTTTGCCAGGCTATCGAAGAGTTTTTCCTGGTCTGCCCTGGTCTGTGCTTCGACAGATATTGAGATTACCGGTTCGTAAACTTCCACGGGTTCGAGCAGCACAGGCCGATCCGGGTCGCAGATGGAATCGCCGGTGGTAGCCGTTTTCAGCCCGAGCACGGCAACCAGATTGCCGGCCCCCGATCCTTCGATCCGTTCCCGTTTGTTTGCGTGCATCTGAAATATGCGGGATACTTTCTCGCGAGCGCCTTTTGAAACGTTCAATACGTCGGCGCCTACCCGTAGCACTCCGGAGTAAATCCGCAGATAGGTCAGCTTGCGGCCCTGGTCCATGAATATCTTGAACGCGAGCGCTGCCAAGGGTTCCCGATCATCGGACTCGCGCTGCTCGACAGCACCGGTCTGGGGGTTGGCGCCCTCGATCGCCGGTACATCGAGCGGCGAGGGGAGGAAATCGACGATTGCGTCCAAAAGCGGCTGCACGCCCTTGTTTTTCAAGCAACTGCCGCAAAGCACCGGAACGGCTTTAAGTGCAAGCGTCAGACGCCTTATCACCGGATTGAGCTGCGCTGCGGTAATCTCATCGCCTCCAAGGTAGCGCTCCATCAGCTCGTCATCGAATTCGCCGAGCTTGGCGACCAGATATTCCCTGGCCTCGTTTGCCGCAGGCGCAAGAGCAGGGTCGATCTCCTCGATTCTGAATTCCTCTCCCAAGGTCTCATCGAGCCAGATTATCTGTTTCATTGAAACCAGGTCGATTACGCCCTTGAAGTCCGATTCGAACCCAAGGGGTAACTGGATGGGCAGCGGGACGGTTTTGAACTTGTCCGCGATCTGGCTCACGGTGTTATTGAAATCTGCCCCTATTCGGTCCATTTTGTTCACGAAAGCTACCTTGGGTACGTGATGGCGGTCGGCCTGATGCCAGACGGTCTCCGACTGCGGCTCGACCCCATCGACTCCCGAAAATACGGCTATCGCCCCATCCAGGACTCTTAGCGAGCGTCCGACTTCGATTGTGAAATCAACATGACCGGGCGTATCTATCAGGTGGATTTCATGGCCGCGCCACTCGCAGGTCGTAACGGCGGAAGTAATCGTGATGCCGCGCTCCTGCTCCTGTTCCATCCAGTCCATCACGGCGGTGCCATTGTGCACTTCGCCCATCCTGTGAGAACGGCCGGTATAGAACAGGATGCGTTCGGTGAGCGTGGTCTTTCCCGCGTCTATGTGCGCTATTATTCCGATATTTCTATATAGTTTCAAATGCTTGGGGTCGGACATAAACTCCACTTTCCCGGGCGGGTTGAAGATCATCCGCATCTAATTTTAAACAAGCGCGTAAGTTTAGGGAATCGCGCCATATATGTCAAGCGCGCTACCAGCGCGCTGCGGGGGCCCAAGGGCGGGGAAGGAGTGAACAGGGAGATTGCTTACCCTCTGGCCGCAAATTGCCATCGCAAATCATCAGCCGGCGGCTGACCCGGGAATCCGGTGTAATCACAGGCACTTGAAGAGAAGATTAGAAAAATAACGCAATATCATGATTTACTGCATAAGAACGAGATTGCGTGAAAAACGGTCACTAAAACGATTCAGTTCAGACTAAGGCTGGATAGGCTCGGCTTAATTGGTCCGAATCAGGCACTATCTTTCCGGATATAACTCTCTGCATCCATTAATCAGGCTATTTGCCGGATAATCCGGTCTAATCGCAGATAATCCCGGATAACCCGGTTTGATTTTTCCAGACTGAACTGTTAAAAACCTCTCTGTCCTATCACTCTTCCGGGTATCGTGAGGGCCATAGGAGCCTCTTTGAAAAATGTGAGGAGAAACCAGTATGGCGCCTGATTCAAGCCTCCACAGGCACCATGCGGCGGGATCCGAAGCAGGGCTTCGCATTTTCGTGAAGGTCGCTGCTTTACTTCTACTTTCCCTGTTTATTTTCCACTTCCCAATTCAGGCAGGGGCAGAGAGCACGGGAATTCCCGGTCCGCTGGCAACGCTGATGTTGCCCGGCGACGCACCGACAAAGGATATTTCCTCAACGCCTCTCACCCGGCCCACTCCTACGGATGCTACTATAGGGACCCCCGCGGTGCTATGGAGAAACAGAATCCAGATACCCCTACACGAACCACTTGTTGAGAAATACATCCGTTTCTATCAGGGAGAAGGCCGAAATACTTTTTCGGACGCGATGGAAAAGGCAAAGACATGTCTCCCTCGAATGACCGAGATTCTGGAGAGCCAGGGAGTACCGGCTGAAATGGTTTCCATTGTGTTTGTTGAGAGCCGTTTCGAAAAGAATGCGTCAAATCGAGGTGCGGGTGGTTATTGGCAGATGATGGCGGCAACAGCGAGGAACATGGGATTGCGTGTCGACCGGTGGGTTGATGAGAGACGAGACCCTATCAAGTCGACCAAAGCTGCCGCCAAATACCTGAAAACACTCTACGAACAGTACGACTCATGGTTGTTGGCCCTTGCCGCATACAATGCGGGAACCAGGCCGATTAATTGCGTGGCTAGAAAGTGCTGCGTAAAGGACGGGGAGCTTTATGGGCGAAGTATGCCCGCGTATTCGGCAGTTTATATTTCAAAAGTGCTGGCCGCGATCCATATAATGCGCGAGCCGGAAAAGTACGGGTTTGAGGATCCCAACTTTTGCAGGCCTACGGACTTCGATCCGGTTTTGATCAATACGCCTCTGCAACTCGAAGAGGTGGCACAATGGATCGACGTACCCGTCAGTCGTTTACAGGAACTCAATCCGTCGCTGCGACAGGATACGATGCCCCCCGGTTCCGGATTTGCACTGCGTTTGCCTCCGGGTTCCAGAGAAAAGTTCGACCTCGCTTACGAGGTCTATACCCGAAGGTAAGCCTCTAAAAAGGGGACTTTGGCGCCTCACGAAACAATCTTCACAGTATGGATAAATTACCCGCATGAGTCTTAGGATGGTGGCTGTCGAGCTTTATCGGGTCATGAAAAAGATCGAAGAGCTCGTAAAGGAGCTGGAGAGTCTGGAGGCCGGGTCACAGCAAAAACTGGAAATCGATAAGGACCTCAGAGAAGCCAGGGTCCAAAAGGACCGGCTGAAAAAAATGATCGAGGGTGCCAAAAACGATTAGCCGACAAGCAAGATCGAGTCGGTTTCCATGACCGGCAATCAAGATTTTCAATGCCACAGCAAGATTAAAGGCCCTCTACCCCTTGGAGGGCCTTTTCTTTTGTTCAACAGGCAAATGAGTACCTGTGGTCTGGATTTTCCTGCCGCGAAGGGGCTGCATAATATAGCCCGGGGTCAGTCCCGCCGAGCTTGCCCTCGTTCGGAAACTCAAGACAAGTTCGCCTGCTGAACGGGCGGGATGCCGCCCCGGGATCAGGCCGCCAAAACCAAACCCGTTTTTTTACCTTGAAGGGGTTACATAAAATCTGCCATAGTTACGACTGTCCAGCTAATCCCAAACATGAGCCTCATCAAAATCCAGACTATGTTTCCGCAAAAAAAGACGATACTCCTCCTGAAATGACATCTTCTTGTGGTGATTTATTTGATCGGAAATGTATTCTCGGACCTCAGTTATCTTGAAAAGATTAGATGAACGTAAACCTTCGCCAGAGATTGAGGCATTCGCCCGGAAATCCTTATTTTTATGTGACCCCTTTAGAGTGAGGATGGGTTGGGCTTTGTCCACCTGGGGTGGCGCTACGCTTAACCTGGGCTATTATATGCCACCCCTTCGGGGCAAAGCCCATTCAGGACGTGAGAAATTCTAAACCCAGAGGTCGAATTCACAGAAGACAGATACTGTCCTTTCACGATCTGCAGATACTCATTTGCCGGATGAAACTTTTTTGGGTTGCCACAATTTACGCAGGCAATCTCATTAAATGCCGGTTTCTTCGGTAAAACTCACTTCGAATACATCCAGGTCTCTTCCGATTCTAATGGACTGAAATTCTTTGCGAGCCTCTTCTTCGAGTTTTGCGAGTTCGCTGTTTTCATACCTGGGGCTTATATGAACGAGCACCGCCCTGGCGGCGCCGGATTTCTTTGCAATCCGCGCTGCTTCGGCAACCGTCATGTGGCCTTTTACATCGGCGTGTTCGGAGTGTTCGGAGAGAAACATGCCTTCCAGAAAGGCCAGGTCTGCTTTTTTGCACAGAGAATAGACGCCGGGGGCGGGCCTGGTGTCCACCACGAAGGCGATATGCCTGCCCCTTCTGGCAGGCCCCAGCACATCGGAGGGTTGCACGGTCTTGGCTGAGGCAGTCTTCACGCTTTCGCCTCTTTGGAGCTTCCCCCAGAGCGGCCCCATCGGTACTCCAAGGGTCTTTGCCCGCGCGGGGTTGAATTTCCCCGGCCTGTCCAGCTCTTCGAACCTGTATCCGAGGCAAAACCGGGTATGTTTGACCGGTTGCCACAGAATCCTGCACTGGCCGTCCCGGTATGCCACACCAGTTTTATCCGAGGACCATTCGGTGATATTTATAGGGAAGTTGACCTTGAACTCAAGGGTCTTTTGACACTGGGTGACGAATTCCCGCGTTCCGGGGGGACCGATGATTGTAAGAGGGTCCGGGTCCTCCATCTGGCCCCGAAGCATGATCATACCGGGAATCCCCAGGCAGTGGTCCGCATGCAGGTGGGTTACGGCGATCAGCTTCAGCCCGCGCACTCCGAGCCGCGCCCTTTTCCAGTTGATCTGCGTGCCCTCCCCGGCATCGAAGAGATATATAAGGCCATTGAGCCTTACCGCCAGGGAAGAGAGCATCCTGTAGGGCATCGGCATCATCCCGCCGGTCCCGATCAATACGCATTCCAATTCGCGGTCCTTATCGCCAGCCTGAGTCAGGGTAGAACGGCCGATCTTGCTTCGTTTTGCCGTAATCGTTCCGGCACCCTGATTTGAGTTTCAAACGGTCCCCCCGCATGCAGCCGGCAGTGCCGGCCCGTCAAACATGTCCAGTCCACCCCGAGCAACCGGGATGCCGGAGATCCGAATTTATTCCGAAACATTGCGCGTGTCCACGGAAAGAGCCCCCTGAAGCAAGACTTAGTAACAAATAATTCGCCATGCAAGCAACACCTCGAGGTCGAGCAAATAAAGAGAAGGCGGGCTCCGAGGGGTATCTAACGAAGAAAATCGGCGAACAGAGGCGTTTTGATGGAATTTTTTCCTCCTGTAAAGTATCATTGAATCACACTGGATTAGAAACCCCATTTAAAAGGGAGCACAGAAATGGCCGATGAAAACGCGGTTTGCAGCGGTTACGAAAAAATGCCGGTCAGTCGGCTCGAGCCCGGAGAGATGGGAGTTCTACTGGCTCGGGCCGGCGCAGGCAAAACAGCCTGCCTCACTCATCTTGCTCTGGGATACCTCCTCGACAGGGAGCCTGTTCTTCATGTTTGCGTCGATGTGGTCCCGGACAAAATAAAGCTCTGGTACCACAGGCTGCTCAAAGATATCTTCTCGAATCAGCCCGAATGTGCGGTTAACGACCTACAGCACTCTATCGAACCACTCAGGTTTATAATGTCATTCCTCAACCAGACATTCAGTCCGGAAAAGTTGGAGACAAGCATCGATAATCTCAAGCAGCAGGCTAAGTTCGTGCCTGCGCTCATCATTCTGGACGGCCTGGACTTTGGCCGTGCCCGGGCACTTTTCGAAAAGATAGGCGGTATCGCCCGAAGGCACTCGGCATCGGTCTGGGTCTCAGCCAGGTCTCATCGTCATATACCGGATGTAAATGAAAGAGGCATCCCCTACCCCATCGACGCCATGGACGATCTGTTCAGCTCCGTTTTCATCCTCGAGCCGGAAAGCGACGGTATCAGCCTGAAGGCGTTGAAGGAAAAAGGCCATTATAATCCGGCTGCGGATTCGGGGTTTTTACTTGATCCCAATACGTTTCTGTTGCTGAAAAAATCCCACCTCCCGAAGCGTGGAGATAGATGAGGTTTGCCATTCGTTGATGCATGACGATCTGGTCACCAGTCTGACGCGACAGGTAAAAGAGGAGGTAATAGAGAACTACCTGCTGGAGCGTCGTTTGATAGAGCTTCAAATCGAACACCTCAACACACAGGCTGCTGAAATCCGGAGTCTGGCCTGGGCGGTCGGCCTGCGGCTGGCAAGGCTTTCAGGTCTCATGATTCAGCCGGACATGCTAAGCCGGCTCCAAAAACTCCTTGGAATCAGGCCGACCTACTTCTGGACTTCCTGTCTGAATGTGAAATTCAAACGGACAGTGCGGCTGATCAGGGTGAGGGCACTGACCCAAAAAGCAAAATTCCGTAAGGTGGTCCTCGAATCCTACTCCCGCCTTTTTTTCTGGATGATACAATATGAGGAGCGGTACGAAGAACTCGCAAACGAGTGCTCGGCAGTCAACAGGAATATCGATACCTTCCAGAAGAATTTCGACCTGCTTTCGATACTCAATTTCCTCAGGAATCTGGACATGCGCGAGATCGAAAGAAAGAAGATCCTAGGGGAAAACTTTACAGCGATGGAAATGGCCGAGTTGGACAAAAATCTCTATATCAGCCCTGTATCGATGGAAAAACTCGAAGCCTCCGCCCCTCTGGATCTCCCTGAGCCCGGTGCAATCCGGGGGGAGCTCAGCAACCTCGCCGAGGAAATATTTCAGCATTACCGGGAGGAGGTGAAAAAACTCCTCAGGTAATTCTCCACACCCGCCGTCACGCTCCAACTGAAAAACCCCGATTTCCGATTTGACGCTCCGCACTTTTCGGTATATCTCTCCAGCTTGCGGTTTGGGGGCTCAACAGTTAAACTCAAAGGTAAGGCGCTTTTTTGCCTGGATAAAGCCGAAGCGCTCACGGCGGTGACACTTATTGTTATCGCCCTCGGTACGACATATCTTCGGAGAGCCGGGATTAACCACTCAACGACTCGGTTTTTGGAGGAGAGTTGGTAAGAATAGCCACTCGGAAGAGGTTCTGGATTGCCGCTGTCTTCGGCATAATCGTTCTCTTTTATACCGTCAAACAGGCCAACCTTCACAAGTTTGCGCAACATCTGGGCGACATAAGCCCTTTTTGGGCCGTCGCCGTGGTGGCGGCGGCTTTCTTGAGCTATGCCTGCGTTGCAGGAGTTCTTGACAAACTGCTTAGAGGAATAGGTCTGCCGATCTCCTTTGGGTCCTGCTTCAAGATTTCGCTGTTGTCCTGCACTATCAACTACCTGATGTCAGTGGCCGGGCTGAGCGGGGTGGCTGCAAAGGTCTACCTGCTCTCGCGCGAGAAAATTCCGCCGAGCAACACTCTCTCGGTGTCGATTATTCACGGCTTTCTCACAAACACTATCGCGGTCCTGTTCATCTACCTGGGATTTTTCTATCTCTACAGCCGCCACCAGATAACCGACCGCAACGAGGAAGTCTTCGGCGTACTGGTCCTTCTCATTGCTTTCCTGCTGACCTGGCTAACCATCCAGACAATCATTCATGAGGCTTTCAGAAAGAAGCTGTGGCAAATCGCCCTCAACCTGGTGATTGCCCTTTGCGCAAGGATTCGAAGGCCGCACTGGATCCGGCGTGAGAGAGCAGAGGCTTTTTTTGAAAACTTCAATGCGAGCCTGAACATGATCATGAAAAACCGGGGAGTGCTGCTGTTCCCGGCGTCCCTTGCCCTTCTCGATTGGCTGTTTATGTTCCTTTGCCTGAAGTTTTCGTTTATCGCGATACACTACCCCGTAAGCAATCAAGTTTTGATGGTGGGATTTTCCGTTGGTCTTTTCATGAGCCTGTTTTCGCTTACCCCTGCATCGATAGGGCTCGTGGAAGGCTCGATGGCGTGGTCGTTCTACCTGATGGACCTCGATTACGAGTTTTGTCTGATGGCGATCCTCATCTACCGGATAACCTACTATTTCGCCCCTATCGCAGTGAGCATTTTCTTTTTCAAACGATTCTTCCCGCCGTCCGACCTTGCCGAACCAGGCAAGAAACATAAGAAAGCATAGCAGGGCCGGCTTTCCGGCCTGCATCGTCTCACCTATAAAGCCTTGAATTCTTGAAGAGAGCATCGTGGTCTGTTCCTGGAAGGCGAGTACCTCCCCTTGCCCGGTTACGGGGAAAGAAAGGACAATGCGCTGCTTTTGCAACACGCAAAGAGGATAAATGGGCGCTGTCGCAGTGCCCGGGGCGAAGATGGCCGCTCCCGGGGAGCATCCCCTTGGGAAAAAGTGGGGGGGGAAAGCGTGCTTAACATTCCTCAAGAAGCACCTCTGGCGCGGATACCAATTTACCTGGAAAATGCCATTTTCATGCTTCGCGGGTGAGGCGAGCATCATGAAGAATTGCGTTCAAGATGGTGCCAATGAATGACAAAGAAAGTGCGCGTTGCCCCCAACTTAGTCGGCGCTTGCGCGTGTGGCAGAAATCCCGGGGGCGCGGGGGAAAGTCCCCCGCTCTTTTAGTTAGTTCAATCTTGAACGAAACTCAGTATGAGACTCTTTTCAACTCTTTCCACTACCCACTGTCAGATGCTCACTTTTCGGCTGCTCCGCCTCACGGATCTCCATGTTTGCAAAGACCGGCCTGAGCAGTTTGGAAAGCACAGGGAGCTTTGAGGCGAAAATCAACGCCCCGCCAATGCAGCAGGCCGCGCCCAGAAGCAGCGTGTTTTGAACCCCGATTTTTCCCGCGATACTTCCGGCAAGAAGACTTCCAAACGGCATCACACCCAGGAAGGCCATGGCGTAAAGACTCATGATCCGGCCGCGTTTGTCCTCATCGACGATGGTCTGAATGATCGTGTTGCTGGATGCGATATGAGTCATCATCGAAAAGCCGGCCAGCAAAAGAAAGAAAACGCAGAGTGTGAAGTTGCGAGAGAGCGCAAACGCGGCAATGGCAATCCCGCATGCACCGGCAGCGGCGGGAATTACTTTTATGAGCCCATGCGCATTTTTGCGGGAAGCAAGATATAGAGTGGCCGAGATCGCCCCGATGCCTGCTGAGGACATCAGAAATCCGAAAGTATTCGCGCTTCCGTGCAAAACGTCTTTGGCATACGCAGGCATGAGCACCATATAAGGCGCGCCCGCTATGCTAAAGACCGAGAGTAGAGCCAGAATGGCGATAATCGGCTTAAAATTGAAGGCATAATCGATTGCTTCGCGGAATTCGCCCCAGAGCGGACCATTTTGCCTGCGCCGTTCTTTTTCCGCCACTCTGATGGCCTGAAGAGCAGCAAGGACAGCCACGTAGCTAATCCCGTTGATAAGGAAGCAAACCCCTTCCCCTACAGTGGTAATAAGAATTCCGGCAAGCGAGGGGCCAATGAAGCGAGCGCTGTTAAACAACGCCGAATTCAGCGCTATCGCATTTCCGAGGTCCTCCCTCCTTTCGACCATCTCGATCACAAATGACTGCCGTATGGGCATATCGAAAGCGTTTACGGTTCCAATGAAAAGGCTGAGGGCGACAATGTGCCACGGCTTAATGGCCCCGGTCAGCACCAGGGCTGCAAGGACGAGCGCCTGGACCATGGAAAGCCCCTGGGTCCAGAGCAGCAGTCGCTTGCGGTCGAATCTGTCGGCCACAATACCGGCGAACGGGCCGAAAAAAAGCGTGGGGATCTGGTTGGAAAAAGCCACCAAACCGAGCAGGAGCGTCGAGCCGGTAATCCGGTAGACAAGCCAGCTAAGCGCGACCTGCTGTGTCCACGTCCCGATAAGAGAAATGCCCTGACCGAAGAAAAAAAGGCGATAGTTCCTGTACCGGAATGCTCGAAAAACCGCTCTGACGCTTACCCCCAAACCAAACCTCATTACACCTTTTCCTGAGCACCCGCCTGATTTTAATCTCGATCCTCGCTGCGAGATCGTATGCGGGATGACCAGGTATTATAAAACGAGAACCTTCATTCATCAACTTCAGGCATATCATCAGGACTGCACGGTCTTATCAACCAACTGTTTCCTTTAGCTCTTCCGCCAGAGCTTCACGAACTCTCTCATATTCCAATTCAAGCACGGGCAGCAGAGAGGTGCTGCTCGCCGTGGTCCCTGCTCGGCCCATACTCTCCAATTCATTACAGAGTTCTGCGAGCGCCATGGCGCCGAGGTTTCCGCTTGCAGATTTCAGGCTGTGGGCCGCGTTTTGAATTGCAGATGCGTCCCCAAGGCTTATCGCTTGATGGAGAGTTTCCATCAGCTTCGATGAACTCATCATGTATATTCCGATGACCCTTTTGAGAAGGCTGGATTCCCCATTTCGCGAAGGAGACCTCAAGAAGTCCAGTACTTTCCGATCGAGCGGTTCCATCTGAGAGAGTCGATTAAAAGTTACACTGGCCGGCATTCCGGATCCTACGTTTGTTCTATCCAAAGAGGTGCAAGTCCCGGATCGGTCCTGAGTGGTTTGTCCTTCCCGCGTACCACTAGTGGCAAGGCGAGTATCCACGGGCAAACCGGAGATCGATTTCGTCGGCAGAAAACGCTTCAAGACCGTGCACAACTGGTCCAGGTTGAAGGGTTTGCTGAGGTAGTCGTCCATTCCGGCGGCGAGGCACTGTTCATGATCTCCCTGCATGGCGTAGGCAGTCAGGGCAATGATTGGTGTGCGGCGAATGCTGAGACCTGGCTCGCTTCGATGCTTTATTTGCTGCATTTCTTTTTCCCTGATGATCTGTGTGGCTTCGTAACCATTCATTTCCGGCATCTGGCAGTCCATGAGCACAAGGTCAAAAGGAGTTTTTGAGATGGCTTCGA
>Ga0187862_10006103_pt1 | contig 10982 bp, 8 predicted proteins | sample June2016WEW_10_1_FD_133003 | JGI IMG/M metagenome (GOLD analysis project Ga0187862, IMG submission 133003) | Peatland microbial communities from SPRUCE experiment site at the Marcell Experimental Forest, Minnesota, USA - June2016WEW_10_150 | ecosystem: Environmental > Terrestrial > Soil >...
CGCGTGTTGAGGATCTGGCGCAACGGCTTTACCAGCAAGCAGGGATGAAACTGCTACGGCGCGAAAACGCGGTGATTGCCTACAAGGGCGCGCAGTTCAACCTGATTGGCGTGGATTATCAGCGAGAACGCATGCCCAGCGGACGCAAAGTGCAGATGCTGGACAATCTGGAACCACTGGTGCGCCGCGATATTCCGAACATATTGCTTTCGCACAATCCCAATTCGTTTAATCGCGCGGCGGAATTGGGGATCGAGCTGTCGCTGGCCGGGCATACGCATGGCGGGCAAGTGAAGGTGGAGATTTTGGACGTGAGTCTGAGCCCGGCGCGATTCATCACAGATTACATTGCCGGACTGTATCAACGGCCGCTGTTGATGCCGGATATGCCGCGGCGCATGGGCGAGACGATCAAGCTGATGCCCAACGCGCCGAAGGGGCTGGCAGCGCTGTACGTCAACCGTGGTCTGGGAACGGTGGGTGCTCCCGTGCGTTTGGGTGTGCCGCCGGAGATTTCGCATATTGTGCTGCGACGCGCTTAAGCGGGAAGCTACCTACCTGTTAGTTCTGCAGTAGCCGACACTCCTTCCTTTTTGCTGCGATACTAGACTTGCGCGCTCAACGTTGGACGCGGGCCGATGCTCCATGTGCAAATGCCCGAACTTGGTCCAATGTGGCCATCGTCGTGTCGCCTGGAAACGTCGTGAGCAGCGCTCCATGCGCCCAGCCGAGTTTCACAGCTTCTTCCGCAGGCTCCCCTGCGAGGACTCCGTAGAAGAAGCCAGACGCAAACCCATCACCTCCGCCAATCCTGTCGTACACGTCAAGTTGACATTGGGGGGATACATAACTCTTACCGTTGATCCAGGCCACCGCGCCCCAGCTGTGACGATTGGTCGAATGGACTTCGCGCAGCGTGGTGACAATGATTTTGATATGAGGGTAGCGCTCTACCACCTTCTCAATCGTTGAGAGAAAGGTGGTTGGATCGAGCTTCGATATCCCACTCGCTTCGGGGCCTTTCATTCCCAGACCTTTCTGCAGGTCTTCCTCGTTGCCAACGAGAACGTCGACGTTTTTGACGATTCGATCAACGACTTGCCGCGCTCTTTCCTGGCCACCGGAGAGGTTCCAGAGCTTTTCGCGGAAATTCAGGTCGAACGACACGACTGCGCCCGAGCTTTTTGCCGCACGCATGCCTTCAATGATCAATTCCGGTGTGGACTCAGAAAGAGCAGCGAAAATTCCGCCGCTGTGAAACCAGCGAACTCCACCGCTGAATATAGCTGTCCAGTCGAAATCGCCCGGCTTGAGTTGCGCCGCAGCTTCATTCGCCCGGTTATAGAAAACGACCGGTGCCCTCATCCCAAAGGCGCGATCACTGTAGACGGTGGCAATATTCGGTCCGGTCACTCCGTTGTGTTGGAAAAACTTGTAGAAGGGTTTGACACCCACGGCACGCACACGCTCGGCCACGAGGTCCCCGATTGGGTATTTCACCATGGCGCTAACGATTCCAGTTTGGAGACCGAAGCAGTCGGCCAGGTTGGCGGCAACGTTGAATTCGCCGCCGCTAACGTAAATTTGGCACTCATGAGCTTTGCGAAAAGGAATGATGCCGGGATCAAGCCGATGAACGAGCCCACCGAGTGAGACAAAATCCAAAGCAGCTGATTCCTTAATCGCCAGACCATAGTTCATATCATTGCCTTAGTAATTGGATGAAACGTACAAACGGAATCCTAGGAGCAAACCAGTGTCGCGTCAACAGTGCTGCCCGCATTTGAGGTGCATAACAATCGATGCGTTGCGGCGTACAATGGCGGAACATTCTTTGGATTGATATTCGTGGAAGCGCGTTTACCGGATCCATGACAGCGAAAAAGATGTAAGGACATAAACGAAGTCAGCCGTCCTTCCAAAACACGCCAGACAAGCGGCGAAGAGTTGATTTTTGACTGCGGAAACCAATATGGTTGTTTACGCGTCAAAGCGAATCGGGGAATACCCTCTCCCTTACGCGCAAAGGATAAGAAATGAAAATAATTTATCGTCTGTGGATCGTGTCTGGAATTTTGTTGGTGGGGATTTCGCTGGCCCCAATTCGCGCGCATGTTGCCGCGGATGATAAGCCGTTGTACGGCTATTCTCCGGAATCCTCGCGGAGCGAGCGACAGTGGGAAGAGAAGCTGCGAGCCGTGCCGAGCACGGACAATCTGCGCGCTTACATGGAGCATCTTTCCGCGAAGCCGCACCACGTCGGTTCTCCTCGCGACAAGGAGAATGCGGAATGGATTGCGGCGAAATTCAAGGAATTCGGCCTCGAGACACACATCGAGTCGTACGACGTGCTGTTCCCCACGCCGAATGAGCGGCAGGTGGAACTGCTGGATTGCGGCGCAAGTGGAACAAATTGTCAGACGAAATTCACCGCGAAACTCGAAGAACCCAGCTTGCCGGAGGACCCCACTTCCAATCAGAAATCCGAGCAACTCCCCACATTTAATGCGTACTCGAGGGATGGAGATGTCACCGCGCCGCTCGTTTACGTAAATTACGGAATTCCGGAAGATTACGAGCAACTGGAGAAGCTCGGCGTCTCCGTGAAAGGGGCGATCGTGATTTCGCGCTACGGACATTCCTGGCGCGGCATCAAGCCCAAGGTGGCCGCGGAGCATGGTGCGATCGGCTGCCTGATCTATTCCGATCCACATGAAGACGGGTATTTCCGCGGCGAGACATTCCCTGGCGGGCCCTATCGCCCGAAGGATGGAGCGCAGCGCGGAAGTGTCGCTGATGATCCCATCTATCCAGGTGATCCGCTCACTCCTGGAGTAGCCGCAACGAAAAATGCGAAGCGCCTGGAGCTGAAGGATGTTCCGGTGATCACAAAGATTCCCGTGCTGCCGATTTCTTACGGGGATGCGCAGCCGCTGCTGGCATCGCTTGCGGGCCCGGTGCCCCCGGCAGGGTGGCGTGGAAACTTGCCGCTGACGTATCGAGTGGGGCCGAGCACGTTGAAAGTGCATCTGAAGGTGAAGTTCAATTGGGACTTGAAACCCATTTACGACGTCATCGGGAAAATTCCCGGAACCACGGACGGGGACCAGTGGGTGATTCGCGGAAATCATCATGACGCCTGGGTGAATGGAGCCGAGGACCCTATTTCCGGGCAAGTGGCGATGATGGAAGAAGCGCGCTCGTTTGGCGAACTGCTGAAGCAGGGATGGAAGCCGAAGCGCACGATCATTTATTGTGCATGGGATGCGGAAGAACCCGGCCTGATTGGCTCGACGGAATGGGTGGAAGAGCATGGCGAGGAATTACGCCTGCACGCGGTTGCGTACGTCAATTCGGACAGCAATGCCCGCGGGTATCTCGGCGCCGAGGGATCGCACACGCTGGAAAAGCTGCTCAATGATGTCGCGCGCGATGTGCAAGATCCAGAAACGAAGCTGTCGGCCTGGAAGCGCGAGCAGCTTGCCGAGATTGAGGCAGCCAGCACGGCAGAAGAGCGGCAGGAAGTACGGAACCGGAGCGATCTGCGCATCGGAGCGCTCGGGTCCGGTTCGGACTATGGAGCGTTCCTGCAGCACGCGGGCATCGCGTCCTTGAACATCGGTTACGGCGGCGAGGATGGCGGCGGTATCTATCATTCGATTTATGACGATTTTTATTGGTACACGCATTTCAGCGACGTGGATTTTGTGTACGGACGCGCTTTGGCACAGACGGGCAGCACCGTGGTGATGAGGCTGGCGAATGCGGACATCTTGCCGTTCGAGTTCACGAATTTTGCCGAGACGGTACAAACCTATGTGAAGCAGCTCAAGAAGCTGCTGAAAGAAAAGCAGGAGGAGATCGTGGAACGGAATCGCGAGATCGAAGAGGGAGTATTTGAGGCCGTCAATGATCCGCGTCACCCCACGGTTGCTCCGAGAGCGGAAAGCGTGCCGCCCTTCCTGAATTTTGCGCCGCTGGATAACGCTGTGGCGGAGCTCGCAAAGAGCGCTGAAGCGTACAAGAAAGCGTACGAAGTGGCGAGCGCAAAAGCCGACTTCGGGAAGGCTTCTGCCGCCACGTTGAATCTTTTGTTGGCGCAAAACGAACAGCAACTCACGCGCGAGGAGGGGCTCCCCGGACGGCCATGGTTCAAGCACGAGATTTACGCTCCCGGGCAGTACACGGGATATGAAGCCAAAACGCTGCCAGCGGTTCGCGAGGCACTGGAATTGAAGCGCTGGAAGCAAGCCGAAGACGAGGTTGTGGTCGTCGCAAAAGTGCTGCAAAGCGAGGCGGAGTACATTTCCGCGGCGGCCGCGAAGTTGTCGGCTTTGCACTAGAATAAAGATGTCAGGGAATGCGCTTCGGGGCATTTCCCGGTATTGCGTAGTGCAGGAGTTCGCTTATTCCTTCCTATAATCTTGCGATCGTGGGCTTCGGCCACGTGGGCCGCGCCCTGCTTCGACAGTTGATTTCCAAAGAAACCGAATTGCGCAGGAAATACGATGTGCGCTGGCGGTTGACGGGCATTGCTTCTCGCCGCATCGGATGGATCGCGGAACCCGACGGTTTGAATCCGATTGCCATGCTGAACGGTCATTTCCCAAGCCAGACACAACCTGTGCGCAATGTGCGGGAATGGCTGGAGCGGGCAAAGGCGGATGTGTTGTTTGAGGCGAGTTCGTTGAATGCGGAAACCGGCCAGCCCGCGATCGAACACATTGCCGCGGCGCTGGAGATGGGAGCGCACGCCATCAGCGCCAACAAAGGGCCGCTGGTGCATGCCTACCGCGAACTGACGGCGCTGGCGAAGGAGAAGGGACGGAAGTTCCTGTTCGAGTCCACAGTGATGGATGGGGTGCCGATCTTCTCGTTGTTTCCGCTGGGGCTGCCGGCGACGGAGCTGCGAGGATTTTCCGGCGTGCTGAATTCGACCAGCAACGTGGTGATTACCGAAATGGAGAAGGGAAGATCGTTCGACGAGGGAGTGAAGCGCGCACAGACTTTGGGAATTGCGGAAACCGACCCGGCGCAGGACGTGGATGGCTGGGACTCCGCGATTAAAGTTGCGGCGCTTGCGACGGTGCTGATGGGCGTGCCGACGCGCGTGGACCAGGTGCAGCGCACGGGGATTCGCGATCTGAGCGAGGAAAAGATTCGTTCGGTGCGGGCGGCGGGGATGCGCTACAAGCTGGTCTGCCGTGCAGAACGGCGGGGCGAAGGCGCGGACTGCCGGGTGAGCCCCGAGCTTCTGCTGCTGACGGACCCAATGGCTGGACTGGAAGGCACGAGTTCCGCGATACGTTTCGATCTCGACGTATTTGGATTATCGGTTGTAGAGCACAATCCCAGCGTGGATGCGACCGGCTATGGGATGCTGGCAGATTTTCTGCGCGTGGCACAGTCGTGATTTGCTTCGTTGCGCAGGCTAGCCTGCGCGTATGCCATCGGGGACGCTGCGTTCCGGCACGGCGAGAACCGGCGTGATGCCGTCGGCATAGCCAATGTCGAAGAGCATGCCTTCAGAAATTTCTCCTGCCATTTTGCGCGGTTCCAGGTTCACGACGAAGAGGGCTTGCCGGCCTTCGATCTCCTTGGGATTGGCGCGTTCCTGCTTGATGCCCGCCAGGATGACGCGTGTGTGATCGCCAAAACTGACGGTAAGCTTCATGAGTTTTTCAGAGCGCGCCACTTCATCGACTTTTTGAATTATACCAACGCGAATGTCCAAGGCTTCAAAAGCTGAGAACGGAACGAGGGACTTTACCGGTGCTGGTTTGAATTCACTCATGGTCTACCCTCGGAAGTGGGTCGCGTAGCCTGGTGTGGGGATCGATGCATCGCAGCGCGCGTCGCGAATGGGGGGATCGGCTGCAAGACGCAATGGAATTACGCCGGCCCAGACGGGGAACGCGTAGTCGTCAGCATCGTCCTCGACTTCGCCGGTGCGGACTTTGGCGGAGACTTCTGTCAGCGGGAGTTTCAGGATGCTGGTGGCTTTCAGCTCTTTTTCGTTTGGCTGGCGCGCGTCATTCCAGCGGCCTGGGAGCAGCTTTTCCGTGAAGGCCCGAAGCGCTTGCAGTTTTTCGGCGGGGTCGTCGATCAGCACGGCATTGCCAAGCGCAACCACGGAACGATAATTCATGGAGTGATTGAAAACCGAGCGTGCCAAAACGAGGCCATCGGTGAGCGTGACCGTTATGCAGACGGGAAGGCCGCCACTCAACCCGCGAAGCATGCGGCTGGCCGCGGAGCCGTGAATATAGAGGGCATCGGCGATGCGCGCAAACATCGTGGGAATAACAAAGGGTTGGGCGTCTTGCGCGAAGCCGACGTGGCAGACGAACGCTTCATCAAGGATTTTGTAGATGGCATCGCGATCATATAAGGCTCGATTGGCTTCGCGGACGACGCGAGTGCGCTCTGAAGCGGGAAACGAATTGGACACGGGAAACCTCGTTTGAGATGCGCGGCGCGGAGTTGATAGCCGGCGCTGCAGCGGCATGAGTGGGAAACGACCCGAGCATGCTAACACGCCGCGACGCCGGTATGAGAAACTACACGTTCTGAGGGTGAAGTTACCTTAGAGAATCGAGCTGGAACCATGAGTACAGCGGGATTGAATCGCAGCGCAGTGGACACATTGGACATTGGCTGGGTGCGGGGACAATTTCCTTCGCTGCAGACGAAGGTGAATGGGCAGGCCGCGGTGTTTCTGGATGGCCCGGCAGGGACGCAGGTGCCCACGCAGGTGATGCACGCGATTCAGAACTACTTGATGAGCGCGAATGCGAATACTGGAGGTGCGTTCCTCACCAGCTGGCGCAGCGACGAGATCATTTCCGGGACGCGCGCAGCCATGAGCGATTTCTTTCACTGCGACAAGGATGAGGTGGTGTTCGGGCAGAACATGACCACGATTACGCTGGGGATTTCGCGGGCGATTGGTCGCGAACTAAAGCCCGGAGACGAAATTCTGCTGACTACGCTGGATCACGACGCCAACTTTTCGCCGTGGAAGGCGCTCGAAGAAAAGGGCGTGGTCATCCGGCAAGTGGATATTTGCGAGGCGGACTGCACGCTCGACTTGGAGGACTTGAAGCGCAAACTGAACGAGAAAACGAAGCTGGTCGCGGTGGGCTACGCTTCCAATGCGGTTGGCACGATCAATCCTGTAGAGGAGATCACTCGGCTGGCGCATGCTGCCAGAGCGCTGGTGTATATCGATGCGGTGCACTTCGCGCCGCATGGATTGATTGATGTGAAGGCGCTGGATTGCGATTTCCTGGTTTGCTCGCCCTATAAATTCTTTGGCCCGCATATGGGGACGCTTTACGGAAAGCGCGAACATCTCCGGCGCTTCCGGCCGTACAAAGTGCGCCCGTGCACGGAGCAGGTGCCGGAACGCTGGGAATCGGGTACGCAAGTACATGAATTGATTGCGGGAATTGGCGCGGCGGTGGAATACCTTGCGGAGGTCGGAAGGCGCAGCGATCCAAGTGTGAAGACGCGGAGAGAGGCTTTGGCATCGGCATATCGCGCCACGGTGGCACACGAGACGCGGATGGTGTGGCGGCTGATTGACGGGCTGCAATCCATTTCCGGTGCGCACATCTACGGCATCACGGATGAGCAGCGAGCGGCGGAGCGCTGTTCAACGATTTCCCTGCGCATCGGGAATCAGCATCCCACGGTGATCGCCAAATATCTGGGCGAACGCGGGATTTTCACGTGGGACGGGAATTACTACGCGCTGAATTTGACGGAACGGTTGGGAGTTGAGGCACTCGGCGGGATGTTGCGCATTGGCCTGGTGCATTACAACACGATGGAAGAGGTCGAGAGGCTGCTGGCGGCGCTGAGGGAGTTTGCGACATAGACTGCGATTTCGTTGAACAATGGAGTGTTTCTTGTTCAGCAGGTACTGACAGCCAACAGCGAAGCCGTGTATCCTGTCAGGTTATGACCAAACGACCAAAACCCGTTGTACTCACCGTATTAGATGGATGGGGCTACCGAGCCGAAACGAAGGGCAACGCCATCGCTCTGGCGCGCAAACCTACGTATGACGAACTACTGCGCAAATTTCCGAATACGCTGATCCAGACCTCAGGACCGGCCGTGGGACTACCGGAAGGGCAGATGGGAAACAGCGAAGTCGGGCACATGAATCTTGGCGCGGGGCGCGTTGTGCACATGGACATCACGCGCATTGACCTGCTGATCGCGAACAAGCAGCTTGATCAGGTGCCACTGTTCCAGCAGGCCATGGAACGCGGGCGGCAACGGCAATTGCACTTCATCGGACTGCTGAGCGACGGCGGTGTGCACTCCCACATCAACCATTTATTTGCGCTACTGGAAATGGCCAAGCAATACAAAGTGGAGAAAGTGTTCGTACATTGCTTCATGGACGGGCGCGACACGCCGCCCAACAGCGGGCGGGACTTCGTTCGGCGGTTGCAGCAGAAGATGCGCGAACTGGGCGTGGGCGAAATCGCCACGGTGGTGGGGCGCTATTACGCGATGGACCGTGACAACCGCTGGGAGCGCGTCGAGCTGGCTTACCGCGCGCTGGCACACGGCGAGGCGGAGACGAAGAGCAGCGATCCGGTGGCCGCGCTGCAGCACAGCTATGAACAGGGCGTGACCGACGAATTCGTGAAGCCGGTGGTGATTACGCGGGGCGAAGGACCAACGGCTCCTCCGGTTGGACCTATTCACGATGACGATGCGGTGATTTTCTACAATTTCCGCGCGGATCGCGCGCGACAGATGACGTTTGCGCTAGAGGCGCCGGACTTCGACAAGTTCGTGGATGCGAAGCGGCCGAAAAATCTGTTTTTTGTGGGCATGACCAAGTACGACAAGAAATGGGACTGGTTGAAGTGCGTGATCCAGCCGGAAAAACTGGAGCACATCCTGGCGCAGGTGTTTCAGGAGTTGCAGTACAAGAATTTGCGGTGCGCGGAAACGGAGAAATACGCGCACGTGACGTATTTCTTTAATGGTGGGGTGGAAAAACCGTTTGGCGGGGAGGAGCGTATCCTGGTGCCTTCGCCGAAGGTGGCGACGTATGATTTGAAGCCGGAAATGTCCGCGGAGGGCATCACAAACACGGTGGTGAACGCGATCGAGAAGGGCGAATTCGACGCCATAATCATGAATTACGCAAACGCGGACATGGTCGGACATTCCGGGAAGCTGGAAGCGGCGATCAAAGCCGTGGAAGCGGTTGATGCAGGACTGGGGCGCATTTACCAGACGATGAAGCCGCGCGGAGGAGCTTGGATTATCACCGCGGATCACGGCAACGCGGAAACCATGATCGACCCAGTGACGGGAGGGCCGCATACCTATCACACGACCAACCCGGTTCCGCTGATCTGCGTTTCCGAAGAGACGGGGCTCAGCCTTGCTCCTGGTGGCGCGTTGCGCGACATTGCGCCGACACTGTTGCGGATTCTGGGGGAGCCCGCGCCTTCGGACATGACCGGGCGCGATTTGCGGGTTCTTGCAAAAAGGTAAAGTTGCGCCGCGTGTCGCGCGGGAAGCGGATACCTCGCTCCGCCCCGGATGACAGTTGAACTATTTTCCTGCATTCTGTGGGAACCGAATGAATCACTGGACGTGGCTCTAAAAGCATGGATCGCACACGACCGGAAAACACCAAACTGACTATTTGCGTGTGGCACCCGTTCACGGAATGGCGACCAAAGCCCGGGATGGCTCGGGCGATACGCACACGGTGGCCGGAGATGCGGGTGGTGCACTTGCCGGACTACACGCAGTTGGCGGAAGAATTACCGGACACGGATATTTTCATCGGCTATTCCCTGCGGCCACAACAACTGAAGGATGCCAAACGGCTGAAGTGGATTCATTCCACGGCGGCGGGCGTGGCGCAACTGATGTATCCGGAGTTGCGCGGTGCGGGCGTAGTGGTCACCAATCCGCGGGGCATTTTTTCCGTGCCGATGGCGGAGCACACGATCGGAATGATGCTTGCACTGGCCAGGAACTTTCCGGATTCCGTGCGCCAGCAGGACGGCGCCCATTGGGCCCAACAGGCGCTTTGGGATTTGCCGCAGCATCTGACGGAACTGAATGGCCGAGTGTTGCTGATCGTGGGGTTCGGATCGATTGGGAAAGAGATCGCGCGGCGGGCGCTGGCGTTCGGGATGCGGGTTTGGGGTGTAACGCGGTCCGGAAAAGGCGACACGGCACTGGCAGAAAAAATCCTGCCGGCCGGGGAATTGCGAAGCGCGCTGCCGCAAGCGGATTACGTGGTGATCGCAGCGCCAGAGACGGCCGCGACGCGACACCTGATCGGGCAGGAAGAAATTGCGCAAATGAAATCGGGCGCGCGGCTGATCAATGTGGCGCGCGGTTCGCTTCTGGACGAAGAGGCATTAGTGCGAGCGCTGAAGGAAGGAAAGCTGGGTGGCGCGGCGCTTGATGTAACGTCCACGGAACCGCTCCCGCCGGAAAGCTCGCTGTGGCATGCGCCGAACCTGTTCATCACGCCGCATACCAGCGCGATCAGCGAGCGGCTGTGGGAGCGCGAGACCGCACTATTGATCGAGTTGCTGGAACGGTGGTTCGATGGGCGCGAACTAACGAATCGAGTGGACTTCGCGCGCGGGTATTAGATTGCGCGGAGCGGCTTAGTCTCCGACGCCACCCTTGGGTGCCTGGTAGCCTTCACGAGTGTAGACGACGACCTTCTGTTTCTTTCCTTTTTGATCAAGGACCGTCAACGGGCCGCCATCCGGCGCAACCAATTGGACCTTGACCTTGCGGTATTTACCGTCGGCAGCATGATTCGTGGGTGAATAGGTAATGCTGTACTGGTGGCGCAGGAAGTCAGCAACGGTGCGCATAACGCCGGGAATCTCGCCGTCGAATTGAGGAAACCAGGCCATGCCGCCAGTCATGGTGGCAAACGTCTTCATCTGGTTTTCGGCCTGGAGGAGGCC
>Ga0187862_10006109_pt1 | contig 10973 bp, 7 predicted proteins | sample June2016WEW_10_1_FD_133003 | JGI IMG/M metagenome (GOLD analysis project Ga0187862, IMG submission 133003) | Peatland microbial communities from SPRUCE experiment site at the Marcell Experimental Forest, Minnesota, USA - June2016WEW_10_150 | ecosystem: Environmental > Terrestrial > Soil >...
CAGTGAAAATTCTCTCGACGGAGGGCAGCGCGGGCGTTGGCACTGTGATCATACTGGTCAGTGGCGTCGAGCCGATACTGCAAGCCACGCCCAACGCCGGCCAGGCCATGATGCTTGCGCCCTGGAGCCTTGGCGCGCCCTCCGCCGACGCTGGGGGCCCGTAGCGTTCGCACGCCGTACAACGGAATCAGACAACCGAAAAGCTGTAGTAAGACTCTTTTCACGGAATGGAATACTTGATGAAGTTACGGAAGTATTTGTTTTTTTTCTCCTTTTTTTTATTGTTGCAGTTGTGCGCGACGGTCGCCGTTTCCCAGACCCCCGTAGTCCAACCCGCGTCGGGCAGCTTGCACGGGCAAGTGAATGATCCTTCTGGCGCAGCTATCTCCAACGCCAGCGTTGTACTTACGCCGGCAGCGGCTGACTCGACGCCCATTAAAACGCAAGCCAACGGACAGGGGCAGTATGAATTCAAGGGACTGGCCCCGGGCCAGTACACAATGAACGTGATGGCCCCCGGGTTTTCCGTCTACGAAAACGACAACGTAGTTGTCAACGCGGGGCCGGCCATGCTCCTGAATGTCCCTATGGCGATCGAAGTTGAACAGGAGAAAATTCAGGTCTCCGATACTGCTCCCACTGTGGATATGAATCCGGCCAACAACGCCGGAGCCATCACCATCTCAGGCAAGGAACTAGAAGCTCTCCCCGACGACCCCGACGAATTGCTTACCGACTTGCAAGCGCTTGCCGGTCCGTCCGCCGGCCCCAATGGCGGCCAGCTCTACATCGATGGTTTTACCGCCGGGCAGCTTCCTCCCAAGGAATCCATTCGTGAAATCCGCATCAACCAGAATCCATTTTCTTCAGAGTATGACAAGCTGGGTTACGGCCGAATTGAAGTATTCACCAAGCCGGGCAGCGATAAATTTCATGGTCAGTTCTTGATCAATGGAAACGATTCCGCTTTCAACTCTCCTAACCCTTTTGCCGGTCCAGAGCCGGGTTACGATTCCACTCAGTTCAGCGGCAATGTCAGCGGTCCGATCAACAAGAAGGCATCGTTTTTTGTCGATGCCCAGCGGCGTAACATCAACGATCTTCAGGCCGTCAACGCCATCACTCTCGATCCAACTACTCTCGCTGAGACGCCGTTCGTTGAGGCCGTGCCTTTTCCCCGGCATCGAACCAACATCACGCCTCGTGTGGACTATGCTCTCACCAAGAACAATACGCTGACGGTCCGCTATCAGTATTATCACGACACCGAAGATAACCAGGGCATCGGCCTCTTCAACTTACCTTCGCAAGGTTATAACTCCAACTCGACGGAACACACTCTGCAAATCAGCGATACCCAGGTCATTGGCGCAAGAATCGTGAACGAAACCCGGTTCCAGTATTTGCGCGAGCTCGACAACCAATTCGCGCTGAATACCCAGCCAAGCCTCACCGTCCTGGGATCCTTCGACGGCGGCGGCAACAACCAGGGCAATATCCTCGACCACCAGGACCACTACGAGCTGCAGAATTACACTTCCATCATCCACGGCAATCACACCGTCAAGTTCGGAGTACGGCTGCGCGGCATCCGCGACGCAAACAGCCAGACTGCCGGATTCAACGGAGAATTTACGTTTTCATCGTTGCTGAACCCTACAGGCGGCAGCACCTGTGTGCCGACTGCAGGGCAACCGCCGTGCCCAATCTCCTACGCCTCCGCCATTCAGAACGCGGGAAAGCTCACCACGCCGATCGCTACCCAACTCACGTACACAACCGGTACGCCGGCGCTGGTGGTGGGCAATTTCGATGCCGGTCTTTACTACCAGGATGACTGGAAGATGCGCCCCAACATCACGCTGAGCTACGGTCTGCGCTTCGAAACTCAGACCGGGATTCAGGATCACGCAGACTGGGCGCCGCGCTTGGGTTTTGCCTGGGGAGTCGGAGGCAAAAGCGCTCCCCCCAAGGTGGTTCTGCGCGGCGGCTTCGGTATTTTCCATGACCGCTTTCAGGAAGCCCAAATCCTGCAAGCCGACCGCCTGAACGGCATCACGCAAAAACAATTCGTGATCGACAATCCCCTCTGCCCGTCTCTTACTCTTACGGATTTCACTGCGTGCACTGGAGCGGCCGTCCCCGTTACGCCCACGATTTACCAGATCAGCCCGCGTCTGCGCGCGCCTTACACGTTTCAAACCGCCGTCAGCGTGGAGCGTCAACTCACCAAGGTCGCAACTTTAAACGTCACCTACTTGAACTCTCGCGGCTTTGACCAATTGCTCACCATCAACGCCGACGCACCTTATCCCGGAACCCCGTGCAGTCCTACCTGCCCGACCCCCACCGAAAATCTCTATCGCTACGTTTCCGAGGCAGTCTTCCGACAGAATCAATTGATCACCAACACCAACGTGCGGGTCGGATCGAAGGTTCAAGTTTTTGGCTATTACGTCCTCAACTATGCCAACAGCGGCACTTCCGGCGTGTCCAGCTTTCCCTCGAACTCTTACAACATCAGCACGGACTACGGGCGTGGCTCCTTTGACGTCCGCAATCGGCTCTTCTTCGGCGGCTCTTTCGCTCTTCCTTACAACGTCCGTCTGAGTCCGTTCATGATCGCAAGCTCCGGTTCTCCTTTCAACATAACGACGACCAACGATCTCAACGACGATTCCATCTTCAACGATCGTCCCGGATTTGTTTCCGCCGCGACGTGCCCCACGACGGTAAACACGCCACCCTCCACGACCTATTGCACGCCCCTCGGGACATTCGACGCTCGGCCCGTCGTTGGTGAAAAGATCACCCCCATCAACTATGGCACTGGTCCATCGCAGTTCACGCTGAACCTCCGTCTCACGAAGACTTTCGGATTCGGTCCCAAGACCGGTCGCGCGGCAGGCAATCAAAGTCCCGGCGGTGGCCCAGGAGGAGGCGGCGGTGGCGGACGTGGAGGTGGCGGACCGCGCGGCCCACTCTTCGGCGGCGGACCAGGCGGCATACCCAGCGGTTCGGATCGCCGCTACAATCTGAGTTTTGGCGTTATTGCGCGCAATGCTCTGAATAAAGTGAACTACGCAAATCCCAGTGGCATTTTGGGCTCGCGATTCTTTGATACGTCAAACGGAGTTCCCTCCAGCGGACCCTTTGCTAATTCTGCTGCGATTCGCCGTATCGATTTGCAGGCGAGCTTCAGCTTCTGATCTCGCGGGGATGTTTCGCAACGCGGAAACTCCGCTCGATGTTGTGGGCAGAGCCAGCCGGTGGACCGGCGTAAGACTCCGCGGTTTCGGTTATCCTGAATACATGCACTCATACCTCGAAATTGCCCTTAGACTAAGTTTCGTTTGCCGTTGAACCCGACCACAAGACGTCAATTTCTTTACCGGTCGGCAGCAGTAGGCGCGCTCGCGATTGCGGGTGATTCGGTCCTGCTGGAGCCGAACCGGCCTCGTATTGTGCGCCAGGATTTCTGGCTGCCACGCTGGCCCGAGCGAATGAACGGTTTTACCATCGCGCTGCTCAGTGATTTTCATTTCGACCCTTATTTTTCCATTCACCCTCTGCGTGCCGCCATTCCGCTCGTGAACGGCCTTCGCCCCGACCTGATCGTTCTCACTGGAGACTTCGTTTCCGTGCCCTTGAGCGGGCGTCGTCATGCCAGGGCGGCGGCGTTCGCGGCTGAACCATGTGCTCGCCTTTTGCGCGAAATGACTGCGCCCCATGGCCTCTGGGCGGTCTTGGGAAATCACGATGCGGAGACCGACCCCCAACATGTGACCCACGCGCTCCAAGCCGAAGACATTCACGTGCTGGCGAACCAGGCAGTCGCAATCGAGCGCGATGGCGCACGTTTCTGGCTCGCCGGTGTCAACGATGTGATCAGCGGAGGCCCCGACCTCGCTTATACCCTGCAAGCCGTGCCCGCCGCCGACTCTGTGATCTTGCTCGCCCACGAACCCGACTTTGCTGACGAAGCGGCCAGATTTCCTATCGACCTTCAACTGTCTGGACATTCTCATGGCGGTCAGGTTAGACTCCCGCTGCTTCCTCCGCTGTACTTGCCGGAACTGGCGAAGAAGTACGTTTTGGGGACTTATCAGGTCGGGCGTCTTGCCCTCTACACGAATGCGGGCTTAGGAACTGTGGGCATTCCGGTCCGCTTGAATTGCCCGCCCGAAATTACTCTGCTGGCGGTCCGAGCGTTAGCGAGCCATTATGCCGGCTGAGATGTGCAATCGCCTTCACATCGGTTAATCGTTAACCTCATCGGTTGTCCGCAAGAGATTGACACTAGGCCGCTTAGGAAAGGTGCGAGCTGGCCCCTAGCTTGCCAGCACAGGGGCATATACGGGCGAACTCGCCCCCCTTGAGGGTTGCAAGATGTCTCGCCGACTCTGGCCTTGCTTTTTCCTGGTCTTCGCGATTCCTGCTGCCACGTCTGCGCAGCCGTTTACCACGCATTTTGGTCAGGCGGGGTTGGGTGAGCATGAACACCTGCTCTGGAAAACTCCCGTCCGAGCATCTGAGTTCAGCGAAGTGCCGCACGTGAGCGCTTGGGCACGTTGCAAAGATACCCAGCCTCCCGAGGCTCTTGCCACTCCCGATCCGCTGGTGGTTCCGGCGGTCAAGGTGAAAGTCAGCTTCATCATCGGCGCGGACGGACGTGTTCATAGCCCTCTCATACTGCGGAGTGGCGGGCCAGTGGGCGATCGCAACATACTGCAGACGGTGCGCTCCTGGCGATACCGTCCGGCAACCTGCAACGGAGTACCTACTGAAGCCGAAGGGAAGATCGAGTTTTCCCGGCGTTAAGTCGCGCTCGCTTGGGCTAGAATGGACCATAACCTAACCCAATCGCAGCGTGCTTTGAATCGTGGATAAAGACAAGAAACTCGGCAAGCCATCGGACGCGACTCCTGCAGCGGATTCCAACAGCCCAGCATCTGGCATTGAGCCCGCTAGTTCGGCGGCGGATGAGACTAATCGGCGTCTGTTTCCGGAGATGCGGCGTCCCAAGCCAAATCAGGAAGCGATTGCTGTGGCTTTGCAAGCCATGCAGCGGCTCACCATGAAGATGGACTCCGAAACGGCGGTGGAGGAAACCACGCCGCAGACAGTTCTCGGATCTTCCGCAGCTTGCCCTTCTTGCGGACATCAGAATCGCCAAGGCAACAAGTTCTGCGGCACGTGCGGACTTCCGCTAGACTCGGGGGGAGAACGACCGCACGTTGATTCACCAACTTCCGAACTGGCCGCGCTCGAATCGCCCGACGCGACGATAGCCAGTCTAGTCAAGGAGTTGACGCAAACTCCGGCAGCCGCGTCGCAGGAGATTCATCCGGCAGAAGGCGCTGCTTCCGGAACGCATCACTACCACCATCATTACCATCACCACTATTTCCAGGGCGGAGTGGAAGGCGCGGTAGGAGCGCCAGCGCGCGGCATCGCTGGCGACAGCACGCGCGAGGCCGACCGCCTGCGCATCGCAGCGGCTGCCAAAGGCGAACCCATGAGCCGCAACGAGGCTGCGGTTCGACGTCTCACGCAAGAATGGGTGTTGGCATGCAATACGCGGCAGCTCGATGAGCTGATCGACCTCTATTCTCCAGATGCGCTGGTGCTGCGCTCGAACTTCCCGCTGCTGCGCGGCGCAGCTGCGGTGCGCGAGTTCTTCCACTCTGCGCTGGAATCGGGTCTTGGAGAAGTCGAGGTGGAACCGATCCGCGTGGAAGTGGTCGGCGATCTGGCACACGAAGTAGGACGCTACAGCGCTCTGGTTCCCGGCACTAGCGGCAAGCGCCGCGAAGAGCGTGGCAAGTATCTGTGGGTCTTCGCCAAGCAAAGCGGCGGAGAATGGAGGCTGATCTCGGAATGCTGGTCGAGCGATCTGACTCTGACCAATGCGGAATCGGACATTCCGAAAACTGGCGTTCTGTCGTCGGCATCGAAGGCGCCGCCAAGAAGAAGCTAGCCGCCGTTCGTAGCTCTTAGATCACAGGTCTTGGGTGTTAGGCCTAGGATCCATGATCCAACACTCGAGACCGGTTCCTTCAGACGTTTACTCCCAGCTTCGCCAAGTCTGCCTGCAACTGATTAAGCGTTTGCATCTGAATCGTGCGCATACCTAACTTCGCTGCGCACTCTAGGTTCAGGGCACGGTCGTCGATGAAGCAGCATTCTTCCGGATTGATCTGCGTGATCTCCAGGGCCAAGCGATAAATGCCGCTCTCCGGCTTGCGCAAGCCCACGAAGCAGGAGCTGACGAACAGGCGGAAGATTTCCCGCAAGCCATACTTCTCGATGCGATACAGATTCAACTCGCGCGACTCGTTGTTGATCGTGCCCATGAAGTACTTGCCGGAAGCGGCGAGTGCGCGCGCATAGGCGAGGACTTCCGGCATTGGCTGCGACAGCGAGAACATGTAATCGCGAAACTGGTCGCGGGTGAAGGAACGGTTTCGGTAAAACACCGTCCGATCCAAATATTCGTCGAACGAGATCTTGCCGCGCTCAAACGACGACACGACCATTTCGTGGCGCGCGTGAAACTCTTCCGCGTCGAGACGAAAGTGTTCAAGCGCGGCGGCGCGTTCGGTGTGATCCCAAGCATTGGTGAGCAGGACTCCTCCAACATCCCAGAAGATGGCGTGAATGGCGGACACTCGGAAATCCTCCTCGGTCACTTTGATTTTAAGCAATTTGCTTAGTGTTTGTAGATGGTGGTGTCGGAGTGGTAGTTGCGCCAGTCGAACCAATAATCTTTGAGGGCGGGGATGCGGGCGAGGCACTTTCCCTGCGCCGAACCGGAAGTGGCGCAGCCCTGGAAGTTCCACTGGCTGGCGGTGACCGTGTCGAGCAGAGCCCACACCGGCGTGTCAGCCTGGAGAAAGAATTCGGCGTCGTGGCCGTCGATGCGCGCGACGAAGACGCGGAAGGATTTGCCGTCGGAGCCAAGGACGAGTAGAAGCGGCGTGCCGTTGACACGGTCAAGAACGGGAGACTGCTTGGCGAATGTTTCCCAGGGATAGGCGCGGGCGGCGCCGTTGATCGTGAGTCCGATCACGACGTCGCGCGACTTCAGTTCCGTGCCGGGAAAACTGATGACGACGGGAAGCTTGGCGACCTCCGGTTCCCAGTTGGGGTCGTATTCTTTCGAGTATTTGGCGACGGGGGCGAGCACCTGGCCCGAGGGGGATTCGGTGCGCCACTGCCCGAAGGTGAGCTCGTCGCCCAGGACGAGGTCGAGCGCCGCACCTTGCAGCGGACCGTAGATGGCCTTGCCCGTGATCTGCTGCCACCAGGTTCCGGTTTCCTTGTCGCGCATGAGGAAGTTCTGGTTGTTGATGCCGGCGAGATAAAAGTGCAGCACTCGTCCGCGGATGGTTCGCGTCCACACCAGACCGGTGTGACAGAGCGTTCAATAAGTGACAGCGATGGGCACGCCTCCTACGACGTCGTTGAGGACGTGATGGTAGGCCATCTGGCTGATGGGATAAGCGCGGTCGTCGCCACCGAGGCGGACGGACATGATCATTTCTCTTGGACCGAGCTTGCTCTCAGATTGCGCGAGGAATTGCGGACCGGGGAGGGGATGGAACATCCATTCGAAATAATTGAGGCGAGCCATCACGGCAGAGAAAGTGACGACGAGCAGGGTGAACGTTAGAAGGGCTTTGCCCCATCGACTCGAGATTTTCCACAGTGCGAAGGCGAGGATGAAGCAGGCGAGAGCTGCGATCAGCGTGCCGATCGGAGCGCGCTGACGCAGGGACATGGCCACGAGCAGGGCGCGCGGCGCCTGATAACGGAAGGGACGAATGATAAATGCCGGAACGAAGAACCAGGCGATCCCGGCGAAAGCGCACAGGAAGAAGCCGATCCAGATCCAGCGCCAGCGCCAGGTTTGGGATTGGCTCCGGAGTTGCGAAGATGAGAGACGAGATGGACTCATAAGTTAGAGGTCGCGAGGCATGAACGATTTTAGTTCGTCACTGTAAGCCAAGAGGTCGTGCGGAGAAAATAGTACAAAAAAAGAAAACCCCGATCCGCGGAGCAGGACCGGGGTTTCATTTCCAAAGATCGCGTTAGTTGGTGCGCGCGATCTGGTTCTGACGGTAGCTCAGGTTATCCACGTTGCGGAACATAGGAGTTCCGGGCGGCAGGTTCTGAGGTTGCGAGAACAACGGGTCGAATACGTATTCGCGGTCCGGCGGGTTGTAGACCAGGTTGCAGCACTTGAAGGTGCCGGTGGCGTATTGGTTCCAGTACAGGCTCACCAGGGATCCCTTGTAATACAAGGATGCCTGAGCCGCGATGCCGCCCCAGTCCTCGATAAAGCGGAGGAAGTTGTGCACACCGCCATCCATGCCGAAAGCAAATTCCGGAGTTTGGCTGGCGTTGTTGAAGGCGATGGTCTTACCACCGGCGACGGCGGCACGATAGTAGGTTGTGATCGCAATCCGGTTGGGTTGGGCGGCCGGGCTACCTTGCCCACCCGGATTGAAGGGATTTACCATGCTGCCGCTGGTGTTCTTGATGGTGTTGGTGCAGGTCGCACTGACCGTGAGGCAGCCCACGTCCTGCCAGTTGCTCGAGAGCATGGTGACAGCGTCAGCCATGACCGACGCGGCCGAGTGATTGGGTTCTGTGGTTGAGCCGCCCCACGTCGCATCGTAGGTTGCGTTGTTGGGAGTGCAGCCCACGGCACCCGCTTTAGGGCAATTGGTGTTGTAATTTCCCAGAATGTAAACCGGATTCTCCGATGCAACCGAGAAGCCGCCGCATCCGGTGGGGTTCGGATTGCCGTTGGCGTAGGTGAAGGAACATCCGCCAGTGAGTGGCATTGTGGGCAAATAGCCCAACGATCCGTCGACCAGCTTCAGCACATGGCGCGCGCCGGTTACCCGGTTGGCCACACCGGCTGTCGTGAGGGGAATTCGTTCTGCCGTTCCCCCAGTCTGAGCATAGGGCGTAGGTGGGCTAGTCGCATCAGTGTCCTTGGTGAGCGCCGGGCCGTAAGCGTCGCCTACGCCCAAGACGCCATACTTGTCGAGCACGGTATTGCTGTTGACATCTTCCGGCGAGACCCCGTTGTAGTTGTTGGGATCAAGTTTTCCATCGGGTTTGAAAGCGCTGCCCGAGTTGGCATAGTTCACCGTGTCTTCATAACCGTATTCTCCCCACTGCGACTGCGACTGACTCGCCGCGGTCGGATTGGTGAACTGCATGCCTCGACGGTCTGAGAAATACAGGATGTATCCGTTGGCGGTCTTATAGTCCACGCTTTTTCCGGTTGTGCCGGTATTTCCGAGCAGCCAATTCTGCAGGTTGCCCGCGTCGAGTTCCACGGCATTCAGGATGCCGTTAGGCGTTCCCGTGCTCGCAGGGTAAACCTGATTGTCATTGTTTTCTCCCTCGCGAGCATCATAGAAGTTGATGGGGTACCAGTTGTATTGCGACTTGCATAAAGGCAGCGGAGTGGTGCCGCAGTTGGCGGGGTCCCAGTAGATGCCAGCCCCGGTCAGCGGGAAATCCGCTGCGGTCGAAGGCGCACCGGCCAGATTGCTGTCCTTGGTGTACTGGAAATACAAAATGGCATTCTTGTGGTCGCCAAGGGAGTTGCATCCGTTGCCCGTCGCCAGGGAGTTCGTCGTGACGTCGTACCCCGCGGCATTGTACTGCGCCGCTGCGCAGGTTGAGCCGGGCTGGGTGGGCACATTCACGCCGCGCGCGAAGCCCAGCTTTAACCATTCCTGTGTTACACCGTGCCACTTTTCATCGGCGGACCATTTGGCCTCGACCAGCAGCCAGCCGCCGACGAGGGGCCACTCCAATCCGTTGGTCCCGCCATTTGGCGTAGTGAAATTCGCCAGGCCTGCGCTTGGATTCATTGGCGGAAGGCTTTGTGGCGGCCATTGCGGATACGCAGTCGGGGGCCAGAACTGAGAGGGAGATCCGTAGTACGGCGGAATCACGAAATTGTTGTCAGTGACTAGCCCAGGAGCGGCGGCAAGGGTGCCATGGCCGGTGAGGGTCGGGCAAAGATAGTTCGTTGCGCTGTAGTTGGTCGAGATGTAGTTACCCGAGGCGGTAGTGCCAGCGATAACAGCAGCGTTGCCGATTGGCGTGACAGTGTAATTGGTGCCGACCGTGCCGTTCGCCACCGGGGCCGTAGTCGTGGGAGCCGGGTAGACGCTTCCGGTGCAGAAGCTCTCACCGAAAGAGTAGTAGTGACCGGCAACGAGTGGGATTGAACCGGCCTGAACAATACCGGGATTGGAAGAATCGGCCGCCTGCAGCAGACTCGACAGATTCGTCGGGAGCGCGCTCACCAATTGAACGTCTTGCGTCGGATCGCCGTTCCAGTCGGAAAGACGGAGCCCATCCTCAGTGTCGCTGAGCAGGACGCGAATCTGGGCTTCATTGGCCAACCGTGATCCGCCCAACAGTGAAGTAATGGCTTCTCCCGGGGGCGGGCGGCGGATGATCTGAATGGCAGAGGTTGTGCCCTGAACAAACGGAAGCGTCAAATCGGTGGCGCCAGTCGCGTTGGGGCCATCTGTAGTGGCGGGCAACGTGCCGTTGCCGTCAATGATGTAGCCGGCGTAAGTGCCGTTCGAGACGTTCTGCCAGGCGCCGTTTTGCGACGAGCCGTGGCCGCCGACAACGCTACCGTTCGTGGGTCCAAGGCCGGGAGAAAGGAGCCAGCCAGCAGAGATGTCGACGCACGTGGCGCTCGGGGTGGCACCGGCGACATTGGCCAGTTGTCCATTACAGCCATTGTTCTGGGTCGGAATCATGACTGTACCGCCATTATCGTTGCCCGCCGAGGTTACGCCGTTATCCATCTGCTGACGGATGACGTTGCCGAAGGCGCTGATCTTGTCTCCAAAAACCAGATTGGCACCGTCCGCCACACCCAGGTACAGATCGCCGTTGGTGTGGACGCGGCCAGCAAATCCCAG
>Ga0187862_10006113_pt1 | contig 10971 bp, 9 predicted proteins | sample June2016WEW_10_1_FD_133003 | JGI IMG/M metagenome (GOLD analysis project Ga0187862, IMG submission 133003) | Peatland microbial communities from SPRUCE experiment site at the Marcell Experimental Forest, Minnesota, USA - June2016WEW_10_150 | ecosystem: Environmental > Terrestrial > Soil >...
CTCCCCGCTCCGCGCATCATGCTCATCGATCCTTTCTCCCCGTCCCATGCTCCCCCCTCCCTGTTCCCCGCTCATTGCTCCCCGCTCCCTGCTCCCCGCTCCCCGCTTCCTGCTCCCCGACCTATTTTATTTCTTCGCCAATGGATTTTTTTCTTCCAACCGGTAGTGTACCGTTACACGCTCGGAGTAGGAAGGCGCAAGTTTTAGCGAGGGCGGAGAAAGGACTATCTCCGCGGTGGAGGACCCGGATTTGGACAGAGTGTCAAGCCGCACCGGACTGGTGTAAAGTGTGTTTACCTTCTCCAGGGTCTTGCTTCCGCCAATCACCTTCACCGTTTCCGGCGAGACGCTCACGTTCGTAAGGACGGTATTTTCAGGCAGGCGGCCGGTCCAATCCACCTGGACGGTAAGCTCCTTGGTGGCCGGAATATCCAGGGTCACATCTATCGTGGCAGGCCGTATCTTGTTGAGGGAAATGCCTGGAGGCAGAATAATATCAGCCTGTGTAATGGGGAAGGTATTCCTGCCTTCGGCGGCTTTGCTCAAGTCCACTCGCACTCCCACCTGCCCCGGTCCGAGGGATTTTATGAGGGCGCTTGAACCAAGGAGCTGGAGCCGCGCTTCATCGACTGAGGTATCCAGGATATCGAAATTTGACGGCCTGTTGACGTATTCGATGGGTACGTTCAAGGCTACGATGGTATCCTGGCTGCGGGTAAAACCGAACCAGATTCCGGCCATTATCAGAAAAGAAATACAGCCTGCTGCCGCCAGCTTTAGTCTTTCCCGTTCGCGCTGGCGAGCGGGGCTGATGTCGGGCATTTTGAGATGTTTCTTCAAAGCATGGGACAGCATCTGGCTGTCCTGCATCGGGGTGAGGCTGTGGTCTTTGGCCACGTTCACGCTGCCCCGCTCCTCGGATACCACGATAACAAGCGCATCGGCCGCTTCAGCAAGCCCTACCGCCGCCCTGTGCCTGGTCCCGTATTCGGATGGAAGGTCCTGCCTGTGGGAGAGCGGCAGAAGGACCCCCACCTCGGTGATTTGCCCCCCCTCGATTATGGCCGCTCCGTCATGGACGGGGCTGTTAGGCCAGAAGACGCTCATCAGCATTTCGTTCGAAACCCGGCCGTTCCAAGGGATTCCTCCGTGGATTGACTCGCCCAGGTCCTGGTTTCCGGGAAAAACGATTAACGCCCCGATCCGTTTTTTTGCCATCTGAAAGACGCTGTTCGCAATTACGTCAATCGGTGTCTGCTGCTCTCTGTTTGGAAACCCCCACAGAAATGTTTTTATATTGCGCACCTGCAGGGCCGAGCGGATTTCATTTCGGAACACCACAATTATGATAATGGCAGCCGCCGCCGTTATGCCGCGTATTGCCCAACTGGTGAGGATCAGGCCGAGGCTGGCCGCAATCTCCTGGGCCAGCCACAGCGAGGTGATGCCGACCAGTACGCGAAAGGCATTGGTGCCTTGAAAAAGAACATACACCCGCAAAAGGATATAGCTGTTTATCAATATATCGACTATATCCTGCCATCGGATGGATGATATGAATGCAAGAAAACGGCTCATTAGAAATCTGCGGCCTTCAGTCCACTATGCTGAATCGGAGTACGTCGAAAACGCGCCCGTTTTGGTCTATTATCTCAACCCGCCAGGGTCCCTTATCGGTTTCGCGGAGCTGGATTACGCTATAGGTGGACCACTTTGCCGGATAGAGGCGCAGCCGCGTCTGGGTGCTCAGCTCGTCGCGGCGAAACCACCTGTGGTAGATAACGGTATGCTGCGGTACCGGATCGAAAGATGTATAGCAGCAAACCTGGCCCGATGAGACGGAGAATACCAGACCGGGGCTAACCGGCGTAAGGTTCTCAACCCGCTCGCACATCAACCCCTGTTTGAGGCTGAGCTTTTGGGCCGCCTCCGCATTTGCCGGGGCCTGTTCTTGACCCATGGCCGGGCAAACGTGCCACGCCAGGCAAAAAAGTGCCAGCGATAATACTGCAATATACCTCATGGAGAATTCTCCAACAATTTGCGCAGGGACTGACTTTGGCGGATTTTGCCTGATGGACGAAGGCTTCAGCGAAAAATGCAGGTCCGGTGTGGGGTTTGCCCCTGCCCTTATTCTATATATAGTTTGTAAAGGGTTCTCTGATGTAAATAGCACAATTGGCTCAGGCTCAAAAATATCATGCCACCAATTTTCGTCAAGGCCAATCGTTGCTCGAAGATCGGAGATCACTAATGGAACCTGTACATAGCGGCATAAAAAAGGCTCATCCGGCAAACGAGTGCCTGTGGTTTGGATTTTTGCCCCGAAGGTTTTTCCGGATGAGCCATAAATAATTGCTGAGGTTTCACCATTTACGGGGCGCACAGCCATGAACAGACGTTATCCTGAACGGCCCTGCACGGGAGTAGGGGCAGTCATATTCCGGGGAACCGAGGTCCTGCTGGTAAAAAGGGGCCGTCCGCCTGCTCTGGGCAAGTGGTCGATTCCCGGAGGACTCGTTGAATTGGGAGAGAGCCTCGAGACCTCGGTCCGCAGAGAGGTCCTCGAAGAGGTTGGACTCGAAGTAAAGGTGATCGACCTCGTGGCCGCTCTCGACCGCGTCATTTTCGACCGGGACGGCCGAATCGAGTACCACTATATTCTTCTCGATTTTCTTTGCGAGGTCCTCGGAGGAAGCCTTAACGCCGGATCCGACGCCGACGAATGTCGTTTCGTTCCGATAAAGGACCTGTGCCGGCATGATATGACGCGCGGGACTGAAGAGGTTATACAGCGTGCGTCCCAAAAGGCCCGCAATTTGGGTGTCCCGGTTTATTATGCCCCGGCCTGAAGCCGGGTCTCATGTGTCTAACCGGCCCACCCTCTATTTGCCCCTGCCGGTTTTTTATTCATCCAATGATATTTGGCGGGCAATAAGGCCCAGGCCCGCACAACCCGACTCTTCCCGTTCCGAAAAGTTCCCACGCGAAGACTGATCATCGCCAGGTCAGGGAGAGACGCGAAGGGAATGACACTTTTCATGGTTACAAGGGTGTCCCGAAGGGACGTGAAAAACTGTCAAAATCTTTCAACTCCCTGCTCCCTGCTTCCTGCTCCCTGCTTCCCGCTTTCCGCTTCCTGCTTCGAAATTACATCTTCGGCCATTTTCTTCCGGAAAGAAGCGTATCGCCCGGCAAGCTCGGGATCGAGCAGAGAAAGAATCCGGACGGCGAAAATTGCCGCGTTGTAAGCGCCTCCTTTCCCGATGGCCATTGTGGCCACGGGGACGCCGGGGGGCATCTGGACTGTTGATAGAAGGGAGTCCATCCCGTTGAGTGGAGATGAGTCGATCGGTACGCCGATAACAGGTATGGCAGTCTGAGAGGCGCAAACGCCTGCAAGATGGGCGGCCCAGCCGGCGCCGGCTATCAGGACCTTGATGCCTCGGCCCGCCAGTCCTTTCACGTACTCAGCGGTTTCATCAGGCGTCCTGTGGGCAGAAAGAATTTTCATTTCGTAGGGTATGTCGAATTCTTCGACCAGCCGGACCGCCTGCTCCATGACGGAGATGTCCGAGTCGCTGCCCATTATGATTGCTACCAGTGGATTTTCCATCAACGGGTTGCCCCCCCGGGATTCATTGGCTTAAGATTAATTTCCCGCCCAGGATTTGCGCAGCGAGAAAATACTTTCTCTCAGGATCTCTTTTCCGGATTTGCCGATAATCACAAGTTCGGGATTCTCGGTCACTTCGCCCACCAATCCATAAGGCAATTCATCGAAGATACTCTCGAACTCCCTGGCGCAGCCTTTGGGCACGGTCGCCAGGAATCGCCCGCAGGATTCGCTGAAAAGGATCTGGTCGTCCCGGATACTCTCATCGGCCAAAACGGGCGTCTTGCCCAGTTCGATGGTCAAACCTAAACGGCCGCCGATGGCCGTCATCGCAGCGTGAACTCCCAGCCCGCCCCGGTAAATCCCGTGACAGGAGGCTACAAGCCCCGAAGATATCGCACGCTCGACGGCTTTATAAAGACTGAGAACAGGCGGTGGGACCGCAAGCCGGCTTGCCCCGCCCAGACTCCGGCGTTCGCCGGGGAGGCGGAGCTCAGGTTCCAGCTCGTTCGGACCGGCGAGGCCGTCCACTTTGGGCACATTGAGCCCGGTAGTTCCGAAAAGGTCATAATATGCTGAGCCTCCAAGTTCGTTCCTGGTGACCCCCAGCACGTATACCAGGTCGCCGGAAGATTTCGCCTCCAGTGTCTGTGATTTGAGCACGTCTGCAACGATCCCCGTCGCCGTAAACTGCATCGTCGGAAGACCGCTCACTTTGTGCCGCTCGCCGAATGCGCCCGGAAGATATCCGTCCACATACATGCTGTCTTTTCCGGAAAGCAGCGGTATGCCGTACGCAAGGCACATGTCGCGAAGCGCCAGGTTTGCGCGCACAAGCTGCGCCGCTTTGTAGCGTCCGTCCGGATTTAGAACCGGATCGTACTGAATGCTAGGCCAGCAGAAGTTGTCAACGCCTCCGATTTCGTCCAGCCTGCCGCCAACCGCCAGGATGCGCCTTACCGCCTCATCGATTGTGGCCGCCACCATGTGGTAGGTATCAATTTCAGAATAAGTGGGCACAAGGGCCTGCGCGACTGCAAGACCGGCGTTTGCGCCAAGCACGGGCCGGATCACTGCGGCATCGTTTGGAACGTCCCGGTCCCTGCCCGTCATGAACTTGATCGTGCTGCCGCCTTGCACTTCGTGGTCGTATTGACGCTGGATCCACTCCCGGCTGCTCAGATTGGGGGTGGCAAGCAGGGCGTGCAGAAGCCTGCCGTAGTCAGCGGGCTCGCTCAGCGCCGGTTCGGTCAGCCCGCGTGCCCGGGGCGAAAGCCATTCGGCATCGAAATCCCACTGCGGGAAATCCTCAGAAAAAAGGCTTAGATCCAGATATGCGCAACTCTTGCCTCCATAACTCAGGCGCAGCTTCCCCGTGTTCTCATAGTTGCCGATCACCGTGCTCTCGACTTCGTGTTTTCGCGAAAGCTCCATGAACCTGTCCAGGCTCTCGGGCCTGATCGCCACGGTCATTCGCTCCTGGGATTCAGATACCCATATTTCCCATATATCGAGGCCTTCGTACTTGAGAGGCACCTTGTCCACCTCGACATAAGCGCCTCCGGCCATCCTCGCCGATTCCCCTACCGAAGACGAAAGCCCGCCACCCCCGTTGTCGGTAATGAACGTAATCAGGTCTTCGTCGCGCGCTTCGAGAAGAAAATCATGCATCTTTTTCTGGGTGTATGGGTCGCCTATCTGAACATGCCCGGCAGGGGTGTTCGCGCCGTAGCTCTCACTCGAGGCGGTGACCCCGTGAATTCCGTCTTTTCCCACGCGGCCTCCGCACATGACAATGAGGTCGCCTTCCTCCGGTTGCTTGAGTTCGGCCGGCTTGCCATTGACTTGCTTTGGCATTATTCCCAGCGACGCCACGAACACCAGGCATTTGCCGAGATAGGAGGGATGAAAAAAAAGATTTCCAAAAGGCGTAGGCACTCCGTGCTTATTTCCGCCGTCCTTTACCCCTTCCACAATCCCGTCGAGCAGCCGCCTGGGATGAAGGTGCGGCTTGAACGGCCCGTTGTAGTCGCGCAGCCCCACGCAATAGCCATAAAGGCCTGCAACAAGGCGAGATCCCTTTCCGGTGCCCATTATGTCGCGGTAAATTCCTACGATGCCGGTGAGAGCGCCCCCGTAAGCCTCCATGTTGGATGGGCTGTTATGGGTTTCGCCTGTAACCGAGTAGTTGAACTCGGAATCGAATCGCGCAACCCCGGCGTTGTCCCACAGAACTGAAACAACCCAGTCCTTCTGCTCCTGAATCAGCAGCGTTGGGGCTTCGATGCAGGTCTTGAAAAGATTGTCCACCGTGAGTTGCTCGCCCGTGAGCAGGTCGCGGTAGCGGAACTTCCCCCGGAAGGTGTTGTGATTGCAATGATCGCTGCGTGCCTGGGAAATCGCTTCCAGTTCGACGTCCGTCGGTGCGCAAAGACCCAACTTTGCGCGCGCTTCCCGCACTTGCGGCCTTAGGAAATAATTTCTTATGACGGGAATATCGTTCCGGTTGAGCGCCAGGTTCCTCTCATCGCTCAGCCTTGCGAGCTGCTCGTCGCTTTCGATGGGGATTTCGCAAACCGAAGGCGTGTGCGCAAGAAGTACTTTCGGGACAATTACCCCTGTTCCCTCGCTTTCGTTCCATTCGGCCCCGGGATAAACGCGCCATTGTTGAATGATTTCATTTGCGAGAAGTTCGCGCGCTATTGTTTCTGCCTGGCTTCGCGAAAGAGGGGCGTTCTTGAGCATGTAGAGCCGGGAAGTGTATGCGGCCTCGCCTGAAGCAGGCCCTTTGCCCAGGTAATCGCCTATGGCCTCTATCGCCACGCTGCCCGCAGTGTCGCGGACTCCGGGCCGATATCCCACCCATATTGCCCAGTCGAAATCGGAGGCAAGGCTCCGAAAGCCCGATATCTGGGTTACAGGATTAGTGAAAACTTCGGCGCGCACCGCTTCGAGTTCTGCGTCCGACAGGCCGGTATCCAGGGTCAGTATGCTTATTACCCGCGCTTCCCCTATTTCCCAGCCAAAATAGTCGCGCACCCTCCTGCAAAGACTCGCCCCCTCCGGATCGAAAAGGTGCTCCTTTAAAGCCGTTTCCAACCTTCTTGCCATTTTGTCTATCCGTTCCTATGCAACGAACTCGATTGCCAACAACATCAAGATTAATCCCCCCGCCGCTTCTACCCATCGTCCGAATTTTGTCGACAGCCGGCTGCCAAGCTTCATGGCTACCCAGGTCATTACTCCCGCCGTCACTCCGAACCATACGGCAGGGGTGATCAGGCCCGCCCCCAGTATTCCCAGGCTGAACCCGACCCCGAATGCGTCCAGGCTTGCCGCCACCGATAGAATCACCAAACTCAATCCCCGGGTCGGATCGGCGCATTCGGCGGGATCGGCTTTCTTGCCCAGCAGGCTTTCAACCACCATTTTCGCGCCGATTAAAAAAAGGAGCGCAAATGCTATCCACGGCCCCCAAACCCTTCCTGTCCCGGGGAGTCGCTGGCTGACAAACCATCCCAGAATCGGCATAATAAACTGAAAGAGGCCAAAGTGAAAGGAAAGCCTGAAGGTCTGCCTCGGCCGGCAAAATCGCGCACCGACGCCCATTCCAACTGCAAAAGCGTCACATCCAAGAGCTACGCCGAGAATGGCTATTTCGACAAATCTCAAAATCGTCCTTTCAAAATAGATTTCCCGGATCGAAGCGCGCCCGATCCGGGAAACAAATATCACAATCAGGAAGCAAGAAGCGGGAAGCAAGAAGCGAGAAGTTTTTGCTCCTCGCTCCCTGCTCCTCGCTTCATGCTCCTAAACTGGAATCAAGACTCCCGAAGCCGGCGAATGTAGGCTGCCAGTTGCCCTGAGATCCCATCCAACGCTTCTTGAAGATGATTGTATTGCCGAACCCGAGATCCTGGGCCAAGATGCAATAATACCGGCACTCCTCCAGTGATCCTTCGGCATTGTTAAAGAAACGCGCTTTATCAGCCGCCGTGTATTTTCGAAACCCCTCGGCAATATTCGCCGGAATGGATACCGCCGCACGCCGGAACTGGCTAACCATGCCGAATCGCTCATCCGCTGGGAAGGCCGCTGTCAGGCGATAGACACCAAGCACGAAGGCATGCGAATTCTTCCAGACCTCCAACTCCTGAAACGTTTTTGCCGGAGTCTTCATTCCTGCTTCCCGCTTCTCGCTCCCTGCTTCCCGCTTCTCGCTCCCTGCTTCCCGCTTCTCGCTCCCTGCTTCCCGCTTCTCGCTCCCTGCTTCCCGCTTCTCGCTCCCTGCTCCCCGCTCCTTGCTCCTTGCTCCCTTACGCATAATAACAGGCGTAAATGTTGCCGACCGATTCATACTGCGCGGCAAGCTCAGCGAGCAGCCTTTCCGGTTCACTGTCGGGATTGATGAACCTTATCCCCATTCCTTTAGGCGAAAGCGAGTCTCCAGAACCGTAAATATTAGTCCAGACCACTTCCCCGGTCAGTTCGACCGGGTTTCCGTAACCCGGAAATCTGAGCGTGATTTTTCCCTTGGCATTCAGTGGAGCGGGGTTCTTGCATATAACCAGCATTCCCTTCTCGCTGAAATGCACGGAGGTCCCTTTGAACGTCCTTTCGCCCACCTCGAAAGCCACCTCACAGGGCAGTTTTCTATCTATAATGACTTCTCTGGTGATTTCTTGTTCGCTCACTGTTTTCCTCTACCTCAGGGAAATACCAAACCTCGCGGTTACCTTCTTGACCAATTCGACGTGAAGAGCATTGACCTCCTCGTCGGTAAGGCTCCGGTCGTCAGCGCGGTAGGTGAGCCTGTAGCCAATGCTCTTCTTACCTGTCCCGATTTGATCGCTTTTGAATATATCAAATATCTCGACACTTTCCAGCAAAGGCTCATTCAAAGAGCGAATAAAGTCAAATGGTTCTTCCACGGGCATTTTTTCGTCGGTGATCAGGGCTATATCACGTGGAACGGGAGGGAATTTTGGAAGCGCCTTATATACCGTGACCGGCCCCATGAGCGCGAAAAGCCTGTCGAAGTCGAGCCTGAAAGCAAATATGGGCCGTTTTAGATCGTAGGCTTCAAGCACTTCCGGATGGACCCTGCCAAGTTCTCCAACCCGCTCGCCTTTAGCAAAAACAGAGGCCGACGAACAGGGGTCGAGCCACGGGGGAAGAGATTGCGCCCGAAACCCGATATCACCGATTCTCAGGAAGCCGCAAAGGGCTTCGACTACTCCCTTTACGTCCGTATAGTCCACATCGGCATCGCTGTAGAGTACCTGCGAGACGCGTTTTCCCGCAATGACCCCTGCCAGGTGGTGCGGCTCTTCGGCCTGCAGGCCGTCTTTTCCGGGCAGGAAAATCTTGCTTAGTTCAAAAATCCTGAAGTTTTCACTTCGCCGGTCGAAATTGTAGCGGGCATTTTGTAGCAACCCGGGCAACAGGGTCGTTCGCATTACGGCTTGCTCGTCGCTAAGAGGGTTCTTAAGCCGTATTGGGGCCAGTACCGGATCGCCTTCCGCATATCGAAGCCGTCGGATAGATTCATAAGAAATAAACGAGTAATTGATAACTTCGAAAAACCCCGCACCTGCCAACAGGTTCTTTAGCTCCCCGCGCGCCCTCTGGTGTGGATCGAAAGCGGCGGCTTCGGCTGCAGCGACCGGACTGGTAACCGGAATTCCGTCATAGCCCGAAATCCTCGCCAGTTCTTCACTCAGGTCTACCTCTCTTGTAATATCTCCCCTGAAGCTCGGCACAATCACCCGGAGGCGATCCGGGTCCAGCGCCTCCACGTGGATCTCAATTCGCTCCAGTATCTCTTTCATCTCGATCGAGGATAGCCGCGTCCCCAGAAACCGGTTGGCCCTGTCCACCCGGAGCACTAATTCCGTTGCTTTTATCGGATTTGGGTATACGTCGATTCTTCCCGCCGCAATCGAGCCCCCCCCGACCTCTAACATCAGCTCTGCCGCCCGGTCGAGGGCTCTGAGCACGCCGCCCGGATCAGTGCCGCGTTCAAACCGGTAGCCCGACTCGGTTTTGAGCCCCAGCCTCCTGCTCGTCCTGCGAATCGAAAGCGGATCGAAATAGGCGCTTTCAATCAGAACGTCCCTGGTATCCGGCTCGATTTCCGAATTGAGGCCGCCCATGATGCCGCCTATTGCAACCGGGCCGGCTCCGTCGCAGATCAGCACGGCGCCCCCGGGGAGCTCGCGCTCGATGCCGTCTAGCGTGATAAACCGCTCGCCGGGCTCGGCTTTTCGCACCACTATGCGGCGCTGGCGCAGCCGGTTGTAGTCAAAAGCGTGAAGCGGTTGGCCAAGCTCCATCATAACGTAGTTGGTAACATCGACAATGTTGTTGATCGAACGGATGCCAAGCGCCTCCAACCTGTCCTTGAGCCAGTCGGGTGAAGGGCCTGTCTTAACGCCCTGTATAACCCTGGCCGCATAACGAGGGCAGCCTTCGGGATCGTCAACGGTGACCGATGTCAGCGTATCAATGGCAGGACCGGTCTCATCGACTGCGATGGAAGGGTATTTTACCGATGTTTTACATAGCGCTGCCACCTCTCGGGCAATGCCCGCCACTGAGAGGCAATCCCCGCGGTTGGGAGTGATCGCAACCTCCATCAGTACGTCCCTGATCCCCAGGGCTTCATCAAGCGGTACACCGGCCGGCGTGTCTGCGGGAAGAATCCAGATGCCGCTGTGGTCTTCGCCCAATCCGAGTTCTTTTTCCGAGCAGAGCATGCCCTTCGACAATTCACCTCGAACCTTCATTTCCCGGACTGACCCGTTCGGCAGCTCCGCCCCTGGCAGGGCCAGCGCGGCAATCGCTCCGGGGCGCGCGTTCGGTGCGCCGCAAACGATCCTGCGCAAACCGTCCGGGCCCGAGACTACACAGATATTCAGCCGCTCGGCATTAGGATGGGGTTCTACCGCCTCGATCCGGGCGGTCAGTACGTTTTTGAGCTGGGGGTGGCGCAAACCAAGCGATTCCACCTCCAGACCCGTCATGGTCAGGCCGTCTGCGATACGCTCGGGGGAAAGCGCGCAGTCCACATAGTCGTAAAGCCACTTAAGACTTATCAGCATCTTTAACCACAGTGGCCAGCGCTCAGTGGCCAGTCATCGGACAAAAGCTTCCGGCCACTGGAGACTGGCGACTGGCTATCAGCATTGTTTAATTAGTTTCCGTCCGGAAAGGGTCCTTTTCCGCCCTAACTGTGTCAATCTTCGGGGTCTCTTGTGCGGCGTACATAGGTACGCCTCCGCGCAACCCCTCGATTTCCTTGCCAGGACGAAAAATGCCTCCTTTCCGAATCGAAAACTGCCAGTGACTCATCC
>Ga0187862_10006125_pt1 | contig 10949 bp, 7 predicted proteins | sample June2016WEW_10_1_FD_133003 | JGI IMG/M metagenome (GOLD analysis project Ga0187862, IMG submission 133003) | Peatland microbial communities from SPRUCE experiment site at the Marcell Experimental Forest, Minnesota, USA - June2016WEW_10_150 | ecosystem: Environmental > Terrestrial > Soil >...
ACGGCAAGAGGACAATTATTTTCATGCGTCAAGAAGGCTCCCCCGATTCCAGCTCGTAGAGCATTCGGCTCACTTGCTCCTCCGTCATCCCGTTCAATCTCCGTCGCAGGGCTTCGGCAATGCTCTCTCCTCGGTTCCGCTGCATTTTGCCAGCGTCCAAAAGAGCTGCCAGCCGTTGCATGGCGGCAGACCGAAAGTCCTCTTCCGGGTCCGTGCCTGTTTCAGGTTCAAGAAATGAACCGGTGACACCCCCAGCGCCCCAGCCGAGATCCTCGTCGATCTCCGCCCCGCTCTGGCGATCAAATTCCCAAGCGCCGCAAATAATGCGATCTGCCGTGAGCTGTGTCACCTTCAACCGCATCGGTTTTGGAATTCCTCCGAACCAGCGCAAGACCAAGTCCCCAACTGCTATTTCTGCAAGTTTTTTGCTCATAGTTCTTTTCTGATGCCGGATGACGGCTCAACCGCCGTGACGGCTGCGGAGGGCCCCTTCGAGGCTGTGCTTTTTGCAAAACGTCGAAACAACCGCTGCCGCGCCTTGGCAAGAATCTCCGGCGCAGAAATGCGGCATGGCCAAAACAGTCCCACCACTTCGCCCGCCTGGCGCAAATGGATGGCCGAACTGTCGCTGTGCCATGTGAACCTGACCGAATCCAATCGTCGGACGATGTGGTCGTACAAGATCGCCGGGACGGCGGTGCCGTGACTGAACCAAACATAGGCCAGCAATCCGACGCAGTGGTAAAACACAGGACGCACAGAGCAACCCCGGGTTTTGGAGATTTCAGCCGTGAAAACCTCGTTTTCATCCGTCGGCCTGAGACCCCTGGGCGGTTGGCCCAACACCTGAACGGCCGCGCCGGACAGGTTGCGGCCGCATCCCCACTCCGGGTTGTCCCGCAAATCCACAGAGTAAGCCGGCCGATTTTGCCAACGGCCCAGGCTGCAACGCAATCGAGCCCGCTTCCTCTCCAAGGGCCCAGAATTCATGGGGAGAAAGAGGCCCTCGTCCTCCGGATGGATCCGCGTCCACCAGACCGCGTCCCGCAGGACCCGGGACATCGGTATCGAACCGGGTTTCCAAAAAGGACTCGGATCGTTCTCGTAGAGCACGTAGAAGTTCTCTCCCGCAGCGCGTGCTGCCTGCGTGAGCTTCTCCCCGTCCAACGTCAGGTCCAGGTCGGCCTGTTTGAGCAGCCGACCGTGGATGTTGCAAACCTGCGCGTTGAACACAACAAAGTGGCTGCGGTGCCGCTTGTAATAGCCACTTTTTGAATTCGCGATCAAGCGTCCCTCGGCAAAACCATGTTCCCGAAGGACGGCTATGATTTGGTTGTGGTGCATGGATTATGTGCGGACCAAGTTATTCCTCAAACTGGGCCTCTAAATCTCTAAAATCGCGCTGTCACGGTGCTCCGTTCTTGACGCCAAGGCCAGAAATGTCCAATCCATTGAACGGTCTTTCTTTCCAAAACCTCAATTTCCCGGGCGTTTTGCGCGCTGCACGCGCCGGCAATTCACCAGGATCCGCTCCGGAACGGATTGGGTGGTTGAAAGCGTCAATACATGAATAGGGGTGGAAACCCTGGTCTTCAGGTCACCCACGTCCAACGCCCCCTCTTCGGCAATGACGACGTGCTTGAACCCGGCGCAGCGCAACAGATCCTCGCGAACTTCGGGCACGGAGGACCACACGCGGTTAAAAAACAAACGCGGTGCCCCCGACGTCAGAACCCTGGGCCATATTCTCTGAGTGAGTCGGCGGGCATGATCCGAGCCCAGATCTCCATTGATGCAAATCAGCGATTCCACCGGAACGAAAAGGTTGGAGCGATGGAGATCGATGCCCGCCGCAGCGCGAAGCTTTCCGTCCGCCCGGCTGGCGGCATGGGCCAGGGCGGTAAACACGAAGGCGCGTGAGAAATCCGTGCCGCCGGTGATGATGGTCAGACCCGCCTTCTGATTCAGCAACTCCAGCAATTTGGCTGTTTTTCCAGGGGCATGGGCCAGACGCGGGTCATCCAAAGTCGGGTAAGCTCGACAGTGGGCCTCGATGAAAGATTGGCGTTCTGCCGGCGGCAACCGCTCCAACAGGCATAGAAAGCCAAGCACATGCGGGTGGTGGAAGATGTCGAACCAGTTGTAAGTAGTGCTTTTGGACCGGCCGAGCATTTTTGCCAATCGCTCGAAGCTCATCGGGCGCCTGTGCTCCTTGGAAAGCCTGGAACGCAAATCGCCGAAGATGTCGCGGGCCGAAAACGGATAGCCCGGAGCGGTCATAAATCCGTCATCGGGAAGTTTTGTTTTCCGAGTTTGCTTGTTCATGCCTTTTGGTTTGCCAGCAAACTCGCGGTGGCGGCCCCTGTTCTCCGCCCGTAGCTCTAGCGGAGGAGGATAGTCTTTTAAGGGGAAGCCAAAGCCGGCAAGTCTTGGCGATTGGGTGCGGCAATGGGGACATACAAGGGGATGCACGGGGCCGCGCTCTCGTCTCTCTCAGAATGAAAGGCTGGCACTGACTCGCCAGAAACTTCAACTTTGTGATTGAAGAAACCGCAGCACAGTATTTCGATCAAGCGCGTCGTGGTATTGCTGATTCCCAAAATCTTTCAGGCAATCATAACAAGCGGCATCGCACTGGTGGCTCGTGGAGGTTTCGCAAAGCGAGCGCGCTGCGGCAATAACTTCATGCCAGCGGTTCATGCCTTCTTCCACGAAGCCCGCACCGCCCGGCGTTCGGTCGTAGAGAACGATTTCGATGCCCGCGTTTTCTGCCGTCCTCTTGTTGAGCCAGCGCCGTGAAACACCAATGTCCGAGATGTCGAGTTCCAAGACTTGGCAGAGTCCTTTTTGCAGCGCATACATCAAGGACTCGACTGACTCCGGCTGCTTCAACGGGCGAACGATCAAGCAGAAGCTATGAAACTCATGGCCGTAGGCAACTCCTACGCCTGCAACACCGTATAAATTCGGGTTCGTGCAATTCATGTTTCGCGCGTATGGCCGCAACCGCTTGTGTTGTTGCCCAGGACGAAATTCGCGTTTCGGTTTGCTGCAACCACACGCAGGACACAAAACGAAACCTTCATTGCGTGGGCCAAGATTATAGCGGAAAAGAGAGCCGTCTTTCTTAAGCGCAAGCATGAATAGTCCGTGCGGAGCGAATTGCGAATCCTCGATCCGGTCAGTGAAATGAGTCAGCGGCTGTCGTTGTCGCAGGAGGACGGCTTTGCGAAACAACGGGCGTTTGGTTTTATCCAATCGTATGCTGAAGGCGCTCGGCTCGACGAATGGAGCTATGCGGACGTGAGCCTTTGGCTCTTGGCAAACCGGACACGGCGTTTCTAGCGGCTCCTTGGTTGGCGAAGTGCGAACTTGGTCACAGCTTTCGCAGCGGGCGTAATATTTTCGATCCGGCTTGTCGCTCTTGCCGACAATGTAGAGACCTTCACTGGTGAAGACCTGCTTGCGCGCGACAACTTGCGCGCCCGGCGCAAATTCCGATATGGCGATGCCTCGGTCGCGGCTCAATTCAACATCGGAATCTTTTTGCCATCGGGACAAGCTGGTTTCCAGCGTTGTCACGTCGAGTGGAAAAGCGTAACGCGGCAGGAAACCTCGGAGCGCGAGTTCAGCGATGACGTCGGCCCGCAGTAGGTTTGTTATCGCATCCTCAATCGGAACGGCGGCATTTGCGCCATAGGTTTTGAGAACTTTGTTGTATTCTTCGAGGAGAGCTTCAAGTTCGTCGGTGATCTTTTTCAAGGCGGCTTCAAACCTTTCCCGGCAGTTTTGCTTCGCTGACTCAAATCCGCCAGTGGCCGTGAGAATATGTTCGCAATGATTCGTGGCAAAGAATTCCGCCGCCGACTTATCCACCAACCAATCGGTGAATCCCAAACTCACGTTCGCGTCATACTTGCGAGACGCCGGAGTAATGCGCTCGCGGAGCGAGCTTGGTAACAAAGGTTCTAAAGGCACCTTTTGTCCCGTCAGAGCGCCAAGCACAACTTCATCGCACAACTTCACGCGAAGAAAGCGGGCGAACACTACCGCGTTGAAATGGCGTTGGGCGATGAGCTGATTTTTTAGAAACACCTTTGGCGGTCGAATCGCGCCGCTCATTAACCGTTCCGGTTCACGCCACGCATCCGCGTCATATTTCGTGCGGCGGCAAACCGTGACGCAAACCGAGTTTTTGTCTTTGCCACGACCAGCGCGGCCTACCCGCTGCACATAACTCGCGTTCACGGGCGGTGCGTTTCGCAACAATACTTTTTGCAAGTCACCGATGTTGATACCCATCTCAAAGGTCGTGGTGCTGCTTAACACGTTGATGCCATCCGCACGAAAATCATCTTCAACGCGCCTTGCAACTTCCTTGTTGATTTGTGCTGTGTGTTCTTCCGATTTAAGCGTGGTGAAAGCCGGGGTTGCTGTTCCTGCGACCCAACGCGCCACGAGGTTCGCGGTTTCCGATTGAAAGGGCTTTGCTTCCAATTGGCCATCACAGTTTTTGCGATGGCAACACTTGTTCGCCGAGTATTCGGTGACGAAGCCGCAACGAGAACATTCGTTTCTCGCGTTGGCTTTCCGAACGATGAGGCGTTCATGGTCAAGTTGCCACGCATCACCTTGATCCAAGTGGAAGAGCAACCCTTTGCTTGTGAGAAGCGCCCACACCTCGCGCGCCAATTCCAGAACGGCTTTGTCATCCAGGCCAGTCAAACGCGAGAGAAAACTTGTAATCGCATTGTGACGGTAGCCACCGTCAGCGCGCGTTTGTGGCAGCCAGCCGCGAATGTTGTTAATCGAGTCAGCCTTCTCGCCAAAAGAAATCACCGCGCGGACTCTGCCGAAAGCGGGGTCGTCAGGATTTACGCCGTCAGGCAATGTGAACGCTTTGATTTTTCGGATGAAGCTCAACAGAACTTGGAGGGCAGCATCCGCTGCGGAGGCGTCAACCTTGTGTCGCGCCATGAAATTTTGAAACGGCACACGCTCACTGTCGCCCACGCGATACGAAACCGTCACCAGCCCCAAATCCTCTGCTGATTCACGAGCCGAATCGGGAATCCCAAAGTAGCTCAATGCCTCGCCAACCCAAAGATTGTGCAGAGTGGTTTCACGTTCTCTGGATGCGCTTGGCAAATCATCGGGTAAGCGCGAAACGGGAAGAAAAAAGTCTGGGTCGAAATCTGGATTCTGCCTGCCGTGAATGTCTGGTTGCGTGCAACGAAACAACCGACTGCCGAGGTCGGCTAGTTTGAGGCCGTCGTTTCCGGCGGGCTGAACGAGTCTTACGATTTTCCTGCCGCAGTCATGGGTGAAAGTTTCTTCTTCGAGCAACGAGGGAAACGCTGCTGCTCGCTGGCGATGATCGGCAAAGCAAAGCAACTTGCGGACAGGTTTTTTCTGGCCTGCTTGCGGCGTGACTTGGAAGTGAGCCAGTGGAATGGCGATGGCCATGCCCGTTTCATCCTCTGACTCTTGAAACCGTTGAAGCGGTTCGATGCCGGACGAATTTCGCGCGCCGCAATTCGGACAGCACGAAAGCAGCTTCTTGGTTTGCGAGTAGAGGTTTGCTGTTTCGTTGGCTTCGCATTGCCGGTGGAAAATTTTCAGCGAGCGCAAAGGCGGCTGCGGGCAGGCACAGCTATTCGCACCCGTTCCGCGTTTGCGCCCACAGGAGACGCACCATTGGATTTCCTGGGGAACGTCGAGCAAGGTCAGTTGTTCGGCATCCTCGTCTTCGGCGCTGGACCGGCTGGGAAATGGCAAATCGCCGTCAACGCTGAAATAAGACCAGAACGAATCAGCGGCCCAGCCAAGTTCCGTGCTGAAAGTATCAAAAGCCGCGTCCGGCTCGCCCGGCTTGCGATCTTGCCGTTGCGCGTGGCGCGGTCCTAAATCTTGCAGCGCGCCGAACAAGTATCCGCACTTGCGACACGACACAACTTCAACGAGTAAAGATTTCCGACCAACCGCATGGCAGTCGGGACAGCAACCGTCCGGGCATTCGTCTATCGGCTGGCGTTTCGAGGTTTGTTCGTTCTTACGACTGACAAAAAAAGCCGGCCCTTGGTTTTCACGCCCCGGACATTGAGGATGCAGACACACATGCAGACCAGCTTGCGCGCGCAAGAAGTAGTGAAGGCGGGAAGGCAAAAAGTCGTCAAGTTGTTCCTCATCGCTGGTTGCTGCGACGAGTTCCAAAAGCGCCTGCAAGGCTGTGATTGAATTCTCCTTTTCTTCATTCGGAAAAAGTCTTTGCACCGCGTCATCCAGTCGCGTCGGCTTGATGAGAATTTCGGTTCGCAGCCGATAAAGATTTTCATCCGCTGCCAACCACTCACGCAACGACGCCGACTGCACGCCTGAATCAAACAGTTCGCCAACGCTTGCGGAAGGTTTCTCGTGCAGACGAGTTGCCGCTCGAACATAGTCATCAGGCTTTGGGCGATGCGCTGGCTCGTTGAGCGTCAACTTCGCCGGAGTGCCGCGAATTGGATTCGGTTCGTCAAATGGAGCACCAAAAATGTCTCTGGCAAATGCCCTGACCTTCTTCTTGCTGGCATCATCGTTACCGCCGAGCGTCGCGGATGTGCCGATGCAGCAGAGATCATCCACGCGTAGCCTGTCTTTCAGTCGCCGAATCAGGAAAGCGATTTCGGTGGACTGGACGCCGCGATAAGCATGGATTTCGTCGAGAACAAGAAACTTGAGCCGCGCGGCATCGAAGATGGATGCGTCCACCGGACGTTCCAGCAGATATTCCAGCATGGAAAAGTTCGTGATGAGAATGTTCGGCGGATTGCGACGAATCGCCTCACGGTGGTTGAGGCGATTCTGCGGCGCTCCGTTGAGATGACGATCCAACTCCTTCTTCTCCCACTGTTGCCGCTCCGCTTGTGTGATCTGCGGATGCTTTTCAAGAGATTCTTGATGAATCTGCATCTTCAACGACTTCTCGTAATCTTCCTGTTTGTTGGGCGTCTGGCCGGTGAAGCGGGCAAATGTGATTTTCGGATGAGCGCGAAGAATTTGCTCCCACTCTTTCAACTGGTCGTTCACCAGCGCGTTAAGCGGATAGATGATCACGGCGCGCAAACCGGGCGCGGACTCGCGCACAAGATCATCAAGGATCGGAATCTGATAGCACAAAGTTTTTCCGCTGCTTGTTCCGGTGGCGATGATCGCGTTTTTATTTTGAAGAACCAACTGAAGCGCGGTAGTTTGGTGCAAATACAGGCCGCGCCCGCCGAGACGCTTCCGAATGGTCTCCGCAGACCGAGCATCCAGTCCAAGTTTGTCCAACGACTCGCCGGGAGCGTAAGTCAAAGCCCGTTCAAGAAACGGGCCGTTGACCAGCTCGGAATGAGTCAGCCCTTGCGACCAACACAGGCGCGCATGGTCAAAGGCTCGGTGAAAGCGATAGCCTGATTTCAGGAGTTCGAGGTAAGGTTGGAACACCTCGCCGTCAAAGCGTTTGGTCAGCGATTCCATAATTTATCAACCATGGTGATTCCCGCTTGCGGACTAATACTGCGGAGAAATTGGCGCTGGCTCGCGGGCCACACGATTTCGAGACAAGGCGGCAGTCCACGTTCCTCCACGACCTCGATTGGTTTAAGCGGCTTAACTTTTTGAACCAACGAATAAAGGCGATTAGGCAAACCGGCGAACCGCGCAACGATCTCATTTGGGCCGCCCAGTGCGAATACGAGCGCGCTTTTCTGAATGACGAACTGCCTGCGAAGCCTGACGTAGCCATATTCCTCAAGTTTTTTCCAATCGTTCTGGTTGATTTTCAAATCTTGAAATCCCGCGATTGCTTGGCGGGCGATCCAGAATTCTTCCCAAGTCGGCTCGTCTTGAATTTGCGCGAGCAGTGCCCAAATCCAAAATTTTCCAAGCTGCGACGGACGCGGCCACAACGCATCGTCGGTCGGGCTGGCGATGGTAACACGCTGGCTGCGACGCAGACCAAAAGGAAGTTCGCCTGCTTTTTTGGAGCGCACCTTCACCTCGTAACTCCGCTGCGGAACTTGTGCATTGTCCCAACGCCACTCGTAATAATCCCACTCCGGTGAGGTTTCTGGATAATTTTGAAACCATACCCAACGCCCATTGGTTGCTTGACCGTCGAGCAGAACCGCAAACTCCACCCGCATTTCTTCGTCGGAAACATCTTCGTCTGACAGAAAGCCGCAAGGGATTTCCAAGACCAAGTGCGGCAGTCTTTCGGCGACCAAATTTTCGTCATGCCAACCAAAACGGAGAACGTGGGAGTTTTCGCTCCCGGAATAGATTCGGAGATTAACCCGCTCTACACGACCAAACCGCAAAGGCTGGCAACCGTTGATGACGAGTTGAGGACGATCTGAAACCGGCCAGAGATAAGTCACGAAGCACTGCGTTGCGTCTTCCAATTCTACCACTTCGTTTTCTTCAACCGTCCAGTCCTTCGCTTTCGCATCTATGTAAATGTGCTCCTTTGAAATCAGACGATACGCCGCCGTTGGCAGACGACTGCGCTTCAGATTGGCGAAACGCTGATGCTGCTCATCAAACAAACCGTAAGGATAAAGGCCGGACATTTCCATGCTGCAACTCTGCCCACCACTTTGCAGTTTCACACACAACCCCGACGCAAACGCTTTTCCATTCAGCGGCATTTCGCCCGCGACGACAGCGGCGGCAGCATGCTGCCCAAGACATTCCCATTCACCCGTGCTGTCCGACACCGGCGGAAGGTGAACTCCAACACGCTTCTCTCGCCACAGCAGACGCGGCTTATCATCCAGCAATGAGTCCGGGTCTTGCGGGCGGAGAAAATCGGCAGTCTCCGGCACTTCTTCAAAATACTCACGGCGCAGAATACTAGCCTGCGCTAAAGAGGAAATCTTCACCGTGTTGTCTTCTGTAAGAATCTTCCGCGCGTCGAGCATCTCGCGGATAAAATCGGAAGCCGTGGGCTTGCGGTTCTCGGTCAGAAAACGAATCAGCCGTTTGTGTCCTCCAAGTCTGCGTTGCATGGTTTCTTGCCAAGCCTGATCGGAAAGGCTCGCCCAATCCGTTTTCCATAACGCCCACTCGCAAATCGTCAGAAAGCCTTCCCACATCGAAAGAGGAATCCCGGCGAGATAAACCGCAGAACCAACATAGTTCTGGTCGAAGAATCGAAACCCTGCTCGTAGCATGGCTTTTTCAAATGCTGAGTTCCAAACATGTTGTTGGTTGCCGGGTAACGGCGGCAATTGCAGGCAACGGCTGAACCCAGGCCAGAACACGTTGTCGTCGTATTCGTAAAATGCCAGTCCGGCGTAGAGAAACAAAAGGGCGTTTGGAAATACGTCCGGGTGGATGGCCCAAAACTTCGCGTGCGCGTGCGCGGTCGTCAGGAACTGATTCCATATTAACCTTTCTGGGATTACCGAGAGGAATGCACCAGCCCGATTGCGTTCTGACCGCGGACAGTTCTTTTGAAGTGCGCGCGCAAACTCTTCATCCCATTGTGCGAGACGATCCATAGACTCGCTCGCGGCAAATAGAGTGGCCGTTTGACAGTGTTCTGTCATAAATTCCTCTTGAGGCCGATATTCTGGAGGAAACGGACTGTTTTGGCAACATGCAACGCCTGGCAACCGCTGGCATGTTGGCGGTGGTGCGACGGGTGTTTGGGCGCGACTCGGGCGATTTGCCCATAATGTAGCATAGCGAAATGACCCAAAAACCCCGCCACTGATTTCTTTAAGGTGCGGAGCGTCCGACATGGCACAGGGAATGCGGCGGGACGTGCCTGGCGAGCGCGGGTTCTTGGGGCGCAGGTCTGGCGCTCGGCTGGACTCGCCCGCCCAACCGTCGCACAATGCCCCGTTTGCTTCGGTTGCCGGGCCGTCTGGACATGTTGGCTCGCGTCGGGCCTTCATGCCTGGCCGGGGTGCGGGGGCATGTGACCGAGGGCGATTTCAAGGACAAGACCTGCGCTGCAATTCAGAATTGAGACACCAGGGAAGAAGCCCAACCGGGAAATGACTGCCGCAGCACGAGTAAAGATGGCGGCTGCGGCCAGGGCCAGATAGAAAAAGGCAAAAGCGGCCGGCAAAAACACACTTTGCGCGGCGCCGGGTTGGACTAAGTTGTCCAGATTCTGGTCCTGCATTCACTTGGATCGTAATCGGTGCGCTTCCAGCACGTTCAGAACGGCGGGGCCTGCCTTACCACGCACACATAGGGGCGGCTGCCGTCGCAAGGGCCAAGCACAGCCCGAAGGTTCAGAACTTCCTCACTTGATGTCCGGCGGCGTCGCGCCAGGAATGTGAAATCAAGGGCAAGGAACTTCCCGTAGCTCACAAGCCGGCTCTGCAGTCGTCCGTCGAGTGCAGCATCAATCTCCTGCACCAAAGCGCCCACCAGATAATATCCCTCATCATCATCGGCCACGTTCGGCGCAGCATATTTTCCAAGGAGCTCCGGATGAACACGCATGGCGAAGACGGCGTCCCACTGCCGGGCGGTTTTAGTGACGTCCGTCAATGATGCTGATAAAGAACGGCGCCGGCATTCCGGGCGCTGGAAGATTCGATTTTGGGGCATAAACTCGGGAATCGTGGTTGAGAGGTACTGTTGAAGGCTGGTGGGGCCGGATTTGTGCGGTGACTTGTTCCGCTTGCCAACCTGGCCGGCAGTACAAATATGCGTGTCAGAGTTCGGTCTCCAGGTGAGGGGGTAGCCGCGTTGGACTCGCACGAATTGGCTGTGCCGCCGGTTGGTTCGGTGTTCAAAACGGCGGCCTGCCGTCGGCTTCCCCGCCGGCAGGAGCCGTCGCGTGTTCGTGCTCGTCGCCGTCGTTGGGTTTCGACGGATTCTGCGGTCGCGGTTCCGGGACAACAAACTGCACGGAATCGCAAACCAGAATGAGTTGCGAGCGCGATGTGCCCTCATTATTC
>Ga0187862_10006132_pt1 | contig 10944 bp, 9 predicted proteins | sample June2016WEW_10_1_FD_133003 | JGI IMG/M metagenome (GOLD analysis project Ga0187862, IMG submission 133003) | Peatland microbial communities from SPRUCE experiment site at the Marcell Experimental Forest, Minnesota, USA - June2016WEW_10_150 | ecosystem: Environmental > Terrestrial > Soil >...
CTTGCCGAAACCTTCCTGCTGCAACACCGCGAGCGCAGCTCTGGTGCCGGTGGTGACGTCGATCAACGGGGATTCGATCAGGCGGCGGAAATCGGCGCTGTTATCGATCAGCACGCCCAGAGATTCCATTTCGGAGACAACAGCGTCGAGCGCGCCGACGTCCTCTGCGTGCGCATAAAGCGCGGCGGCATAGCGGTCCGCAAGGCCACCGCCTCTGGCAATCGTCGTCGCTTCAGACGCCACGTGCGTTTCCATTTTGCTGGCCACGCACCCACCGTACAAGCGGAGGCGCGCGGGCATGACCGGGGAACTGAGCCGGCCCGAACCGGCCGCGCCCCTCTAGCAGGGGTTCCCCAACCACGCAACACGCTGAGGTGACACGTCGCGCAGGAATGTGGACGGAGTATCGCCGGTTCTGTTTTCTCACGTTTTCCGGCTCTGGGGTCATGACCCCGAGCGAGGAGGTTGACGAGATCTGGCACCAACACCTGACCTATACCCGGGATTACCGGGACGTGTGGTGCGGTTCGGTGCCTGGCGCGCCGTTGCATCACGACCCGACCGCGGGTGGCCCCACTCAGGACCGTTATTTCCGCGCCCGCTATGCCGCCACTTTGGCGGCGCATGAACGGTTCTTCGGTCCGCCGGCCGAGCTGTATTGGCCGGCGACCCATATCCGGTTCGCCGCCCGGCCGCGGTTTCGCACGATCGACGACTCGCGGTGGCTTGCGCTGCCGCGGCCTGCGATGATTTGGCGAAAGGTCAGAGGCAGTGCCGGGTCATGCCGCTGAACCCGCTGAACTGGACTGCGCAACCGTTTCTGACGCTTTACGTCGCCGTTGCGGCAGCCGCCGTTTTGCTCGTCCTGGCGCTGCGGCGGTCCGCCAGTACTGGGCTTGCCAGCCAGCCGCCGGCAATTTCCGATCCGGTCATGCTCGCCTGGCTGGCCGGCGGCCCGCGCCGCGCCGCTGACCCCGTGCTGGTGGCTTATCTGGAGAGCGGAGCGGCGGATTATTACGGCCGAGGCCGGCTTTCGATCGATCTCACGCGGGGCTCGCCGCCGGTCTGGTTCCTACGGTTCGCCAAACCGGGGAATGCAGCACAGTCGGTGACCATATTCCGTCGCGCGATTCAGCCCGCGCTCGAAGAGCTACGCGACACCCCTGACGCCGCGGGCGCGAAAGGGTGTACCGACGGAATTTCACAGCCTTGCACTGTCGCTCAGCAGGCGCGGGGCACTGTCGCTCAGCAGGCGCGGGCGTCACTGTGTGGCGCCGTCCGCTTCCGCAAGGAGCGGAAGCGGTGGCAGTGCAACGACTGATCCCAGCCCGGAACCCGGCGATCAGTTCACTTCGGTCTTGCCGGTATGCAGGCGCATCCGCATCATATCGGGCGGCTCCTGGCCCGCATCGACGAAGGCTTTCTTAAGCGCGCCCATCGCCGGACCGAAGATGCCGGCCCGATTTTCGCTACACCACTCACGGGAGTCCCAGGTCGACTCAATGCTGCCCTGGAACCGCGGCATGACCCAACGAGCGAATAACTCGTAACTGCGCAAGGTCTGCTCGCGATTGGCCCATTCATGGCTACGGAACAAAATCGCGCCGGCGCCGCCATCGGTATAGGCCAACATGCGGTTGATGCCGTCGATGATGGTTTCCGGCGAGCCGACCAATGTCGTTGCAGCAGCGAGACCTTCCTGCAACGGGTTCTCGCTGCGCATCGGTGGCCGGCCCAGGGTCTCGGAGAAGTACTTTTGGGTTTCGATGCGCTCGCCGACGCGCACTTCGCGCATGGCGGTTTCATCATCTTCGGCACAATGCATGTTGATGACGAGGCGCCAGTTGTCGCGGCTGATCGAGCGGCCATGCTTTGCCGCTTCCGCCTCCGCCATACGCCAGTTGTCGGCCAGTTTGGCGGGACCGCCGGGGACACCGGCGCCAATCGACAAAATGCCGCAGCCGTATTTGCCGGCAGCCAACCAGCCGGCCGGTGTCGTTACGCTGGCGACCGCGATCGGAAAGCCGCCCTTGGTGTATGGTCGCAGATGCAGCCTCGCCTCTTTCAGTTCAAACCAATCGGTTTTCAGCGTAACCGGCGCGCGGCCTTCGAGCAACGCAACGATGGCGCCGAGCGACTCGTCCATGCGGCGACGTTGCGATTCCGGGTCGATGCCCATCATGTAAGCGTCCGACACCAATGCGCCTGGCCCGACACCGAGCATGCTGCGGCCGCGGGTCATGTGGTCGAGCTGCACAAATCGTTGCGCGACCATCAGCGGGTGATGGTACGGTAGGCTCGTGACCCCCGAGCCCAACATGATGTTGCGGGTGCGGTCGGCGGCGACGCCGATAAAGATCTCCGGCGAGGCAATGGTTTCCCAGCCGGCGGAATGATGTTCGCCAATCCAGGCCTCATCGTAGCCGAGGTGGTCGAGCCACTGCACGAGCTCCAGATCGCGTTGCAGGGCAAGGTTGGGGTTGTCGCCAACCCGGTGGAACGGCGCCAGGAAAATGCCGAAGCGCAAGCCGTCGTGAGCCATGTTCGAAGTCCTTTTGGTTAACGGAGCGGACGGAAGAAGTCCTGGATTTCCCCGGCGAGAGCGGCGGGCTGCTCCATGGCCGCGAAGTGCCCGCCTTGTTTCATTTCGGTCCACCGTTGGATGTTGGTGTAGGTCTTTGCCGCGATCGAGCGCGGCGGCAACAGGATTTCCTTCGGGAATGCAGCATAACCGGTCGGCACCGTGATGGGGTTCGCCGGCGAGATCGGCCACGTGGTGTGCAGCCGGCCGTAATAGGGCCAGAACGACGAACCAATCGCGCCGGTGAACCAATAAAGCGAGATATTCGCCAACATGCGGTCTCGGCTGATGGCATTCTCCGGGAACCCGTCGCAATCGGACCAGGAGCGGAATTTTTCGGCGATCCAGGCTGCCAGACCCGCCGGGGAGTCCGTCAGTGCAAACGCCAGGGTTTGCGGTTTGGTGCCCTGAATTTGCTGGTAGCCGGTTTCCTCCCGAAGCCAATGGGCAAGATCGTCAGCGTAGCGCTTCGCTTCCGGCGAGAGTTCGCCATCGGGCCGGTCGCGTGGGACGAACAACAGGTTGACGTGGATGCCGCAGACCGACGTTGGCCAGAGCGACCCAATCAAGGAGGCAGTACCGGCTCCCCAGTCACCGCCCTGGACGGCGAATTTCTTATAGCCAAGCGTTTGCGTCATTAAATCGTGCACGCAGGCGGCGATGTCCTGTAGGGTGAAACGCTTTTGGCCGGGATTGAAGGAAAGTCCGTAGCCGGGCAGTGACGGTGCGATAACGGTAAAGGCGTCTTTGGCGTCGCCACCGAACCGGGCCGGGTCGGTCAGCCGCGGAATAATATCGAGGAACTCGTAAACCGAGCCGGGCCAACCATGCAGCAGCAGCAACGGATACGGGTTCGGACCGACGCCAGGGACGTGCAGATAATGCAGGTCGATGTCGTGCAACGGGGTCTTGAACTGCGGGAACCCGTTCAACGCCGCTTCCTGCGCGCGCCAGTCGAAACGATCGTGCCAGTAGCTGACAAGTTCGCGAGCGTACTCGACGCTGGTGCCAAAAGCCCAGGGCTCTCCGGGGGCAGAGTCGGGGAAGCGAGTGAGGGAGAGGCGGGTTCTGAGGTCGGCGATGGCGGCGTCCGGGACGCTTAGGTTGAAGGGTTGGGGGGCCATGGGTCGGGTCCTCTTGTAGGCCTGGCTGGTCAAGGGCCATGCGAAAGGAGCGCGGTCAAGTGCGGGCGCTGGTTGACGCGGGTGGCTAATGCTATATATCAGTGCTGTATATCACGGAGACCCGCCGATGGCGACAGCGAAGGTGTTTTGGTCAGGCCGCTCGCAGGCGGTGCGGCTGCCAAAAGAGTTCCGCTTGGATAGTGATGAGGTGCGAATTCGCCGGGAGGGAAAGAAAATCATCCTCGAACCTATCCCGAAGGATTGGGCATGGCTGGATGAATTGCAAAAAAGGATAGGACAACTGGACGACGACTTCATCGCCGCCGTCAACGAGGAATTGCCTATGCAGGAACGACCCGAACTTGACGATTTGTTCAAGTGAGGTACCTGCTGGACACGAACGTTGTGATCCGGTTGCTGAACAGCGACCAACAGATAACCAGGCGAGTTCACCGGCTCGAAAGATCGGACTTTGGGTTGCCGATCATGGTCATGCATGAATTGTATTTCGGTGCATTTAAGAGCCTGCGGCTCGAACGGAATGTTTCTTTCCTGGAAGCCCTTGATTTTGAAATCCTCGACTTCCAGCTTCAGGACGCAATAACGGCGGGCGAAATCCGCGCCACATTGGCCGCCAGAGGAACGCCGATCGGCCCCTTCGACCTGCTTATCGCCGGACAAGCTGTGGCACGGAATCTCATTTTAATCACCAATAATCTGCGTGAATTTAACCGCATCGACGCACTACATGTCGAAGATTGGCAAGCCCCCTGACGCTTACGCCGCCTTCGCCTCATTCGAAATCCGCACCAGCGCTTCCAGCGTATCGCGCGCGAACTTCAACCGTGCTGCGACATCCATATCCCGCGCAATCGCCAGCTTGTGATCGGGCCGCAACCGAACCAACCCGCCCTTCCCCGACAGCCAGCGTATCAATCCGGCCGGATTGCGGAACACATTGCCACGGAACGACACCACCATGCCTTTCGGTCCGGCATCAAGTTTTTCCACGCCCGCCTCCCGGCACGCCCGCTTCAACGCGACAACGCCCAACAGGTTGTCGACCTCCTTCGGCAAAGGACCGAAACGATCGACCAGTTCCGCGGCCATCGCCTCGGTCTCGGCATCCGAGGCCAGCGCGCCGATGCGGCGATATAAGCCGAGACGTACCGGCAGATCGCGCACGTAATCATCCGGTATCAAAACCGGCAGCCCAAGCGAGATACCCGGCGTCCAATCGCGTTCCTGGCCGGTGCGCCTACCCTCACCGGCACGAATGTCGGCAACGGCGTCTTCCAACATCTGCTGATAAAGCTCGATGCCGACCTCGCGAATGTGGCCGGACTGCTCGTCGCCCAACAGATTGCCTGCGCCGCGTATATCGAGGTCGTGCGAGGCCAAAGTAAACCCTGCGCCCAATGTATCCAGCGTCTGCATCACGGTCAGGCGTTTCTCAGCCGCGGCCGACAGCCGATGCGAAGCCGGCCAGGTCAGATAAGCGTAGCCGCGCTGCTTGCCGCGTCCAACCCGGCCACGCAACTGGTACAACTGCCCAAGCCCGAACATATCGGCGCGATGGATCACCAGCGTATTGACCGCGGGCATGTCCAGCCCGCTCTCGACGATGTTGGTGGACAGCAAAATATCGTGTTTGCCGTCGCCGAACTCGGTCATCACGCGTTCCAGTTCGGTCGGTGCCAACCGTCCGTGCGCCATGGCCATTTTCGCACCCGGCACGATCTCGCGCAGGCGTTCCGCCATGCGGCCCAGATCCTCGATGCGCGGCACCACGCAAAACACCTGACCGCCGCGGAAACGTTCGCGTTGCAGCGCTTCGCGGATCACCAGCGAATCGAATGGCATGATGAACGTGCGAACCGCGAGACGATCGACCGGCGGAGTGCTGATCAAACTCATTTCGCGCACGCCGGTCAGTGCCAGTTGTAACGTCCTTGGGATCGGTGTTGCGGTCAGCGTCAACACATGCACGTCGGCCTTGAGCTGCTTCAGACGCTCCTTGTGCGCGACGCCAAAGTGTTGCTCTTCATCAACGACCAGCAAACCCAGATCGGCGAACTGGATCGACTTCGACAGCAACGCGTGTGTGCCGACCACGATGTTAACCTCTCCGGTGGTCAGGCCGCGGCGGACTTCGTTGGCTTCTCGCGTTGCCACCATGCGCGACAGTTGTGCGACTTTGACCGGCAATCCAGCAAACCGTTCCGAGAATGTGCGAAAATGCTGCCGCGACAGCAGTGTCGTCGGTACCACCACCGCCACCTGGGCGCCCGACATCGCGGCAACGAAGGCCGCCCGCAACGCAACCTCGGTCTTGCCAAAGCCGACATCACCGCAGATCAACCGATCCATCGGCCGGCCCGAGGCAAGGTCTTCCAACACATCGGCAATGGCGCGCGACTGATCTTCGGTCTCCGCGAACGGGAAGCGGGCGCAGAATTCGTCGAAACTGCCTTCCGGCGGCGCCATGATCTCGGCGTCATGCAATTGCCGCGCGGCCGCAATCTTGATCAGCTCACCCGCCATGTCGCGGATGCGCTGTTTCATTTTCGCCTTGCGGCTCTGCCACGCCACACCGCCAAGTTTATCGAGCGTGGCACCTTGCTGGTCGCTGCCGTAACGCGACAGTACCTCGATATTTTCCACCGGCAGGAACAGTTTTTCGTCGCCGTCGTAGATCAGGCGCAAACAGTCATGCGGGGCGCCGGTGACGGTCAATGTCGTCAACCCATCGTAACGGCCAATGCCGTATTCCTGATGCACGACGAGGTCGCCTTCAGCGATTTCGGTTGCCTCGGCAATGAACTGATCCGCGCGCATACGGCGCCGCGGCGGGCGGGAAATCCGCTCCCCTAACAAATCCTGTTCGCCCACCAGCGCCAGCCGGTCGGCAACAAAACCGCGTTCTACGCCAAGCGTGATCAGCGAGACCGACCCCGCTTCCTTCCGCCGGACCGCTGCCCAGTCCTCCTCCTGGGCTACATCCTTGAAACCATGCTCCTTCAGCAACAAAGTCAAACGTTCGCGCGAGCCACGGGTCCAGGCCGCGATGATGATACGCTTTCCCTCGGTCCGCCAACGTTCCGCTTGTGAGCGCAGTTGCTCGAACACGCTGATCCCGGGTCCGCCGGCCGATTGCGCAAACACCGGACCGGGACGGCCGCCACCATCAATTTCGAGAACCCCGTCGGGACGGCCGAATGGCGTGAACGCCAACAACGGGCCGAACGACAGCATCTCATCCCATTCGTCACGATCGAGATACAATCGCGCCGGCGGCAAGGCCCGGTACGGCACCTCGCCGTCCCGCGGCGGTGCCTGCCTCGCCTGCGCATGATCGGCAATCATTTCGAGGCGCGCTTCCAACACCTCATTCGACTGGTGATCCAGACTGACGGAAGCATCCGGAAGATAATCCAGCAAATTTTCCATCACCGGATGGAACAGCGGCACCCAGTGCTCCATGCCCGGATGCCGCCGCCCCTCGGAGATCGACAAATACAGCGGGTCCTGCGCCGCCTCCGGCCCGAAGGCGTCGCGCCAGCCAGTGCGGAACCGGGAAATGGATTCCTTGTCCAGCGCCAGTTCGGATACCGGGCGTAACGACAACGCGCGGCGTCCCTTGCCGCCACTTCGTTGCGTGGACGGGTCGAACGGCTTGATCGATTCGATGGTGTCGCCGAACATGTCGAGCCGGAGCGGTTCGCTCTCGCCGGCCGGGAAGATGTCGAAAATGCCACCGCGGACGGCGTATTCGCCCGGCTCCATGACGGTGCCGGCCCGGCCATAGCCGTTGGCCTCCAGGAACCGTGCCAGCTCCTCCGGCTTGACCTGGCCGTTGACCGACACGTCCAGCCGCGCTCCGGCGAACGCAGAGCGCGGCGGCACCCGTTGCACCAATGCGTTCACCGTGGTGAGCACGATCCGCGGGCCGGTCGGCTTGTCGAGCAACCGGGTCAGGGTGGCAATCCGCTCCGACACCAGCGCCGGATTGGGTGACACACGATCGTACGGCAAGCAATCCCAGGCGGGGAAACGCAAAATCTCCGCCTCGGGCATCGCAAACGCCAGCGCCTCAGCCAGCCGGGCCATTCGCGCGTCGTCGCGGGTCACATGCAAGACCGGCCCAGAATACTCCCGTCTGCGCTGCGCAAGCAGAAACGCATCCCACCCCTCAGGCGCACCCCAGACCCGAATGGGGCCGCTCACCGCGCGGCCTCGGGCGATGGGGCGAATGGCCGGGGTTGAGAAAGTGCCGGGGTTTCACCCCGGACCCCGACCAGGAGGCTCTGCCTCCTGGACCTCCGCCAAGGGCAGTGGCCCTTGGAACCATTAATTTGGGTGGGTGTGGGAGGAGGGCCGACCGTAACCGCGCAAGGTCCGTGTTGGCCCTCCTCCGACACCCACCCAATGGATAATAGATTGCTAAGGGCCTCGCCCTTAGCTGGGGGTCCAGGGGGCAAAGCCTCTGGCGGGTTCGAAGGGCGGAGCCCTCGCGCTTGCCCAGCTCCAGACGCCCGCCTCATCGCACCAGGCCCGCGCGTATGCGCAGCAGCATTGGGGTCGCGTCTTCGGGTGCGATCGGGCGGCGCCCGGTCAGCCAATCGGCGAGATCGGGATCTGGGCGTTCCAACAGAGTCTCCAGCGCCTCAATATCTGATTCGGTCAGGGTATCGAGATGCTGGCGTACGAAACCGCCGATCAGCAGGTCGTTCTCCTGCGTTCCGCGATGCGTGGCACGGAATAACAAGCGCCGCCGTCGTGGTTCGTCTCCAAGGCGATCGCTGGAGTCGCTGTGGGCTTGGTCTGGCTCGGTCATCGTTGGACTGTCATATAGCCGCCGGTCAACCTTATGTCAGCCCGTGGACTCGATCTCACTCAACTCGCTTTTTGCGCCTCTGACATCACTGCGCGGCATAGGTCCGGCCGTGGCGAAGCTGATCGCGCGCGCCGCGGGCGGCGAGCGGGTGATCGACCTGCTGTTTCACATGCCCGAGTCGTACCTGGATCGTAGCGCTCGCCCAACAATTCGCGCCGCACGCGCTGGTCAGGTGGAGACGCTGGCGGTCGAGGTTGTCCGGCACGAGCGACCCGCCCACTCTCGTCAGCCCTCGCGCATCGTGGTGCGCGATGCGACCGGCACGGCCGAGCTGGTGTTTTTTCGTTTCACCCGAGAGGCGCAAATGCCGCCGGGCGCACAGTTGCTGGTTTCCGGCAAAGTGGAAATTTTCAACGGAAGGGTAACGATCGCGCATCCCGAGCATGTCGTCTCCGCCGCCGAAGCTTGGCGCATCCCCTCGATCGAGCCGGTCCGGCCGATGACCGCCGGTCTGTGGCCTCGCCAGGTTGCGGCGGGGATCGCCCAGGGGATGGAGCGGTTGCCGGAATTGCCGGAGTGGCACGATGCTGCGCTGATGCGGCGCGAGAAATGGCCGTCGTTTCGGGACGCATTGCGCGCCGTGCAAATGCCCGAGGCGGCGGCCCCGGAAAAACGGATGCGGGCACGGCTGGCGTACGACGAGTTCCTGGCCGGCCAGGTGGCACTGGCCTTGGTGCGCGGCCGGGTGCGGGCCAGGGTTGGGCGTGCCTTGACCGGCGAGACCGGATTGCGAGCGACGGCGCTGGAACGCTTCGGTTTCGCACCGACCCCGTCGCAGGCAAGAGCGCTGGCAGAGATCGATGCCGACCTTGGCTCCGACCGGCGGATGTTGCGGCTTTTGCAAGGCGACGTCGGCTCCGGCAAGACGCTGGTGGCGGCGTTGGCGATGTTGCGCGCAGTTGAGTCGGGCGCCCAGGCGGCGTTGATGGCGCCGACGGAAGTGCTGGCCAAGCAGCATCACCGGACCTTGTCCCGGCTGCTGCCGGTGCCGGTGGCATTGCTGACGGGCTCGGTGAAAGGCCGGGAGCGGTCGAAACTGCTGCGTGCGCTGAAGGACGGATCATTGCCGGTCATTGTCGGCACTCACGCTTTGTTCCAGGAGGCGGTAGAATACAAAGACCTCGGCCTGGCGGTCATCGACGAACAACATCGTTTCGGCGTGACGCAGCGTTTGCTGATGGGTGGCAAGGGACAGCACACCGACGTTCTGGTGATGACTGCGACGCCGATCCCGCGCACTTTGGTGCTGACGCAATGGGGCGAGATGGACGTGTCTCGCCTGACCGAGAAACCGGCGGGACGGCAACCGATCCGCACGACGTTGCACTCGTTCGCCACTATGCCGGATGTGCTGGAAGGCATTGCACGCAAACTGGATGAAGGATCGCAGGTTTACTGGGTTTGCCCGTTGGTGGCGGAAAGCGAACTGATCGACCTGGCGGCGGCCGAGGAACGGTTCATCGAATTAAAGTTGCGGTTCGGCGATCGAGTTGGTCTGGTGCATGGCCAGCAATCGGCCGAGGTTCGCGACGCCGCACTGGCGGCATTCTCTGCCGGAACGATCCGCCTGCTGGTGGCGACGACGGTGATCGAGGTTGGCGTCGACGTAGCGCAGGCGAGCGTGATGGTGATTGAGCATGCGGAACGGTTCGGTCTGGCACAGTTGCATCAGTTGCGTGGCCGGGTCGGGCGCGGCGCGGATGCCAGCTTCTGCTTGTTGCTGCATGACGATTGGGTCAACGAAACCGCGCGTCGCCGGCTGACGTTGTTGCGTGACACCGAAGACGGGTTCGTCATCGCCGACGAGGATTTTCGGCTGCGTGGCGGCGGCGATGTACTTGGCACGCGGCAGGCGGGGGCGCCAGGGTTCCGGCTCGCCGACCCGGTGGAACATGAGGGATTGCTCGAGATGGCGCATCGCGATGCCGCGGTGTTGTTGCTGCGCGATCCGGGCCTGACCTCCGAACGCGGCCAGGCGATCCGCTGGCTGTTGCGGCTGTTCGAGCGGACCGAGGCGATGAAGACGCTCGCCTCCGGATAACGCTTTCTTCGCCTCCTGGGCCGATCCTGATGGTGTCCGGGCGATACTTCCCTTGAATATTCACCGTTGCTGCAACAAATCCGCCACGCGTTCGCCAATCATAATGGACGGCAAATTGGTATTGGTGCGCGTCACCCGCGGCATGATAGAGGCATCAGCCACATACAGGTTCCGCGTGCCGATCACTGCCGCGGACGGCGTGGTGACCGCCAGCGGATCGTCCTCTGCCCCCATTCGGCACGTACCTGACGGGTGCCAGGCACTACGCACCGCGGAACAAACGTACTCTTCCGCCGCACCC
>Ga0187862_10006139_pt1 | contig 10940 bp, 6 predicted proteins | sample June2016WEW_10_1_FD_133003 | JGI IMG/M metagenome (GOLD analysis project Ga0187862, IMG submission 133003) | Peatland microbial communities from SPRUCE experiment site at the Marcell Experimental Forest, Minnesota, USA - June2016WEW_10_150 | ecosystem: Environmental > Terrestrial > Soil >...
GATGCTGGGACTGAATCAGCCTGGCACAAATCAGACTAGCCCGCATCAACCCAGCGCGAACCTGCCCAGCATGGACTCGCTGCGGGAAACAGCCTTTTCCGGCTTGGATTCTTTTTTTGAGCCCGAGCAACCGAAGACCGGCGGACGGCGGATCCTGCTGCTGGTGGTTTTGCTTGCGGCACTGGGTGGAGCTGGCTGGTGGACCTACACAAACTATCTTGGTGCTACGGATAGTCGAAAGCCGGAAGCGGGAACATCGAGCGCAGGGGAAGCTCCGGCCGAGAAGTCATCCGAGAAGCCACCAATGAAACCCTCGGCCAAGGATGCGGCTCCAGCGTCCGATGCGAGCTCGTCGCAGGCGATCGGTTCAGCAGGAGCTCCGCAGAGCCAGCCCGGGAGCGCAAGCGCTGATCCCGACGCTACCCGGAAGATTGCGGACGCTGACGCAATGCCTGTAGCCGAAGCGAAGCCTAATCCGACGACTGTGGCACCAGCAGGTCCAAAGATCGTCCCGCCCGAAAAAAGACGCGCGAAACACGAGCCCATCGTGAACTTGGCGAAGGCTTCGGCCCCGTCCGCTCCCGTTGCGGCTGACACCGGCGACGCGGCCTTCCGCAAAGGCGAGGCCTATCTCTATGGGCGAGGCGTGCCGGAAAACTGTGACGAGGCAGTGAAAAACCTGAAAGCTGCTTCGGCGAAATCGAATGCCAAGGCCCGAAGCGCGTTCGGAACCATGTATGCCACCGGTCACTGTGTGCCGCGCGATCTGCCGACATCGTATTTATGGTTTGCGCTGGCCCTGCGAGTGGATCCGAATAATCAGATTCTGGAAAAAGACTTGAGCGCGGTCTGGAATCAGATGACGCCGCCAGAACGGCAGATGGCGACAAGAATGAAACAGTGAGGATTAGATGGAGAGCCGGGCGTCCCCGCCCGATCCCTTTACTCGCCGCTCGGCACCAGGTTTAACGCCTTCTTCACCGTGCCGCGCTCGATCATGATTTTTTCCTGCAGCAGGGTGATCGCATAGATCAACTGCTCGGGACGCGGCGGACAACCGGGGACGTAGATATCCACGGGAATGACCTGGTTCACGCTCTGTACGAGCGCATAATTATTGAAAACGCCGCCGGAAGTCGCGCACGCTCCCATCGAGATAACCCACTTCGGCTCCGGCATCTGCTCCCAGAGCTGGCGAATCACGGGCGCCATTTTGTTCGAGACGCGGCCGGCGATAATCATCAGGTCCGACTGCCGCGGCGACGGCCGGAACACTTCGGCGCCGAAGCGCGCAATATCGAAGCGCGACGCGCCCATCGACATCATCTCAATGGCGCAGCAGGCCAACCCGAACGTCATGGGCCAGATGGAATTCTTGCGGTTCCAGTTGACGACCGCGTCGAGCGTGGTCATGACGATGCCTTCCGGCACGCCGTCTCCGTAGACAAGTTCCTTGACTACCTTTTTGCCGTTTTCGATATCAACGTAGGGGCCGAAGCTGAGCTCTCGCGCCATGACCATATTTTAACCGCAGAGAGGCCGAGCGCGCAGAGGAAATGGAGGGTCGCACGATTGCGTCCTCGTTATCAGCTTCTGAGGCCCAAAACATGAGGCTTGACAATCCGACTCCTTCCGCTAAACTGTGGGGCATCTTCCCCTCAGGTTTGGGCCCCTTTACATTTTGTGCGTACCGTGCGGTGCAGGAATCCCGCGCGACCTTGAACTTCCAAAGGAGGCCATGTGAGCACATTGCATTCTTTCAGCACCGGCAAGGGCGCCGGCAAAAGGCGGAGCCACATTCCTCCGATCGCAGCTGCCAAATTCCCCGTGCAAGCGACCCGCGCTCAGATTCCGAGCTACCCGTTCCAACCTCTCCCCCCACCTAATGGTCCCGCTCCGTACCGGTTTGACTTGTCGCAGTTACTCTCTGCCAATGACATTCAGCAGATTACGAACGCGGGAGTGATGGTGATTCACACGGTCGGGGATACGGGCGACTACCGCGGTCAACAGCAGGATTTCGTGGCGGCAATGATGACCCAAGACGCCCAAAGCTTGGCGAACAATCGGAAACCGGCTTTCTATTACCACTTGGGCGATGTGATTTACTTTGCCGGCGATATTATCAGGTACGCTGACAACTTCTACGAAACCTACAAGAATTATCCCGGCTTCATCGTCTCGATCCCGGGCAACCATGATTGCCAACCAGACGACCCTAGTGACGGCTCGGGCGACCCAAACAAGTTCCCTCTCGACGGCTGGATTCAGAACTTCATGTCGAAAACTCCCGATCAGCCCGGCTCGCCCAAGACCGGCGCCACTCGAACCCAACTGGACTTGCCGAACGTGTATTGGACCTTCACCACGCCGTTCGCCACCATCATCGGGCTGTTTTCGAACGTCGGTGAAACCGAAGGGGAGATTCACCCCGACCAAGTCGCTTGGTTCCAAGGCGAACTGACGGCTGCTGATCCGGGTAAGGCATTGATCGTAACGGTTCATCACCCGCCATTTTCCGGAGACACGGAACACTCCGGCAGCAGCGCGATTGAACAAGTGCTTTCCACAAGCTTCCAGGCCGTGAAGCGGTATCCGAATCTGGTCTTGTCCGGACATGTGCACAACTATCAGCGGTTCACCCAGTTGGTGCAGGGTCCCAAGGGCAAACTCCAGCTTCCTTTTGTAGTGGCGGGCGCTGGCGGCTACACGAATCTAGGCACACTTCACACCGTCAATGGCGGGGCTCCCCCACGGCCTATGCCACTTTCGGGCGGCCTCACGCTGGAGCAGTACGACCAGACCAATTTCGGCTTTCTCCGCCTGGAAATCAGCAAGAACCAGATCGCGGGCACTTATCTTTCATCCCCTTACGTCGCTGGGGGCACACCCGCAGCCAAAGTTGTGGACACTTTCACGGTCGACCTCGTGAAAAATACGGTTTCGACTGCAACGCCGACTGGAAGCTCAAGCGCACCTGCGCAATGGCCAACGCGTAAGAAGGCTCCGCTCAAAAGCTCCCAGAGCAAAGCTGCTCGTAAAGGAAGCAAGCTCAGAAAAAAATAGCGCTTACATTTCTACGGGTTCAGCACGATCTTGCCAAACATCTGGCTTTGCTCCATGTACTCGTGAGCAGTGCGAATTTCCTTCAAGGGGAAAGTGTGGTCGATGACCGGCTTGAGCCTTCCGGCAAACACGTGTCCGAGCACTTCGTGGAGTTCGCTCATCGTGCCCATGTAGGACCCGAGCAACGCCAGTTGGCGCGAGAACAAGAACCGCAGATCGAGTTCGCCTTTCGGCCCGGTAGTCGCACCGCAGGTGACCAGTGTGCCGCCGGTCTTGAGCGACCTGACACTTTCCTCCCACGTGGCGGGCCCAACGTGCTCGATAACGATGTCGACACCTTCGAAGTTGGTGATCTTGCGTACTTCCTGAGAAATCTTCTGCTGATAGTGGTTGATGACGAAATCGGCGCCGAGTTCGCGGGCGCGCTCCATTTTGCGCTCGTCGCCGGCGGTAGTGATCACGCGTGCATGAAACAGTTTTGCGATCTGGATGGCGGCAATGCCCACCCCTGAGTTCGCGCCCAGCACCAACACAGTTTGACCGGGACGGATGGCGGCGCGTCCCGTAAGCATGTGCCAGGCGGTGACGAACACCAGCGGAACGCTGGCGGCTTCGTTGAAATCGAGCGAGTCGGGGATTGGAATGATGTTGACGGCCGGAATAGCGTAGAGTTCGCAGTTCCCGCCATCGACGCCGTTGCCGAGCACGGTGAACTGGCGGCACTGATTCTGCAGGCCGGCAACGCACTTCGCGCAGTGATTGCAGAAATGCATGGGCGCGACCAGCACGCGCTGTCCGGGCTTGAGATCGGAGATGTACTCGCCGACTTCGACGATCTCGCCGGCCATGTCGGCGCCGAGGATGTGCGGCAGGTTAACCCCGGGCAGGCCTTTGCGCACCCAGAGGTCGAGGTGGTTCAGAGCGCAGGCCCGAACACGGATGAGGACTTGATCCTTGCGCGGTGTGGGGTCGGGGATGTCTTCGTAGGTCAGAACTTCCGGCCCACCGAATTGATGAATGCGAACGGCTTTCATGAGGGCTCCTGGGACTCTCTTAAATATCACGTACCGTTTCGAGACAGGATACTAAACCGAAATGTACCAAAAGCGCTGTGATAAGTTACACAGACCGCGTTTCCGCTGAATCGTAGCGTGTATATCGCGGGCCATGTCTGGAGCGTGTTTCCAGCGGGTACTGGACGCGGCCTGCGAATCCGCCGAGTGGCTACATCAGCCATTGCAGTTCGAGTCTGCCGCCCCCGTGCAGTCACTCGCAAAGTATCTACAAAAGTACCCTTGACACAGCGTCTCACGGCGCGACGATGGAGTTGCAGGCCGCGTCATCAGTACCCACTGGCGAAACACCAGTAGCCCCGGAGTGATGATCCGGGGCTTTTGATTTTTGACGACCCTCGCAGGGACGGCCCCGGTCAAGCGTAGCTTGACCTTTGCTGACTGCACCAATTGACCTTCCCGGCTCCGCAACCCATAATCAGCGTTATGGACATCTACGAGGAAATTGTCCGCCTGCGAAAAGACGGACGCCGTGGAGCCGTGGCGACCATCGTCAACGTGCGCGGGTCGATTCCTTCGTTCAAGACCGCCAAGATGCTGGTGCGCGACGATGGCTCGATCGTCGGAACCATCGGCGGCGGCTGCGTTGAGGCTGAGGTCTGGCAGGCGGCGCGCGAGGTGATGGAATCGGAGAAGCCGCGCACCCTGACATTTAATCTGAATGAAGATCCGAAAAACGACGCCGGCCTCGTCTGCGGCGGCACGCTCGAGATTTTTGTGGAGCCGGTTCTGCCTCCGGCAGATCTTTACATCTTCGGCGCAGGTCACGTGGCAGCCAGCCTTTATAAAGTTGCCCGCATCGCCGGATTCGACGTCACCGTAATCGACGATCGCGAAGCCTACGCCAACCGCGAACGCTTTCCCGAGGCGCAGCAGGTGATCGCCGAAGACTTCTGCAAGGCCGCGGCGCAGCTTACGCCGAGCGAGTCTTCGTACATCGTGATTGTCACGCGCGGGCACCGCGACGATATGCGCATGCTGCGCTGGGCGGTCCAGACTCCGGCGCGCTACGTCGGGATGATTGGGTCGAAGCGAAAGACGATCACCATCTTCAAAGAGCTACAAGCGGAGGGTCTGCCTGCGCATCTATTCGACCGAGTCCACGCCCCCATTGGGCTGGATATTGGGGCAATTACGCCAGAGGAGATTGCCGTGTCGATCACGGCGGAACTGATCGCGAAAAGAAGAAAAGTAGAGCGCGACCTGCCGCATATGAGCTGGTTCCATAGCCGGGGGCGAGAATCCGAGGTCGAGCCGAAGCCCTAACGGCCTTTCACCGGCGAGACGCAGAGTACGCCGAGAAATGCGTGGGCGAAGGCTCTTGAGGCCCACAGCAACTCATTCTTTTCAGCTTTTCACCGCGCTCTCGGCGTCTCGGCGGTTATGATTTTGGCATGGCGAAGGAAATCGAAATCAAATTTCGAATTGAGGATCTTCCTGCAGTAACTCTGGCGTTGAAGCAAGCAGGCTTCAAGCAGCTCACCCGCTCCACTCACGAAATGAATTTACTTTACGACCTGCCCGGCCAAAAGCTGCGCCAGCGGGGAGAAATGCTGCGCCTGCGCAAGTACGGCGACGCCTGGGTGTTGACGCACAAGGCAAAGGGCACGGCAGGTCGCCACAAAGTAAGGGTTGAACTGGAGACGCGCGTTGAAAACGGCGAGCAGATGGACGCTATTCTGCGTGCGCTCGGCTTCACCCCCACATTCCGCTACGAAAAATATCGCGCGGAGTGGAGCGACGGCAAGGGCCACGTGGTGCTGGATGAGACTCCGATTGGAAACTTCGGCGAGATCGAAGGGTCGCCACGCTGGATCGACCGCACGGCGCGGGCGCTAGGAATCGGCCAGGGCGATTACATCACCGAGACCTACGCCCCCATGTTTTTTGCGTGGAAGCGGCGTACACACAGCAAAGCAACAGAGATGACGTTTCGTGCACTCCGCAAGAAATCAAGAAACGCTTAACCGCAGAGAACGCCCGGACAAAAGCTGGAAGGGATAAATCACTGCGGATCTCGGGAGCTCGAGCCAAGATTTTGCTCCGCGATCTCTGCGTCCTCTGCGGTGAAAGCTTTCACGAATTTGCCCCGCAGCACTTCTTATATTTCTTGCCGCTTCCGCAAGGGCAAGGATCGTTGCGCCCTACCTTTTCTCCCGAGCGCACGACCTGCTGGACTTGCATGTCGCCAGCTCCAGCCATGCGCGCTTGCTCCAGTTCTTTCTTCTTCTTGCGCTGGAAGGCTTCTTCGATCTCGTCCACCGAGGTAGCAATCTGGCGCGGCTGGCGTCCGTTGCCGCCTCGACCGCCGGTGATGACCGAAGGCACGCCGGCTTCGGGCGCCTCGCCGGACAAGTCGTTGGGTCTGCTGCCGCCACCCGCCGCCACCGGTGCCGGCGGACGTTCCATGATTTGCATCAGGTACAGATAGCGAACCGTTTCTTCCTGGAAGCGCTGCATCATTTCCTCGAACATGTCGAAGGACTCGCGCTTGTATTCGACCAGCGGATCGTGCTGCCCATACCCGCGCAGGCCGATGCCCTCTTTGAGGTGATCCATCGAGAGCAGATGATCTTTCCACTGTCCGTCAATCACGCTTAGCATGATCATGCGCTCGTGATACCGCATCGCCTCGGCGCCGATCAGCGCCTCTTTCGTGTCATAGCGCTCTTTGAGTTTTTCGAAGATGGCGTCGCCCAATTCCTGGCGGTTCATCTGTTCAGGCTTGAGGCCCTCGGCGTAGATGTCGACGCCAAAATGGGCGAGGATCGCGTCTCTCAGAGCTTTCAGGTCCCAGTTGGCTATGTGTTCTTTCGGCGGACAGTGCCTTTCCAGGATGTCGCCGAGAATCCCGGAGACGTAATCCTCGACAATGAGATCTTTCTGGTCGAGCCCTTCCAGCAGACGGCGGCGCAAGCCATAAACCGCTTCGCGCTGCTTGTTCATGACGTCGTCATACTCAAGCAGGTGTTTGCGGGCCTCGAAGTTCTGGCCTTCGACGGCTTTCTGCGCCGCTTCGATTCGGCGCGTGATCATGCGCGATTCGATGGGCACCCCTTCTTCCATGCCGAGGCGTTGCAGCAGGTTGGAAATCCACTCCTTGGCGAAGATCCGCATCAAGTCGTCTTCCAGCGAAAGATAGAAGCGCGAGGATCCGGGGTCGCCCTGGCGGCCGGCGCGTCCGCGAAGCTGATTGTCGATGCGCCGCGCTTCGTGGCGTTCGGTGCCAAAGATATGCAATCCGCCGGCCGCAATCACGTCCTTATGTTCCTGGTCGGTGTCCGCTTTGTAGCGCGTAAAAATCTCGTTCCACTGGTCGGTCGGGACCGCATATTCATTGCCGGCGTAGTACCAAACCGTGCGGTTCGGGTCGTCCATCTCGGCTTCGATCTTGCCTTGCGTGGCACGGATCGGCTGCGCGATTCCCTTCTTCACGCATTCCTGCTTGGCCATGAATTCGGGATTACCGCCGAGCAGGATGTCGGTGCCACGGCCAGCCATGTTGGTGGCGATGGTGACCATCCCTTTGCGTCCGGCCTGCGCAACAATTTCCGCTTCGCGCTCATGGAACTTCGCGTTCAGGACGACGTGCTTGATCCCCTTCTTCTTCATCAACTCCGAAAGCCGCTCCGACTTTTCGATTGAAACCGTGCCCACCAGCACCGGCTGGCCGCTCTCGTGCAGCCTCTGGATTTCATCGGCCGCGGCGAAATATTTTTCCTTTTCCGTACGGTAGACGATATCTGGATTCTCTTTGCGCAGCAGCGTCCGATTGGTTGGAATGACGATCACTTCAAGCCGGTAGATCTTGTCGAATTCCGGCGCTTCGGTTTCCGCCGTACCCGTCATGCCCGCCAGCTTCTTATACATGCGGAAATAATTCTGGAACGTGATGGTGGCGAGCGTTTGATTCTCGCGCTCGATCTTCACATTCTCCTTGGCTTCAATCGCCTGGTGCAGCCCGTCGGACCAGCGGCGCCCCGGCATCAGGCGCCCGGTGAATTCGTCCACAATCAGCACTTCACCGTCTTTGACCACGTACTCGACATCTTTTTTGTAAAGCGCGTGTGCTTTGACGGCGGTTTCCACGTGATGCTTCAGCGCCCAGTTTTCCGGGTCGGCGATGTTGCCGATGCCAAGCAGCTTCTCGACTTTTACCCAGCCATCGTCAGTAACCGTAATGTTGCGGTGCTTTTCGTCGACCACGAAGTCGCCGGTCATGATCTTCGGCTCACCCGGCTGGGTATCGATTTCTTCGCCTTTTTCGAGCTTGGGGATGATGCGATTCACCTTGTAGTACTTGTCGGTGGATTCTTCACTCGCGCCCGAAATAATCAGCGGCGTCCGGGCCTCGTCGATGAGGATGGAATCGACTTCGTCGACGATCGCGAAGTTATGCACCCGCTGCACGCAATCGCGCAGATCGAACTTCATGTTGTCGCGCAGATAGTCGAACCCGAATTCGTTGTTGGTACCGTAGGTCACATCCGCCGCGTAAGCGGCGCGGCGCTGCTCGTCGTCGAGGTCGTGGACGATCACGCCCACCGTCAGGCCGAGAAAGCTGTAGAGTTTGCCCATCCATTCCGAGTCGCGCTTGGCCAGGTAATCATTGACGGTGACGACGTGCACACCGCGTCCACTCAGCGCATTCAGATACACAGGAAGCGTGGCGACCAGCGTTTTGCCCTCGCCGGTCTTCATTTCGGCGATCTTGCCTTCGTGCAGAACCATGCCGCCAATCAACTGCACGTCGAAGTGCCGCATGTTGAGCACGCGCCGTCCCGCTTCGCGGACCACGGCAAACGCTTCTTCGAGCAGTTCGTCGAGAACGACCTTGAGCACTTCGCTGCGCTCGGCTTCGATTTCCTTCTGGCGGTCGGGATCGGCCTCCGGTTCGTCGGCGATCGAACTGAGACGCTCCTGAATGCGGGCGCGAAACACGGCTGTCTTGGCGCGGAGTTCGTCGTCGGAGAGTTTCTGGATCTCCGGCTCAAGCGCGTTGATAGCCTCCACCCGAGGCTGCAGGCGCTTGACCTCGCGCTCGTTCTTCGTCCCGAAAATCTTGCCCAGCAATGTGTTGATCAAAACGGAAACCCTTCAGAGGACACGCGTCCCAAACTATGACTTAAAGCCTAGCACATTAGATGCGCGAGGGATGGCGAAGGACGGACACCACCGAACACCTGCGAAAAAACTCAAATCTGAGTAGAGACGGGGCTTGCCCCGTCTAGAAGCCCCGAGAACTTAGTCAATGCGCGTGCTTAGGAGGGGCGCGGCTTCAGCAGTGCCATTAATCCGTTCGAACCGTCTGCGCTTCTTAGCGCCTGAGCGCAATCTGCTCGATCGAGTAGGTCTGGGTCCGCATTAAACGTGATCTTCTTCATCACCATAATGTACTGTCCCCACTTTGAAATCGGCCAACTTCCTAGTTTTCCCCAGCCGTCTTTAGTATATTCACCTCGGACATGTCCGCCTTCTACCAGCGATTCCAGGAATCCGCCCGGAAGTTCCCCAACAACATTGCCCTTGAGATTCAGCGGCAGCAGACGGTTGAGCGTGTCACCTTCGCGGAACTCACCCGGATGTCAGAGAGCGTCGCGAACTGGCTCTCGACGCGAGTTCCGCGGGACGCGCGCGTGGCGATTCTGGCCGCGAACCATCCGCGGTGGGTCGCGGCATATTTGGGAATCATCGCTGCCGGCAGAACGGCGGTTCCGCTCGACACCGCTTTCCATGCTGACCAGGTGAAGAAGTTGCTGATCGACAGCGGAGCTTCCCTGCTGTTCTGCGACGTGAAGCATCTTCCGGTGGCGATGAACGCAGTCGAGGGACTGAACATAGCTCTGGTGATGACTTCGGCGGCTGCGGAACTGGTCGAGGCGAATGTCACCGTGGCCAGTCCCGCTCTGCGCACAGAACGCACAGAACGAGGTGAGCGGGGCACCCAGACTCTGACCGAGCAGGGTTCGACCCTGCAAATTACGGAGAGCTTCGCTGCCGATCTCGATTCCATCTTCGCCGCCGGTCCGGCAGGGTTTCAACCCATCGTCCCCGCCGAGAGTGACCTGGCGGCGCTGCTCTACACCTCGGGCACCACGGCCGATCCGAAGGGCGTCATGCTCACCCACGCCAACCTGGTCGGCGAGGCGAATTCGGTGCTCGCGGTAATGAAGATCGGTCCCGCGGATGCCCTGCTCGGTATTCTCCCCATGTTTCACGTCCTCGCGCAGATGGCGAACCTTTTCCTGCCTCTCTTCAACGGTGCACGCGTCGTGTACCTGGAGACTCTGAACACCACCGAACTATTGCGCGCTTTGCAGGAACGCGACATCACTGCGTTTTGCGTAGTGCCGCAGTTTTTCTACCTGATTCATGAGCGCATTTTCAAAGAGCTGAACAAACGCGGCAAGTTCACGCTGTCGCTGGTGCGCACGCTGATGGCGTTCAACCGCGGACTGCGCCGAGTTGGAGTCAACGCCGGCAAGCTTTTCTTCGGCAAGATTCACGCCACCTTTGGCGCTCGGATGCGCTATCTGGTCACCGGCGGTTCGCGATTTGATCTGGCCGTCGCCCGCGACTTCTACTCTTTTGGCATCGATGTTCTGAATGCATACGGCTTGACGGAAACCTCCGGCGGTGCCTTCATCAACCCGCCGGGACAAAGTATTGTTTTTGGTTCAGTCGGACCGCCTTTTCCCGGAGTCGAAGCCAGAATTGTCGAAGCAAGGAGTACCGACCCACAACCGGCCGAAGACGGCGCGCCGCGCGCGGGTGAAATTGCGATCCGCGGCGCCATCGTGA
>Ga0187862_10006144_pt1 | contig 10934 bp, 10 predicted proteins | sample June2016WEW_10_1_FD_133003 | JGI IMG/M metagenome (GOLD analysis project Ga0187862, IMG submission 133003) | Peatland microbial communities from SPRUCE experiment site at the Marcell Experimental Forest, Minnesota, USA - June2016WEW_10_150 | ecosystem: Environmental > Terrestrial > Soil >...
AGCCCACAAAACTTTGCTCCAGTCCTCGTCGAGGTGAACCACTAACCGGAGAGCCGGATGCGGGAGATCCGCCAGTCCGGTTCGGAGGGAGGGGCGGCGATGAGCCGTTCCTACCCCTATCGTAAGCGTGGCCCCATTCCCAGGCTTGAATTAGCTTCCGCACTTTTGGCTCAGGACACTTGTGTGCCTTGAAAAATTCAAGTGCGAGTTTGTCCGCGGGCAACTCCCGGCTCGGTATCATTGCTTGTTGGCGTTCCGGCGCAGCGATTCCCAGACACGGTCGATTCCCATCTTTGCCCTGGCCTCCCGAATCGTTTCCGCAGCGATTTGCCGCATCTTGAGCGTTCCGCTCCAGATAATTTCATCGATAAGGCCGGGTTTGCTCTGATATAATGCCATCCGCTCGCGAAAGGGTCTCAGGAAGTTGTTCAACGCCCTGGCGAGTTTTTTCCTTTACCTCCCTGTCGCCGACTTTCCCGGCGCGGTAGCGTTTTTCAAGGTCATCTACTTCCGAACGGTCCTCATTGAAAATACGGTGATAAACAAAAATGGGATTTCCCTCGACAGTACCGGGAATATCGGCGTGAATACGCTTTGGATCGGTGAACATCCCTTTGACTTTGGCCTCTACTGTTTGCTCGTCGTCGCTCAAAAAGATGGCGTTTCCCGCCGATTTGGACATTTTCCCCCGGTTGTCCGTGCCAACAAGCGCTGGGACGTCGCTTGAAAGCGGTTCCGGTTCAGGAAACACAAGGCCGTACGTGGAGTTGAACTGGCGTGCCAGTTCTCGCGTGATTTCAACGTGGGCCAGGTTGTCCCTGCCGACAGGGACAACCTGGGCACGGGCAAGCAAAATGTCTGCGGCTTGAAGGATTGGGTATCCAAGAAGGCCGAAGGGAATCGATTCCTCCGCTATGCTGGCGTCCCGGGCCATCTGTTTGATACTCGGAAGGCGCAGAAGCCGGTTTACAGACACCAGGTTCTGCAGATATATATGCAGTTCGTGGGTCTCGGGCACGGCCGACTGAAGATATATGGCGCTCCTTTCGGGGTCTATCCCCGAGGCCAGGTAGTCAAGCGCAAGGCCTCGAGCATTCGAAAGGATTTGCTTTATATCCTCACTGCTCTTTTTTGTGGTGAGCATGTGCAGATCGGCGACTACGATGACCGTTTCATACTCGTACTGGAGCTTAACCCGGGCGGCCATGCTTCCCACCCAGTGCCCAAGGTGCAATCTGCCGGTCGGGCGATCACCGGTGAGGATCCTCTTCGGTCTCTCGTAACCCTTTTGTCCAGTCATTTCTATTGCTGTAACCGTTACTGCAGAGCGCCCGGGATACCTGACGACCTGGAAGTTTTTACAGGTGTCCCAGCAGACGCATGCGCTCGTCGGAAGCGGCGACCCGTTCCTGCTCGAGTTCCGCCCTGAGCAGCCTCAGGCGCTCCAGTTCAAGTAAACCCGCTTCCCGCCCGCGCTCATCCGCTCGGCTGATCTCATCCTTCAGGGCGCTGGCGCGCAGGGAGGCTTCCCTGATCCTGTTCAGGACCTCTTGCTCTCTTCTCGTAAAAATATCTTTCTTGTCCGCACAGGTGAGGCCTGCGGGTGTTATTGTTTCCTCATCACATGAGCAGCATCCCGAACCTTCGTCAAACTGATCCTTCTTCATATGATTCCCTCCGGTGGAATAAATGATTACGAACCTGGAATATGATAATCTTCGCCACAGGTTTGCGAAAGATAGGTGGAAAGCAACGCGGGCATTTAAGAGGCGTAGACCCGGAGTTTTAGATCGGGGTTGAAGGCGGTTTTTCAGCAGGCAGCACGAGAATCGAGAAGGAATCAGGCTCCAACGCAGATTTGCCGATACTTGCAGGCAGGCTGGTCGCAGTAGCCGGAGGATTTGGCGAAACAGTCAAAGTTGCCCTCTTGAGCCTGCCGTTTTCTATAGAGAGGAGTCAAAGCTTCCCTGAGGCATCTTGCGCAAAGCCCATGCGAGTACCCATCGATGTGGGGGTTCCCGCGTCCCCATGTTTCATGGCATCTAATACATTGAAACATCATAAGTCATTCCTGGTTGTGGGTGTCTCGCAAAAACAACTTATACTGCTGTTTTGAAGAGCAATGTTTGTGCCAGCGGTTCCATTTCGCATCCTTGCCGGCCTGACAGCAGTGCCTCCTCACCGTCGTCAAAAATATGAACGATTTTTTCCCGCCTGGTTACATTTCTTTCACTTCAGCCTTCGCGGGAAATCGTCTCCCTTAACTATTGGATCGGACCTTTCACAGTTAAACTTGAAGATTGTGTTAGAATTTGAGAAAACAGGCAGGCCCTGATCCACGGTTGCCCGGTACCGGAGGGAGGTGCGTGTTTTTTCTGGTTTTTCGTGTAGATTGACATATTCTTGAGCTACTGGATGGAAGGAGCAGATGTGCGGAAAATAATTCTCATCATGTCGTTCTTTTTGGTCGCGGCCTGCAGCTTAACTGAAGTAAAACCTTATCTGAAGCCCGCAGAAGTCGACATACCAAACAGAATAGCCGATCAGCAGAAGTGGCTGGAACAGGATGTCGCCTCGAAAGTAATCACTTTCGAAGAGGCAATCCCCATCAAGGATAAACTCAAAAAGATCAAAGAAAATTACGACCGGCTGCAAGCTGCAGGGGGGCCCACCGCCAAGGGTTCCAAGGAAATAAACCGAATGCTGGACCAAACCAGCGAATTGATTTTCCGGGTAGGACAAAAGCGGAAACAAAAGCCCTATAATTATTAGTTTTTGACGCGCGGTTTTTTCGATATCCCGATCACATTGGGAACAGGCAGCGGAAATTGGAGGGAATTTTTTTCAAGGCCTCCCCAGACTCCGTATCTTTCAACGGTCATCCTCGATGTAGAGAGATAAAGTGAAGCTTGTGGTCCGCCCTCGAGATACATTGCGCTCTTTAGCGAAAGTGGAAGAGAGAGCAGGATGTCTATGAAATCATGAACCGAAAGGGGAGTCCTGCTGAAAAGAAACAGGATATTCCCCTGAAAGTCCATTCCGACCGCCAGGGTGCTCCACTTGGAATCCTGCCTGCTCCAGACATTTTGCTGGCTGCAAGAAATCATTCTTATACTTTGCACGAATGACTGGTATTTTTGACGCAAGTCGTTAAAATCCTGACATTCACGATCAATGAGCTGTATTTCGGGGAGATTTTCTCCTACCGGGTTGAACGCCAGGATGGTATTGGCCTTGCTGAGCCTCGGATTGTTAACGTGACCGAAGTTCTTCATGAAGCCCACACTGGTCAAACCGTTCTCCTGAAACATCCCGGCGTTCACGGCCGCAAGCATTTGATACTTCAAAGCCCATTCTTTGGTGGTGAGAGACTCTTTTCCGAGTTCCGTGGCGCACAGAAGCTGAAACGAATAACTTTGGGGGTCGATCTTAACCACCGTGATCTCGTAAGGGTCGTTGTTAAAAACTGACTCGAATTCAGCTACGAGCAAACCTTCATCGGCTTCCTTCCAAGGAATGGTTACACTGGTGAAGGAATAATGGCAGAACAAAGAAATCAGGCCGAACGCTGCCAGGCAGAAGGCCGGGATTTTAAGCAGGAAAGGTACCCGCATGGTCTTTGCCCCTCACATCGAATAACTCGAGGATAGTTACATCTATCGCACGCAGCGGGCCAATCGGCGAGACGCCTCATGGGTGTTGCTTGAGTTGTGCGATCCGCGCGTCAAGCTCCACCCTGACAGTTTCAAGCATTTCCTTGCGCCTCCTTGCCCAATCCTTGTCCGTCTCAAGGCTGGGCATCACGGCGCTGCCGGATATACCTTTTTTCAGAAGATCGGCTCTGACGCGCTCGACCGCCTGGTCTTCTTCGGAATGGACCGTCTCGCGGAAATGATGCAATATTGCCTCGATGCGCGAAATATCAAAGCCCAGGCCGTTTTTTATCAAATCGAGCAATAGTGTGTTGTCCGCGTAAGGATCGATCCGCCTGCCAATCTCAGCGGCTGCTTCCTCTCTGCCGGAAGCGCCTCCCTCGAGTTGGTTCAATTCCGCCTGCAACTTGTCCAGGCTGATTTGCCCGTCCAGGTATTTACGGGCAAGCCTGCTTACGGCTTCTTTGAACGCCGCAGCGGCCTGCTTGCGTTTGTCCTCCTCGGTCATGCGGAGGTGGCGTGTCCTCTCCATGACGAGGTCCAGGGTGCTCTTTATTTCGGCCATCTATAACCTTTGCGAATCGGAAACCGGCATTAGGTCGCCTGCCTGCAGGTACACTGCTCCCTTGCCCTCTTTAGAGATACTCAGTCTTGAGCCTCAGTTTAAGTGGGATGTTTCCGGATGGAGGCCGGCTAGTTCAGCGCCAAACCTGTATCCTGCATCCAGCGCACGCAGATTCGACTCGATCAGCCTTTCAGGCAGGATTCTCTGCAGCGCCGCCTCGAAGCTCGTTTTGGAGACCGGTAGCAGGCCGGTTCCGGCTAATACCCCCACCATGATTACATTCGAGCTGCGCTCGGCGCTGACGGACCTTGCCAGTCCATCGGCATCAACCCGGATCAGGCTCGCAGCGTGAGATTCGACCATTCTGTAAAGCGCATCCAGGTCGGGATAAACGCTTTGGCCGATTGTAACAGTGAATGGCGCAACTGGCGCGATGCTGGTTATGACCACCGTTTTCGGGTTGCATTTCGGCAGGGCTCGAGCAGCCTCGATCGGTTCAAACGCGATTACAATGTCCGCTTCGCCGTCGGAGATGATTGGGCTGGCGGCGCGGCCCATTACTACGGAGGACTCAACGACCCCGCCCCTTTGCGCCATGCCGTGAATCTCGCTCATCAGAACCGGAACACGCTCCTCCAGAACGGCCTCACCGACGAGGCGAGTTGCAAGAAGGGTCCCTTGACCCCCGACGCCTGTAAAAAATATACGCAAAGCTCTCATTTCTTTTCCCATCGGCATGATCTCTCCTAAGATAGACTTACTATTTATTATATCATTCGCCGGGGCCACGGAGGGGCGCGAATGCGACGGAGGATGCGTTCAGCGAGGTCAGGCCTTCAAGGCATCCGGCGCTCGCAAAGGCTCGTCGCTTCCAATGTCCGACCTTAGTCGCGTCTATCGCACTCGTGGGCCGACAGGCGAGCCGCCTCTTTTCATCAAATCCTTTTAGCGCTTATCGAATCGCAGATTTGCGAACAGACACTGCACCCGCTGCAAAGGGATTCGTTTATGAAAACGTGCTCGACCCCACCTGAAGATTCAACAAAAAAGGCCGGGCAGCCCAGTTCGGTCAGGCATTTCTTGCACTCTGCACAAGATTTGGATTCATCTGTCCGAAAAACTACTTTCTTTTGCTTTTTGGTTATCCGGGCCTCAAAAAGAGGGCAGGGGCTTTTGGAGATAATGACCGAAACCCCGGCTTCGTTAATTTTGTCCTTGAAATCCTGTAATACTGCTTGACTCTTTTTGACCTGGAGAGGATTAATCGTTGCGACCTGGCTCACTCCGCATCCCCGGACAAGCTTTTCCAGACTCACTTTGGGCTCGACCCTCCCCTTCGGGGTCAATTCCACCCCTGGATGAGGCTGATGGCCTGTCATGGCGGTAGTTCCATTATCGAGAATTACGAGCAAAAATTTGTGGCCGTTTGCGACGGCGTTTACGAGCCCTGGTATTCCCGCATGGAAAAATGTGGAATCGCCGATGAAAGCGACCACAGGCCGGTCCAGCACCTTGCTGAATCCTGCCGCTGTGGACACGCCCGAACCCATGCAGATGAGGAAATCGGCCATTTTGAGCGGTGGAAGAATGCCCAGGGTGTAACATCCGATGTCGGTGGGATAGACCGCTTCCTCTCCAAAGACTTTCTTCACAGAATAATAAGTCGCTCGGTGGGGGCAGCCGGGACAGAGATTGGGCGGCCTTTGCGGAAGCTCAGGCGCTTCGTAGACTTTCGGCTGCTCGTAATCAATACTGAAAAATTTGCTGATTGCGTTTTTTACCTTTACCGGATCAAGCTCGAAAGCTTGAGGAATCAACCCCTTGCCTTTGCCTGCAATGTCAATTGAAAGTTTTGATTCCTGCGCGCAGATCTTTGCCGCCTCCTCAATGAATGGCTCTACTTCTTCAACCACCAGTGCCCTCTTTACGCTGCCAAGAAATTCTGCGATCAGGGCTTTGGGCTGTGGATAGGTAAAGCCCAGCTTCAGGATCTTGATTTTATCCTCCAGGCCCATGCCGGTTACAGCGTCGAGCACATGGAGAAAGGAGACGCCGCTTGTAATGATGCCCAGATCGCCCTTTCCGGAAATAAAATTAAGAGGGTTGCCCTCGGACTCATCGAGCAACCTTTGGGTCCTTTCAAGCAAGGCTAACCGCAATTTGCGGCCCACAGCGGGAATTAAAACCAGGTTGAATGGGTCCTTTTTGAATTCACCCGAAAAGCCCTTTACTGGTGGAATCGAGCCGATCTCTACAGGCCCCCGGCAATGGTTTACACGCGTTGTGGTGCGCAGGAGGCATGGCGTGCCGAATTTTTCAGAAATTCTGAAGGCTTCAAGCGTCATCCGGTGAGCTTCCTGTGGAGTCGATGGCTCGAGCATCGGGACCCCGGAGAGCTTTGCATAATATCTGCTATCCTGTTCGTTCTGACTCGAATGAAGGGATGGATCATCTGCGACGACGATCACCATGCCGGCTTTTACTCCAACGTAGGCAAGACTCATAAAAGCATCGGCGGCCACGTTGAGCCCGACATGTTTCATCGAGCAAAGGCTCCTAACACCGCAAATCGCCGCTGCGCAGGAAACTTCTATCGAAACCTTCTCGTTTACTGAATACTCGACATATATTCCGGCCTCACCGCCCAATTGGGCGAAACGGTCGATTATCTCCGATGAGGGTGTCCCCGGGTAGGCCGCCACAAAGCGAACTCCGCTTTCGAGCGCCCCGCGCACAATCGCTTCGTTGCCCAGAAGAAATTGCGGCCTGTTGGTTGGAGCAATCAAGAGTTCGTGCATCAACTGTCCTCCATTGTCATTTCGAGCCTGCGATCTACAAAAGGTTTAACCCTGTCGCCCTCGCGCTTGAGCGAACCTCTTTCGACCAGCTTTATTTTGGGAGTTATTCCAATAAAAGTAGCTATCTTCCTGCTCATGAAATCGACAAGACTACGCTGCTCGCGCATCTTGTCATAGAAAAGCTGCTCGGTCACCTCGACCCAAATCTCAAGCTGGTCCTGACGCCCGCGGCGGACAGCCACCAACTGAAACACCGGCCGTTCTCCCTTGATCTGCTGCAGGATATCCCCGATCCTATCCGGGATTATTTTTATGCCCTTGATCACCAACGCGTCATCGCAGCGTCCGTGAATTCTGCTGATCCGGCGGGTGGTGCGCCCGCAGGAGCAGGGTTCGTCCGTGATGCCGCAGATGTCCCCGGTTCGAAAGCGAATCACCGGGAAAGCCTCTTTGGTGAGGGTGGTCAGGACCAGTTCGCCTTTCATCCCGGGACCCAGAAGGGTCCCCGACGCCGGGTCGATCACTTCTGCGTAGAAATGGTCCTCCTGGATGTGCATTCCGCACTGTTGGAGACACTCGCCCGCTATCCCGGGGCCAAGGACCTCCGTTATTCCGTAATTATCGGCCACCTTGACAAAAAGACGCTCCTCGATTTCACGGCGCATTTCCTCCGTCCAGGGTTCCCCGGCGCATATGCAGCACTTGAGGGAAAGACTCTTGGCGCTCAAGCCCATTGACTCCATGCGGTCGGCGATTATAAGAGCATAACTGGGAGTGCAGACCAGAACAGTAGTTCTGAAATCCTGCATTATTTTTATCTGTCTTTCCGTGTGTCCTGTGGAAGTGGGCAGAACGGAAGCCCCGATTCGCTCTGCGCCGTAATGGATGCCCAACCCGCCTGTTAGCAGACCGTAGCCCAGGGTAACCTGTATCACATCATCCTGGACGACTCCGCCCGCGCTTAGAATACGTGCAACCAGATTGCTCCAGGTCCGCAGGTCCTGCCTTGTGTAGCCGACAACGCGCGGATTTGTGGAAGTACCCGAAGACGCATGGACCCGGACTACCTCGCGCAACGGCACGGCAAACATCTCATAAGGATAGCTCTGGCTTATGTCCTGTCCGTTCGTGAAAGGCAGTCGCTCTATGTCGCTTATCTCGGTAAAATCGTCTTCAGGCCTGAAATCAATCTCCTTGAATCTGCGCCGGTAGAATGAAACGTTCTTGTAGATGCGGTTCAGGGTAGCCTGGAGGCGCTCGAGCTGCGTCTGACGCAAGTCCTCCCGGGACATACTCTCTTTTTCCGGTTCCCAGATCGGCATGGGATTTTCCTTTTTCACTTTTTCAGTGAGCAGTGACCGGTGAACAGTGGAGCAATCAGCAGTGAATATGAACAGAAAAAGAAAGGCCCCTGCCTATGAGAGGAGTTGTTTTTTTCTATTCACCATTCCTCGCGCGGCGATAGAACCAAAAGGAATTATTTTTTTATTCACTATTCACCATTCACTATCCACTGCTTTCATCACGCCTCCCAGATTTGCCTGGCGCCCCGGCCAAGGTAGGCCCGTTTCACTTCCCGGTGTTCGAGCAATTGAGTACCTTCTCCCTCCAGCACCACCTTCCCTGTTTCCATCACATAGCCGCGGTCGGCAATCTTGAGCGCCGCGCGTGCGTTTTGCTCGATCAGCAGAATTGTCCGGCCCTCCTCTTTGAGCTCCAAAACGATGGAGAATATATCCTTTGTAACCAGCGGGGCCAAGCCCATTGACGGCTCATCGAGGATCAGAAGTTGCGGCCTTGACATGAGGGCCCGGCTGATAGCGAGCATCTGCTGTTCGCCCCCGCTCAAGGTCCCGGCCAACTGCCGGCAGCGCTCCTTTAGGATCGGAAACCTATTATAGAGGCGATCCATATCCGTGCGCAACTGCTCGGGGTCTTTGCGATGAATGAATCCTCCCATCAGCAGGTTGGCCTCGACGGTCATGGCGGAAAAGATCTGACGTCCTTCCGGCGCCAGCGAAATTCCTTTACGGACAATGTTCTCCGGAGCGAGGCCTGCAATTTGCCCTCCGAGAAACTCTATGCTTCCTCTGGACGGCCTGGCCATGCCACAGATAGTGTTTACCAGGGTGCTTTTCCCTGCGCCGTTGGCCCCCACAAGCGTGACCACCTCACCTTTGCGTACATGCAGCGAGACGCCTTTGAGGGCATGAATGTTTCCATAATATGTATGTACGCTCTTGACGGTCAGCATAGAATCTTCACATCAGTATCCCGGCCGCTTCCATGCCAAGGTAGGCTTCTACTACGGCGCTGTTTTCCTTGATTTCAGCGGGGGTCCCGGATGTCAGCACCTTCCCGAAATCAAGCACCAGGATTCGGTCCGATATGTCCATGATCAGGTTCATATCATGTTCGACGAGCAGCACGGTTACGCAAAGTTTTTTTATCTCCTGGATTAAATCGCCCAACTCCTCGGTTTCCCTCATGTTGAGGCCTCCGGCCGGCTCGTCGAGAAGAATGAGTCGCGGTTCGGTGGCAAGCGCTCGAGCGATTTCCAGCATCTTTTGCTTTCCGAGCGGGAGTGTTCCGGCATGAAGTCCTGCAAGATCGGCAAGGCGGACAAAATCGAGGCATTCGAACGCCTTTTCCCGGATGTGCTCTTCTTCCGAACGCATTCCGGGCAATCTGAAGCCGGCGGCAAGAAAGCTTCGCCGAGTCTTGGGATGCCTTCCCAGCATGACGTTTTCAAGCACCGTCATCTTCTTGAAAAGGGCCACGTGCTGAAAAGTTCTTGAAACCCCCAACCTTGCAATCTTGTGGGGGGCAAGGCCTTCAATGCGGTATCCTTCGAAACTGATCCAGCCCTTTGACGGCTCGATTATCCCGCTTATACAGTTGAACAGAGTGGTTTTACCGGCTCCATTCGGGCCGATAACCCCCTGGATGATCCCGACCGGTACGTCATAGTCTATTCCCTGAAGGGCCGCTACTCCACCGAACCGCTTTTCCAGGCCCTCTAACCGCAGAATAGGGGCATTGGATCGGGAGGCCTCCACGATCATGATACGGCATCCTCGAGTGCGGAAGCTCTTTTCGCGCGCCGCCTGGCAATCGTGGAAGCCAAAGACACTATGCCCCCGGGCAGAAAAAGCGCAACGGCCAGAAGTATCGAACCGTAGACAAGGATTTCGAATTCAGCGAACATCCGGAGCCACTCATTTCCGACGAAGGTCATGAGGACTGCCCCGACGAGCGCTCCCCAAAGGCTCTGCATGCCGCCCACCATGACCATCAGCATGAATCGAATTGACCACATAAGGTTGAAAGAGCTTGGATTTATGCAGGCAACGTAGTGGGCGTAAAGGCTTCCGGCAATGGCGGCAAGCACCGCGCTCAGGATAAAGACCCGGACTTTGTAGCTCGCAGTGGGGACCCCCATGCATTCGGCTGCTTTTTCCTCTTCATGGATTGCCCTGAGCGCTCGTCCCACCCTGGAACGAAGTATTTGGAGGCAAAAGATCAGCGCACAGAAGACAATGCCCCATACGAGATAATACCATGCGATGTCGCTGGTTATTTTATACCCGGCGATTTGTAGGGCCGGAATGTCGGCCATCCCGGACGGGCCGCCGGTCCAGTCAACTTCCTCGGCCAAAACGATGTTGACTATTACCCCGAACCCCAGGGTGGCCATCGCGAGATAGTGGCCCCTCAGGCGCAGTGCGGGCACCCCGATGATCCAGGCTACCAGGCCGCTCAGAATCATTCCGGCGGGCATCGCCATCCAGGGATCGAGGCCGAATTTGGTGGTCAATATACCCGATGTATATGCGCCTATGCCGAAAAATGCGGCCTGGGCAAGACAAATCTGACCGGCATAGCCCATCAGAAGACTCAATCCGATGCACACAAGAG
>Ga0187862_10006148_pt1 | contig 10930 bp, 10 predicted proteins | sample June2016WEW_10_1_FD_133003 | JGI IMG/M metagenome (GOLD analysis project Ga0187862, IMG submission 133003) | Peatland microbial communities from SPRUCE experiment site at the Marcell Experimental Forest, Minnesota, USA - June2016WEW_10_150 | ecosystem: Environmental > Terrestrial > Soil >...
AACTGCTTGCCAAGGGATGCGCCCATGCCCATTTCCGAGGCGGCGCGGCTCACAAGGATGCCTGCCGAAGAAGAAATTATCAGCGCGGGGACCTGCGCAACCAGTCCATCGCCTACCGTAAGCAGGGTATAGACCTGGAAGGCCTCCGATATAGGCATTCCGTTTTGAAGAACGCCTATGGCCAGACCCCCGAAAATGTTTACCAGCGTAATAAGAATGCCCGCCATGGCGTCCCCGCGGACAAACTTGCTCGCCCCGTCCATCGTGCCGTAGAAATCGGCCTCGTGGCGGATTTGCTCCCGCCGCCTGCGCGCTTCACGGTCGTCGATCAGCCCCGTGTTCAGATCGGCGTCTATGCTCATCTGTTTTCCGGGCATCGCATCCAAAGTAAACCGGGCCGCCACCTCGGAGATGCGCTCCGTGCCCTTGGTGATCACCATGAAATTTACGATCACCAGGATTACGAACATGACAAAGCCGACTACATAATTGCCGCCCACTACAAAACTGCCGAATGCATGGATGACCAGTCCGGCAGCCTTTGTCCCTTCATGGCCGTGCAGGAGCACGAGCCGCGTGCTGGCCACTGTCAGGGCGATGCGGAAAAGCGTGGTCACCAGGAGCAAAGACGGAAATACCACGAAGTCTAAAGGTTTGTAGCTGTAGATGGCCGTTAGAAGGATCAAAAGCCCTATCGAGATGTTTATTACCAGGAGAACGTCAAGAAAACTGCTCGGCAGAGGCAAAAGCATGACGGACAGGATGGCGACCATCCCTATGCCCATCAGGGCATCTCCGTCTGAAATCCCCTTCAGACGATCGCTCAAAAGACTCTGTCCAGCTTCCGCCTTAGCCATTCTGATTCCGCCGCGTCCATTGTTTTTGCTGGTAGATGTAAGCCAGTATTTTTGCCACAGCTCTGTAGAGTTCTACAGGTATCGTCTCCTCGAGCTTAACCTGTTTATACAAAGCACGTGCCAAAGGAGGATTGCGCACTATTGAAACACCGTACTTCCTCCCGGTGGCGATGATCTTCTGGGCAAGGAAATCCACGCCTTTGCCCACCAGAATTGGCGCTTCCATTCCGCTCTCATAATGCAGCGCCACCGCAAAATGAGTCGGGTTGGTGATAATCACGCTTGCCTTCGGTATCTTCGACAGCATTCGCTGCCTGGCGAGCGACCTCTGGATGGTGCGGATTTTTGACTTTATCTGTGGGTTTCCTTCGCTTTGCCTGTGCTCTTCCTTGATCTCCTGTCGAGTCATCATAAGGTCTTTTCTGGTCTGCCATTTCTGGTACAGGAAATCGGCGAAGCTCAGACAGAGCATGATTCCGGCCACTCGAAGCAATAGCTTGAGGGCAAGCGTGCCCGTAAGGTTTAAAAAATCGGATACCTCCCGCCCGGCCAGTTCGGATAACGCAACGCGCTCGGGCCACAGTACCGAGTACACCGCATATGCGACTATCGCCAGCTTGAAAACGGATTTGATAAGTTCGGTAAAAGACCTGAGTGAAAACAACCTCTTAAGGCCGCCCATCGGATTGAGGTTCCCGAAGCTCATCCGCAAGGCCTCGAAGGACACGATAAATCCCTTCATCTGAACCATGTTGAGAATCACTGCCGTGGCTACGATCGGAAGGATAACGGGGGCAAGCATGATGAAAATCGACGCTAAAATGTTCGTGAAAAACCCGGAGGCGGCAAAGTAGCCGGGAGTCGAAAAAGACTCTTTCGACCAAGCGGACTGGAGAATCTGCCGGAAATTGTCGAAGATGAGATTCCGGGACAGATAAACTGCCACTCCACCGGTGATAAGGACGCTTACGGATGTCAGGTCGCGGCTTTTGGGGATCTGCCCCTTCCTTCGCGCCTCGCCCTGCCGTTTTGCGGTTGGCAGTTCGGTTCTTTCCTGGGATGTCTGCGACAATTCGCTGCTCTTTCAGCTATAGGTGATAAAAAACGACTGCAATTCACACATCAGGGCGAAAAATCCTATGGCCCTCACCCTGGGCAGCGGAGTCCAATAACACCGTCACCCTGGCGCAGGCCCGGGTCCAGTGCCTTTGCCTTAAAATCAAATAATTGGCCAAAAACCCGCATTCCAAAGCCAGCCCCGGACCCGATCTGGCGTCCGTAACACCATCACCCCGACAAGCCTGCCCCGGAAGTCTTTAGTCCGGGAGCCGGCGTCCGGTAACGCCGTCACCCCGGTAGAGGCAAAATGAGAATTTGGCACTCTCATTTGGGTGGTGATGTCAAAAATTGCTTGGCTGGTCAATTTTTTGTCCGGTCCTGATGGTGCGCTTGCAAACCCTGTGCGGCCGCCGATTGCAACTGTTCCCCGCCTTTGTGCACGGAAGTTCACGGCTGTTCCCACCCTCTTCCGAAGGAGAACGGGGGTTTTTCAATGGCGGTCATGGATCTCCACGGTTCCGCCGCCATTGCTTAATGCGCAAACCGTTCCAATTCACCCGAACCGGAACTGAGGACAGAGGGTGTAGAAATAAACGCGCACTGAGTGGGGCTTGACGGCTGTCCCACCGGAGAAACTTATTTGGCTCATCCGGCAAACGCGTACCTGAGGTTTGGATTTTTGCATCGTAGGGGCAGGGTTTTTCCGCGCGACAATCGGGGCGGGGGTTTTCTACGTCAAGAAAGCCCCCGCCCGGTAGCCATAGCCTTCAGCCTATCTTTTGCTTCACCCTATCTTTTCCTTCAGCCTATCTTTTCCTTCACCCTACGGCCGGTTACTTTGAGAAATTCTCCAGAAAGTAGAAAAGCCGGGTAAACGACTGGGCTCCCATCTCTCCCCAGAAGATCATGGTGAGGCCGAGGAAGAACATGCCCAAGGTGATGGTCAGAGGAAAGCTCACGGCCAGGATATTGATTTGCGGGGCAAACTTCGACATCAGTCCGAAGCCGATCTGAGTGAGGATCAGTACGGCAAGGGCCGGAGCGGCCAGCTTCACCGCCAAAATGAACAGCATACCCGAAAGCAGCAGCATTTTCGTAAACATACCCGAATCGAGTGCAAATGAGCCGACCGGGATGGTTTTGAAACTATCGACCAGGATCTTCAGGATTATGTGGTGTCCATTAATAGAAAGAAAAATCATGGTCGCGATCAGTTGCGTCAACACGGACAGGACCGTAAACTTGGCGCCGGTCTGTGGGTCTGCGGTTTGCGAAAATCCAAATCCCATTTCGAAGCCGATCAGTTCGCCCGCCAACTGGAAAGCGCTGATTATAAGAAGCATCGAAAGGGCAAACAGTATTCCATATATAAGCTCGCCTATAATGACCGAGGCCAATGAGGCCATATCTAGCTCAAGGGGCTTGATGTTTTGCCGGATAACCGGAAAGAGCATTATGGAAAAGGAGAGTACAATTAAGGCTTTTACGGCTGTCGGCACTCCGGCTGTACTGAAGATGGGCAGCATGAAAAGAATGATGCTGATGCGAAGCAGAATTGACAGCAGGATGGCAAGCTCGTTGATATTGACGTTTAAAGACAACATAGCGGGTCATCTCAGGTTCGGAATGTTGAGGATAACTTCGCGCAAAAAACCTGCGAGCTTTCCAAGCATCCAGGAACCGCAGAGCAACAGCGCTAGAAAGGTTACGAAGATTTTTGGCACAAAAGTTATCGTCATTTCCTGAATTTGAGTTACCGACTGAAATACGCTTATTATCAGCCCAACAGCCATACTGAGCCCAAGCACGGGCAGACTTACGAGAAGCATTGTCTCAATGGCCTGCCTGCCGAATGCGATGACAAACTCGTAGTTCATCTGTTTTCCTCTTTACTGGAAGCTCTTTACGAGCGATCCGATCAGCAGGTTCCAGCCGTCCACCAGGATGAAAAGCATGAGCTTGAACGGAAGCGAGATCATTACTGGCGGCAGCATCATCATACCCATCGAAAGAAGGATGCTGGCGACGACCATATCCAGTATTATGAACGGAATATAGAGCATAAACCCGATCTGGAAGGCCGTTTTCAGCTCGCTTATCACGAAAGCCGGAATTATGGTCATAATTGAAACAGCTTCGGCGTTCTGCGGTTTTTCCTTTTGCGACATCGAAACAAACAGGGCCAGGTCTGCCTGCTTGGTGTGTTTGAACATGAATTCCTTGAGGGGGGCTATGCCGCGGTTCACAAATTCTTCGCCCGAAATCTTGTGCTGTTCGTATGGCACTATTGCTTCCTCGTGAATTCTCTGCCACACCGGCTGCATTACGAAAAAAGTGAGAAAGAGCGCCAGGCCGATTATGACCTGGTTGGGAGGCGACTGTTGCGTTCCGAGCGCATACCTCAGGAAAGAGAATACGATTGCGAAACGGGTAAAACTGGTCATCAAAATGAGAACTGCGGGCGCAAGCGATACAACTGTTAAAAGGAAAATGATCTGGAGCACGCCGGATATCTGCTGGGGCCCCTTGGCGTCGTCCAGGTGAAAATTGACGGCGGGAAGATCGATTCCCTCAGCAGAACAAGGGACCGGATGAAATAGGAAGACAAGAAGAGCAATAAGGCAAATTAGCGCGAGAAAAGCCGGTCGGGCTCGGAGTCGCTGACTTTTTTTTTCGTGGCGCAGGTTCATATATTCTCGATCGCATCGTCAAAAGAGGTTTTGCCGGACGGGGCCGGCGCATTTAAGCACAGAAGGCTCATGTTCTGAGGCGAAACACCGACAAGGATTTTGCGCTCCCCACTGACTTTGACCAGGATCAGGTGATGGCGAGGCCCGAAAGACTGTTTGGACAAGACTTCCATCATAGCTTGCGAGGCTGGCCTCTTCGCCTGGTTTCCCCATCGCTTGAGCGCGTAGAGCAGGGCGAACAAAAGGCCCAGGACCAGCCCCAGAGCGCCCGCCGTCTTCAAAAACAGCAATCCTGATTCCATTGGATGCACCTTCGGTGCGCGGGATTGCCCGCGCTCCACTTTCTTAACAATGTCCCTCCGGAAACCCCGAAGGAGAACTCTACGCCCTGCGAGGTTTCTGTTCGGAAAGGAGGCATTTTTTGTCCTGGCAGGGAAATCAAGGGGTTGCGCGGAGGCGTACATGGGTACCGCCGAGCTTGCCCTGAGCCTGTTGAACGGGTGGAGCGTCGATATCCTGCCTGTGCCACCTCCGAAGGCAGTGGCCAAGTCTGCCGGCGGTCCCACCGCCCCTTTCCGGATGGAAACTGTTTACCCCAACTGTTTTACTCGCTCCATCGGGCTGACGATGTCAGTTATTCTCACCCCGAATTTCTCGTTGACAACGACGGCCTCGCCTCGTGCTATGAGCTTCTGGTTTATCAGAATCTCGAGGGGCTCGCCGGCCAGCTTGGTCAATTCGATAACAGAGCCCTGGCCGAGCTGGAGCAAATCGTTGACCAGGATCTTCGTGCGGCCCAGTTCAACCGAGATTTCAAGGGGGATGTCCAGCAGGAAATCCAGGTCCTTTATGCTCTTTTGTCCACCGCCTTTTTCCAACTTCGGGAATTGAGCTTGCTCATTTTCCATTTCTTTTACCTTCCCATTCAAAAGACAGAATCTGGCCTGCTATACGGAGTTGCCTAAATTTGGCGTTCTTGATTCAATGGTACACCCTGACCTCGTCATTCCGGCGTTTTTCGACGTCAAAAGAGACGGAATCCAGATGTCCTTTTTCATCTCGTGCGATCCTCTGGACCCCGGATTTCGCCGGGGTGACAGACTGAAATTTGTTCCGCGCACTTATACAACCAGGTACCTAGTCATTGTTGCCAGCTTCGCTTTGGACCTGGAAGGCCATATTTCCACGGCAGATTCCTGCGGTCGCCCTTAATTTCTGGACTCCTTCCACTTTCACCACAAGCGGTCTTCTGGCATCATTATCGAGCACTATGACGTCGCCGATTTCCATATTCATCAGGTCCCCGCCCTTTATTGTGGTGCTGCCCAGCTCGACGGCCAGCTCTACCGGCACGTCGTGAAGGAGTTTTCTCAGACGCAATATCCATTCCTCGTCAACTTCAAGCTGGTCGCTCTGGAAGCTCGCGTAGAGCTTCGACCTTATCGGTTCGATGGTGGAGTATGGGAGCACGAGGGCCATTCTTCCCATCATGCGGTCCATTTCGAGTTCGTAGCGAACCACTATTACAACGTCGGTTGGAGGGATAATCGTTGCAAACTGGGGATTTACCTCAGATCTGACAAAATTGAACGAAACGGCCGTAACCGGCTGCCATGCCTGCTCGAGGTCCTGAAGGACCTGTTTTACCACCTTGTCTATCACACGATATTCTATCGATGTGAAATCACGGCCCTCTATCTTGTAGCTGCCCTTGCCGGTGCCGCCGAAGAAACAGTCGACCAGGTTGAAGATGAGGCGGCTTTCGATCATGAACAGGACGTGCCCCCTGAGCGGTTCAATCTTCAGAATATGCAGGCTCGTCGGCACTGGCAGTGTCCGGATGAATTCGCCAAACTTGATCATCTCGGCCTGGCAGACGTTTATGTCGAGCATCCGGCGCAGCGAACCGGAAAGTGAAATGCGGTGGATTTTGGCAAACCGGTCGTTAATTATGTCCAGGGTAGGCATGCGCCCGCGTACGATCCGGTCCTGGTTCGCCAGGTCGAACATACGAACGTTCTCTTGGGTAGCGGCGCCGCTCTCCTTGGTGGTTTCGATATCGCCGTCGGATAGCCCCTTTAGCAGGGCATCGACCTCATCCTGGGAAAGTATCTTCTCCATAGTATTTACCGACCGCCTTCACTGGACCAGAAAATCGGTGAAATAAACATCCAGGGCCTGCCCTTTTTGAAGAATGTGGTTTAGAGTCTCCGTTATCTGTTTCTTCAAAACCAGCTTGTCTTCCGGTCTCATAACCTCATCGGACTCTTTGCTGGTAAGCAGCGTCAGAACGAGATCTCTTATTTCGAAATTGCGCGACTTACACTCTTCCATCACACCGGGTGAGCTCACCTTGAGCTTGATCGAGGCTTTTAGAAAATGTTTCCCACCCTGGTCGGCCAGATTGACCATGAAGGTGTCCATTTCATAATAAGCGGTGTTCTCTATCTGCTTTTTTTCCTGCGTCCCCTCATCGTGCGTTCTGAAAAATTTCAAGTAGGCGCCCGCTCCTCCTCCACCCAGCAGCACTAATAAAAGGGGTATGATGATTAGCAGTTTCTTTGATTTGGGTTTTTCCTGGACTTCCTTCTGTTCTTCTTCAGGAGGCATTTATCAAGGCCCTTCCTATATGCGTTAAAATTCCATTCGAACGTTAATGAGCTTCCGGGCAGACAGAACCAGCAATGAGCATGCCATAACTCAAAACGTCAGAAACGCTATGTGTTTGAGGGCAAAAGACTAAGGCCGGGAAGCCGGGTTTTTGGCGCGCGGCTGTGCACAAAGCCACAGAGCGGAATGGCCGCGCACTTTCCCGCTCGCAGGATCGGGGGTCGTGTGAAGTGATGCAGGAGGTTTGCATCGGCTTTGTTTCGGTGGGCACAATTCGGGTCAAGCTTTTGACATGGTTGATTCAAGAATTCAGTAATTAGTGTAAATGCCTCAATTAATTTAATCCGGAAAAATGTGCATCGTCTGTGAGAAAAAATTTCCCGCACGCATACCTCAGACCGGAAACGTTCAGACTGCAACCTATTTAAATTGCTGCATTTTTACAATAACCTCCTGCTGGTATCACTCTTGCTCGTTAATTGGGCGCCTAATTCGAACCATTGCTCTCTAACTGCTCTGAGAGGAGATCGTAATGTCAACAACGGCAACAACCAGCGCTCAGTCGCCTTTTGGTATCGGTTCCGGGCTCACCACCGCCCCGGGTGCGGCGTCCAGCAGCAGCTCCGCGAACTCCTTGAACGCGAACTCTTTCATGACGCTGTTCCTCGCCCAGTTGCAGAATCAGGACCCGACCAACCCGATGCAGTCTTACGAACTGGCCGCCCAGCTCGCGCAGTTTACGACCGTTCAGGAGTTGAGCCAGTCTTCGACGCTTTTGGGCAATCTCCAGCAATATACAGCGGCCATAAACAATGGGGAGGTTGCATCGCTTATCGGTCAGCAGGTTACCGCCCAAAGCAGCACGATCAACGTCAGTTCAGGCGCCCCCTCCCCGCTCAGCTACACGCTCACCGATCCCGCCACGGTAACCGTTACCATAAAGGACTCCACTGGCGCGGCGGTCAATACTTTGAACCTCGGCTCTCAGAGCGCTGGCAGTTACTCCGTGCCATGGACGGGCACCGACTCGAGCGGGAACAAGGTGGCCGACGGCGCCTACACCTGCACTGTCACGGCAACAGCCTCAGACGGAACTTCCTCAACGGTTCAGACCGGCGTCAGCGGGCAGGTTTACTCATGCAACCTTAACAATAACCCCCCGACATATACCCTGTCGGGACCCAACGGAATCCAGGTTCCGGTGGCGAACGTCTTTGCCGTAACCAGTAAGAGCAGCACGAATTGATAAAAGTGAAATCCGCTGAGCCGGATTTGTGATCCGCTCGGCATGACACCCAATCCAGCAAAGGCATTGAATACCAGAATCCGATTAATCTATCTAAAAACAGAAAAAGGAGAAGCAAATGGCAGCCGACATGATGTACACAGCACTTGCAGGACTCGATACCTTCAATACGGCCCTCTCGGTCGTTAGCGACAACATCGCCAATGCCAATACCACGGGATTTAAATCCAATACGGTAGACTTCGGCGATCTTGTGAGCGGACTGATCTCAACAACAGACGGCGCCCCTACGGCGCAGGGCGTAGGCTCGTCAGTGCTCGGCATTACGTCCGATTTCCAGACCGGTTCGGAAATACAGACCGGGAACTGGTCCGATGTGATGATCCAGGGCGATGGGTTCTTCTCCGTCGAAAATCCCACCAGCAGCGCAGTCTCTTACACCCGGGATGGATCGTTCCAGGTCAATGGGCTCGGTCTTCTCACCGATATGAATGGCAACGAAGTACTCGACTCCGCTAAAGGCACCATTACAATTGCCCCGGGCACCACCGATCTTTCCGTCGACCAGTTTGGGAATATTACCGGGATCCTTTCAGGCGCCACCACTGCGACCTACATTGACACAATCGGGGTAACGACCTTCTCGAACCCCAACGGTCTCATCCGGCAGGGAAAAAATGATTTCATGGCGGGCGGCAACGTCGGGACCACAGCCATTGCAAACCCGGTGTCAGGGCAAACCGGGGCAACGACCGACACGGCGGGCACGGTACTATCCGGAGCCTTGGAAGGTTCAAACGTGGACCTCACCGCCCAGATGGTCAACCTGATCAACTACCAGGCCGACTACCAGGCAAACTCCAAATCCATCGAAACCGGCAACACCCTGCTCCAGACAGTGGTGAACCTGATAAGATAGTGACGGGGAAATTCCTCGAGTAAAAAGGACTCAGGACACACAGAAAGGCGGCTTCGGCCGCCTTTCTCATTTTTAGGACCGCCAGAGGCCGGAATGACACCTTGTTTATCCACCCGCAAACACCGGATGAAACACTTACAGTTTCCTGTTCGGGCAAGGAGACATTTTATGTTATAGTAATAATATCAATTGCTTATGTTGAGTAGTACAGGATCTGGACGCTATCCCTGATCTGTCAATGACCGGAAGTGCCGGGATTGACACCGCCAGCCCCGGCCCCGAACCTGGACCGGGAACGCAAAGGACCCCCTCCGGACTGAAATTTGACTGCCTATAGTTTTCCATTTGGTTTCCGTCCGGAAACCTCCCGGGTCTGTATCACAGGGCCGGAAAGCGGGATTTTCGAAGTCCTTGCAAGCGTCCGGTCTTCCTCGTAAGAAACACTTGGGTCCCGTTAGTTCATGCAAAAATGCTGATTCGCGACTGGTCGTCTGTTTTCCTGATATAGGCGGGTCCCGTTGCGGCCTGTGTACTGCCGATTCTTGCCGTTTTGGGAACTGGCGGGGTTTTTCCTTTAGGATTGTTTTCTTCGGGGTAATTTCCTCCACCTGATTTCTCGCGGTTAACATCAACCATGAATTTCTCCAGCATAAGTCCTTGGTCCTGGAGGTCCTGACGAAGCTCAGGTGAATGCTTCATGAGGGCTTGCCTTGCGGGTTCGCTTTGCGTAACCGCCACAACTGAGATCTCATCTTTCTTGGCCTCAACTTTGATGCTGATCTTTCCGAGTTCATCCGGCTCCATCTCGAGGACTAGTTGCCTCGTGGCACCGCCAGTGAGCTGCTCGCGCATATTTTGGGCAAGCTCGACCGACCGGTAGGGATCTTGGTAGGCAAAGCCGTTCTGGGCAGAATTATCCATTCGGGGCAGATTTATCTCATTCAATCCCTGAAATCTCGAAGCTGAATTCTGGAAAACCGCGCTCTCGGAGGCACCATCCCTGCTCTCGAACTGCTTTTCGATTTGTTTTGAGAGCATGGCCGTGTCCACTCCGGAAAGCGCAGTGTTGCTCTCGCCGACTGTTAGCCCGACCATTTCAGTTGGAGCCGATGAACTCTCATGCACAGATGGACCTGCGTCCAATCCTTCCCGGAAAACGGATAGATCAGCACTGGGGTTGAAATCCTCCATCGTATAACCAAATCTCGAAGACCAAGGAGGTGACTCCGGCTGACTGACCATTGTCTTGCCAGCCTCTGCCGGGTTCTCCCTCACAACCACTGATGCCGCCTTTCCGTCATTCTCCACGCCCTGCGGGGTTTCTCGAAGCATTGCCTGGATTTTGTCCGGATCGGTATTAACGACTATCGCCTCCGCCTTAGCCTCAAGCAAATCGCTTAATTTGCCGGCCAGGGGTTCAGAAGCCGCAACAGCTTTTTCCCCGGGATTGCCCAAAATTTGGTTCTCTGAGGCCGTCTTTCCATCACTCTCCATGCTGCGCGGGGTTTCTCGAAACTCTACCGGAATTTCCTTCGAATCGGGTTTTGTA
>Ga0187862_10006154_pt1 | contig 10927 bp, 5 predicted proteins | sample June2016WEW_10_1_FD_133003 | JGI IMG/M metagenome (GOLD analysis project Ga0187862, IMG submission 133003) | Peatland microbial communities from SPRUCE experiment site at the Marcell Experimental Forest, Minnesota, USA - June2016WEW_10_150 | ecosystem: Environmental > Terrestrial > Soil >...
GGGGTAAGTCATACGGAAGAAAAGGAAACGCTGGAAGGCGGGGTTCTCGCGTGGAGACAAGACACTATCCATGGCATTAAGGAATTCAAGGCCATGATTCGTGAGTATTATGGGGACAAAGTCCCCAAAGTCCTTGATCCCTTTGCTGGAGGAGGAGCGATTCCGCTGGAGGCGATGCGGCTCGGCTGTGACGTTACTGCGTCTGACATCAATCCTGTAGCATGGCTCATTCTGAAATGCACGTTGGACTACCCCAGACAATTCGGCGGTGTAAAGTGGCCTCTGCCCGAGTTTGTCCGGGAATGGGGCGATTTCCTCGAAGACTTTGCCGGGGGAAAGGTGAGGAAACGAAAAGGTGCAGCAAAAAGGCCTTTCTTCGAACCGGTACAAGGAAGACTTCTCGATCTCCCCGACGCGGATCTCGCTTGGCACATAAGGGCATGGGGGAAATGGGTCCTCGAGCGGACCCGAGCGGACCTATCGGCCGCCTATCCGGTCATAGACGGGGAGCCGACCGTTGCTTACCTGTGGGCCCGGACGGCGAGAGATAGACAAGAACCCTTCGGGAGAGTTCCGCTGCTCAAAACCTTCTGGCTATGCAAGAAGAAAGGCCGGCGAACAGCCTTGATGCCGGTACCGAATCTCGATCGCTCGGGAGTCGCGTTCCGTCTCCTCGACGAAGACTTCTTCATCCACGCCGAGCACAGGCTCTATGAAGAGTTTCCTCATTTGAAAACGTGGGAAGTCACCGGGGAGAACCTGAACGACTTCCTCAATAAAGGCACGATGAACCGCGCTGGCGTATGGAGCCCCTGCACCGGGAGGCCCGGCCTTATTGCTCTCACGATGGATGACCTGCGCCGCCAGGGGCAGCAGGGACTTCTGGGAACACAAATGACAGCTGTCGTGACGGAAGCCCGTAATGGCAAGAAGATATACAAGCGGTACAGACTACCACACGAGATAGAACTGGCGGCGGCCAGTGTCGAGTCCGAAGATCTGATCCGTCTCTTCGAGGCGATACCATTCGGGGTGCCTGACGAGCCATTACCTCCCGTTGGCACCCTGGGTTTCCGTGTTCCTCTTTACGGTTACACGAAGTGGAGTCAGCTTTTCACTTCCAGGCAACTTCTTGCCTTGGGAACATTCGTAAAACATACCCGCAGGGCGATTGAGGAAATATCCCGAAATGGTACCGCAGACGCACTGGACAAGGCCGAAGCCGTGGCGGCGTACCTGGGTATTTTTTTGGGCAAATTCGCGGACTACTCCAGCTCCCTCTGTCTGTGGAGCGGATACAACGATGAAGTGTTACATACATTCTCGAGATTTGCGTTTCCGATGAACTGGGATTTTGCTGAGGCTAATCCATTCACCGAATCTTCCCGATTCTATGTTGGAGGTATCGAAGTAGCAAGCAAAGTTGTTGATCGTCTCCTGGAAATACCGTCTCCAGGCGCCCGTCCTCGCATTTCATGTGAGAGTGCCTTGGAGGACTTGAACGGCACGGTTCTCGATGTGGTCATGACCGATCCGCCTTATTATGATGCGATCCCCTATTCGGACCTCATGGATTTCTTCTACATCTGGCTCAAGCGTTCTTTTGCACAAACTGCAATAGAGGACAGAATGGGATTTGTGCAAGACTTATCACCAAAGTGGGAGGATGAGAAACAGGATGGCGAGCTAATTGATGACGAATCCCGTTTTGGCGGAGATAGAGCGAAGTCTAAAAGCACGTACGAAAACGGCATGGGAAGGGCGTTCCAGAATGCTTGCAGGAGGCTTGACCATAATGGCCGCATGGTCATAGTCTTTGCTAACAAGAGCGTTGATGCCTGGGAGACGCTCATCGGGGCACTGATAAAGGGCGGGGCAGTGGTCACTGCGAGTTGGCCGATTCAGACTGAACGTTCCGGAAGGCTGCGTTCAAACACTTCTGCTGCCCTTGCTTCCTCTGTCTGGATCGTCTGCAGAAAAAGAGACAAGTTTGCCCAGCCGGGCTGGGAAGAGGCAGTCTTGGATCAAATGAGGCAGAAACTCTTCGAACCGCGAGAAGCTCTTGGGCAGAGAAACATATTGCAGTACTATTTTGATCTCGGTATCCGCGGACCCGACTTCATCTGGGCAGCCTTGGGGCCGGCCCTCGAAGCCTATAGTGCTCATCCGTACGTCAAAACGATGGGAGGGGGGATCATGACGGCCCCCGAATTCTTGAAAGAGGTCCGGAAGCTCGTTCTCCAGTTTGCTCTTGGAGAATTGCCGGGCTTCCGCGATGCCCAGCGGCAGACCGGGGGGCGGGGCGGGGGGATCGATCTTGATCCTGTCACCCAGTATTACCTCCTTCACAGGGCCTATTTCGGACTTGACCCTGCACCTGCGGGAGCCTGTATTCTCTACGCAAATGCATGCGGAAAAAACGAAACAGAGCTAAAAATGGTCTGGAACATCATTGAACAGGGTGGAAAATCGAAGAGAGGCAGGCCCACTACGACTGACGCCGATACTGAGGATGATGAGATTGAATCAAAAGGAAATGAGTACAGGCTCCTTCGGTGGGAAGAACGAACGAAACGGGAAGATCTAGGTGAATTGCGGGGAAGTCTTCCTGCGGTTTTAATCGACCGGCTGCACCGCCTCATCTTCCTCTATCACGAGAACCGGGTAGGCGAAGTTCAACAGTCCTACGAAAGATGGGGGCTATCGAGCGAGAAAGCCTTCGGGCCGCTGCTGCTCGCGATCCGTGAACTGGCCGTGCGGGATCGGGACGATACGGAAAGGCGCTTGGTAGAAGCCCTTGCCACGCAGTTGAGGCTGAACAGGCGGACCGTCATGGTCAACGACGTGCCCACGGAAGTGGATCTTTTCCGGGATACCGGACCGGTGACGTATTCAGTAGAAAATAGCGAGGTGACGTGAGATGAACAGACCTGCCGTAATCGTGCCTTGGAGCAAGGCCTGCAGGCTTCGCCAGGAGATTATGGGGCGAAGCCTGACAGCGAGCGATTTTGCGATCGACCTTCACAGGGTGGTCTTTGAGGGGAAAGGCGGAAAGGCTTATTACTGCGATCCGGTAAAGTTCTTCTCGACCACCTACGCAACGCAGAACCTGAGGCAGTTTTGCAAGGTGGTCCTGCGAAGGTTGGCAGGCGTGTCCGGAGGAGAGCCGATCATCAACATCTCCCAGACTTTCGGCGGTGGGAAATCACACACCCTAGCCTCGCTCTACTACCTCACGACCCTCGGGCCGGACCTGCCGAGAAACGACGTCTCCGTGGGCATGATCCTCAACGCCGCCCAGATGAAGGACCCGCCGCCTGCTCGTATCGCCGCCGTCTCCTTCGATAAGATTGACTGGAAGGCGGGGGGAGAGGCGAAGTCTCCCCAAGGCGAGATACGCGTCTTTCGCATGCCCTGGAACCTGGTAGCCTGGCAGCTTCTGGGTAAGCGGGGGCTGGATATTCTGCAGCGGGATGAGGGCCAGCCCGATTTCGACACACCCCCGTCGGACGCTCTCTGGTCGAAGATCCTCAAGGAAGTGGAGGTCGAGGGGTACGGGGCGCTGATCCTGATCGACGAATTTTTGATGTGGGCTCACGACGCCGCCACAGGCGACAGCCCGGGAAGGGGCCCGTTCTGGTACGAACGCCTGAAAAACTTCTTTCAGAAGCTCGCGCAGGCGGTGGACTCCACCCAGAAGTCGTGCCTGGTCGTCTCGCTCCTCGCCACCGAACCAACAAAGAACGATGAGATAGGCAAGGCGATCCTTGATGCCTGTAACAGCGGGATCGGAAGGCTCGCCTCGTTGCAGTCGCCCGTTGAAAAGGATGACCTCGCGGAGCTCTTGAGGCGCAGAATGTTCGAGAAGTACCCCGAAAGCGACACCGAACGGCACAAGTACATCCTCGCTTTCTGGCCGAAGATGCAGGCCGTCGAACCCATCCGCGCGAAGATGCCAGACTCGGAGGAAAGGCTAAAGAAAGCCTATCCCTTCCACCCCGACCTTCTCGATCGGTTCTTCGGGAAATGGGTAGACCTCCACCAGTTTCAACGCACGAGGGGTGTTCTCCAGACCTTTGCAATTGCGCTGAGAGACGCGGAACCATGGGATAACTCGCCGCTTATCGGCCCCCAGGTCTTCCTTCCGGCGCCCGACCAGGAGGGATTGAGTGAGGCGCTGCTTAAGCTCGCGCAGGCAGCGAAGGACTCAGTCGCCGGCCCGAAGTCGCCGCCTTGGCCCGAAAACTTGAAGACCGAACTACCCCGGGCACTGATTTCACAGAAAACCGAGGCACCGACGCTCACCGGCAGGGAGATAGAGACGGCGTGCATTGCCTCATTCGTTTTCTCGCAGCCCCTCGGAGAACAGGCCGAGCTTGGCGAGCTTCGCTGGCTCCTCGGAGGAACCTGCGACATTCCAGCCGTCCTGAACGCAGGCCTGATCGCGTGGTCGAAGATCTCCTGGTACCTCGAGGAATGTGAAACGACCGAGGCCGGCACAGGCGTTCCCCGTTTCTGGCGCCTCGGGCCGAGACCGAACCTTAACCAGATCCATGACAGTTACAAGCGGCAGGCTCTTAACCACGCGAAAGCGAGGTTTGATGAGCTTGCCCGCGCGAAATGTCCTCCCCTCTTCGCAGGCTGCATCGAGGAAAGCGTGAAGCCTCACAAGCTGCCGTCGTCGCCTTCCGAGGTCGAAGATGACGGGCAGTTCCGGCTCGTTGTACTCGGCGCGGACTATGCCGGGATCATCGGCGATCCTCCGAGCCAGAAGGCCATGGAATTTATCCGGACCCACGCCTCCCCCACCCAACAAAGGACATACCAGAATATAGTCCTCGTCGTGACGCCCAGCCTGACGGGTCTCAATCAGGCGGAACAACAGATTGCCGACTGGATGGCCTGGGGTGAAATTCGGATATCGCCGCAGTTTAAAGACATGGATTCCTTCCAACAGGAGACGGTAAAAAAGCGGGAGAAGGAATCCCTCCAGCAGGCGCAGGGGGCGGTCAAGAACGCCTACGAGATCGTTCTCTACCTGCATCTCGATGGTTCCATTCAAGCAAAGAAGATCACCATTGGGGCAGAATCGCTCATGAGGGCTCTGCTGTCCGAGAAGGAACTCCGCCTTTACAAGGAGAAGATTGATGCTACCGCCATTCTTCCGGGAGGACCCTACTCCGTCTGGCCGCCCGCCGACGCGAGTATCCGGGTCAGCGATTTGCATCAGGCCTTCGGCCGTCAGGGAAAGTTACCAAAACTGTTGAACCGGCAGGTAGTGATCGCTACCGTGGAAGACGCGGCAAGTCGCGGGGTGCTGGCTTTGCGCTGCACGAGGTCCGACGGATCCGAACAGTGGTACTGGAGAAGCACCGTTGACATGGCGGGCTGGGATGAGAAGGCAGAGGCATGGTTGCCGCAAAAGGCGAAACTAACCACTCTTTCTTCGTCAGCCGTCATCCCTGATTCTCTTAGAGGCCTTTGGCCAGAAGACGATCGTGGAGTAAAGCTTTCTGAACTGTATTCATGGTTCGATGGAAATCATTCTTTCGAGGAACAGGCCCACCCTGACTATCCGCCGGAGAAACGGCCGATCCCGCAAGCGGACTATACCATCATTCAGCAGGCCTTAAGTGCCGCAGTGGTGGCGGGTGCTTTGTGGCTGGTCTTCGGTAATGACAGCGTCTTCAAGGACAAGCCATCCGCGATTCAGCTCGATGCCGATGCCGTCCTCTACCGCCCCCCTCAGTCCTTGGTGGGCATTGATTTCTTGCCTCAATCCCTTCCGGGGGCCTGGAGTTCGGAGCCTGAGCCACAAACAGACGTCGAGAAGGTCTATGCGGAAATGAAGGTTCTGAAAGCCAAGCCGTGGCCGGAGAGAGTCTTTCTCGATGCGTTGAACGCGGCAATAGCGCAGGGTTTCATACATCGGGCGGCAGGGACAGGGCCTATCAGTTCGCTCCAACATGATGGAAAGAGCCGACTGATCATAAAGTCCTCTGCACCTCCGCCGTCACCTCCCCCCGTAGCGGGCCGCCGCAGGACCACGACTGTGCAGCTTTCCGTGTCGGAGGTCCAGACCTTGGGGGAAGAGATCGCCCATTTGACAAAGCTCCTGGCGGGGTGTGATCCGGTCGTTGAGGCGTGCATTAGCATGAAGGACAAGGGAGACATTGACGTGAAGGCCTTGGAGGAGAGCCTGAAAAGAATAAAAAAGGATTGGAAGCTTTAGCGTTCCGCCCCAATCTTTTTGTTGCATTGCTAACCGGGAAGTACGATGATGAGGTGCCATGCACGTCCTACATAAAACAAGGACTCGGTAATGCAGAATTCTATTGCCGCCGGTGCGATTAGGATTTCCCTCTTTCAGACGGTTCCTGGCAAAGAACTGAACGTAAAGGCGGACTTGCAGAAAGCCTTGAGGCGCCAAAAAATCAATTCTTACGTCTTCTTTAAGGCATTGGGAACGTTTGATATCGTGCTCATATACCTCACCAAGGGTTTTGACCGGTCCATCGGACAATTCGGCCCTATCCCAAACATCCTAAAATCGAACCACCTGCTTTGCTATTCATATAAGAGCCAGACCGCAGAATCGTTGTTAAAGTCCTTGAAAACGAGCAAGCTGATTGGTTTGAGTATGCTTAAGATCGACCCGCTCACCCAACGGACCTACCCGTGGATAGAGAGGAGACTCCGCGAATACATGGCCGAGCAACAGAAGGGGTGGTTGCTGATGGGTTCCATAGGCTGGAACGAAATAGCAATGATTGTCACCCTGGACAACATAAATAGCATCATGGAAGATTTGCTCGAAATTAGTGCCATCGGACTGGGACCAAAGAACGTTCCGGTCCTGGCCAAGACCCTGTCTTTCGTCTGCCTAAGTTATGACCTCATGCCCGCCCCGGAGATTCTTGAAAGCGGACTTCGGCCTACCAAAGACCATTTCGGCAAGCACTCCGTTTTCAGCGATCACAAAGTCGGAAGAAAAGGCGTCCCAGTGGTTGAGATAGTAGCTAAGCCGATCTACGCTGACAGAATCAAACTGTATTTTGTTCGGGGAGGCTTCAAGCAGGGGTACTTCTTGCTCGGAAAGTGCGACATGTCTTTCCAGCCCATGCCGAGTCTGACCTGGGCTGAGTGCCTTGCAGTGATACTACATTTTCGACACCATTTTCGGGATAAGGCGTTTTCAACAAGCACTCGCTTAAGGCTCGGGCTTGGCTCGGGGCGTCGCCCGTACCGGGAAGAGCCGTGGAAGGTGGATATTGTTTCCTTTTCTTACCCGACGCTCCAAAAAGAATATGGAAGTCGTGTAGCAGCAAGCGTTGCCAATCATCTTTCCTCCTTCAATTCGCTCATCCAGAATCCTTTGTATGGCTCCGCCTTCCTTGATATGATTGACTATCCCAAGCATGTACTAACGACAGGAAGAGACTTGGACGATGCGAGGAGACTCCGGTTGGCCCACGGAGCAAGGGAAGTCCTGAGGTATGGCTCCGAACTTCGCTTGTGCGGTACGTTTCAGTCAATAGAGGAGGAAACCGGCAAATTCTCGGAAATCCAAGGTGGGGGGCAGAGAGCTCTCCTCGCGCTCGAACACATTCCTCACCGAGTATTCAAGCGGCTTGAACGGTCCTGGAATGGGTTCATAGTGACGAGCCACTATGACAAACTCATGCATGTGAACGAAGTAATTCAGGTTCCAATCTATACGTTATGGAACCCTCAAAACTGGTGGACCCTTTATCATGAGATCGCACATATCTGGATCGACGTCTCGCCTGAGATCGTAAGCTTTGAAGTCCTTCCAGTACAAGAATTCCTTGCCGATAAGAGCAACCCTCGATACTGGCTCGGGAAGCTGATGGAGCTTGCCGCAGAAGTAATCGGTTTCGAACTGGGCTTCTTCGGCCATTATGACCTATTCTTTAGATCGTAGAATACATTTGACCCCTTCTTGTCAGATAGAATTGACCCCCTGAGGGCGATACAATCTCCTCCGAAATCAACGATCGGAGGAGGGACAAGAGGAGGATGATCAGCATGTACATGTGGCAGCAGGTCAAGGCATTGCGCGCTCAGGGGTTCCATGTCAAACAGATCGCGAAGAGGCTCAAGCTCTCCAGGAACACGGTAAGAAAGTATTTGAGAAGCACCGAACCTCCCGAGTTCCACGCCCGGGAGTACATGAGGAAGTCGGATCCCTTCATCAACGATATCAAGGGTATGATCAAGAAAGAGTATATCGGCACCCGTATCCACGAGGAGCTCATCAAGCTGGGGTTCACTGGCTCCCTCTCCTCTGTCGAGCGTATCATCCACACTATCAAGAAAGAGAAGGAGCGAAAGGAGAAGGTCACGACGCGAGTGGAGACGCCACCCGGCCGGCAGATGCAGTACGACTGGAAGGAGTGGGAGCTGCCCGTCAACGGCAAGGCTGCCATGATCTACGTTCACGAAGCGATCCTCGCCTTTAGCAGGAAGAAGTATTACGCCTTCTCCTTGAGCATCGCCGGCCCCGACATCATCAGGGCTATCCACGAGGCCCTCGTCTTCTATGGCGGCGTTCCCCTGGAGCTCGTCATGGACAACGCGAAGCAGATGGTCATCACCCACGGGCGCTCTGGTGCCGTTCTCTATAACGACGCTTTTCTCAGGTTCATGGGACTCATGGGCATTGATCTCAACCCGTGCCAGAACTACCGGCCCCGGACGAAGGGGAAAGTGGAGCGGCCTTTCTATCACCTCCAGGAGCATCTCCTCCGAGGATGCGAGGTAAAGGACTTCTCCGAGTTCTCGCGCAAACTCGCCGCATACACGGAGAAGGCGAACGCATCCTTCCACGCTACCATAAAAGAAACGCCCGACGAGCGGTTCGAGAGGGAGAGGGACTCCTTGAAGCCGCTGCCTCTGATCGACCCGGCCCTCCTCTACGCCCGGGAGATACGAGGCGTAAGCAACGACGGCTACGTCCCCTGGGGCGGCAGCCAGTATCCCGTCCCCATGGATCTCGCCCTTCATAGCGTCCTCGTCGAGCCCGTCTTCGGCCGGATGATCCACGTCTATGACGAGAAGGGGAACATCGCGGTGACCCACGACCTCTCCCTCTCTTCGGGATACCGGCCCGCCCATCCCGAGCACCAGGAGATGAACAAGTTGTTCCAGGAGAAGAAGGAGGCGAAGAAGTCCGCCATAGTCACGGCCTTCACCGACACCTTCCCCGAATGCGGCGACTACTTGGACTCCTTGAGAAAAGCCCAGGGCGCCAATATCTATGCCCACCTGAAAGAGATCGTCTCCTACACGGATCTCTACCCGGTCGAAGAGGTAGTGAAGATCCTCAAGGAGTGCCTGGCCATGGGGGCCTTCCACAAGAACACGGTGAGGCGCCTCCTTGCCACGAAGGCAATCAAGGTAGCCACGCTCCCCCTCGCCGGCGGCTTTGCCGGCCCCGCTCCCCTGGTAAGAAATCTCGCCGTATACGGGGAGGTGGCCCATGAATGAGGTGAGACAGCACGTGGAGGAGCTCCTTCGGACACTGAAGCTGCGAGCCGTGCTCGCGGTATACGGGGAGATCACGGAGAACGCGGCGAAGAACAACCTCCAGTACGAGGAGTATCTCGTTCCCCTTCTCGAAGAGGAGGTGAAAAGAAGACAGGAGGCATCGATAAAAGCGAAGGTGGCAAAGGCGAAGTTCCCCTTCATCAAGACGATGGAGGAGTTCGACTTCACCTTCCAGCCCGGTCTGAAAGAGAGAAAGGTGATCAACCTCGCCTCCCTGCAGTTCATCGAAAAGCAGGAGAACATCATCTTCCTCGGCCCTCCCGGGGTGGGTAAAACGCACCTCTCGGTCGGCATCGGCATCAAGGCATGTATGGCGAGGTACCGGGTGCTCTTCACCTCCGCCCAGAAGCTCATCGAGGAGCTCGTCATTGCACAGAAAGACGGAAGCCTCATGGAGAAGCTCCTCTTCTACTCGAGGCTCCATCTCCTCATCATCGACGAACTGGGCTACATGCCTGTCAGCCGTGAGCAGGCGAACCTCCTCTTCCAGCTCATCTCCATACGGTACGAGAGAGGGTCTACCATCCTCACGAGCAACTACGTCTTTGACGAGTGGGGGAGGATCTTCGACGACCACGTCGTGGCTTCCGCCATCATCGACCGGCTCGTCCACCACGCCCACATCTTCCCCATCAACGGGTCGAGCTGGCGGATCAAGGACAAGCTGAAAAGGGGAGCAGAATAGTGGCGGTATTACTGAACGCAGGAGGGGGTTAATTCTATTTGCGCAGAAGGGGTCAAAACTGTTGACAATCTACAACCTATTCTTCAAATTGTATTGGAATCATATTCTCGGAATAGATCCGACGCAACGAACCATGCATGATCTCGGCGACTACGCGATGAGATCATTCTTCACCCAGTTGTTCTGGCAGAAGTTCGACGAACATGGGGTAGACGGGCAAGTGGTCAAAGAAGACTCCATGGACGCGGACTTGCTGTACCGTGCGCTCCTTGAGCACCTTGATTCTATCGAGAAATGCGCTGGGCGCGAACTTTTTCGTGATCGTGACTTTGTCGCTTCCGAAAACGCGGCATGGTGCTCGCAGCTGTCCACCTTTGCATCTTCTATCGCGTACTTTGTTGACGCGTATCGCTTGCGCCCCTCTAGGAAACATCTGGATAGTGAGAATACACAAGCAGTCATGAGCAACCTGTCAAAAGGCAAGATTTGGTGGGGCAGGATCAACTCTCCGGAAGCCGTAGTGTACAAGGTCCTTGAAGCGAAGACCTGGGGCTTCAAGAGATCAATTGCGGCAGTCATTACCTTTTGGAATCAGCAGATCGCCGTTCTCAGGCAGAGGGCACGATGAACGACCGCTACTTGGGATCTGAACAGGATTTCTCACTTTTTGAC
>Ga0187862_10006157_pt1 | contig 10926 bp, 8 predicted proteins | sample June2016WEW_10_1_FD_133003 | JGI IMG/M metagenome (GOLD analysis project Ga0187862, IMG submission 133003) | Peatland microbial communities from SPRUCE experiment site at the Marcell Experimental Forest, Minnesota, USA - June2016WEW_10_150 | ecosystem: Environmental > Terrestrial > Soil >...
ATGCCGAGCGTGGCGCAGGTTTCGAGCCCGAGCGCCTTGACGCCTTCGACCATGGCGCAAACCGCATCGAGATCGCGATCCTTCGGCTCGCGCCACGCCGCGCCCATGCAGAAGCGGCTGGCGCCGCCGGCTTTCGCCGCGCGCGCTTCGGCGAGCACCGCGTCGAGCGCCATCAGCTTGTCGGCGCGTACGCCGGTGTCGTAGCTCGCGCTCTGCGGACAATAGGCGCAGTCCTCCGGGCAGCCGCCGGTCTTGATCGACAGCAGCGTCGAAATCTGCACCGCGCCGGGATCGAAATTGGCGCGGTGCACGCTTTGCGCGCGGAACATCAGCTCCGGGAACGGCAGGTCGAACAGCGCGCGCACCTCGGCGCGGGTCCAGTCGTGGCGGACGGGCGCACCTTCCCCCGCGGCCGGAGCCCCCTCACCCCAACCCTCTCCCGGCTGGGGAGAGGGAGTCCGCCGCGCCTGCTCAGCCTCTGTCACAACCACGCTTCTCCATGTTTGTCGCGCAACTGTAGCCTGGATCGACTCAAATCAAAATCCGGCACCGGGCCGGGCTGGAATACGGCGCTCAATCATATGAGAATGCAGGGGCCGGACGTTGCGAGGGACACAATGATTTCGAGACGCGCGTTTGCTATTGCCGTCGTAGGCTTGCTCGCAGTCGGCCCAGCCGCCGCGCAAGACTGGCCGACGCGGCCGGTGACCATGGTGGTGCCGTTTCCGCCCGGCGGCGGCACCGACGTGCTCGGGCGGATCATCGGCCGCCGCCTGTCCGAAATCCTCGGCCAGCAGGTGATCATCGACAATGTCGGCGGCGCCGGCGGCATGATCGGCTCGAACAAGGTCGCCAAGGCGACGCCGGACGGTTATGAATTCGTGCTCGGCAGCCGCGCCGACGCCATCAATCAAACGCTCTACAAGCATCCGCTTTACGACCTCAAGGAAGACCTCGTCCCGGTCATCCTGGTGGCCGACCAGCCGATGGCGATGATCGCGCGCCACGATCTGCCGGTCGACGGGCTGGCCGATTTCATCGCCTACGTCAAAAAGAACCAGGCGACCATGCGCACCGGCTCGGCCGGCATTGGTTCCACGGGCTATGTCGATTGCGCGCTGTTCAATCAGGCGATCGGCGTCAAAGTCCAGGACATTCCCTATCGCGGCGGCGGCCCGGCTTTGCAGGACCTGATCGGCGGCCAGTACGATTATTTCATGACCCTGAGCCCGACCGCGGTGCCGCCGATCCAGAGCAACCTGGTCAAGGGCATTGCCGTGTTCCGCCGCGAGCGGCTGCCGTCGCTGCCGAGCCTGCCGACCGCCTACGAGCAGGGCATGAAGGATTTCGAGGCGTCGACCTGGTTCGCCTTCTTTTTTCCCAAAGGCACGCCGGACGCCATCGTCAAGAAGCTGCACGACGCCACCGCCGCGGCGATGGACACGCCGTCAGTGCAGGACGCCCTCGTCGCCACCGGCACCTTCGTCGTGCCGCCCGAGCACCGCTCGACCGCCTATCTACAAAGCATCATCGTGCCCGAGATCGAGAAAAACGGCGCGCCGCTCCGCGCCGCCGGCATGTCGATCGAATGAGTAGAGAGATCATGACCGCCACCCTGCCCGACCGTCTTTCGACCGACCCGCGCAGTCCCTACTACAACGCCGAATTGTTGGAGCGCGACATCGGCGTGCGCTTCAAGGGCGTGGAGAAAACCAACGTCGCCGAATATTGCGTCAGCGAAGGTTGGATCCGCGTCGAGGCCGGCAAGGGCAAGGACCGTTTCGGCAATCCGTTGACCATCAAGCTCAGCGGCACGGTCGAGCCGTATTTCAGAGATAAATCGTAGGGTGGCATGAAGACTGGAACTGAAGCACGGTTCCGTCCCGACATCCGCCAAAGCTCATCGGACCCCCATGCGGCGCTTAATCCGTTGATCCGGTGCCGTGGGCGGAAATTATCGTGCTATACATTTTGTCCCGTGAAGAACCGGATTGCAGCGAGACAAGCGCGATGACGATCACGCTCAGGCCTGCAACAATGACCGATGCGAAGCATGTGGCATTGCTGCTAACCGAGCTCGGTTACCCCTCGACGGAGGCGGATGTCCAGGAACGGCTGGATCATGCGCTGCACAACGACGCCAGTTGCTGTCTCGTCGCGCAGTCAGCACGCGATGTCATCGGCCTGATCAATGCCGAACTGGTCCCCTATTTTCCAGATGGCTCGACGATTTGCAGAGTTACGGCTCTTGTCGTCTTGCCGCCTCATCGAGGCCGCGGTCTCGGTGAGAAGCTGCTCGCGGCAGTTACCGACTTCGCACGCCGGCATCATTGCGCGGGAATTGAACTCACCAGCAGTGAGCGGCGCATTGACGCGCACCGCTTCTACAAGAGGCTCGGATTTTCCCGAACCTCGTTCAGATTCTTCCAGGCGCTATGACTGTACCTGCCCACGCGGTTACTCACCCGCACGCCAGCGCATAAATGTGCTGCACGCCGGACGGCAGCGGCGTTTCGCGCCAGCTGTCGCCGCCGTCCGCTGTGCCGAACACTTCGCCGTAGCGCGCGGCGATGTAGACCTGCTTGGCGTCGCTCGGATGCAGGCTCACCGACATCAGCGTGCCGTGCGGCTGCACCTTGTCGAAGCGCTGCCAGGTGCGGCCGATATCCTGGCTGCGGTAGAGCGCGCCGTCCTTGGATGACGCGGCGACGCTGAGGCAGGCATAGAGCGTGTTGGGGTCCTGCGGCGACACCTTGATGTCGCGGCCATAGGTGAATGGCGAGAAGCGGTCGACCCGCAAATCCTCCCAGGTCTTGCCCTGGTCCTGGCTGCGGAACAGGCCCATGCGCACGGCGAGCACGACGGCATCGGGGTCGGCGGCGCTCATGCAGATGGCGTGGCCGTCGAGCATGCCTTCGGCTTCGGTATCGCTGACGATCTTGCTGCGCAGCCGCGGCTCTTCGACCGACAGGCGGATCAGATGTTCGCTGCAATCGCTCCAGCTCTCGCCGCCGTCGGTCGAGCGCATCACGCCGCCGACCTCAAGCGCGGCATAGATTTCGTCCGGCCTCCCGGGGTGTCGGGCAAAACGCATCACCCGGACCGCGAACGGCGCCTTTCCGCGATCCGGCAGTTGCGGCACCGCCTGCCGCGTCCAGCTCTCGCCCGCGTCGTCGCTGCGATAGATCGCGACCGGCGAGCCGCCGGCCAACAACCGTTTCGGATCGGCCGGGTCGGGCAGGAACGACCAGACCTGCACGCCGGCATCGGGAAAATTGGCGCGCTTGAAGGTCGCGCCGCCGTCGGTCGAGCGATAAATGCCGTCCTTGGTGCCGGCGAGAACAAGGTTCGGATCGCGCGGATGCACGAAGACCGTATAGGCCTCCGGCTCCGTCAGAACATGCTGCCAATCGGCGCCTTCGGCATCGCGGCGGAACACGCCGGCGAGATTGCCTTGATTGCCGCCGTAATACCCGCCGACGCCGGCGAACACCTGCGATGAGGCCATGGCGCTTTCCTCCCAAACAATGTTTTGCCGCATGATATTCGGCCGCGTGCGCTCCGGCAACGCGCCTCAATGCAACGTCGGCCGCTCCGCGACCACGCGCAGATCGATCATGCCGATCAGCGCCTTGCGGTTCGCCTCGGCCGCGGCCAACTCGCTCTCGGCTTCTTTGGCCGTCGAGCCGTTCGAACCCCAGGCGACGATACCGCCGAGCAAGGCGGCCATGGCGAGCATCATCAGCTGCAGATCGAACCGGATCGCGCCGAGCAAAAGAGCAACGAGCAGGACGCCGCCAACGGCCGCGGCGATCCGCCCGGCCAAGATGAATTTGCGGCAGTTCTCGATCCTGGCGGCGAGATCTTCGATCTGCGCCTCAAGGCGCACGATCTCATTATGCGGATCGACATCGTCCATCGCGCCGCTTTTGCTGAGGCTCTACTCCGCCGCCACCCGCGTCGCCGGGTCGATCGCCTCGACCTTCGCCGCGCAGAACTTGAATTCGGGAATTTTGCCGAACGGATCGAGCTTCGGATTGGTGAGCAGGTTGGCCGCCGCCTCGACGAAGGCGAACGGGATGAACACCACGCCGTCGGGAATGCCGTCATCCTGGCGCGAATTCAGCTCGACAGTGCCGCGGCGGGTGGTGACGCGGATCATATCGCCCGGCCTGATGCCGAGCTTGGCGAGTGTGCCACGCGACACGGAGGCGACCGCGCCCGGCTCGAGCGCATCGAGCACCGTGGCGCGGCGCGTCATGGCGCCGGTGTGCCAATGTTCGAGCTCGCGGCCGGTGGTGAGGATGAACGGGAATTCCTCGTCCGGCACTTCGTCCGGCGGCTGCAGTTTTGTTGCAACCAGCTTGGCGAAGCCGCCCGGGCGCGGAAAACCTTTGTCGAACACCACGTCGCGGCCGGGCTGGTCGGGCGCGTCGGACGGATAGGTGACGGCATCCTCGCGCGCGATGCGCTCCCAGGAGATATTGTCGAGCGCCGGCATCATCGAAGCCATCTCGGTATAGACCTCGCTGACGTGCTTGTAATTCCAGCCGCAGCCCATGCGGTTGGCGATCTCCTGGATGATCCACAGATCGTGGCGAGTGTCGCCGGGCAGCGGCAGCGCCTGGCGGCCCATCTGCACCTGGCGATTGGTGTTGGTGACGGTGCCGTCTTTCTCAGGCCAACCCGAGGCCGGCAGCACCACGTCGGCATAGACCGCGGTCTCGGTGAGGAACAAGTCTTGCACCACCAAGTGCTCGAGATGGGCCAGCGCCTGGCGCGCGTGGTTGAGGTCGGGGTCCGACATCGCCGGATTCTCGCCCTCGATATACATGCCCTTGATCTCGTCGGCGTGCACCGCGTTCATGATCTCGACCACGGTCTTGCCCTTCTTCGGGTCGAGCTTAACGCCCCAGGCCTTCTCGTATTGGGCGCGGATGCCCGGGTCCTCCACCGACTTGTAGTCAGGGAAGAACATCGGAATGAGGCCGGCGTCGGAGGCGCCCTGCACGTTATTTTGGCCGCGCAGCGGATGCAGGCCGGTGCCGGGCCGGCCGATCTGGCCGGTGATCAGCGACAGCGCGATCAGACAGCGCGCATTGTCGGTGCCGTGGGTGTGCTGCGACACGCCCATGCCCCAGAAGATGATGGCGCTTTCGGCGCGCGCATAGGTGCGCGCCACCTCGCGCAGCGTGTCGGCGGGAATGCCGCAGATCGGCGCCATTTCCTCCGGCGTGAAATCCTTGACGTTTTCCTTCCAGGCGTCAAAACCCTCGACATAGGTCTGGATATATTGCTGGTCGTAGAGTTTTTCGGCGACGATGACGTTGAGCATGGCGTTGAGCATGGCCACGTCGGCGCCGTTCTTGAATTGCATCATGTGCCAAGCGTGGCGCTTGAGCGCCTGCCCGCGCGGGTCCATGACGATGAGCTTGGCGCCGCGCTTGGCGGCCTGCTTGAAGAACGTCGCGGCGACCGGATGGTTCTCCGTCGGATTAGCGCCGATGACGATGATGACGTCCGAATTCTTGCACTCGTTGAAGGTCGCGGTGACGGCCGCCGAGCCGACGCCTTCGAGCAGCGCCGCCACCGAGGAGGCGTGGCACAGCCGGGTGCAGTGATCGACATTGTTGGTGCCGAAACCGGTGCGCACCAGCTTCTGGAACAGATAGGCTTCCTCGTTCGAGCCCTTGGCCGAGCCGAAGCCGGCCAGCGCCTGCGGCTCGTCGCGGTCGCGGATCTTCTTCAAGCCTGACGCCGCACGATCGAGCGCCTCGTCCCACGTCGCTTCGCGGAAATGCGTCCACGGATTGGACGGATCGATGAATTCGTGCGGCACTTTCGCCACGCCGTCCTTGCGGATCATCGGTTTGAGGAGCCGCTGCGGATTGTGCACGTAGTCGAAGCCGAAGCGGCCTTTGACGCAGAGCCGGTTCTGGTTGGCCGGCCCGTTCTTGCCGGCCACGGCGACGATCTTGTCGTCCTTGATCTGGTAGGTGAGCTGGCAGCCGACGCCGCAATAGGGGCAGACGCTGTCGACCATGCGGTCGGGCTTGCCCTTATAGATGTTGTTGTCGTCGACCATGGTCGCCGGCATCAGCGCGCCGGTCGGGCAGGCCTGCACGCATTCGCCGCAGGCAACACACGTCGAGTTGCCCATCGGATCGTCGAAGTCGAACACGATCTTCTCGCCAAAACCTCGACCGGCCATGCCGATGACGTCGTTGACCTGCACTTCACGGCAGGCGCGGACGCAGAGATTGCATTGAATGCAAGCATCCAGATTGACCGCCATGGCGACGTGGCTGCGATCCGGCGCGGGGGTCGAGCGGCGCGGCAAGCGGCCCTGCTTGAGCTCCATGCGGGTCGCGACTTTCCAGAACTCGGAATCCGGATCGTGGGCGACCTCACGCGCCGGCTGGTCGGTCAGCAACAGCTCCGCCACCATCTTGCGCGCGGTCTTGGCGTGGTCGGTTGCGGTCTTGACCTTCATGCCCGGTGCAGGCGTGCGAATACAGCTTGCCGCCAGCACGCGCTCGCCCTCGATCTCGACCATGCAGACCCGGCAATTGCCGTCGGGGCGGTAGCCGGGTTTCGGCGAGTAACACAGATGCGGCAGCTCGATGCCGAAGCGGAGTGCGGCGTTGAATATGGTCTCGCCGGGGCGGATGTCGACTTCGCGGTCGTCGATCAAAAAGGTGTTGGACTTTGGCGCGTTCGCGTCGCTCATCAAGACAGCCTTTCAGTCACCAACGTCCCAGCGGCTTGGTCAGTTCTTCCGGAAAGTATTTTAGCACAGAAAGCAACGGATTCGGTGCCGCTTGGCCCAGCCCGCAGATCGAGGCGTCGCGCATCAGGGCGGCGAGCTCGTCGAGGAGGGCCGGGTCCCACGGCCCATTGGCCATCAGGTTGGCGGCCTTCTCGGTACCGACCCGGCACGGCGTGCACTGGCCGCAGCTCTCATCCTCGAAGAATTTGATCAGGTTGAGCGCCACCGCTTTCATGTCGTCCTTGTCGGAGAGAATGACGACCGCGTGGGAGCCGACGAAACAGCCGTATTTTTCCAAAGTGCCGAAGTCGAGCGGGATATCGGCCATGGACGCCGGCAGGATGCCGCCCGAGGCGCCGCCGGGCAGGTAGCCCTTGAAGCTGTGCCCATCCGCCATGCCGCCGCAGAATTCGTCGATCAATTCGCGCGCGGTGACGCCGGCGGGCGCCAGCTTGACGCCGGGATTTTTGACACGGCCCGACACTGAAAAACTGCGAAAGCCCTTGCGGTCGTGGCGGCCCTGCGAGGTGAACCAGGTCGCGCCCTTCTCGACGATGTCGCGCACCCAGAACAGCGTCTCGACATTTTGTTCGAGCGTCGGGCGGCCGAACAGCCCGACCTGCGCGACATAGGGCGGCCGGTGGCGCGGCAGCCCGCGCTTGCCCTCGATCGATTCGATCATCGCCGATTCTTCGCCGCAGATGTAAGCGCCGGCGCCGCGGCGCAGGTGAATCTTGGTGTGGCTTGAAAGGCCGGCGGCCTCGACCTTGGCAATCTCTTCGACAAGTAGAAGGATCACTTCGGGATATTCATCGCGAACATAGAGATAAGTGTCGGCGGCCTCGACGATCCAAGCGGCGATCAACATGCCTTCGATGAAGCGGTGCGGGTCTTGTTCAAGATAATAGCGGTCCTTGAATGTGCCGGGTTCGCCTTCGTCGCAGTTGACCGCAAACAGGCGCGGTGCCGGCTCGGCCCGCACCAATGACCATTTGCGCCCAGTCGGAAATCCGGCGCCGCCAAGGCCGCGGAGGCCGGCATCGCTGACCGCCTTGATGACGTCATCGCGCGTGCTCCCGCCGCCGACGCAGGCCTTCAGCAAGGCATAGCCGCCGCCACCGACATAGGCGTCGAACGCCGTGGGCGTCGGATAGGCGTGGGCGTGCGCAGGCTTCGCCGCGGCGGCAGCGACTTTCGTCATATCTGCATTGAGCACCTGGACATGGCCGACGGCACAGGCCGGCGCACGATCGCACGCTCCCATGCAAGGCGCGCGAACCACCCGCACGCCGGGCCCGAGTTTCTTCGGCAGCTCCGCCAAGAGATGCTCGGCGCCGGCAAGCGCGCACGACAACGAATCGCACACCCGCACGGTGACCGGCGGCGGCGGCGTCTGGCCTTCCTTCACCACGTCGAAGTGGGCGTAGAAGGTCGCGACCTCATAAACTTCGGTGAGCGCGAGCTTCATCTCCTGCGCCAGGGCGGCCAGATGCGCGGCAGACAGATGGCCGTAATGGTCCTGGATGAGATGCAAATGCTCGATCAATAGATCGCGCCGCCGCGGCCGATCGGTGAGCAGCGCCAGCACCTCTTCGCGCGCCTGCGGATCGACCTGCCGGCCCTTCGGCGTGCGCGCCGGCCGGCGACGGCCGGCTCCGCCGCGCTGGGCGGGCGGTGAGATCGGCGGCTGCTCGGTGACGCTCATATTTCCTCGCGAAAAGCAAAAGCCGCGCCGTGCTGCGGCAAAACAAGCGCGATTTGCGGATTATTCAATAGAGAAACTCTATTGATATATTGACTTTCCTCTGAATTCTCTATCATTTGCATGCGCGTCAACATAGGCATCTAGGCCGGATATTGCCAAATTTCGCAAATCGCGCACGCCGCGTCACGGTGTCCTGAGGGAGCGATAGGCTGTGATCGATAAGCTCGAATTCCTGCTGGCGCTGGCGCGCGAACAACATTTCGGCCGGGCGGCCGAGGCCTGCGGCGTCACCCAACCGACGCTGTCGGCCGGGGTCAAGCAGCTCGAGGATAGTTTCGGCGTGCTGCTGGTCAACCGCGGCTCGCGGTTCCAGGATTTCACGCCCGAAGGCGAGCGGGTGCTCGACTGGGCGCGCCGAATCGTCGGCGACAGCCGCGCCATGCGCGAGGAGGTGCACGCCCTCAAGCACGGCCTGACCGGTAGGCTTCGCATCGCCGCGATCCCGATGGCGCTGGCCATGATCGAGACGCTGACGACGCTTTTTCACGAGCGCCATCCCGAGGTGCAATTCACGGTTCTTACGCACACCGCGCAGGAGATTCTGCGGCTTCTGGAAAATCTCGAGATCGATGCCGGCGTGACCTATCTCGACATCGAACCGATCGGCCGCGTCACCGGCGTGCCGCTCTACCGCGAACGCTATCGCCTGCTCACATCGACCGATGCGCCGTTCGGCGACCGCGACAAGGTGACGTGGGCGGAGGTGGCGCAGGTCCCGCTCTGCCTGCTGACGCCCAACACCCAGACTCGCCGGATCATCGAAGGCCTGCTGCGCGACGCCGGCGGCGACCCGAAAGTCACGCTCGAATCGGATTCGATGATCGTGCTCTATTCCCACGTCCGCACCGGACGCTGGGCCAGCGTGATGCCGGCGCGGCTCGCTGCGACACTCGGCCTCACCGACGTGCTGCGCGCGATTCCGATCGTGGAGCCGGAAGCAAGCCACACCATCGGCCTGGTGGTGCCGTTGCGACAGCCGATGAAACCTTTGACTGCGGCGCTGGTCATCGAAGCGCGGCGCGTGGCGCAGCTTTTGGCCGATTGATACAACCTCATCGCGCAATTTGTTTTGTCTATCGGGCGATAGGCAGACGCTCATTGATTCCTTCTATCGCGCTCGCCACTGTCCGAACAACAAATTCGGGACGCAATTGCGTTCTTTCGCGGTCGGCCGAACCCGATTGCGACAATAAAAGCCGGAGAGGACCGCCCCATGAGCTTTCTCGATCGCGATCACACCATTGCCAAACCAGGATTCAGCCGCTGGATGGTGCCGCCGGCCGCGTTGTGCGTGCACCTGTGCATCGGCCAGGCCTATGCGTTCAGCGTGTTCAACTTGCCGATGACGAAACTCATCGGCATTTCGCAGTCGTCGCCGAACGACTGGACTCTCCCCGAGCTGGGCTGGATCTTTTCCATTGCGATTTTCTTTCTCGGCGTCTCCGCAGCGGTCTTCGGCCGCTGGGTCGAGGAAGGCGGCCCGCGCCGCGCGATGTTCACCGCGGCGCTGTGCTGGGCCGGCGGATTCATCGCCTCGGCGGTCGGCGTTTACATCCACAATATCTGGCTCGTCTATCTCGGCTACGGCGTACTCGGCGGCTGCGGGCTCGGTATCGGCTACATCTCGCCGGTATCGACCCTGATCAAATGGTTTCCCGACCGCCCCGGCATGGCGACCGGCATGGCGATCATGGGTTTTGGCGGCGGCGCCTTCATCGCCTCGCCGCTGTCGGTCTGGCTGATGAGCAAGTTCTCCTCGCCGACCCACGTCGGCGTGGCGGAGACCTTCATCGTGCTCGGGCTCGTCTATTTCATCTTCATGCTGGTCGGCTCGGTCATCGTGCGCGTGCCGGCGCCGGGCTGGAAGCCGGCAGGCTATACGCCGCCGGTGCAATCGGCGCGGCTGATCACGACCAACGACGTCTTCGTCTACGACGCGCTGAAGACGCCGCAGTTCTGGCTGATCTGGTGGATCCTCTGCCTCAACGTGACTGCCGGCATCGGCGTGCTCGGCCAGGCTTCCGCCATGAGCCAGGAAATGTTCCCCGGCCACATCACGCCGGTCGCGGCCGCAGGCTTCGTCGGCTTGATGAGCCTGTTCAACATGGGCGGCCGCTTCTTCTGGGCTTCGACGTCGGACTATATCGGCCGCAAGAACACCTACTTCATCTTCATGGTGCTCGGCTTCCTGTTGTACTGCTCCGTGCCCTATACCGGCTCGATCGGCAGCGTGGTCGGCTTCGTCTGCTGCTTCCTGGTGATCATCAGCATGTATGGCGGCGGCTTCGCCACCGTGCCCGCCTATCTCAAGGACATGTTCGGGACGCGCTATGTCGGCGCCATCCACGGCTGGCTGATCACAGCGTGGTCGATGGCCGGCATCTTCGGGCCG
>Ga0187862_10006158_pt1 | contig 10925 bp, 8 predicted proteins | sample June2016WEW_10_1_FD_133003 | JGI IMG/M metagenome (GOLD analysis project Ga0187862, IMG submission 133003) | Peatland microbial communities from SPRUCE experiment site at the Marcell Experimental Forest, Minnesota, USA - June2016WEW_10_150 | ecosystem: Environmental > Terrestrial > Soil >...
CGCCGTGCCCGTGCCCACGACGTGATAGCCGAGTGATTGGAGGCGGGAGGCGACGACTCCCTCGTCGTCGGCTCCGGTGCCGCTGACGACCGAGACAGACACCGCACTCGGTGCGATGTCCGACCCAGGTGGTGCCGAGAGCCCTTCGAACTGGTCGATGGCCTCCTGGTCTTGCGGGTAGGAAGGCAACACGACGGATCCGAAGTCGATGCCCTCCCAGAGGTAATCGTCATGGTCTTCGATACTCGGGAGCGTCTGCTGCGGGGCCGTGAGGGGGTTGACACCATGGAAGGCGAGGATGAGGTTCACCATGTCGGTGACCGACAGACCCGAGTCGACGGTCAACTGGGGGGCGATGGCACCGATGACGGCATTGTCCTTCAGCGGGTTGTCCAGCCCCTGCTCCTCCATCGTCGTCGCCAGGACCCGCAGGAACTCGTGGACACGGGTGATGCGCCCGAGGTCGCCGCTGCCGTCGTAGTCCCACTGGCCGTTGTCGTAGTAGCTCAAGTGGCGAGCCCGCACGACGGCGAGAGCTTCGAAGCCGTCGAGGAGGTGACAGCCGGGAGTTCTGATGTCGAGGGACGAGTAGTCGTCGGTCTCTGCGTAGGGAAAATACATGTAGATCCCGCCGAGGGCTTCCACCACATTCTGGAAGGTGTCGAAGTTGAGCTCGACGAAGTGGTTGATCGGGATGCCGAAGTCCTGCTCGATCACGGTGACGAGCTGCCCGGGACCGTCAGCCAGGGCGGCATCGATCTTGTAGAACCTCTGATCGTCGTCCCGGACATTCTCAAGGACGAGGTCCCGTGGAATGGAGAGCACGGAGATCGTGTGGGTCTTCTGATCGGCGCGGAGCAGAATCATCACGTCGCTGTTGATCCCCGTGATGCCCTCGGCGCATGTCCCGAAGACGGGGTTCTGCTTGGAGAGGGCACAGCGCGAGGTTGATCCGATCATGAGAAACGTCTGCACTCCGACGTCCGGGCCTGACGTCGCCGGCCGGACGAGGGACTTGATGTCGATTTTCTTGATCTGGTGGTTTCGGTAGGCGACGTAGGCGTAGCCGGCGCCGACGACGAGACCGAGGAAGACAACGATCGAAAGGGTGACCACGGCGATGCGGTGCCGCCAAGGGTGCCGGCGCGGGCTGCGCGGGCCGCGTGAGCGGCTACGAGGGCGCCACCTCGACCGCATCCGCTCGCGGTGTTGGGGGCTCGGCGCAGGGTCCGCGCCTGGGTTGGACTGCATCGGAATTACCTCTCAGATCGTATGGCAGGCAGATGGCGCACCGGCCGGCCTGGTCAGATCATGCGCTTCGAAGGTGACGCCAGCATGAAGATCGCCCTTCGACGGGGAGGCCGCGAAGCCGTGTTACCGCCGTTCAACCGTCCTTCAATCCTCGTCCTGCATGCTCCGTAGTGCGAACCAAGGACCAAAACCAAGGAGGATCCAATGAAGAAGACTGTTGTAGCTCTCGTGACCTTTGCTCTCATCACTGTCGGGAGCGTCGCGATCGCGGTCGCGGCTGGGGCGCCGCGGATCAACGAGGCGAACGCCGGCATGCAGCTGGCGGCGTCGAAATTCACGGTCGTACGGTGCACCGGCGTGAAAGGCATCACCTACGAGACCTGGCGGGGAACGTGGAAGGGTGGAGAGACCGACCACACGCCTGGGTCGACCCCTTACAACCTGTCGGGGCCGATCACGATCAAGAACATCGTCTGGACGATCAACCTCAAGACCGACAGGGGCGTCCTCCGGGGGACGACCGTCTTCCACAGCGACGCGTCGAGCACGTTGGTGACCTACTCAGGACCCCTCACCCTGATCACGCAGGGTCTTCCGAGTGCGGCCAGCGGTGCGTCCGTGCAGGCGAGGGGCTGGATCAACGCCGCCACGTTCACGAAGGGCGTGGCCGACGGCGGCAGCCTTCTGGCCAACGTCGAATTCAACATCGGGGCCGGCCTCGACGCCAACGCCGAGTTCGGAAACACCTCCCTCGGCATCCAGGACTTCTCCGTGGCGACGGACAACCAGACCTGCTGAGAAAGCTCACTCCGCCCTGCCCCGTCCCCCAGCTAGGGGCGGGGCACCGGCGCGTCCGTGACGGGACACACGAGCGGACAAGACGTGTCCGGCTCTGCTCCGCTGCCGTCCCTAGGGACCCCCCACCTTCGGATCACCGGCGGGGATGATCAGCACCTTGGTCACCTGGGCACCTGAGGTGCGGATCGACTGCACGCAGGGAGGCTTCGGCCCCCCTGCCGGACACCTCGGTAGTGCGCCGCTCGTGACGTCGTGGTCGCCTGCGTCGACGAATGGCACAGTGGAGGCGAAACAGGTCGTCTCGACCTGGTCCGGCTCGCTCGTCGTGTATTCGAGGCTGACGGTCAGGTCCCCACTGAAGCCCGTGTCGGTCACGCCGACGGCAGCTGCGATCCCGGTCTCGCAGTTGCGGATCCGGAATGGTCCCACGAACAGGTGGAGCGTGGCGCGGGTGGCGGGACTGACGTGGCCACTGGCTTGCAGCAGTTGCACGGAGCGAACGTGGTGCAGGGCCTTGGTGCACTGGGTCGTTCCAACCGGGCACTTGAACAACTCGAGCGTGCCCTTCGCCGTGGCCCTGTCGCCCCTGCCGTCGGTCTCGGTCAACGACGCAGAGAACACCGAGGGCGACGGGTACGTATGGGTCACCGTAGGCTTCGAGGTCTTCTTCGACCTCCCGTCACCAAAAGTCCACGCGTACGAGACAACCGGTGCCGGGAACCCGGAGGCCTCGGCAACGAATGTGACCGTGAGGGCGCCGGCAGCCGGGTTGATCGAGAAGCCGGCCTTCGGAGCCACGCTGGCGCCAGCCGAGCCGGCGCTGACCGAGACCGTGGCTACGAGGACTGCGGCGACGGACGCGAACTGTGCCAACCCTCGCAGCCCGACCGGCATGTGAGCCTCCTCATGTGCTCCCGCTCGGTGCGAATTGCACCACGCCTGTTCGAGGATCACAAGCGGTCGCCGCTCAAAGGCTTGCCAAGCGGACGACCTCGGTTCCGATCAGGCGCCGGCCGGCCTCAACGGCTCCCTCCAGCTCCTCGCCGAGCACGGCGCGCAGGGCCTTCAGAGTGCTCTCTTGCAGCCTGGCCTCCATCCGCTCGGGTTGCTCGCCAAGCTCATCGAAGAGCGCAGACGACGCCCCGAGGAGGGCGGCCGCATCGGCCTCGCGGCCCGTGGCGGCGCGCGTGACGGCGATGCCGAGGAGGGCATACGCGACGAGGGAGCGCTGGCCCGTCCGGCGGGCGGCGTGCAGGGCGCCGGTGAACGCCGGTTCGGCCGCCGCGTAGTCCTCGTCGAGGGCGGCCGCCAGTCCTACCCCATATTCGATAAAGGGGAGGAGGGCGGCGCCTCGAACGTCCTCCGCCATGGCCAGCGCCTGGCTGAAGTGGCTCCGGGCGGACTGATGCTCGCCCTGCTCCAGCTCGAGAATTGCCAGGTTGTTGAGCACCGTTGCCTGGCCCAAGCTGTCTCCGGCGCTTTGGCAGTACCGCAGCGACTCGGCGTAATCGGCTCGGGCTGCGCGAGGGTCGTGGTACTGCGAGGCAGCTGCGCGTACCTCGTAGGCGCGCGAGATGAGGTGGCTCTCACCGCTCGCGAGGCCCTCGTCGACCGCCTCGCGGGCCAATGCAAGTGCGGCCTCGCCATCACCTCGTCGATCCGCCACCCAGGCCATCGTGCGCAGCGCGTCCGCCGCCAACGACGCCGACCCTAGGTCACGGGCAATTTCGAGGGCTTCGTTCAGCCGCTGCTGAGCTCGAGTTGTTTCACCCCGGCGAAACAAGAGGTACCCAGCCGCCGCCAAGGCAGCACTGCGTGCAGGCGTTCGGGCAGACGGCTGCTGACGCTCCAGCGCCGCCTCGAGTAGGTGCATCTCGTCGCCGTAGAAGCCCCGGCTGTTCCAGTACCTGCTGACGGCGGCCCCAAAGCGCAACGACTCCTCCGCCTCCGGTGCCGCAAGCAGCGTGTTGAAGGCGGCGCGCAGGTTGTCGTCGTCCGCATCCAGCTGGGCGCGCCACGCCGCCTGGCCGGCCCCGGAGAAGTACGGAGCGGCCGTCTCCACGAGCTCGAGGAAATGCCGGGCGTGGGCAGCGCGAGCCTCAGCTGCCTCGATCCCACCCAGCTTGGCCGAGGCGTACTCGCGCACGGTCTCCAGCAGTCGGTACCGGGCGGTGACGCCTGTCATGTCCGCCTGCACGAGGCTCTTGTCCACGAGCGAGGCGATGACGTCGAGCGCCGGCGGCTGTTCGCCGGCGGCGACCGCCTCCGCGGCCGCAAGGTCGAAGCCGGCAGGAAAGACGGATAAGCGGCCCAGGGTGTCCCGTTCGCGCTCGTCGAGCAGGTCGTAGGACCAGTCGATCAGCGACCTGAGCGTCTGCTGCCGGGCTGGAGCGCTCCGCACCCCGCTCGTCAGCAGGCGGAAGCGGTCGTCGAGGCGGCGCTCGATGTCAGCCACCGACATCGTCCGCAAGCGAGCGGCTGCCAGCTCCAGGGCGAGCGGGATCCCATCGAGGCGAGCGCACACGGCTGCCACGGCCGCAGCCGTGCTCTCGTCGAGCGAGAACGCCGCCTGCTGGCTTTTCGCCCGCTCGACGAACAGCCGGACGGACTCGAAGGCGAGGAGGCCCTCCGGGCCGGTGACGTCTCCGGGCACCGACATCGAAGGGATCCGGTCCACCACCTCGCCTTCGACCCCGAGCGGTGACCGGCTCGTGGCGAGCACTCGAAGGTTGGGTGCGCTCCGCAGAAGTCGAAGGACGAGGGCGGCGGCGGCGTCGAGCAGGTGCTCGCAGTTGTCGAGGAGCACCAGGTGGGTGCCCTCTGCCAGCCGGCGGGTGACGGTCTCGGCCAGTTCGACGCCGGCCTGGTCTGCACATCCGATCGCCGAGGCGAGCTCCGGCCAGAGCTGGCTCGGGTCGTCCAGCGACGCCAGCTCGCAGAACCAGACTCCCTCGCATTCGGGCTCGGCGTTTCTGGCCGCCCGGAGAGCCAGCCGGGTCTTGCCGGTCCCGCCGGCGCCTGTCAGGGTCACAAGGCCCGGCTGCCGCAGGAGCGAGGCCAACTCCGCCGCCTCCGTCGGTCGCGAGATGAAGCTGGTCAGCTCCTGCGGGAGGTTGCTCGTCGGCCCGGCTCGCGGCGGGGCGGGCCGGGCGCTGCCGTACACGGGGCCGAGGGTGAGGTCCTGACGGAGGACGGCTCCTTCCAAGGCCGCCAGTTCGGGGCTGGGGGCGATCCCGAGCTGCTCAGCGAGCAGCTCCCGGAGACGCTGGTAGGCGCGCAAGGCGTCGGCCTGCCGGCCGCATCCGTACAAGGCGGTGATCAGCTTGGCCCACAAGCCTTCGCGAAGGGGGTGCTCGGCCACGGCAGACTCGGCATCGGCGATGACCTCGTGGCTTTCGCCGAGCGCCAGACGCGCTTCGAGCCAGCCCTCGAGAGCGCCGGCGCGGAGCTCCTCCAGCCGCACCGCCTCCGGCTCCCCCCAGGACGTATCGGCGACGTCCATAAGAGCCCGGCCGCGCCACCAGCCAAGACCGCGGCCGAGGGTCTCAGCGGCGCCTCGCATGTCACCGCCTCGAAGCAGCGCACGGCCGGCGGCGGCTTCTGTCTCGAACCGGGTGATATCGAGCTCGTCCGGCCCGACCGCCAGCACGTAGGCGCCATCGCAGTGCGAGAGCCGATCTGCGCCCAACGAGCGCCGCAGGAGCGAGATGTGGCTCTTCAGCGTGGAGGCCGCACTGGCGGGAGGCTCGCCCTCCCAGAGGTCCTCCCGGAGGCGCTCGACCGCTACCGGCCTATTGGCGGCAATCAACAGGCGGACGAGGAGCCGGCGCCGCACCACCCCGTGAATCGCGATCTCGCCTGTCTCGCCTACCACCACCATCGGGCCGAGAAGACCGAATGCAAGACCGCCCATCACACCCGCGGCCGACGGTAGCAGACCGCCTTACGACCTGTTGGCAGAGGCAATTTTTGCGGAGCGTTTCACCCTTGTCGCTCAGGCGAAGGCGCGAGACTCCTCGGCGCGGTGACGCCAGTTGACCGCCAACCCGAGGGCGAGCGCGTAGACACAGAGAACTCCGGCGTCGCGGAGCGCGGGTGCCCGCCCGGCCACGACGGCCCATCCGAGGGAGGCTCCGTGATAGCTCGGCAGGAAGGCGGCGACGTGACGGAGAACCGTCGGCATGTCGCCGACCGGGGTGGACAAACCGCCGAAGAAGCTCAACAGGAACATGAGTGCGGTGACGAGTGGATAGGCCGTCTCGCTCGAGGCGACGAACCCGACGAGAACGCCGAGGACGACGAAGGGGAGAGTGCCGGCCCACAGCACCGCCGTCAGCAGAAGCCACGTCTCGAGCCCGAGGCGCACCCCGCCGATGAGCAGGCCGGTCATCTCGACGACGCAGATGACGGGCAGGGCGATGACCATGGAGGCGGCGATCTTCGTCGCGATGTAGCTCCAGGTGGGAAGTGGAGTGACGCTCAACTGACGGGTCCAGCCTGAGGCTCGCTCGGCCGCCAGTCGCGTGCCGCCGGCGTTGAGAGCCGCCACCACGGCTCCAAAACTGGCCATCGACACCATGAAGTAGGTGTTCCAGGTCGTGCCGGCGAGGTGCACGGCCGGCTGCAGACTATGCAGGAACAGGCTGTAGAAGACCACCGGAAAGCCGAGGGTGATGGCCACATAGCGCGGGTTGCGCAACAGGCGCAGCACCTCGAAACGCAAGAACGCACCGAGCCCGGTCACGCCGCCGTCTCGCTCCGCGTGTCCCGTAGCCGGTTCGAGATGGCGTCATCGACTGTCTGCACGTTTGCCAAGTCGCAGGTGAGCGCAACGAAGGCCTGCTCGAGATCCGCACCCGTGACCTCGAGGTCGCTGAAGGGCATGCCGGAGGCCACCAACGACCGCACAGTGGCGTCGGCGTCGAGGGAGTCGAGGACCACCTCAGAGCCGCGCACGCTGGCGGCATCGACGCCGTCGAACTCGCGCAGTCGAGCGGGGTCGGCTCCTTCGGACACGAAGCGCAGGCGCCGCGTCGCCACGGTCGCCTTGATGGTCGAGGCGGCGCCGTTGGCCACCACCGCTCCCTTGCGCAACACGACGATGCGGTCGGCAACGGCGTCGGCCTCGTCGAGGTGATGGGTGGCGAAGACGACCGTGCGCCCCTCGCCCGCAAAGCCGCGCATCATCGCCCAGAAGCTCCGCCGACCCTCCACGTCCATGGCGACGGTTGGCTCGTCGAGGAAGACGAGTTCCGGGTTCCCGGCGATGGCCAAGGCGAAACGCACCCGCTGCGCCTGCCCACCCGAGAGCCGCTGAGTCTGGCGATCGGCGAGACCAGTGAGCCCGGCGCGGGCGAGCGTGCGGGCGACATCGGCCGGGTGGCGATACAGGCGCGCTGTCATTGCCACGAGGTCGCCGACCTTGACGCCGTAGGGGAGACCGCTGCCCCCGCCTACCTGCAGCATGGCCCCCACCTTGCCCGACACCATGGCGGCGCGCGGATCAGTGCCGAGGACCGAGATGGTGCCCTCCTGGGCACGCTGGAGGCCGAGGAGGATAGAGATCGCCGTCGACTTCCCGGCGCCGTTGGGACCCAAGAGTGCGAGGGTCTCGCCGCGGGCCACCTCGAGGTCGACGTGGTCGAGGGCGACGACTGAGCGGTAGCGGTGCACGACGCTGCAAAAGCGCACGGCCGGGCCGCCGCCAGGCTCACCGAGGCGCGGAGGGTCGCAAGGAGGTTTCATCTGTTGATAGTCATCGGCGTGCCCCGTGCCTTCCTTGAGGTGTCCGGGCGAGATCCGCCTGCGGCTTCGTTCCACCCCATGGACGACGCGGCGTCAGCGTCGTCGCCGCTGCCGATCGTCCCGGCGCCTAGGATTCGAGCCACGGCCGCGTGGATGTGACTAACAGCTCGGCGCGCTTGCACCAGCTCCTGGTCGGACGCGTGGGTCGGGCCGTCTGAGGAGGGCGCCTCGACGTGCAGGAGTCGATATGACAGAGCTGATGTCGAGATGATCGGGGAAACAGTTCGCAACGAGCCGGTGGAGGCGGGAGTCGTCGACCGCGGGCTTCTCGTGCGCTACCGGGTGATGGCGTTCACGACGGCGACCCTGCTCATCATCCTCGTCTTTGTCGGCATACCTCTTCAGCTGGCGGCCGGGCGGCCCGAGGTCGTGAACGACGTCGGCACGATCCACGGCTTCTTGTACCTCGTCTATCTCTACGTTGCGTTCCAACTGACACGAAAGCTGGGCGTCCCCAAGTGGCAGATGGTCCTCGTGCTGCTGGCAGGCACCGTGCCGTTCTGCGCTTTTGTGGCCGAGCGGAAGATGACGAAGCGCTTTGAAGCCCGCGGCGGTCGGGCGAAGACGGCGGCTGTCAAGTCTGGTGGCCGATCGCTCACAGGCGACGCAGCTCGCAGGCGGCAACGATGGTTCTCCCGCAGGGCGCTGCTGCTCCATCTCGAGGTCGCCATCGTCGCTCCCGGGTGCGTCGTGGCCGGATGGTGGCAAGCGACAAGCGCCTTGGCGGGCAACGAGTTGAGCTGGGTCTACACCGTCGAGTGGCCGGTGTTCGCTCTGCTCGCCGTTGCTGGCTGGTGGTACCTCATCCACGAGGATCCCGAGGCCTACAGGGCGCGCAAACAGAAGGCCCCCCTTGACGGAGAGGGGCTCGCCCTTGTGGGTCCGGCCGATCGAGCGAGCGCCCAGGTCACGGTCGAGGACACGACCGCCCGACTGGCGATGTCGCTCGCCGTCCTGGTGGGGGTTGAGCTGGCACTCGGGATCGTGGCGCTCATCTTCTTGCCGGTAGCACGCCCGAGCGGCTGGCTGCCGGCGAAGTGGGCGACGATCTATCTCGCCCACACGATCATCGGCCTCCCGCTCGCCTTCGGCGCCGTGGCGCTCCTCGCCCGCGTGCGCACGTCGACGCGCATCTCCCGGCTGAGCGGATGGATCGGCGCAATCGGCGTGGCGATCGCCGGTATCGCCGGCCTTCTCACCGTGGTCCATCCGCTGAGGCTCACCGGCATGGCCTTCATGTTCGTCGGGACGGTGATCGCTGGCTTTGGCTATCTCCTTCCCACGTTCGAGAAGTGGTCGTGAGCTGTCTGCCGAGCCGTACCTATCCCGTCGACGTGGTAGCCCGTTCGCCAGTCCGAAACCGGGCGGCGTACTGCCAAGGCGGACCCCGGCGATCCACAAATGAGAAGCCGTGACGAGCCAGCAACTCGCACACTGACGCCCAGGGGATGAAGTCGCTGTCACGTCTCGTCTCGACGATGGTCAGCAGTCCACCCGGCCGGAGGCTCCGCCTGACCTCTTCGACGCACAGGTCCTTGTCCGGAACCTCGCCGAGCACGGTCGCGAGGAAGACGGCGTCGACCCGATGCCGTCCGCACCGGGAGCGCACAGGCGTCCGCCGTCGCGTACGAGACATTCGCAACCCTTGGGAGTCGGAGGCGAGCCGCGGCCAGCATCTCGGTCTGAACGTCGACGAGCGTCAGCTGGCCCTGCGGCACGGCGCCGGCGATGAAGGGGCTGAAGTAACCAGGGCCGCTGCCTACTTCGAGGACCCTTGCGTCCGCTGCAAGACCCATCGCCGCCACGGCCCGGCTCGGCGACTGCACGAGCCGCCGGAGCGGGTGCACGAGCGACCCGGCGCGCTCGGCTGGGAACACCTTGCCTCGCCCGAGGCCGAACTCGCGAGTCCTCGGTGGTCCCTTACGCGGAAGGCTGGACACCACGGACCGCTTCGGTGACGGCGCCGATGATGTCATCAGCGCCGGCGTCGACGGCGGGACGGGCTGCCCGGAGGGCCGCCGTCACGGCTGGCAGCTCCGCCTCCGAGAATCGCAGCAGCCGGCGAGCTTGCAGCCGGCGGTGCAGGCCGCGTGCGACCATCTGCGGGTCCATGTAGCCGAGCCACCACCGCTCGTCCCTCATGGCGGCGAAGAGCACCCGCCAGCGGCCGGGCTCGGCGCACGAGACTGCCTGCGTGACATCGGGTGCTCCTGCCAGCACGCGGAGGAACTCCTCTTGGACTCCGGGACGAGTCAGCAGGCAGCCGTCGAGGAGAAGCTCGTAACCGGCGTGCCCGACGGCACGAGCCGGACCCGTCGCTACACCAGCCGCTCGCAAGCCTTGGCGTATGTGTCTCGATCCTTCGTGGAACGCCGCGAGGGCGTGGAAGGCGTTGTCGGTCCGGTGATGAAGAGCGACACCCTGCTCGATCGATGGGGGCAAGCGCGAGCGTTCGATGCGAGCGCCCGCCATCGAAGCCAGATCCGGCAGAGCGGCCCCAAATGCCCCTTCCCAGCTGGCACCGTCGCAGCGGAGGGCCACATGAGAATGGGCGACGAAGTTCATCACCTCGTAGTGTTGCCGATGAGCAGCCGGGCGAGCCGGTTCGACGTGGGCGGGATGCTGCAGCTAGCGCTCTGCGCTCAACGGGGGAGCGGTCAATGTCCGTACGTTCGAGTTCAGCAAGGCGCGACCTACGGTCCGACGAGCGCTCCGCAACCTGCGCCCGCTCGACCCCGCTCGTGAGCACACTCGCAAGAGCACTCCTCGTGCTGGCCGGCCTCGTTGCCTCCCTCGGGGCTGCCGTCACGCCCGCCGCGGCCGGCGGCCCGGCAGCGCCGACCTGGCGGCAACTCACTTCCCCGCAACCCCCTGCCCGCGAGAATGGCGCCATGGCCTACGACCCGGCCACTCGCCAGGTCGTGCTCTTCGGCGGTCTTAACAACAACTACCAACCCATCAGGGACACGTGGATCTGGAACGGCAAGACCTGGAAGGAGGTCGTTCCGTCGCAGAGCCCTTCGGTCCGCTTCGGTGCCTCCATGGCCTACGACGCCGCCACCGGCCAGCTC